>WNFJ01684955.1_pt2 | contig 80131 bp, 75 predicted proteins | sample 5400461 | NCBI WGS metagenome assembly WNFJ01 (sample SAMN13153349, study PRJNA577476) | soil metagenome | isolation source: 115 cm saprolite on Douglas fir-dominated hillslope | place: USA:California | collected 2013-09-17
AGCCAGCGTGCTTGCCGACCCTGTCGCGTTACCGCCGCTATAGAAGGCGCCGTGGAAGTCCACCCGGCAGTGTACGTCAAGTTTTGGATGTTGCCGTTGTTGTAAGTCCCCGTCGCGGTGAATTGCTGGGCGAATCCGAGAGGAACAGCCGGAGCGGCTGGCGCAACCGCGATGGATGTTAATACAACGGCGACCCCTGTACCGGAGAGTTTCACTTTTTGGGGAGTATCGTTGGCGTCGTCGTTCACGCTGAGAAGGCCGGTCTGCGCGCCGGCGGCCACCGGCGAAAAGACGACAGAAAACACACACTGTGTTCCGGGTGCGATGGTGCTTCCGCAGGGATTTCCGGGCACGAAGAAGCTGCCCGTAGCCGTAATACTGGCGATGTTCAAGGGTTTCTTCGTCGGGTTGCTCAGCACGACTGATTGCGTGCTTTGTGAGCCGACAAATTGATTGCCAAAATCCAAGGATGAGGGCGAAATATTTACAATATCCGCAAACACCCCAGTTGTTATAAGCGCAAAAGCGAGGAGTCGTAGAAACATAAGAGCGTAGTGAGTCTAGCACTCGATCGCCAAGAGACCAATCCGCAGAGCTCTTAGAACGCGTGCGGGAAATCCCTTAGGAACTGGTAAGGTTTGCCAAACTCAGTTTGGAACGAGACGACAGATTGACCTTGTGTCACGCGCCCAGACTGCCAAAAGCCGTGGTCCCCTGACTACTGCTGCTTATTGAAAAGTAATTTCTGTTTGCGTTCGCCTTCTGGCGTCTTGAAATCGCGCGTGACCGCCATCTGTTTGCCGCCGCCGGTCAGCTCCCAGGAATCTTTGATCTCAACCGTTCCGTTGGGCGTTTCGAGCTTAGAATCGATAACCAGCTTATTGCCGTCCCACTTGGCTATCGATTTCATCTCTTGCTGGCCGATTTTGTTGGAGCTCTCTATGCCGTCGGTTGTGTAGTGCCGTTCAGTCGTAGCCTCGCCGCCGGACACAGCTTGACCCTTGATCGTCTGCGTGAGCTTGATGTTCGGGTCTTTGTGCTCGATTATGTTGGTTTGGGAATTGGGGGCCGGAAACTCGCCGAAATCGCTCTTGTTAGTGTCGAGCCCCCACTTTCCACTGAAGTTCGGCCTGTCCTGAGCGGCGGCGGTCAACGACAACAGCAATATGCCCACCAGCTGAATCACGATGTTTTTCATCCAGGTCTTGCTCCTTCCTCACCGGCATAGGACGCTGGACTTGCCGAGGAAGTTTCCCTTTTTGTCCAGGGTGAACGTGAGCGTACAAGTGGTGAGGTTCATGCTGCGGTAGTCCTTCAGATTCCAAGTCTGGATGATTTTTCCGGCGCCATTCGTCTCGTCGTCCGGCGCGAGTTCGTATTCCCGGCCGCCCGCTGGTTAGAGTTGTGGATGGGTTAGCGGCTCGATATCGAACGAGCATAACGCGGATCGTTGCGCAGCTTTGTCAGTGCCGGTTCCCGGCGTATTTCTTCCACTGGCTGCCCGCGCCGATAGGCAGCCTTCAAGGCTTCCAGCGCGAGATCGCGTTTTCCGCCCAACTCGTACACCAGGGCGGCGTGCCAGAAAACTTCCCTGTCGGCGGGTGCGAGCTTGCGCGCCTTCTCGATTTTTGGCAGGGCTTGCGTGTTCTTGCCCAACCTCGCGTAATAGAGAGCCACTCTGCTCAGTACCGGGGCATCGCTCGGATTCACCGCCAGACGCTCCTCGCCCAACTGAATTGCCCGTTCATACGCGTTCGTCGCTTTGCTTCTATCCGCGGGAATGCAGGTATAAGCATCCGCCAGATTTCCCCGATAACGTTCGTCCTTCGGCTGCAAAGCCGTCGCTTTTTCCAGCAGCGGGACCGCCTCCGCACAGCGGTCTAGAAAGAAGTAAATGGTGGCGAGATTGGAATACACCGTGGCGGTTGGTTTCAAGGCCAGCAAGCGTTCAAAACTCGCGGCCGCGTCTGAGTACTGCCCTTGCATCCAGTAGACCGCGCCCATATTCGAGTAACCGCCGCTATTGTCCGGCGCAAGTTCGGTCACCCGGCGGAAACTGGCCAAGGCGTCTTTGTATTGACCCCTCTTAAAATAGAACAGTCCGATGGAGTTGGCGCTGGTCCAGTCGCCCGGGCGCAATTCCACGGCCTTCTTGTAGGTCGATAGCGCATCGTCGAACTTGCCCATCTTTTCGTAGACTCCCGCGAGTTCTACATGCGCGCTGGCGTTGATCGGGTCCAGTTCCAGCGCTCGTTTGAAAGCCTTGATTCCGTCTTCATCGTGTCCTGTCCCTGCATTGATAATTCCCAGAGTCACGTACACAGGAGCGAGTTGATCGTTGAGTCCTAGGGCAAGCTTGCAGTTCTTCTGCGCGGGCTCCACCCAGCGCGTGTTGCTGCTGTCCCTGTACTTCCACCAGAAGGCTTCTCCCAATCCGGCGTATGCCAATGCATATTTGGGGTCGCGCCCAACGGCCTGCTGGAAGAGTTCCACGGCCCGGTCGACGTCGCCTTTGTCGCGGCGCTGCAGATGCCCGCGGGCTTGCAGATAGAGATCGTAAGCGCTGGAAGTGTTGGTCTCGCCGGCCGCCAGTATCTGGCGTTCGCGCGCTCCCAATTCCAACTGGAGCATCCCGGCCACTTCCTGGACCACGGACTCCTGCAGATTGGCGACGGCATCGATGGGCCTGCGAATCTCGCGCGAGCGCAGTTGCCGCAGCGTCGCGGCGTCCACCAGGTTGGCCGTCAGAAGCACGCTGCTGCTGTCGCGCTGCACGCTTCCCGTGATCACCAGGTTGACGCCCAGCGCGCGGTTGGCATCCTTAGCGCTGGTGAACGCTCCGCGGCGCACCTCCGTCGCGGGCACCACCCAAAGCGTGCCGTGGAATTGCGAGAGTTCCGTCAGTTCGCTGGTCAGCGCCTCCATCAGCCCGTCGCGGAACGCCTCGTTTTCGCGATTGTCGCCGATGTTCCGGAAGGGCAGCACGGCGATCTTCTTCTCCGCTGGCACGCTTACCAACCAACCCGGCGCGATCTTCCACAGCGCGACGGCGAAAACCAGCAGCACAGAAACCGCCAGGGCCGCGATGGCGATGGGCTTTCGCCAGCTTCGCTTCGGCGCCAGCCGGCGCGCGCCGGATGCATTCTTTGGCTTGCGCCCCAGCTCCATCGCGCCGCTAATCTCTTTGAGATCCTCGAGGAAGCCTTCCATGCTGGGATAACGTTTCCCCGGATCCTTGGCCATGGCGATGCGCAGCACTCGATCCACCGCCAGCGGCAGATCCTCGCGCGTTTGGGAAGCCGGCGGTGCCGGTGTGTAAACGATGTCGTGCATCAATGCCAGTTCGGATGAGGCTTGGAACGGAAGAGCGCCGGTGAGCATCTGATACAACACGATGCCCAAGGAAAAGATGTCCGAGCGTTGGTCCACTTCTTTCGCCTGCGCCTGCTCCGGCGACATGTAGGCAGTTGTCCCGATAACCGTACCGGGCCGGGTCAGGTACGCCGCCAGGGTTCCCGTGGTCGCCGATTCTTCGATGGCCACGTGTTCGACCTGCGCAATCCCGAAATCCAGCAGTTTCACGGTTCCCGATTTGTTCACCATGATGTTCGCCGGCTTTATGTCCCGATGCACGATACCGGCTGCGTGCGCGGCTGCCAGCCCGGCGGCGATTTGCGATGCGTAACCGAGCGCTTCCAGAACCGGAAGCCCGCCCGGGGGAATCGATTCCCGCAAGGTACTCCCGCGCACGAACTCCATGGCGATGTAGTCCACATTGTCCACGCTCTCGATCTCATAGATGGTGATGATATTGGGGTGGTTCAGCGCGGAGGCCGTCTGCGCTTCGCGAACGAAGCGGCTCCTGCGTTGCGGGTTGGCCATATGCTCGGCCGGCAGGATCTTGAGAGCCACTAGGCGGTCCAGCCGCACATCGCGGGCGCAATAAACCACACCCATGCCGCCTTGGCCGAGTTCGTCGAGAATCTCGTAGTGTGAAATGGTCCGGCCAACCATGTCGTTTCCTCTATTGCATCAACAACAGGTACACGTACAGCGTCGGTTACACTCGAAACTTCCAACTGAGCCGCGACCCTAAGGGAGCGATCGCGGGTTACGGATCGACTATGATGTCCGGATCGTTTAGCGGCCCAGCCGAGCTCGTGGCACTGCTGTATTTGTAGGCTTTGCAGGCCGAATCGCCCTTCTTCTTGCAGACGTTGACTGTACAGGTCTTGGTGCCGTTCGAGGCGAAGGTATCCCCTTCGGCGCACGGGCTGTCGGCGAACTTCACGAACCACGACTTGCTTGCGTCGCTCTGTCGCGTCCAGGTTATCTTGTGTCGAATCTTATCGCGGTGATGCTCGTCGGCCGCAATCACTTTTCCGTTGTCGTCAATGCGTAGCTTGGCCTGGCCAAAAGCCACGCTCGAGCCGAACAGCAGCAAAGTCATTACCGCTAAACTGCTTAAATTGGCGTTCTTCATCAGTCGCTCCTATATATGGATCGGCCGTCCTCCGGGTCGGAGACCGGCAAAATCCCTTCTTGTCCTTGTGTGTAAAAGTATACTCCCTCTGGAGGAGGTTGTGGGGAGCGGAACTTGCAGAAAGCCTGGCGACGGTCTCAGGAGCGCTGGCGCGCCCGGGTCCGCTTCCATACCAGGGCCAGGAGCGCACCACCCACCAACGCCAGCGTGGACGGCTCGGGAGCTAACTCGTTGGCGCCGAAATCGGGAAGAATGGTGCCGGGCGTGACTGTGCCGTTCGGATCGAGGCTAAAGATGCCCGAGCTGATGGGCGGATCCGCAATGACACTGAGAGCGCCGTTAAGCGTGAGGGTCTGGCCATTCGGAATGGTGATCTTTTGCCCGTTGTTGAGCAGGCTCACTCCCCAAGCAATGAAATCATTGCAACCGAACGCGAATCCGCAGTTGAAATAACTCAGGTTGCCGGCTGCGACGCCGGAGCCGAAGGTCGAAGTGGGCTGCCCTTGCAACGATGAGCCGAACAGCACCACGGTCGCTTCCTGGGCGTTGCCGCCATTCCAGGAAATCGCGCCGTCGAGCGCAGCCCCGACCACCGCGCCGCCCTGCCCGCCGAAGAACCCGTGGATCGCTAGCACCGCGCCCACGTAGCCCGTCACGGAATTGCCAGAGGTATTGGTGAAAGTAATCTGATTGGCGCCTCCATTGCCTGCGCCCGCGTAGGTGATGGACGCCTTTCCGTCCCCTGCTGTCGGATCCCCTATCGCGAAATAGAAGCCGACGAAATAGTTCCCGCTGAATTCGTTTGTACTGGCGGTGCCGAAGGGAGCCGCAATCGCGCCGCAGCCGGCGCCCAGGTTGATGCACTGCGAGAACGCTCCAGGAAAGTTCCCGGCCGTGTTGACTGGAACCCCATTAACCACGCCCACAGTGCCCAGGTTGTTGCCGATCACGGTCAGATTGTGGGATGCGTCAAACACGGGACCACCCGCGCCGATATTAGCGAAATTCCACAAAGCATTGCTAATGTTGCCGCCGCCGACCACGGTGAACGGCGCGCCGAACGCCAGGTAAGCCCCGCCAAGGAACAAGAATGCGAATGCAATTCTCACAGGACACCTCCGACAAGTACTGGAAGTATACGCGAGATGCGGCTGCATTTCAAGGGGGTAAGCCCCCTAAATCCTGCGTACGCGATCCGCGTAAACTGGAATGTATGAGCGGTCCATCCGAAACACCCATTCCCGATCGCAGCCGCCAGTTACTTCGTCACACGGTAGCCACTCTCGCCTATCGGGGTGGCAAGACAGTCCGCGGTACGCCCGAAGGGTTCGCCGATTTTCGGGCGTCCGAGAAGACCCGCACGCCCGGCGAGATTCTGGCCCATATCGGCGACCTGTTGGACTGGGCGCTGTCGATCGCCAAGGGTGAGCAGACGTGGCGTAATTCGACGCCGCTCGCATGGGACGCCGAAGTCCAACGCTTTTTTGCCGCGCTCGAAGCCTTCGACGGGTACCTGGCCTCCGGCGCGGCGCTGCACGTGCCGGCAGAGAAGCTTTTCCAGGGACCGATCGCCGATGCGCTCACGCATGCCGGGCAGATAGCGATGCTGCGGCGCATTGCGGGAGCGCCGGTCCGCGGAGAGAATTACTTTCAGGCCGATATTGCAGCGGGCCGCGTGGGCGCCGAGCAGTCCGCCCCAAGGAGAGAGTTCGACTAGCGCGCACGCGTCGTTGATTCACCGCCTTTCGCTCTCCATTCGTTCGCGCAGGATGACATTGATTCGGCTGAGATGTCCGCGCCCTTTCGATTTGAGCCATGCCAGGACATCCTTGTCGATGCGGAACGAGATCTGCGTCTTGAGCGGGCGGTAATACCTTCCAATGATCCCCTTGGCCCATTGCTCGGGTGGCAGTTGCGGGACGTCGGAATGATCCATGCCACGCTCGCGCTTGGCGTAGAGGCGCCGTGTTCGGTTGCTGATCCTAACCGATCTGGTCTTCGTAGATGCTTCGCTCATAAGCCACAGCCTTTCTTGCCGAAATGATGTGAATGTTCTCGCCTGCTGGCCCGCTTCGATCCGCGAACACGACCACCACTAACGCCAGCTTGCGAGTCATTCCGATGGCGGAGTAGCGCTGCTCGCCCTCATCTTCAAAATGGTAATTCTCGGTGACGATCTGATTCGGGTCGGCAAACACTTCTCGCGCCATATCGAACGAGACGCCATGGTCCCGTTCGTTGCGTTCAGCCTTTGCGGGGTCCCACGTAAATCCCGCTTCCATGTATTCAGTATCGTATATTCAGGAGAGGATCACAAGGTGCAGCCTTTTCGCAAAACGATGCGAGCGGGCTGTGACACAGGGAGGCATCGAAAGGTCCTGATATCCGCCTCGTCCCCTGCTCCGCACCGGCGCTACGTCACTGCCTTCCGCCGAAACCGGTACAAACCAGCACTCACCAGCACGACATCAAATACAAACAGCACCACGATAATCGTTACCGTCGATATGTGCGGATATTGCGGCGCCAGCGTGCCCCGCAATCCTTCGCTCGCGTACACCAGCGGGTTCAGCAGCACCAGCTTCTGCAAAATCGGAAAACTGCCCAGCGCGCTCCACGGATAGTACGCGCAGCCGAACATGATCATCGGCGCCAACACCAGGCTGAACATCAGGCCGATGTGCGTCTGACCGACGCTGCAGCCGAGCGTCAAGCCGCCCGCCGCCGAAAACAGAGCCGTGAGAATCGCTACGATGACGAACATTCCCAGGTGCTCGCGGGTCAGTCCAATACCGGAGCCGAGCAATAGCCACGCCGTGAGTCCCGCCACGCTTCCCGAGATCAGCGCTTGCAAAGTCCCCGCCAGGATCTTTTCGATCGCCAGCCACTCGATGCGAATGGGCGCGAGCAGCCGGTCCTCAATCTCCTTAGTGAACTGAAATTCCGCCAGCAACGGCATGGCGACTGCCTGAACGCCGGTCATCATCATTCCGATGCCAATCAGCCCGGGCAGTATGATCCCCTTGAAGCCGGAGGTCATCATGCCGCTGCGCGTCATCACCTGGCCGAAGATGAACGCGAACATCAGCGGCTGCAGCATGGTCTGGACCAGAGTTGTAATTATGTTGCGGCGGGCAACGTGCGCGTCGCGGGCAAATAGCGCTCCAAAGGCTCTCCAGTTCATTGGCGCAGGCTCCTTCCGGTGTGATGCAGGAACAGGTTTTCCAAAGACGGCTCCGAAATGTGGACGTCGTGCAATTCCACCGAGCATTCCGTCGCCGCCGCGACGATGTCGCCGATGAGCGACCCGCCGCAGTCGGCATAAATATCCGTGCCGGCCCCGTTCGGACGCACTTCCGTTACGCCGCGCAGCGCTTTCAACCGATCGATCAGCTCGGGCGGCGACGCGCTAAAGCGCAACTGAAGCAAATAGCCTCCCGGAATCGATGCTTTGAGCTCCGCCGGCGTCCCCAGCGCGATCACCTTGCCGTGGTCGACAATCGCGATTCGATGACAGAGCGCGTCCGCCTCCTCCATGTTGTGCGTGGTCAGCAGAATCGTCTTGCCGTTCCTGTTGTACTGGCGGATAATCTCCCACAACAGCAGGCGCGTCTGCGGATCCAGAGCACCCGAAGGTTCGTCCAGAAACAGAACTTTTGGATCGTGCATCAGGGCGCGCGCCACCGAGAGGCGCTGCATCATGCCGCCGGAGAATCCGCGCACCAGTTCGTCGGCGCGGTCGGTGAGCTGGAATTGCTCCAGCAGTTCCGCGGCGCGGCGATGGCGATCCGCGGAATTCATTCCAAAATAGGCCCCATGAAACATCAGGATCTCGCGAGCAGTGAGAGCGAAATCCAGATTCGGCCGCTGCTGCACCACGCCGATCAGCCACTTGGCGCTCACCTGTTGCTGCCACACGTCGTAATCGCCGATCCACGCCTGGCCGCCGGTGGGTTGAATCCGCGTGGTCAGAATTCCCACCGTGGTCGACTTGCCGGCTCCGTTCGGACCCAGCAGCCCGAAGATCTCGCCCGGTTGGATTTCCAGCGAAACGCCATCCAGCGCGACAATCTGCGGCTTCGGCCCTTTCTTCTTCTTCGCACCCCGCGGTCCGAATCCGCCGACGCCGAATCCAGCCGCGGCCATGGGTGGAGGCGACGTGTACACTTTGCGCAAGTCCTTCATCCGAATCCCGACTCCGGTCACCGTCCCTCCCTCTGATCGGCTCTTCTCTCGCGCCGCAGCCCGGCTGGAAGCCCGTTCGCAAAGCGTTTTCGGTCCCAGGACGGAATGTGGTACTACTGAACCAACCGCCTCCTACGTAGCGCATCGATATAGACACCGGTTGAGGAGGCCAACCAGCGCATGAGCCGTCCAGTTTCACTCCTGATCGTCTGTACTACCCTCGCAACCGCGCAGCCTGCTTCGAACCCGCTGATGATTGAACATGTGCGCGTGTTCGATGGGAACCGCGTCCTCAATAATACTAACGTTTTGGTCGACAACGGTGTGATTCGCGCCCTCGGAGGCAAACTCGCGAGACCAGTTGGCGCAGACGTAGTGGATGGCGCCGGGAAGACGCTCTTGCCCGGGCTCATCGACGCGCATACTCACACCACTAGCGAAGCTTCCTTGAGACAAGCGCCTATTTTCGGCGTAACCACCGTCCTAGACATGTTCACCGATCCGCGTTTTGCCGGCGAAATCAAGAAGCTTCAGCAGGAAGGGAAACGACCCCAGTATCCGGATCTGCTATCGGCCGGCTTCTTGGCAACTGCTCCTGGAGGCCACGGTTCCGAGTACGGAGTGAAAGTGCCAACCATAACCGGGCCCGAGGAAGCAGAAGCGTGGGTAGACGCAAGGATCGCCGAGGGCTCCGACTACATAAAGGCGATTTACGATGACGGGCTGGAGTATGGAACCGGGAAGACCATCCCCACGCTCACTAAGGAAACCTTGCGGGCGCTGGCCATCGCCGCGCACAAGCGAGGGAAACTTATCGTAGTGCACATCGGTTCTTTCGAACAAGCGCTCGATGCGATCGATGCAGGCGCCGATGGGCTGGCCCATCTGTTCATCGGGCCCAAGTCCGGCAAGGATTTCGGGAAGCTCGCCGCGTCGCATCACATTTTCGTCGTCCCTACCCTGTCCGTGCTGCAAACGATGTGCTCTACGAAGTACGATTCGGAGCTGGCCGACGATCACTGGCTCAAGCCGTATTTGTTTTCCTCGGAGACCGCGGCCATGAAGAACAGCTTTGGCATGCCAGGTCAACTCAGTTGCGACGGAGCTAACGAAGCGGTTCGCCAGTTGAAAGCGGCGCATGTGCCGATCCTCGCGGGGACCGACGCCGGAAATCCAGGTACAACTCAAGGCGCCAGTATTCATGGAGAACTGGAACTGCTGGTGCGCGCCGGACTTACTCCCGTCGAAGCGCTGCGGGCCGCTACCTCAGCCGCGGCGGCAGCTTTCCACCTGGAGAACCGAGGGCGAATCGCGCCCGGAAAGAAAGCGGATCTGGTAATGGTGAATGGCGATCCCACAGTGGATATCCGCAACACTCGCGACATTGCGGCCGTATGGAAGGATGGCCGTGAGATCGATCGCGCAGGCTGGAAATCGTTAGTCGCAAAACAATTGGACGTACAAGCCCAACAGAAGAGCGCCCCGGCGCCGAAGGGTTCCGAATCCGGCTGGATCAGCGATTTCGAACAGCAAGGCGCGCCTCAAGCGAGATTCGGCGCAGGTTGGTCCGTAACCACGGATCAAATGGCGGGTGGAAAATCGGCAGCGAAAATGGAGGTTCTGCCCGGCGGCGCGGAGGGAAGCGCGAACGCCCTCAGGGTGTCGGGAGAGGTCGTGCAGGGTGTTGCGTTCCCATGGTCTGGCGTGATGTTTTCGCCTGGTCCGGTGATGATGGCGCCGGCCAATCTCTCTTCCAAAAAGGCGATCCGGTTTTGGGCCAAGGGCGACGGCCGGACTTACCAGTTGATGGTCTTCGCGACGCGGCTGGGATTTAGGCCTGCGTCCCGGCCGTTCGTGGCCGGCCCCGATTGGAAGGAGTTCGCTCTTCCATTCGCGGATTTCGCCGGCATCGACGGCAGCGACATCATGGGCATCGCTTGGACGGCTGGTCCGAAAACCGGGACGTACGAACTCAGTTTAGATAGTGTTCGGCTCGACTAGCAGGTGGCACAGCGCAGCTTCGCCGCACCCTACTTGGCTGTGGGGCAGGCAATCTTGGCTGCCCCCGGCTTTCTAGCCGGCGTGTTCGGGGACGAGAAATCGTCGCGGCGCGCGAAGAAGCAAAGATTTAGTAGTACTGTGGCAATCACTCCAACAATCTCATCCTCACACCGTTTCGAGCCTCAGCGGTTTAGGCTGCCGGCCATCTACGTCCTTCACGCCGAACTCTTCTGCGACTGCGGCGGCCACCAGCACCTTACCGCTCCGCTGCATAATCGACGGATCGCCTGCCAGCGCTGCCACAACCCTGCCGATGAACTCCGGGCTTTCGCTGTTCGACAAATCCAGCCAACCGGCCTTGGCCGCGAGCAGCACTGCTTCCGTGCGGACCAGGCCCGGATACAGTGAGACAACGGCGACATTGTGCGGCCGAAGTTCGTGAGCCATGTCCGCGGTCATCTTGTCCGTGGCGGCTTTCGAGACGCCGTAGATCACGTTGCCGATGTATTTCTGAGCGGCCCAGAAGCTGATGTTGACGATCAGACCGAGGCGCCGCGGCGCCATGCTGCGCGCGGCATGCGACGAAGCGACAAAAGCAGCGCGCACGCCGGCGTCCATCATGCTGGTCCAGCGGTGATCGGGCTGCTCCCAAAACGGGACCAGCCACGTGAACTTGCCGTTTTCGACCATTCGCTCGTAGCCGCCCCAAGCCGAGTTGACCAGCACATCCAGGCCATCGGACTCGGCAGCGACTCGCGCGAATGCCGCGGCCGTCTGCTCATCGCGCGTGTGATCGCAGCGGATGCGGATGACGGCGGCTGGAAGATCGGCAGACTCGATGCTCCGCCCGGTTGCAACCACTTTGAATCCGGCTTCGGCCAAGCCGATCGCCACGCCGCGGCCGACACCGCGGCTGGCTCCGGTCACGAGGGCAGCCTGCATCTTCACAGTTTATCCGTGGGGCAGGCATTCTTGCCTGCCGCCGGCTTTCCAGCCGGCGTGTACGGGGACGAGAAATCGTCGCGGTGCGCGAAGAAACGACGATTTAGTGGTACTGTCCTACACTTGCGGACGGAGTTTTTCCTGCTTGACGATCCCCGCTCCTTCGCGGATCACCACCAGTTGACCGGCCGGTACCTTGGCCACGTTTTCCTTCCCGCCGTTCGGCCAGCGAATCTCAAGATCGGCGACCTCGGCCGCGCCCAATCCGAAGTGCAGCCGCGAATCGCTGGCGGAATAGAAGCTCGATTGGCTGAGCACTTCCTGCGCCTGCACTCTTCCGCCGTAGCGCGCCGTCACTCGCGCGCCAATGGCGCCGCGGTTCGATTTCACGCCCACCAGCTTCACTTTCAGCGCGCGGTTTGCGCCGCGCAGGTCGTTGCGCAGCAGCGAAGGTGGCTCATTCAGGTTGACGATCAATATGTCGATGTCACCGTCGTTATCGAAGTCGCCGAAGGCGCAGCCGCGGCTGCAATGCGTCGCGGCGATGGCCGGACCGGCCGCATCGATCAGTTCTTCAAACCGTCCGTTGCCGAGATTGCGGAAGATGACGCGCGGCGTCTTGAGCGGATAGCTGGGCAGCGTCTTCTCGATCTCTGGATAGACGTTGCCGGTCACGAAGAACAGGTCGGGATGCCCGTCGTTATCCAGGTCGACAATGCCCACGCCCCACGCGATGAAGCGCGTCTCCACGCCGAGGCCGCTCGATATGGTGACATCGTCGAAATTTCCCTTGCCATCGTTGCGATACAGCACATTGGTGTCGTCGGCGAAGTGCGTCTTGAAAATGTCGAGGTTGCCGTCCAGGTTGAAATCGCCGATTCCGATGCCCATTCCAGCCTGCTCATTGCCGTCTTCATTCAAGGCGACGCCGGACTCCAGGCCGATATCGGTGAACGTGCCGTCGCGATTGTTGCGCAGCAGGAAACTGGGCGTCGAATCGCAAGCGACGTAGATGTCCGGCCAGCCGTCATTATCGAAGTCCGCCGCGACGGCGGTCATCATGTAGCTGCCTTTGGCCTTGACGACGCCCGAAGCGACGCTCACGTCGGTGAACGTGCCGTCGCCATTGTTGCGATAGAGCGACGGAACGCCCGGCGGCAAGCCGCGAGGCCCGCAGTTCACCGGGACGCCCTTCCAGTTGCAATTCGAATTGCTGCCGGGCTTGGGGACGGAATTGAAATCGAAATCGAGATAGTCGGAAACGAATAGATCCAGGTGGCCGTTGCGATCGTAATCGATGAAGGTGCAACCGGATCCCCAGCGCGTGCCCGGATGTGTAAGTCCCGCTTCCTTGGTCACGTCGGTGAACGTGCCGTCGCCGTTGTTGCGATACAGAACATTCTGTCCCCAGTAGGTCACAAAAAGATCGTCGAAGCCGTCGTTGTTGTAGTCGGCGACTGCCGCCGCAGAAGCCCATCCAGTGCGGCGCAGGCCGGACTTATCGGTGACGTCGGTGAAGGTGCCGTCACGGTTGTTCTTGTACAGACGATTAGTGGCTTCATTCGCGCCTTGGATGCGCCTGCCGCTCAAAAGGAAGATATCCAGCCAGCCGTCGTTGTCGTAGTCGATGAATGCGCATCCGCAGCCGACCGTTTCCAGGATGTAGTCCTTGTGATTCGCGTTGCCATAAGTTACCGGATCGTGCAGTCCCGCGGCTTCCGCGACGTCGGTGAAGTGAGCATGGAACGGAAGTCCGGAAGGCTTGCCGCGCGGCGCCGCCTTCACGTTGCGCGACGCAATGCCTTGGCCGCGGAGGCCCAGCGCCGGCATTGCCAACATTTTGGCGAAACTACGTCGAGTCCAGGCGGCGCCGGCATTCTTGCCTGTGTTCACAGCTCTCAACATCCTCATTTCTCTCGCGCAATAATTTGCAGATTCCCATCCCTTCCAAGCGCTCGACTGCGCGCTAGTCTCGAAGCGAAATGATGCGCGGTGAATCCAGCTCTGACCGAATCCAGTTTCGACAGTGCGCCCCCAGCCAGTCGTTTTGGTGAGCCCCAGCCCCGAGGCCCAGCGCCTCACCCACCGAGCAACCGCACCGCATCCGACAGCACATTCGCGCCCGTTCCTTGTTGCGCACCGGCGGCCTGAGCCGCGCCATCGCCCGCGGGCTGCTCTTCGCCCTCACCCGGCGCCAGAAACAGGTTCGCTTCCAGCCCGTGCTGCTTGGTGTACAGATCGTAATAACGCCCGCGCGCGGCGTACAACTGCTCGTGCGTGCCGCGCTCCACAATGCGGCCGCCTTCCACTACCAGAATCTGATCCGCGCGCCGGATCGTCGACAGGCGATGCGCAATCACGAACGTCGTGCGGCCCTGCATCAGATACTTCAATCCCTCCTGAATCATGGCCTCGGATTCCGAATCCAGACTCGACGTGGCTTCGTCCAGAATCAGGATGCGCGGGTCCGCCAGGATCGCGCGTGCGATCGAAACGCGCTGGCGCTGGCCGCCGGAAAGCTTCACTCCCCGCTCGCCCACGATCGTGTCGTACTTCTTCTCGAACCCCTCCGCGAATTCGTCCACGCGCGCGATCCGGCACGCTTCCATGATCTGCCCTTCGGTCGCATTGGGCCGCGCGAACGCGACGTTTTCGCGGATCGTTCCATCGAACAAAAACGTCTCCTGGAGCACGACACCCAGATGAGTCCGGAAAGAATCCAGCCGCACCGTCCCCAGGTCGACGCCATCCACGAAGATCGCACCCGACTCCGGCAGATGAAACGCGGCAATCAGTCCGATGATCGTCGATTTGCCCGCGCCCGAAGGGCCAACCAGCGCGGTAACTGTCCCAGGATCCGCCTGCAGCGACACGTCGCTCAGCACCGTCTTTCCCGCGTCGTAAGCGAAACTCACATGCTCGAAGACAATCTGGCCCGCGAACGGCGGCAGCGCAACCGTGCGCCGCGGATCCTGGTCTTCCGGCCGCTCCCGCAGAACTTCGCGCGTGCGCTCCAGACCCGCCAGCGCTTCGGTGAGCTGCGTTCCGATGCCCACAATCTGGAACATCGGCGCAATCATGAACGCCAGCAGCGCCGTGAACGTCATGAATTCGCCCAGCGTCATGGTATGCGCCAGGATCTGCCGCGCCCCGATGTACATGATGGTCCCGCCCACCACACCCATCAACACCGTGGCCGAAAGGCCCATGAACGAAGTCGCGCTCAGCGTCTTCAAAACGTTGCCCAGCAGCCGCTGCACTCCTCCCGCGAAGACTTCTTCTTCGCGCGCCTCGGCATGGTAGCCTTTCACGACGCGCACGCCGCCGAGCGATTCGGTGAGCCGTCCGGTCACGTCCGCGTTGATCTTGCTGCGTTCCCGGAAGATCGGCCGTATCACGGCGAAAGCCTTGCGCAACGCCAGCGCGAAACCGATGATGATCACCAGCGCAATCAACGTCAGGAGCCAATTGATGTACAGGAGGTACACGAGAACCAGCACGGCCATCAGCAGCCCGCCGGTGAATTCGATCAAGCCCGTGCCCAGCAGATTGCGGATGCCTTCGACGTCAGTCATGATGCGCGACACCAGCGTCCCGGTCTTATTGGCGTCGTAGTAGGACACCGGCAGATGCGCGATGTGCGTCTGCACCTTACAACGCAATTCGGCGATCAGCCGTTGCGCGGCCTTCGAAACAAGCTGGGTAATCGCGTAAGACGTGATGCCTTGAATCAGCGTGGCCGCTATGACCGCGAGCACGATCCAGGGCAACCAATTGACCCGCCCTTTCCCGATCACATCGTCCACCAGATACTTCGTCGAGATCGGCAGAACCATTCCGCACGGCCTGCTGACGGCCATCAGCAGAAAGCCCAGCGCCAGCACCTTGCGCCGCGGCCGGATCAGCTCGCGAATGTCCGGCCATAGCTCGCGCAGCCGTTCAGAAGAGCGCTTCTTGGGAATTTGCGGTGTCACGGGGGCTTGAACTATTGTATGGGATGCGCCACGCGCGCCGTTGGATGCGGGATTGATCATGCCGAACCTGTATGCCGGTACCTCCGGATTCGCTTATCCGGGTTGGAAGCCCGAGTTTTACCCCGAAAAACTGCCCTCGAAGAAATTTCTGTCCTATTACTCGCAGCGTTTGAACGCCGTCGAGGTCAACTACACCTTCCGCCGCTTGCCGTCGGCCTCGACGCTCGAGAACTGGGTCAACGAAACGCGCCCCGGCTTCGTTTTCCCGCTGAAAGCCCACATGCGCATCACGCACATCCTGCGGCTTAAGACCTCGGAATTCACGGATGTGTTCTTCCGCGCCATCGATCCGTTGCGAACCGCGCGCCGGCTCGGTCCGGTGTTATTCCAACTCCCGCCGGCCATCAAGTGCGACCAGGCGTTGCTGTCCGACTTCCTGGCCACGCTGCCGCGCGACATTCGCTGCGCCTTCGAATTCCGCCACACGTCGTGGCTGCAAGATGCGGTGTACCAGCTCCTCGAACAGCATGGCGTGGCGCTCTGTCTCGCTGAATCCGAAAAGCTCGTGATCCCGGAGGTTGTCACCACGAAATTCGTCTACTGGCGCTTGCGCATGCCCGAGTATTCCGCCGATGACCGCAAGGAGATCGCCGAGCGCGTCGAACAGTTGCTGAAGTGCAATCTCGACGTGTACGTATTTTTCAAACACGAAGAAACGCCAGCGGGCGCGCTGTACGCCGAAGAGTTGCTGAAGAGGTTTCCGCAGCAAGCGGGGACTGCAACTCCTTGATGCCCGCCGACCCAACGCTGCTTCAAGCCAAGGGAATTTCCAAGCGCTTTGGAAAAAACCTGGTCCTTCAGGACGCCAGCTTTTCCGTCCGGCGCGCAGAGGTGCTGGGGCTGATCGGCCCCAACGGTTCCGGCAAGACCACGCTCTTCGAATGCCTGGCGGGACTCATCCCCGTGGAATCGGGCAGCGTGGAATTCCGCAGCCGGCCGCTTGAACCCGCGCATCGCAAGCAGGTGCTTTTCTACTTACCCGATGCGATCCGCCCCTGGGCGGATCAGCCGGTCGGCTGGTTGCTTCAATTCTTTGAAGCGCTGCACGGCCGGCCGCGCGGAGAAGGAGCAGCTTTAGCAAGAACCCTGAAGCTCAACGCGCTGCTGCCCTCGCGCGTTGGCGCGCTCTCCAAAGGCGAACTCAAGCGTACGCTGCTGGCGCTTGGGCTTCTCACTCCTCAACCATTGCTGTTGCTGGATGAGCCTTTCGATGGCTTGGATTTCCGGCAGACCAGGGACGTCATGCATCTGCTGCGAACCTATCCCGCCAAGGAACGAACTCTGTTTCTCTCCATTCACCAGCTCACCGATGCCTCGCGCGTCTGCGATCGGCTGGTGCTTTTGAGCAAAGGCCGAGTGGTGGGCGAGGGAACGTTGGAGGAACTGCGCGCGCGCGCCGGCCTCTCGGATGGCGGCCTGGAGGAGGTCTTCCTTGCGCTCACTTGAAGGTGGCACAGGCTTCAGCCTGTGTTTTGGCTGCCTCCTCACCAAAGAACTCCGCGAACTGCTAACCTCACGCGCCTACTGGCTCCTCCTGTTGATGATCGGCCCGCTGGTCGGCCACGCCTTCATCACCGCCGTCGATTCCTACGCCGAGGCGAGCGGCCGAGGCGGCGGCCCGGCAGCGCTCGCGCAAGGTCTCTCACCACTGGATGGAATCCTGGTCCCGGCATTCGGCGCTTACGACCTCGCCGTCACCCTGCTGTTTCCCTTCGTCGCGATTCGATTAATCTCGGCGGAAAAAGAAAGCGGCGCATGGAAATTGATGTTGCAAGCGCCTGTCAGCCTGGTGTCTATGCTCGCTGCCAAAGGACTGATGCTCATCGCCGCATGGTTCATCGCCTGGACGCCGGGTCTCGCAGCGCTCGTTTTATGGAAAGCATACGGAGGATCGTTATACGTTCCCGAACTTCTGAATCTCCTGTTAGGCCATCTGCTGCGCGTGATTCTGAGTTCCGGCGTGGCCGTCGCGGCTGCCGCCATCGCAAACGGGGCCGCGAGCGCCGCCATTGCAACATTAGGCTTCACGGTCGGCACTTGGGCGTTGGACTTCGTAGCTGCCGGACGCGGCGGGCTTCTGCAGAGACTCGCTGCGTACACGCCCACCGCGGCGCTGCGAGTCTTCGAACAGGGCCAGCTTCGGCTCAGTACCGTTCTTGTATCTTTGATCCTTGGCGCAGGCGGATTCGTGTTAGCAGGCGTGTGGTTGCCGACGCGGCGCAATTTGCAAACGCGGCTCGCAGGTTCCCTGTCAGCGGCGCTGCTCATCGCTGTCGTGCTGTGGGCCGGCTCGCTTCCGCGCGCCAATTGGGACCTCAGCGAAAACCGGCGCAACTCTTTTCCGCCCTCTGCCGAAGCAGCGCTGCGCCAGATCCGGCAGCCGCTCCGCGTAACGGTATACCTCGCTGCCGAAGACCCGCGCCTGACGGATCTCGAACGCAGCATCCTGAGCAAGCTCGAACGGATTCTGCCGCGAGTGGATGTCGAATATGCGGCCCACACCCGCGCCGGCCTGTTTGAAGGCGCGGCCGACCACTACGGCGAAGTCTGGTACGAGCTGGATGGCCGCAAAGTAATGAGCCGCTCGACAACCGAGCCGATCGTCCTCGACACTCTGTACCAACTCGCGCGGATTCAACCTCCATCGAGCGCGGGCGGCGTCGAGTTTTCCGGCCATCCGCTCGCCGCCAATCCTACTGGCGCAGCCTGGATCCTCTACGGACTATGGCCGTCGATCATTGCGCTGCTCTGGTGGCTGCGGTTTCGCTATAGTAGCTGAGAATGAGCGTGAGAAGCATACTTTGGATCGCACTCGCCGTGGCCAGCGCGGCCGAGACCATTCACGTCGATGAGCCGTCGCGCTTCATCCCCGTAGTCGGCAACTGGGTGATTGCGCAAGATGCGAACAAGAATGTCCTGATGGTCGACGGCCGGCAATGGAAGAAAGGCCAGCCGGCCGGCGGGCTCGCCGAAAAAGCCCGCCTCATTTACGGCTCGCGCCACGAAGAGTTCATCGACAACGTCAAGGCTTTCGCCTATTATCCGTACGCCGTGGCGCAAGGCGTCGAGGATTTCCGCGACGGCGAGATCGGCATGCGCTTCCAGTTGATCGACGGCCAGCTCGATCAGTGCGCCGGCATTCTGTTCAACCTCAAATCCAACGGCGACTACCTCACCGTTCGCTTCAACGGCAAGGAAGACAACCTGGTCCTTTGGACCTTCAATAAGGGCAAACGCAGTTTTGTCAAGCGAGGCGTGGAGGATATGCCGCTGGCCATGAAACAATGGCACACGATGAAGGTGGCTATCAAAGGAACCAAGCTCGAAGGCTACCTGAACGGCAAGCTGCTGCTGGAATACACGGTGCCCGAGCCGGTTTCCGGCAAAGTCGGCGTATGGTCGAAGACCGACAGCGTCAGCTACTTCGATAACTACGCAGTCACCGCGGCGCCGTAAATTTAGGATATCCCGAACCAATAACGCAGCCGGCGCGTCGCACATTTTGCGGCGTTGTGGCCTTGACATGTGGCTTTTTTCGTTTATACTATGAAGATCCAATTTGTAGACGCTGATCTGAGACATTTAAAAGGCCATGGAACCGCTTCTCGAACTCGCGACCGAGATCACCACTCAGATTTGGATGCTGCACGCGCTCGATCCCAATCAACAGGATTTATCCAAGCTTTTTCAGGGGCCGTGGCGCGAACATCTCGAAGACCAGGCGCGTCACGATTATTCGCGTTTGCAGGAAATGCTCGACACGAGTGGAGAATCTAAGCCTAACGACTGGGACCCTGACGATCCCTGGCGGGAGCATAAATTCACCGGCATGCAGCCGCAGGAGTTTCGCTGGAGGGCGCCGCGGCAATATGTCCGCACTCTATTAGCAAATCGTAATTTTTTGAAGGCAATGACGAAGGGAAGCCGCCAGGAGTCTGTCTTACAAGCAGGTCTGGACAAAATAGAAGAGCGTGTCAACAAACTGCTCAACACGAATCTTGTCGCAAGAGTAGATCTCCTTCCGAACTGGCAAACAAAAGAGCCGAAGCGAAAACCCCTGTGGCGGTCCTTGGCTGCGCCAAGCGTATTGACTCGCGAAGACCTGTTTGAGAAGGTCGCACGCTGGCTGCTTTCTTCTCCCCCCGGCTTGGCCGAAGAACTGGCGCCACTCTTTCTACGCAAGGATGATAACAAGACAGAGGAAATGCCGCAGTTCCTGATGCAGAAGGAAATCGACGAACGCGCCAACAAGGCTAAGGGGAAGGAGACGAAGAGCGCAACGCTTACTCGATGGCTGAGCGGCCAGGCAGGGAAGACGCAGATCCTGGTGAACCGCGGAGACCTCCGCGTGCTGTGCAGAGACTTGAGCGTCCCAGTGCCGTTTTCCATGGTTTTGAGCGATGAATTGGACGAAATCGCCCGATCGCGTGCCGTTCGGCTGTTCGGACTGGATCTCCCGAAAAGGGAGCTTGCCGAACAAGGGACCGAGGGAGAGGCGGAGCCGCGTAAGCCCGACGATAAGGAGCTCGCCACGGTTACCGGAGTGTGCGCCGAGCCGGGCCCGCCCGAGTGCCAGGCTTTTCGTTCCTGCCTATTTGGACTCGCACTGTCGGGCGGAGGAATTCGCAGCGCTACCTTTGCCCTCGGTTTGCTGCAGGGCATGGCCGACCGCAACATCCTGCCCTACATCGACGTGCTTTCGACTGTATCGGGAGGCGGCTACATCGGGAGTTGGTTCATATCCTGGATTAAACGGCGTGGCGGCGTGGGCTCGGTTCAGGGGTCGTTGCGCGGCTCGGCGTCGCATCTGCGGCTTGGCCCGGAATGTCCCGACCGGCATCGCACCACTGCCGCTCCCGACCCGGCGGGTCCGCTGGAGTTTGTGACCCGTAACACCGACCCGCACGCCGACCATATCCGGCCCATTCGCTTGCTTCGCGATTACGCCCGCTATCTGGCGCCGCAGGCTGGCTTAGTCTCCGCCGATTCGTGGACCATAGCCACAACGTGGTTTCGTAACACCTTCTTGAATTTCGTGATCCTCATCCTTCTCTTCGGTGCGGTCCTCCTGCTTCCCCGTGTTGCGGTCTTCGTGCTGCTTCATCTTAGAGTCTTCGCAGGCCTCACTCCGACCTGGCGCGACGCCGGAATCGCCCTTGCGGTGGCGAGCATTCCAATCTTGTGGGGCTGCTGGCGGATTGGGTCCAAGAACATCCGGACTTTTGGCCCGTACCCAAGGCCGGCCAACCAAGTCGCCCGCGGATACAACGATGGCGAGGTCGTCTCTCAAATCATCATTCCCATGTTGATCGGCGCGTTCCTCGAGGTAACGGTCTTGTGGAATTTCCGCGATGTTCCCCACTTTCCACTAATCGTCGGCGTCGGATTCGGTTTTGTGGTGTTCCTCTCCACTCTCATCTTGTGGAAGTTCACCCGGACATGGAAGACTGAGGACGCGCTGCCGTTCGGCAGGCGCATAGAGGAGACAGTCGTGCCAATCATCGCGACCATCCTGAGCATTGCCGCTGGTTGTGCACTGATTGTTTGGCTCGCTTCGGAATTCGACGTGTTTGCGGCAAACACGGAACGCGGACTATGGATTGCGGCCAGTCTTGGTTTGGCGCTAATGATGGGTATCATTGGGTTGGTTCTGGTGTTGTTTCTTGGCTTGGCTGGAAGGCTGTTGTCGGATGAGCAGCGCGAGTGGTGGAGCCGGTCCGGCGCTTGGTTTTGTCTCATCGTCAGCATCTGGCTGGTTGCCTGCGCCATCTGTTTTTTCATGCCATTGTGGATCGCCAAACTCGGCTTGGCGATGACGGCCGCCGGACTCGGTTGGGTTAGCCTGACAACGTGGGGCGCGAAATTGGCGTTCAGTGCCAAGTCGGGGCGGAGTGAACCCGAGTCGGGATATAAATGGTTCAACAGGCTGGTCATGAACTTGGCCCCGGCCGTTTTTGTCCTGGGCCTTTTGTCCGGAGTGGCGTTCCTACTTTTTTGGGGCGTTCAGTGGTTTGTAAACCTATCTCCCTCGCTGGTTGACGACCCGACCTCACATGGCCTTTGTTGCACGAACTTGCCGCCGTCGTTTCAGCGAACCGTGGATAACTATTGGGCGCTATTGTATCCGGGCTCGCTCGCCCCGACCATCTTGATGGTGTTCCTGGCTGGTGCCTGCATCCTTCTGGCGTGGCGTGTAGACATCAATGAATTCTCGATGCATCATTTCTATAAGAACCGTCTGGTGCGCGCCTACCTGGGTGCGTCGCGTTCCCGGTCGCACCGCTTCCCGAATGCATTTACGGGATTCGATCTCGAAGACGATATCCGGTTGTCCCGCTTCCAATCTCTCGATGAGTCTCAGTGGCGGGACATGGCGAGGGACTGCAAGGCGTCGTATGCCGGCCCGTTTCCGATCATCAATACCGCGCTCAACATTACCAAAGGCGCTGATCTGGGTCTCCAGGAACGCAAAGCCGAATCGTTTATCTTTACGCCGCTCTGGTCGGGATTCGACTTTTCCCGCCGTCAAACCGCGGTCCGGCAAACGTATCTTTCGGAATATGCGTTCCAGCGAACGGAACGGTTCGGCGAACCGGAGAATAAAGGAGTGTTCCTGGGAGCCGCGATGGCGATTTCTGGCGCGGCGTTCAACTCCAACGCCGGCTTCCACACCTCTCCGTCCCTCGCGTTTTTGCTTACGATTTTTGGCGTACGCCTGGGATGGTGGGCCGGCAATCCTCGCGGTTCGAAGTGGTCAACGCCTTCGCCATGGCTCGGATTGCTTTATTTGGTCAGCGAACTGACCGCAAACACTAGCACCAATAGCAATTTCGTGTTGCTCAGCGACGGCGGGCATTTCGAAAACATGGGCTTGTATGAATTGATCCGCAGGCGCTGCCGCTACATTATCCTGAGCGACGCCGAAGAAGACCAGAAATTCAAGCTGGAGGGCATCGGCGGCGCTATTCGGAAGTGCCGCGACGATTTCGGAGTGGTGATCGATCTGAATATCGAGGCACTCGAGCCCATCGGCGATCCAGGCGTCAGCCACTTACACTACTCGTTGGGAACCATCGTGTACCCCGGCGAGGCGGAGTGCGGGAAGCTGGTCTACATCAAGTCCTCCGTCACCGGGGATGAGCCCGTGGACATCATCGAATTCCGCAAGCGTCACACGGAATTCCCTCACACCTCCACTGTGAACCAATTCTTTGATGAGTCGCACTTCGAAAGCTACAGAGCACTCGGACATCATGTCGCTTCCGGCGTGTTCACAAAGGATATGGACCCCTTACCGCTCGAGGCCGGAGCCGATGTTTGCAAGAAGGTTGGGACGCTGTTTGAATGGATCGAACTCGATTGGGCCAAGCGCCTGCAAGAATTTCCGAAAGATCCGAAAGAAGCATTAAGGTCCGTCCGCGAACCGCCTGAAGGCAAAGGAGAAACCTCGTCATGACGGCTCGGTGGGGGAGCATAGCGTTGGTAGTGCTGGTAGCCGGTTGGATGCTTTATAAACTCAAGCGCATGGACACCGGCCAAAAGCAACGAATGGGTCAAGCGATCGCCTGCACGGATGCCAAGGATGGGTTCCCGTTGAAACCGCAAGCTGAAATTCTGGGATACGGCCTCGAAGAACCGCGTGGGCTGGCGGCAGATGCCAACGGCCGTGTCTTCGTGTTGGAAAACAATTGGTCATTGATCAGGTACGGTCCGGAATCGACCCCCATGGCAAGGCTGGACCAGCGAACGCCGTGTCCCAAGGAATCGTGCGTAGGGGCCGATCAGCGGGGTATCGCGATCGCGGGCGACCGGCTCTTCATTGCGGAACACGGCCGTGGATTGGTGACCATTATGCCGGTTCCCGGCGCTAGCGCCGCATCGGCGCGCTCGCCGCTCGCCGAAACGCCCAAGCAAATGACGGGCCCCTCTGGAATTGCGGCAGCGGGCAACGCCATTTTCATAACGGATGACCGGCCCTGGCCTGGTCCTCCCGGCAAGGAAAGCTCCTACGACTCCGCGGATTATGGCCGCTGGCTGGACAAAGGCGCCGCTCGGACTCTTGGCGCCATTTATACGTGTAATTCAGACAAATGCGCGCCCGAACTGATCAGCGGCGCGCTGCGGCATCCGTCGGGGATCGCGGCCAGATGCGAGGAGGGTCCGGTGTTCGTTGCGGAAGCGGACGGGCGCGAGGTGCGCTGGCCGATTTACAGCAAGAATGCGGGCAAGTGGGAGCAGACTGGTGCGCTCGCCTCTGTGCCGATTTCCGGCGCCAGCCTGGCTTCGTTTCTCGGAGTCGCGCTCGACCAATCGGGCCGGCTCGTCTTCGCGGCAGGTCCTGGCGGACTCTATGTTTTCAAATCCGATGGCGAACTGCTAGGCCGCATGATTTTCGACGAGCCAGTGGGAGGCGTCGCCGTGCAGCAAGGCTATGTCTACCTGACTGTCGGTCACAAGCTTTGTCGCATCCCGTTCCGACCACTCTCGGCGTTGAAGACACCACCTCAGCAGGCGCGGGCGGTCTTGCCGTAACTGTCCCAAGTTACTCCGGCCGGATCACATAATCCGGCCAGCAAGTGCCGAGTAGATCCGGCGGAGTCAGGAACGGATCGAGTTGCTCGCCGAACACCCGGATGACGTTGCCGCCAGATCCCGAAGACGGAGCGAACTTCGGATCCAGGATCTTGGCGATCTGATCGCGCGCGCCTTCCAGATGCGCCCGCGTCTCCTTGTCGGAGGCTTTCGCCAGCGCCGTGCCGATCGCCGAATTCAGCGACTTCAGCTCCGCGCGATAGAGCGGCCTCTCGTCACCGCTCGTAGCGAAAAACGAGGCGAATGCAGCGGGTAGTCCCGATGGCAACGATTGGCCTGCTCCGTTGAGTTTGGTACTGGCCAAGTCAAGATAAGCGCGTTGCAAATTGCGGCGGTACGCGTCGATCCGGACTTGAGGACCATCCAGTTCTCTCCAGACGCCCTTGCGCACATCGCCCAGAAAATCGGCCGGAGAATACGCCGTCGATCCGTCCATTGCTTCCTGCTCCACCAGACGCGCGAAGCGCGAGCTACTCAGCAGGTTGTTCAGCACGCTGTTCTGCGCATTGCGAACGCGGCTGAGAACACCAATCGGCTCGATGCGCCGGAGAATTTGCGGATCGACTGCCCACATCGGCGGCGCGAACGCATTGTCATTCAGGAATTTCACCGCGGCCATCTGGCGCTGTTTCGCCACGGGGCTGTAAACGACGCCCTCCTGGCCGACGTATTTCTCCTGCGAATCGAATCCGCCGACAATCGCGGCGACGTGATTCAGCTCCAGCACCCACTGCCCCAGCATGCGGCCATAAAGCTCAGCGAGGTCTTCGTAAGTTTCACCCTGCTTCCCGGTCGTTGCGGGCAGCAGGAGCTTCGCCACGCGCTGGAGATTCTTGATTCCCATGCCGGTGGATTTGATCGCGTCGGCATCGCCGACCGCTTCGGTCAACTCGCCCGGATCCGATCCGCCCGATCCGCTGGTGGAGAAGCGAAACCACCGCGTGCCATCTTGTTCCCGCGCCCATTTGTCGAGCGTCGGTTTTTCATCGTCGGGGTTCTTGGCAGCGGGGATCGGCTTGTAGCCCCAAGCGGTGGCCCATACGTCGTAAGGTCCGATGCCGGGCACCAGATTCTCAACCGGAATATGGTCTTCCGGTTGCGCCACGTAGTTGAAGCGCGAGTAGTCCATAATCGACGGAGCGTGCCCCATCTTCTTCACCCATTCGGCGTCGCGCACCTTCTCCTGCGGATACATGGAACTGGCTTTCATATTGTGTTGGAAGCCGAGCGTGTGCCCCACTTCGTGCGCCGCCACGAACTCGAGCAGCCTGCCCATCAGCTCGTCCGGCAAGGGCAGCTTGTGTGCGCGCGGATCCAGCGGGCCGACCTGCAGGAAATACCAATCCCGCTGCAGGTTCATGACGTTGTGATAGAACTGGATGTCCGCGTTGAGAATCTCACCCGTGCGGGGATCGCTGATGTGCGGGCCGGAGGCGTTCTCGATGGTCGACGGCAGCCAGCGAATCACGGAATTGCGCACGTCCTCGGGACTGAAATCGGGATCCTGTTCCGGCGTCGGCGCCAGCTTCGCGATGATGGCGTTCTTGAAACCGGCTGCCTCGAATGCTTTCTGCCAGTCTTCGACGCCGCGTTTCATCCAGGGAACCCACTTGGTCGGCGTTGCCGAATCGATCCAGTAGACGATCGGTTTCACCGGTTCGGAAAGCGCGGCCGTGGGATCCTTCTTTTCCAGGCGCCAGCGCGTGATATAGATGCGGCGCGGCGCGCGCTGCTCGTCCCGGCTGTAGTCCATCTGGCTCACGGTAAAGTAGCCGACGCGGTCATCATATACGCGCGGGACCATCGGATTTTCCGGAAGCTTCACCATGCTGTGATGCAGTTCGACGGTCGCGCTGCCGGGACGCATGCCCGACCCGGCGAACGGATTCACAGGTTGCTGCTGCGCGCCGGGCGGCGTGGCCGACTTGGTGTACGTGTGGGTCGCCACCACTTCGATGTTCTCCGGATACGGCGAGATGCGATCGATATACGAGCGCGACGCGTCCATGGTAGTAGCGCTCAACCGCTGGCGTGCGCTGAATTCGTACACATCGGTCGTAAACAGCCGCGTCACCTCGATCACTGGGATGCTCTTGTCTTCTCCTCCGAACGCCGCGACGGGGAAGGTCATCAGAATGGCGTGGTTGTTGGCCGCCTTCACCGCCTGCGAAATCGGCGTCTTGGGATCTGCCACAACGCTGTAGTTGACATCGCGCAAGTGGACCTTGTTCCCGCTCAGTTCCCAATAGACGACGTGGCTGGCCAACATCTGACCGCCGTAGCCGACGCCCATGGTCGTTTTGGCGATCTGCGAAACCCACAGGAATTCTTTGCCGAGCTCGCTCTTGGGGATTTCGTAATAGTACTTGTCCTTGACTTGATGGACAGTGAAGATGCCTTTCTTCGACTTGGCTTCTTTGGTGATCACCTTGTCGTAAGGCTGCGGATCTTGGGATGTCGCTGCGCCTCCGGGTCTCTGCGGACCGCCGGCCGGCGGCGTCTGAGGCGTCTCAGCGGGAGGCGGCTCCTGCGCGGATAGCAGCGCCAGGGCACAAGCGGCCATCAAAACGGCTTGGATCGATCGGTTCATCTCTATTACTCCTTTTCCGGGGTGTGAGAATCATGTTACCAGAGTCAGGGCGACGCAAGCGCAGAACCAGAGAGCAGACAGACCTGAGCTGTATTTTCCGTGATACACTATGAATGAAAGAACCCATCATGAACCGCGCACCCTCACTACCCAGCCCGTTGCGCCACTACTGGTCATCCCAGCTCAGTAGCTGTTGTCTCTAGCCCACAAATAATAGTTCCGCCCGTTTAGTCCTCGGTTCAAATGCGAGGGCTCGTGTTCACTTTTTGCACCGGAACGCAAAGAGGAGGAGCGGCGTGATTGCAACTCACGTGTTAGCGGTTTCGACGGCCGCCCGGTGCTCCAACGTTCGAATCACTGCCCCGGCGCCGTGCCTGCCGAACATAAGGAGAAGCTATGCCGATCGTTGAGATTCGTGCCGCCGAAGGCGGCGAAGATGCTAAGTTGCTGGTCGAAGACCAGCTTTCCATTTACCTCAAGCTTGCGAAGCGGAGGTGTCTTTAGTGTTGAAATCACCGAGAAGAAACACGGGTTCGTTGCATTCGTTGTATCGGGACCTGGCGTAGAGCAAGTGTTTCAGGACGAAGCAGGCGGCTACCGCTGGCAGCGCGTTCCACCTACGGAGGGCAAAAGCCGCGTACAGACGTCGACCATCACCGTCGCGGTCCTGCCGGAGCCGGGCAATGAAGCATTCGAGGTTCACGAGCGCGACTTGGAGTGGACCACTACACGCGGCTCGGGACCGGGCGGCCAGAATCGGAACAAAGTCGAGACTGTGGCCGTGGTCCGGCACAAGCCGACCGGCATCACCGTACGCGCGGAGAGTGAGCGCTCGCAATACCGCAACAAAGTATTAGCGCTGCGCGTACTGCGTGCAAAGCTGCATGCCGACTTCGAGCATCGGCTTCACATTGCGGAATCCGGCCAGCGGAAGCAGCAGATCGGCTCCGGCCAGCGTGGCGACAAACGCCGCACGGTTCGCGTCCGCGACGGCAGCGTCAAGGACCACGTCACTGGCCGGACCTGGGAATTGCGGCATTATTTGAATGGCCAGTGGCAGGTGTAAATATCACCATTTTCCGGCGGCGCGCGGGTTGATGATGTCCATCACCTCCGGCCGCCGGAGCTGTTCGCCCAGAAACTGGTAATCCCGCAGCCCGTCCACAACGGTCCAGGTGGAATGATAGCGGGTATAGAGGTCCTCACTCTGCACGTCCCCCCAACTGCCGTCGGCATTCTGGTGCGACAGCTCGTACTGCACAGCCCGCCGCATTACCGCGTCCTTTTCAGACATTCCAAATGCGCGCAGCGTGTCCATAAACTCGCCCAGCATTTCGGGATCTTTTTGCGCGATCGCCCTGGGGAGATTTCGCTTGAGGTATTGGAACTCCACCGGCAGCCATGCTGGTGAAAGCCGATACGTGTGGTAATCGTTCAGTGTATAGATCAGGTGCGTGACCGCATAGGCGGCGTAAAACGCGTCTTCGGAATCGGCTTTCTTGAACGATGGATAAGGACGCATCCATTTGATCCAGCGCAGAACGTCGTCGTACGATGCGCCGAGCTTAACGCCATAAAGGTCGCCTGTATGAGTCCGGATCAGTGCGTCCAGCCACACTTCGTATCGGCTTTCGAATTCCAGTGCCGTGCCGCATTTCTCACATTTGGCGGCGCCCCTGCGATTCTTGTAATCGCACTGCGGACACTCCTTGGGGATATCCGCGGGCGGCGGCTCCCGTGCAGGATCGAACTTCACAAAATCCACTGCCGTGTACCGGCTAACGGCGCTGCGCACTCGCTCTCGAATCTTGTCACCCGGCACGCCCAGTCCGGCCGCCGCGATGTCCCCATAAACGAAGTTGTACAAATCGATCGGATCGTCCTCGGGAGGCTGGGGATGATCGCGACGCCATTCGACGGCCCGCTCGTGGCCCATGTTGCGCGCCATCTCGCGTAACTTCGGATTCTTGGAGGTCGCCGAGATACTGTAAAAACACCACAGCAAGTCGTGACCCCAGCGGGCGAAAGCCTTTGGATCGCCGGCGATCTTGGAAATGAATCGCAGTCCTCGCTCGACCGCGTGGTCGCGATCTTGCTCCGTGTATCGCGAGCCGGGCCATAGCGCCTGGGATGCTTCTCCGGCATGCAACACCAGGACACAAGCACACGCCAGCGCTGGCGCGCCAATCCTCATGGATGCTCCAACGCTTACTTTGGAGGTGGAGTGTTAGTGGTGGTGGGGGCGGTTCCCTTGGTGCTCTTCTTCCCGCCCTTGTGGCCCTTCCTGGCGTGCGTCTGAGTCTTGCCCTTCTTCCCAGCGCCCTCCGACTCGAGGACCTTGCCAGGTTTGCCGCCGGTGCTGCCCCCGGTGGCCTGGGCGAAACTCGCAACCGGAACCAAAAGGCTCAGTCCCAGCACAGCGATCATCAGTTTGTTCATGTTCACGATTCTCCTTGAGTATGAGACTACCACTGGCGCATTAAATTCCATAGCGGAATGTGATTAAAATGCTTTCAGGGATTGGTGCGGAACTGAGCCGCGACCGGAAGGAAGCGCTACCACGATGGCACAGGCTTTAGACTAGAAACGATTCAGCTCCGCAATCAGCCCGTTAATCCCCTTCTTGCGGTAAATCTGCACCAGCCGCTGCTCTTCGTCCGACGGTGCAATCACTCGCCGCAACTGCGGCATACCCAGATCCGCGCGGCTCGGGATCCACACGCTTCCGTCGGCGAATTCCACGTTGCTCACAAAGCCCGTCATGCCCTCGATAGCCAGCGGCTGCGTGCTGTGCTGCGGAAACTTCAGCGTCGTATTCTCCAGGATCTGGCTCTTCTGCCCCGGCGCCAGCCGCAATTCCGCCGGCACCGACCCGGCCAGAAACTCCCGCCCGTTGCGGTGGTGTTCCCACCCGGGCACGTTGCCGCCGCGGGTAGTCAGGATGCCCTCAGCACCCTCGTTGGCCTTCAAAACTAGGCGCGGCGCGGGTAGGTTCGACTTCGCTAGCTTCCACCAAGCAAGAATAGACCCAACGATCCTTCTCCCAACGGCGTAGTCAGTTGGCACGTTACTCCGACGATCCGTCCTTGCCCTGCGTCTGCCGGCATCCGAAATGTGACCTGGTAGATACCGATCAGACTGGGAGCAAGGCCGACAAAAAGAGTTTCAGCCGTGCTTTGTGCCTGCGCCCGGTCAGAAGGCGAAGCCTGTTGCGAAAAGGTGCAGGTAAACGAGCCATCGAGCGGCATTAGTGCGCCGATCGGCGTAGGTATGGCAGTTTGAGGCTGGCCTTTTACCGGCCCCAGTCCGGTCATATAGGCAATCACGATGTCGCCCGGTTGCGGCGGCGTGTCGACCAGACCGCTGAAATCACCCTTGACTAGCTTGATCGGCAGGACTGCAGTCTGGCCTGTGTCGAGAGGCTCGAAGACAGGGGCCAATGCCTCAACAGGAACGAGTTCGTAGTGGATGAATGGCGAGTCGCTCGGTACATCCAGAAGGAAGGGGACGTCTCCGAAATGCTGTTCCCAGGGGACTTGGATGGCTACGCCGTTGGAATCGACGAAAAGCACAGGGATGGATCGGCCATCCAGCAGAATGCGGCCTCGCAGATCGTCGACCGATCCGGGAAGATAGCCTTTCAAACGTTTCAGGGATCCGCGGGGAAATAGCCCGGTGTGGCCGGCATCCGGGGTCGGCGCAATCAGAGTTTCCGACGTGCTCCCCAAGCCTTGGATTCGAAACTTGAGAATCCGCCCAGACGTGGTGGCGATGAACGCCGAGCTCCCGTCGCCGCTCAGCGTGCCTGCAACCGGCTGTTCGCCGTCCGGCAACATGACTTGCGTGGCCTGGCCGGTGCTGGTATCGGCGAGAAATGCAGGACCATTCGATGCAGGGCCGATCACGCTATACAATACAAGACGTCCGTCATCGCTCATCCCCAGAAACTGCGGTAACTGAAAACCATTCGGCTGGAAGAGCACGGTGTCACGTCCCGATCCTATGTCGCGAGCCTTTAGCTGGATTCCACCCGGCTTCGGGAGGACGACACTGACTTCGGAATAAACAAACACGCGTGCGTTGTCGCTGAGGGCCAAGGGACGAATGGGCCGCTCGCCGAGGGGAAGAGTCGTGACTTGGCCATCCCGCCAGAGTCCTAGACCACCTTGTAACACCAGAATCGAACCGTCCGACGCAACAGCAAATGGAACGACAACAGGTTGAGGCACGGAGCTTCGTTGGCCGCTGTTAAGATCGATCAGTTCGGCTGTTCTGTCTTGTACACGGATATTCGGATCGGATGAAATCACCGCCCAGCGCCCATTACGGCTCATTTGCACGGTGCCCACGCCCAGTTGGAGCGTCGTTGTCCCTTTTAATTCGGCTACCGACCCAATGACACATGGATCGGCGACGCAAACTCCGTGGATGGTATAGGCAACGGTTTCACCGTCGTCGGAGGGCTGCGGGACGGCAATGCCGTCACTGCTGGAAAAAAAAGTGAGCCCCGGCGCAGCGGGCGCCGGACCTCGTTCTGCAAATAGCTGAACCCCGTCGGGGCCGATCCGATAGAGGCGCCTCTGAGCGTGCATTGGAGTAGCAGTGTCGCGAAGGACTGAGTACGAAGTGACGTACAGTACGCTGCCGTCGCCGTTTGACGCAAGCTCGAGGTGCTGCGCAAACGCAGGAGAGGAGCCGGCCAGAACGGCAGCAAGCTGCCATAGAGCAGCCGAGGCTACCAATCTGCTCATTACGACCAGAATTCTAGCACAATAAGCCCTGTCAGTGGGCTAATTTAGAACCGATTTAGCTCCGCAATCAGCCCGTTAATCCCCTTCTTGCGGTAAATCTGCACCAGCCTCTGCTCTTCGTCCGACGGCGCAATCACGCGCTGCAACTGCGGCATACCCAGATCCGCGCGGCTCGGGATCCACACGCTTCCGTCGGCGAATTCCACGTTGCTCACAAAGCCCGTCATGCCCTCGATAGCTAGCGGCTGCGTGCTGTGCCGCGGAAACTTCAGCGTCGTATTCTCCAGGATCTGGCTCTTCTGCCCCGGCGCCAGCCGCAATTCCGCCGGCACCGACCCGGCCAGAAACTCCCGCCCGTTGCGATCCTGCAAAATCCAGCCGATCTCCAGATACCGAATCGCGCGATCGGACTTGTTCTTCACTTCCAGACGCGGCGCGCGCGCTTCGTTGCCCGCGATCCGGGCCATCCCGTCCGTCGGCTCAATCGGCGAATCCGGCAGCCGCAGAAACGCAAACTGCACCTGCTTCTCCGGCTCGAAATTCGTCGCCCGTCCGCCGCGCACCACCTGCACGTCGAGGCTCGGCCGATCCGCCTGGTGCGCCATCTCCGCCAGAATCTCGCGCCGTAAACGATCCGCGCCGCCCTCCGCCAGCAGCGACTTGAAATACTTCCGGTCCCGCCGCGCTTCCCATTCGCACAACGTCAGCGTGCGCCGCGAACTCAGCTTGTCCGGACCGAAAAAGCTGAGATCGTCAAACAGCACTCCATCCAATCCGATTTGGACCGGCGCGCCGCCCGCCGCCTGCAGCGGCCGCAGCAGCCGCAGATCGATGCGCACCGGGAAAGTCTCAGACGGACCCACGTCCAGGCTGGTCACCGTCACCGAGCCTTTGCCGCCCGGCGTTACTTCCTGCGCCATCACCAGCAGCGTGATGCCGCGGATTCTGTGCTGGCTCGAATTGCGCAGCGTCAGTGCCGCATGCAAGTCGAGCAGCATCGCCCCGCCGCGCGGCGTCTCGCTCGAATCGCCGTAATCGGACGACAGCAGCGCCACCGGCGAGTCCTTCGGAAACTCGATCTTCGGCAAAACGCCCGCCGCTGCTACTCCGAAGAACAACACAGGCAGGAATGCCCGCGCCACTTTACTGCTCCGCATAATACACCTTGTTGGTCGTTACCTGACCGGTATCCGCGTCCACGTAACGCACGCCGGCCGATCCTTTCATGCTCACGGACACAGTCACGTTATCCGAGCGCGGACGCAGGAATGACATCGTGCGCCCGTTCTCCGTCACTTCAATCGACGACGACGAAGCTTCCAGCACCACGCTCTCCGGCGTCAACACCGGACGTTGCCCCGCCGGACCCGCGGCAATGCGCCGCAGCGCCGACATCAAGTGATCCGCCTGCTGTTGCGGAAGGTTCATCCAGAACGCGGTAACGAACACCACCGTCGCGCACGCCAGCACCATCGCGGCGTTCCAGCCCAAGCGTCGCGGCCGCGCCGCCACCGGCGGTTTATCGAAACCCGCAATCGCTTCCCCGGCCGCCAGCCCGACGCGGATATTCCCCGTCATCTCTTCGGCCAGCCGATTCCAGTTCAAATCTTTCGGCAGCTCCGCCGCCACTTCCCGTACTTGCTCGCTACCCAGGCGCAACGCCTCAACTTCGCTCTCGCAGTTCGCGCACCGCGACACATGACGCTTCACCCGCCAGCGATCCCAAGCTCCCAGATCGCCCCCGGCGAACAACGCCAGTTGGATTTCGTTCGGGTGCTTCATGACCGCTTCCTTCCCATGTACCGGCGAAACTTGATCCGCGCGTTTGCAATGTGCGATCGCACGGTAGCCTTCGAGCAATTCATCTGCTCGGCCACTTCATCCGCCGGCAATCCTTCCACGTCGCGCAGCAGCAGAGCCGTCCGCTCGCGCTCGGTGAGCACCGCCAAGCCGCGGTCGAGATACGCCCGATGCTCGGAGCGAAGCACGGCCTGCTCCGGGCTTTCTCCGGGCTCGCTCAGCGGCTCGATCAGGCTGTCGATCTCGCAGAAATTGACCTTCCCGTTCCGCCGCAAAAAGTCGATGGCCGTGTTGCTCGCGATCCGGGACAGCCAGTGCGACGCCTTGTCGATGTCCTTCAGTTGATCCTGCCGCTGCAGCGCCTTGATGAACGCTTCCTGGGTCAGATCCTGCGCGTCCGCGACGTTGCCGACGATCCGGTAGATCAACAGGAAGATCCGCCGTAAGTTATCGGAAACAAAGCGATTCTGCAGCTCCTGCGCGGCTAGCAAACTGGCGTCGACTTGAGACGGCGAGCCCCGGTCGCTCATGAACTCCTCAAACGTATGCACTGCGGACGCCATGCCTATAACAGGCTGACGCGAAAACCCGAAAAACGTGCAAGGGTTTCAAGTACTTGATCGGCCCTTCTTCCCCAATTGTATACAGGGTCGGGGCTTGGGTGGCGCAGGCTCTCAGCCTGCCGACTCGACACTCGTGTCGAGTCTTGTGCTTTGTGGCATCGAGGCAACCCCAAGCGTCAGCGCGGGGACCAATCCGCGAGCCTGAACGCCTCCTCCGTCAACTCCGCCAGCGATCGCACCGCCAAATCCGCCGGAAGCCGCGCCCCACGACTCACCCCAATGCTGCGCATCCCCGCCCGCCGAGCCGCCTCAATCCCAGCCGCCGCATCCTCCACCACAATGCATCGCGAACCCGGCATGCCGAGCCGCGACGCGGCTGTCAGAAACACCTGCGGGTCCGGCTTGCCGGCCGTGACATCTTCAGCGGCAACGATCGCTTGAAAGCACCCCGCGAGCCCGATCACATCCAGCACGACTTCAACATTCGCCCGAGGCGCCGACGAAGCGATCGCCTGAAGCCAGCCCTCCTGTTGCAGCCGCGTCACCCATTCAGCCGCCCCAGGCAGCGGCAAGAGTCCGCCATCGCGCACCAATTTCCGATACAGCGCTTCTTTGGCATCCCCGATTCGTTGCACCTGCTCAGCCGGCAAAATCGCATCATTCCGCTGGCCGAAGGTCTTGAGGAAATACTCGCGCGTAAACGGAATCCCCTCAGCCGCCATCGTGTCCCGCCAAGCCAGCCAATGATATTCCTCCGAGTCAACCAGAGTGCCATCCATGTCCCAGAGAACCGCGCCGGTCATGCGGCCATTCTCGCATCCTTTTCGACATGTGCTTCGATTTGAGGGTTACTCCGCGCGCAAACCGTGCGCATCGAGTGGGATGCTCGAAAGGCCGCCGCGAACCTGCGGGCGAATTATCACCGCCCGCCACGCAACGCGGGCAGAGAGAAAGCTCTATGAAGAAGGCTAAAGGGCCTACTGCGGACTAGCTTCGGTCCGAATACAAACGCTCCGATTTTGGCGTATTGGCCTGTGGGAAATACGCGTAGCGTCTGCGTCAGAGTTCGAACGTCGTAGTCCTTGATCCAAGACTTGCGGACCTGTTTCCAAGCAGCGCGTCCGTCAATGCCGCGGTGCGGTCCCTAGTCAAGATTACCAAGCACGCGGGTGCCAGGCGGCGTCGAACGCGTTGAGGTGCGGGTACCGAGGGTTGTTGGCAGAATGCGGCGCCATCTGATCTCGGCGGGGGCCTCTAACCGGAATTCGGCACAACTGCTCCCGGATGGAAAGATAGAGCAAACCGTGAAACTCGGCAGTGTCCTCAGACGCCGATTTCCTGGTCATAAGCAGCCAGGCTGGCGTCTCGGGGCAGGGCGAAAGTGGCACTTGGCGGAGGTGGCTCCCGGCGGGAAAATGCAACTCGCAGGATCAGAGGGATGGCGGCCAGTGTATACTGAACCGTGCTTGGGAATCCAAAATGGGAATCCCCGATAATTACGAATCCACATCCAGATATGGATGCCTGGAAAAGCCAAACTAAGGAGACTCCATGGCAACAGCCGATCTATACGCTGGTGTGTGGCGGGCTGGCGATGATCCGTATTACCTCTGGGTAGCGGATTGGAACGGCTTTAGCGCCAAGTGGCAAGAGCTAAGCAATCAGAATCTGCGGTTGGTGGATCTGAAGGTCTATACAGTCGGCGGCGCGACGATGTTCGGAGGTGTGTGGCGTGCCGGAAGCGATGCTCATTATCTTTGGGTTGGGGTGGACTGGAACAGTTTTCAGGCGAAGTGGCAAGAGCTCAGCAGCCAGAATCTGCGCTTGATCGACATTCAGGTCTACAACGAAGGTGGAGCTACGAAATATGCGGGCGTATGGCGCACTGGGAGCGATGCGCATTATCTCTGGGTGGGCGTGGATTGGAATAGCTTCCATGCGAAATGGCAAGAGCTCGGCCACCAGAATCTGCGCCTGGTTTCGTTTGAGGTCTACAAGGAAGACGGAGCCACCAAGTACGCCGGTGTGTGGCGCACTGGGAGCGATGCGCATTATCTCTGGGTGGGCGTGGACTGGAACAGCTTCAAAGCCAAGTGGCACGAACTCAGCCATCAGGGCCTCCGCCTGGTGGATGTCGAAGTCTACGAAGACGGAGGAAGCACCAAGTACGCCGGGGTTTGGCGCGCTGGGCACGACGCTCATTATCTCTGGGTGGGTGTGGATTGGGAGAATTTCAACGCCAAGTGGTACGAACTGGCGCAGCAAAACCTGCGGTTGACTTCGCTCGAAATCTATCCCGGATCGTGCGACAGTGGCTGCTCAAATCAGGTGCTGATGCCGGACGACCCTGCGACACCGTGGAAGGAGACCTACAATTACGGAATCACCGGAGACACGGTGTCTTATCGATGGCCCTGTATTGACTCCAGCGGGATCATCCGGTACGTTCGGCTGTCGGCTCTGTACTTCGACGGGGCTCCGTTTTCGATCCCGTTTTCCGACCAAGCGGTGAAACGCCGGGGGACATGGCTCTACTCTCCGGGGAGCTGGCACCATGCAATCGATTTCAGCCGCGACGATGCAGACACCTTCCAGGTGAGAGCCGCGGCCACCGGCCGAGTCATCTTCATAGGGTGGGACCAGTGGTCGGGGAACACCATCGTAATGAGTCATGATAGCGGAAGGGTTACGGATGCCTTCCGCACCATTTACATGCACCTGCGCAATGGTCCTATCCACGACTCCGACGCATCCTGGAACCAGACGGTACCCAATCTAAACGAGCCGGGACTATCGCAGTACAAACAATACCTCGAGGCGACGGGTTGCCCGCAGTACGAGCCGCGAGATCCGGATCCGACTTTCTGGGGGACAGACGCGCAAAAGATTGATCCGAGTTTGCTCGGCAAGAACGTTGCGGCTGGCGCTCCGCTCGCCTGGGCCGGATGCACGGGCCCCGGCGGGTGTGGGTGTACCAGCAGCTCCGCAGGCTGGACCTGGGGAGGCGGTGTGAACACTCACTTGCACATTTTCTTCGCGCATCGCGACCCCAGCGACAACGAGTGGTACTTTATCGACCCATACGGGATTTACGGTCCGCCGAGCTGTTACCCCACCAGCTTGACGGACCCGATTACGTCACCCTGCGCGCGCTATCCCAACGCCTGGAAGGGCGGGAAACCTCAGTATCCGTAAGCTAGGTTGGGAAGATTTTCGCCGCAACTCGATCGCATCGGCAATTGCCCCTTTGAGGCTGAATTGTTGCCCAACTCCATACTTTGCCCAACCGAAGATTAGGCACAGATTGGCCGGTTAGTGGGTGAAGCTAGTTACTTTCCGGCGCAGAATTGACCGGGAGAAGAATTGATCGTTCCTATGAAAACAGGCTTGCTGGGGACTCGCCCCAGTTTTGAGGCAACCAGTTAAGACTCAGAATCCATTTACAAGGTTATATTTCCTAAGTCCGTCGCCATCGCTCCCTTGACACCTGGCTGAGATCTCCCAGCCTGACTTGTCAATCTGCTAGACTACCCACCGATGACCATCCGGCGCACGCTCATCACTCTTACTTTCACGCTGGCCTTATGTGCCGGCGTTCCCCCCGCGCAACTCGCGAAATCCGTCACCATCTACCGCGACACCTACGGCGTCCCCCACATCTACGGACCCACCGACGCGAGCTGCGTCTTCGGATTCATCTACGCCCAGGCCGAAGACAATTTCTGGCAGATCGAAGACAGCTACATCCGCGCCCTCGGCCGCGCCTCTGAAATCTACGGCGCCAAAACTCTGGATGACGACCGCCTGGTCCACGCCCTCGAAATCTCGAAACTAGCCCAAGCCGAATATGGTCGCGCCACGCCCGCGTCGAAACAACTACTGGACGCCTTCGCCGACGGCCTCAATTATTTCCTCGAACGCAATCCGCAAGTGAAGCCGCGCCTCATCACGCACTTCGAACCCTGGCACATCTACGCATTCAATCGTTACGCGCTCTATTATCTGTTCATCTTCCGCAAGTCCGGCGTCCGCCCCGCCGAAATCAACACCACCGACTCGCCCACTCCGGCAACCCCAAGCGTAAGCGAGGGGACTCCGCCACAAGGCTCCAACATGTGGGCCATCATGCCTTCCAAATCCGCCGACGGGCACGCGATGCTCTTCATCAATCCGCACCAGCCCTTCTTCGGACCCGGCCAGTGGTACGAAGGCCACGTCCACAGCGATCAAGGCTGGAACATGAGCGGCGCGTCCTTCTTCGGCTCCGGATTCCCAACCATCGGCCACAACGACGTGCTCGGCTGGAGCCACACCGTCAACGAGCCCGACATCGTCGACGTCTACGAAGAAACGTTCGACAATCCGAAAGATCCGCTCGCCTATCGCTACGACGGCGCGTACCGCCACGCCACCGAATGGACCGACACCATCAAAGTAAAAACCGCCGGCGGACTCAACGACCGCGCCTTCACCTTCCGCAAAACGCACCACGGCCCCATCCTCGCCCGCCGCAACGGCAAGCCTCTCAGCGTGAAGATGGCGAAGTTCGAAGAAGGCGGCCAGCTCGACGAATGGTACGCCATGAGCAAGGCTCGCAACTTCGACGAGTTCAAGCAGGCCATGTCCGCCGTCGCTGTTCCCATGTTCAACGCGGTCTACGCCGACAAAGCCGGCAACATTTTCTACGTCTACAACGGCGCGGTTCCCAAGCGTTCCCCGAAGTTCGACTGGTCGAAGCCCGTCGACGGCAGCACGTCCGAAACCGAATGGCACGGCTATCACACCTTCAACGAGCTGCCCCAGGTGACGAATCCAAAATCCGGCTTCGTGCAGAACTGCAATTCCACGCCGTTCACCACAACGGTCTTCGGCAATCCGGATCCGACCGAGTATCCCAAATACATGGTGGGCGAGCGCGACAATGCGCGCGCGCGGATCTCGCGCCGTATCCTGTGGAACAAAGACAAATTCACCTTCGACGAGTGGGCCAAAGCCGGATTCGACACCTATGTCATCCAGGCCGAAACTGAAATCCCGGTGCTGGTCGACGCCTGGGAACAAAAGCGTCCCGCCAAGCTGCTCGAGCCCGTCACCGAACTGCGCAACTGGGATCACGTCAGCACCGTCACCTCCGTTCCCATGACGCTCTTCCTGCTGTGGCACGAAAAACAATACGGCACCGCGGTGATTCCGGCGGCCAAACCCAAGCATGATCCGCTCGAATCGCTCGACGAAGTCGTCAGCGACTTGGACAAGAAATTCGGCACCTGGCGCGTTCCCTTCGGCGATCTGAATCGCCTGGAGCGCCGCCAATCCGGCGGCGAAGAGCCTTTCAGCGATTCCGCCGCGAGCCTCCCGGTGGCCGGCGCGCCCGGCGACGTCGGCATCGTCTTCAATTTTTATTCGCGCCCCGAAAATGGACAGAAGCGCCGCTACGGCGTGGCCGGCCATTCGTTCATCAGCGTCGTCGACTTCGGCCCCCAACCCGAAGCCCCGAAAATGCCGACCCCGGGTCCAAGCATTACTTCGATCAGTCCGCGCTCTACGCCAGGCAGCAATTCAAACCGGCCTGGTTCAGCCTCTCCGATATCAAGGCGCACAGCGAGCGCACCTACCATCCCGGAGACGCTCACCCATGAGAAGCGAAGATTTATGTGGGGCGGCCAATCCTGACCGCAGCCGTCTTTTAGGCGGCTTGGCTCAGTTTCCGTGGTTGCGGCGATGCTGCTCTGTGGCGCAGCCTCTTAGGCTGCCGCGTCGAGACTCATCTCGACGCTTCCCGCTGGACAGAGGTCAACCGTGAGAACTAAGCCCGCCAGCGTCGTGGCCATCTACCCGGGTTCGTTCGACCCGATCACCAACGGCCACCTGGACCTGATCGAGCGCGGCGCCGCCTTCTTCGACAAGCTCATCGTTTCCATTCTCCGCAATGACGAAAAGGAAACTCTCTTCAGCGTCGCCGAGCGCGTTGAAATGCTGACCGAAGTCGTCGGCCAAATCGCCAATGTCGAGGTCGCGAGCTTCGACGGCCTTCTGGTCGATTACGCCGCCGAACGAGGCGCCACCGTGATCCTGCGCGGCATCCGCGCCGTATCGGACTACGAATACGAGCTGCAAATGGCGCTCATGAACCGTCGCCTCCGCCCCGAAATCGAAACCGTCTTCCTCATGGCCAGCGAAGCACACTCCTTCATCAGCTCTCGTTTAGTAAAAGAAGTAATCCGCCTAGGCGGCAACATCGCGGGCTTGGTTCCGCCGTCGGTCGAAGCTAAATTAAGGAAGCGACTACTGGGACGCTGACGCGTTGTGGGGCGGCCAATCCTGGCCGCAGCCGCCTTTTAGGCGGCCGGAAGCTGTTTCTCAGTTGCGGCTATGCTGCTCTGTAGGGCAGATTGTTAACCTGGACCCGATTGCCAATCGGCCCTAGTTGCGGCGATGGATCGCCAGGCCAATTCAGGCCAGCCGCGAAGCACGTCCTGGCGTTGACGGAAAAGCAGCTCGCGGAGCTGTTGATCAGAGGCGACTCTATGGAGGTGAAAATAGAATGAGCAAAAAGTATCGAAGTGACGCGATGGCGGCGATCCATGAAACCATGGAGGCCTTGCACAATGTTGGGGTCATCGACAAACGGACGATGCGGTGTTTTGACGATGTCTGCCTTACGCCCATCCGTTCGTTGAAGCTTGAGAATCCTTCGTCCGACGCTGTGCGATCAAGTGACGTAAAATGGAGTCATTGACGATCGGCCCCGTCAGCCGAATCTCAGCCTCCCCCGCAGGAGATAATAGGAGAAATTGACACCTTCCATGCAAGCTACCCTTGACCTGACCGAGCGTATCTCGCGCATCAGCGAATCCTCGACGATGAAAGTCGCGGCCGACGCCGACCGCCTGCGCCGCGAAGGCATCGATGTGGTCGACTTCGGCGCCGGCGAACCCGATTTCCCGACACCCGAAAATATCAAGCGCGCCGCCATCGCTGCCATCGATCAGAACTTTACCAAGTACACGCCCACCGGCGGTACGCTCGAATTGAAGCAGGCCATCTGCGAGCGCCATGGCGCGGACTACGGAACCAATTACGCCCCCGCCGAGTGCATGGTCACGGTCGGAGGCAAGCACGCCATCTTTAATCTGATGCAGGTCCTCATCGGCCACGGCGACGAAGTCATCATTCCGTCCCCGTATTGGGTCACGTACAAAGACGTCGTCAACTTTGCCGGCGGCACGTGCGTGTTCGTCGAGACGGATGAATCCAGCGGCTTCACTTTCACCGCCGACACCATCGCTCCGTACATCACCGATAAGACCAAGCTGCTGATCATCAACTCGCCCAACAACCCAAGCGGCGGCCTCCTGAGCCGCGAGGAGTTCGAGCAGATCTACCAGCTCGCCGCCAAACGCGGCATCCGCTTGATGACCGACGAGTGCTATTGCCGCTTCCTCTACGACAGCGAGCCGTTCTCCATCGCATCCATGCCGGGCGCCAAGGAAAACGTCGTGGTCGCCGGATCGCTCTCCAAAACTTACTCTATGACGGGCTGGCGCATCGGTTTCGCTCTGGCTCCTAAGCCGCTCATCGAGGCCATGATGAAGCTGCAAAGCCACACCACTTCCAATCCGACTTCGGTTTCACAGAAGGCCGCCATCGAAGCGCTGCGCGGCCCGCAGGAGTCCATCGGAATCATGCTGGCCGAATATCGCAAGCGCCGAGACTTCGTCGTCAGCCGCCTGCGCGCCATTCCCGGCGTCAAGATCGCCGAGCCTCGCGGCGCTTTCTACGCCTATCCGAATATTTCCACCGGCTTCCGCAACGGCATCGCTTCGGCCATGCAGTTCTCCGAGCGTCTGCTCTCGGAAGCCCACGTCGCGGTCGTTCCTGGCGAAGCATTCGGAACGCGCGAGCACGTTCGCCTCTCTTACGCGACATCGATGACCGAACTTGCCCGCGGACTCGACCGCATCGAGCAATTCATCCGTGAACGATAAACAGCCCGTCCGCCTTCCCACAGTCTTCAAGGAGAAAGTCTGGGGCGCGACGGACCTGTCTCCCTGGTACCCGAGTTCCGGCAAAAAAATCGGCGAAGTCTGGTTTGAAGCCGATCTTCCGCTGCTGGTGAAATTCATCTTCACCACGGAGCGGCTGTCGGTTCAAGTCCACCCGGACGACGCCTTTGCCGCCGCGCACGAAAACTCGCGCGGCAAAACCGAGATGTGGTATGCATTGCGCGCAGAGGAAGGCGCCCAGGTTGCCATCGGCTTTCGCGAGAGCATCACGCCCGAGCGGCTGCGCGAATCGGCGTTAAACGGGGAGATCGAGCACTTGCTGCGCTGGGTGGACGTCAAGCAAGGCGACGCATTCTTCACCCGGGCCGGAACAGTTCACGCCATCGGCGCCGGTCTCGCGCTATGCGAAATCCAGCAGAATTCCGACGTCACCTACCGCCTTTACGACTACGGCCGCCCGCGCGAGCTGCATCTGGAAAAAGCGTTTCAGGTCGCTTCGACGGCTGCCAGCGACGCCCGCCCAGTCACTTTGCCGATCGACTGCGAATACTTCCACACCGAAGTAGCGCGGATCACTTCACCGATTCAGTACCCGCCGGCCCCCGACCGTTTTCACATGATAATTTTCGCGGCCGGCACCGGAACCATCGCCCGCCAACCATTCCGCGAAGGCGAAGCCTGGCTAGTGCCGGCCGGTTGCGATCCATTTTCTATTCAACCAGCCGAGCCCACAAAGTTTTTGAGAACCTGGGTGCCGTAGCCCGTTATTGGGGACTTTGGCCGTTGACCAACTGAGCGATTGTGTCGACGTTCGCGCTGAGCTTCCGCAGTTCGGCCTCGGTGTCGCGGTGGAAGCTGGCGAGCAGCTCGACGCTCTCAGTCAGGGCTTGGATTCGTTCGTCTATCGTCATGATGCCTCTCTACATTCTAGCGCTTCAATTTTATCCAATGCCCAGTTCGTCCACCTGCTCCAGCGCCGTCCCGCATTGCCTGCAAATGATCGCCGAACAGTCCCCGCACACCAGCGGATCCTTGACCGCCAGGTGGCACCGCGGGCAATAAAACTCGATCTGCGGTTTCGTCTCTTCCTCGGCCATTACTGTTACACTAGCAGTAGAAGCTGCTGCTCGTGACGGCGCCCCGCGTTGTACTCCCATTGCTATTCGGCATTCTTGTTTCATGCAACAATCAGCCGGACCGTGCCCGCTCCATCGGCGAAGCCTATGTCGGGCCGGCCACGCTGAACCTCCGCCAGGAACTGACACCGAAGGCGGCCATCTCAGCCACGGTCAAGCACGGCGACAAGCTCGAAATTCTCGAAAACAAACGCCGCTTCATGAGAGTGCGTACCGCCCAGGGCGCCGAGGGCTGGACCGATAGCCATCAACTCCTGACGCCCGAGCAAATGGCCGGACTTCGCCGCATGGCGGAGAACTCTTCGCAATATCCGTCGCAAGGCGCCGCGACAACTTTCGAAATCTTGAACATGCACACCGAGCCGAACCGCGCCTCGCCCAGTTTCTGGCAGATCGCCGAGAACGCGAAAGTCGACGTGATCGGGCACAAGATCTCGCCGCGGACGCAGGCCGCGCCGGTCGCGGCGCCGAAACCCGCGCCCATCATCCGCTCGCGCAGAAAAGGTAGAGGAAAATCCCAGGCCAAGATCGCGCCGCCTCCCGCGCCACCCGCGCCAAAGCCGCCCGATAACTGGCTGGAACTTTCCGTCCCCCGCGAAGAGGAACTCCAACCCGCGAAGCCGGCGCCACCCAAAGCGGGAAAGCAACCGGCGGCTCCCGTGCCCGTCGATGACTGGAGTCTGGTGCGCACCAAAGACGGCAAGGTGGGCTGGGTGCTGACGCGCGCGCTCAGCATGGCCATCCCCGACGAAGTCGCCCAATATGCGGAAGGTCACCGCATCACTTCGTACTTTGCAATGGGAGGGGTGAAAGAGGGCGACGAGGTGAAGCCCAATTGGCTATGGACGACGATCGTCAAGGGGCAGGAGCCGTACGAGTTCGACAGCTTCCGCGTTTTCGTCTGGAGCCACAAGCACCATCGCTACGAGACGGCATATATCGAACGCAGGGTTGTCGGACATTATCCAATCCAGGTGGACACGTCCGGTTCCGTGCCGAGCTTTTCGGTGCTGCTCGAAGACAACGATGGGAAGCTGTTCCGCAAGACTTATACTTTCGAGGGCTACCACGTTCATGCGGTCAAGAAAGAACCCTACAACGCATCGCCGCAGGTGGAAGCGCCGCGCCCGGCCGCTACTCCGGCGCAGCAACAGCCGCAGCCGCAGCGCTCGTGGTATTCGAGGCTCAAGGAAAAAGCGAAGCGCTTATTCCGCTAGCAGGATTTTCAGTGCGCCGCGCTCGGCTGCCCTGCGGAACGCAAGCGGCGCGCGTTTCAGCGGCAGCACTTCCGATATCAGGCCATCCACGCGCACACGGCCGCTTCGCAGCAGCCGCAGCGCGGGCTCAAACCGTCCGCAACGCGAGCCGACCAGCGTGATCTCATTCACGATCACCGGCGCAGCATCGATCCCGACTAATCCGTGAACGGTGGACTTCATGATTACCGTCCCGCGCGGCTTGGTCATCGCGACGGCTTGGCGCAAGCCTTCGCTCGAGCCTGTGGCATCCACCACCCAGCCGTAAGCAGCCTTGGGAAACTTCCCCGCCGGCCGCGCATCGATCCCCGCATCCGCCGCAATCCGCAGCTTTTCCTTGTGCCGGCCGTATTGATGAACCTCGCCGCCGTGCGCTTTCAGCACCTGGCCGATCAGTAGGCCCAGCTTTCCATCCCCTAACACCGCGACTGGGTTGCCAACAGGAATTCGCACCTGGTCCAGGATCTCGCACGCCGCGGCCAGCGGCTCGATGAAGACCGCGTGCTCGCTCGGAATCTCGCGCGGCACGCGATGCAAATTCCGTTCCGGCAACGTGAGGTATTCGCGAAATGCGCCGGGATGCTTCACGATGCCCAGCACGGAGCGCTTCGGGCAGTGGCGTCCCAAGCCGCGCGCGCACCAGTCGCAGCGGCCGCACGCCAGGTTGATCTCGCCCACCACGCGCTGGCCCACCAGGCCGGGCGTGTCCGCTTCACAAACTTCTCCGACGAATTCATGCCCCGGAGTGCCGCTAAATCCGTAGTAGCCGCGCTGGAGTTCGAGATCCGTGTTGCAAATCCCGCCGTAGAGCAAACGGATCAGCGCGAAGCCTTCGGGACGTCGTGGCCGCGGCTGATTCCGCACCGAGACAACGCGATTCTCCAAACGCACGGCGAGCATATCGTGGATACTTTAATCATGCTAGCGGAGTTAGTCTGCTTCGAGCAGAAGTGCCGCGCGCGCTTTCCGATCACGGAGGCGATTCACAATTGCCCGAATTGCGGCGGCCTGCTGGAAGCGTGTTTGATCGGAGACCGAATTCAGCCGGAACAATGGAAAAAGACCTGGCGCGAGCGGCGCGCGTCCAATCAACCGCTGGACCAAAGCGGCGTTTGGCGGTATCGCGAATTGCTGCCATTCGACGGACAACACCACCTGGCGGTTTCGCTGCGTGAAGGCAACACACCGCTACTCGATGCGCCGCGCGCGGCCGAGTACGGAGGCGTGGATCGGCTCACCTTCAAGCATCAGGGCTTTAATCCAACGGGATCCTTCAAGGACAACGGTATGACCTGCGGCGTGACGCAAGCGCTGCGGCTGGGACGGAAGCGCGTGGCGTGCGTTTCCACCGGCAACACCTCGGCGTCGATGGCGGCTTACGCAAGCGCCGCGGGTCTCGACTCAATCGTTTTCATCCCGCACGGCGAAATCGCCTATGGCAAGCTCGCGCAGGCTTTGGAATACGGCGCGCGCACGTTGCAGGTTGAGGCTAACTTCGATCAGATTCTCGCGCTGGTGCGCGTGCTGGCCGACAGCTTGGGCATCTATCTGCTGAATTCCATCAATCCGTTTCGCATCGAAGGACAGAAGAGCATCATCATCGAGATGCTGGATCAGCGCGACTGGAATCCGCCGGATTGGATTGTGCTGCCGGGCGGCAATCTCGGAAACACCTCGGCTTTCGGCAAGGCGCTGCGCGAGCTGCACGATTTCGGATTCATTCGCAAGATGCCGCGTTTGGCTGTGATTCAGGCGGAAGGAGCGGCACCATTCTACGAGTTCATGCGGACGCGCGGCGAATTCCGGCCGACGCCGGAACCCCGCACGCTGGCCACGGCTATCCGCATCGGCGATCCGGTTTCGTGGCCTAAGGCGCTCCACGAGGTCACAGCTTCGAACGGCGTCGTCGAGAAGGTGAGCGAGCAGGAGATTGCCGACGCGAAGGCGATCATCGGCCGCTGCGGCATCGGTTGCGAGCCGGCGTCAGCCGCGACACTGGCCGGCCTTCGCAAGCTGACTCTCACGAAGACGATTCGCCCGGACGAAGACGTAGTCGCGGTACTGACAGGAAACCTGCTGAAGGATCCGGATTACATTGTTCACTACCACACCGGAAAACTGACGGACCCCTCGGGCAAGTTGCTCCAGGCGCGCTTCGGCAATCAGCCGGTGGTGGTGCCAAACGACGCGGATGCGATCGCCAGGGTCCTTGACCGCGCGACGCCCTGAAACGCTGCTACGCGGCTGCCTATTTGCTAGACTCGTGCTTGAAAGATGACCGGGACACTAGACAACGTGCTGGACGCCTTGCGCTCTCACGAAGCAGAGTTGCGCAAGTTCGGGGTGTCCCACGCCGCTGTCTTCGGCTCGGTTGCGCGCGGACAGGCGAGCGCCAGCAGCGATGTCGATGTGCTGGTGGAGCTGGATCAGGACCACCCCATAGGAGTCTTCGAATACGCGAGGTTGAAACTCTACATCAACGAGATCCTCAAGGGAGCCGGCGACGTGGTAAACCGCAGGACCCTGAAGCCGCTGCTCCGGGATAGCATCCTTCGCGATGCCATTCATGCCTTCTAAGAATCCGGCCCAACGCCTGCGCGACATCGTGGACAACATCGACGCTATCCGAGAGTTCACAGCGAGAATGGACCGTGCCGATTTCGCCGCCGACCGGAAGACTCTGTATGCCGTCGTCCGTGCGCTGGAGATCATTTCGGAAGCGGCCAGACGCTTGCCCGAGGAAATCAAGAGCCGGCATCTCGCAATCGATTGGATCGCCGTCGCTGCGGCAGGGAATATATACCGGCACGAGTACGAGGCTGTGGATGAGAGCCTCATCTGGCATACCGTGCGGCACGATCTGGCCCACCTGCGAACAGCGGCAACCGAAGAGTTGGAGCGTCTGCGCAACGCCTGATCGTCTGCCGTGTCTATTGGATGTGAATGTTCGAAAGGTTTTTCACAACCGAATCAAGCTGATTTCCAGAATATTCGGATTCGCGGCGCGGATCTGAGCCAGCACATCCGGCGCGGGCTCCGTCTCCAGATTGATGCGTGCAACTGCGGCTTCCACGCCCTCGAAGACTACATTCTCCATCTCCTGAACATTGATGCGGGCCGCGCTGATCGCGTCCAGCACGCTCGCCAGAACTCCGGGCCGATCCAGATGCCTCACGATCATAGCGCAGGTGGCGGGCGTCGCTTTCGCCAGGTTCACGACATTCGGCACTTTGCCGGTTTCCTTGAATGCGCGCACGATTCGGACCGTCTCGGCTGCGATCGCTTCCTGCGCCTGGTCCGTGGATGCGCCGATGTGATGCGTTCCGTAAACGAGGTTGGCTTTTGCGATGTCGTCGGCGAACTCGCCGGTCGCGCCGGCGGGCTCTTTGGCGAATACGTCCAATCCGGCGCGGATTCCTTTTTCACGGACGGCGCGGTCGAGGGCTTCCTGATCGAGCACCTCGGCGCGCGAGGTGTTGATGAAATACGACCCGGGGCGCATCGCATCGAAGAACTTCGAATCAATCAGGCCGCGCGTGTCTTTGTTCAGCGCCAGGTGCACGCTCAAGATGTCAGACGCGCGGGCGACCTCGAGCGGCGAGGTCTTGTGCAGGATTCCCAATTCGTCCGCGGCTTCTGCGGTCAGACTGCGGCTCCAGGCAACCACGTGCAGTCCGAATCCCTTCGCGCGCGGGATCATCTCGCGGCCGATCTGGCCCACGCCGATCAAGCCCAGCGTGCGTCCGAACAATCCGCGCGCTTTCGAGTATTCAGCCTTGTTCCACTGGCCGTCTCGCAATGAGACGACGTTGTCGGCGATGCGCCGGTCGAGCGTGAGGATCAAGCCGAATGCGAGCTCGGCGACGGCGATGGAATTTTTGCCCGGGCAGTTGGAGATGTAGATGCCGCGCCGGGATGCCGCGGCGACGTCGATGGTGTTGTAGCCGGCGCCCGCGCGCACCACTAGTTTCAACGCGCCTGCGCCGAGAATGGCCTCCGTCACTCTGGTGGATCGCACTACAAGGACATCCGGGCGGGATCGCTCCACTTCTTGTGCCAGCGCTTCGTCTTTGAGGCCGGGCTGATAGAGGACTTCGCAACCTGCGGATTTCAGTCCATCTTGGCCGGATTGTTCGAATTTATCTGCGATGAGAACGCGCACGCTGTAACATATGGTGGCACATGCTAGGCTGATGTTTTTGGCAAACGCGAAGATTCCGATTGTGCGCTGGGCTGCCGTGCTTGTGCCGGCGCTTGCGATTTATTTCGCACCGCTTCCGGAGCTTACCGCGCAGCAGCGGCATCTGCTGGCGATCTTCGTCGGCACCATTATTTCGCTGGTCGCGCAACCGGTCCCCATGGGCGTCAGCGTGGTGGTCGCGATGACTACGCTGGTGCTCACGAACGCGCTCCCGGGGACGAAAGTTCTATCCGGATTCAGCAATCCCATCATCTGGATGGTCTTCACCGCATTTCTGTTTGCGCGGGCGATCACCGCGACGGGCTTCGGCTTGCGCATCGCATACCTGTTTATTCGCCGCTTCGGGCACAGCGCGCTGACGCTGGGTTATTCCGTCACAGCCTCGGACGTGACGCTGGCGGTGTTTATTCCTTCCGACACCGCGCGCGGCGGCGGCATCATCTATCCGATCGCGCGCAGCTTGGCGCAGGTGTTCGACTCCGAGCCCGGCCCCACGGCCGGACGCATCGGAGCGTTCCTGATGCTGGTTGGATTTCACTCTACCTACACGGCATCGGCAATGTTTCTGACCGGGATGGTGGCGAATCCGCTGATCGCCGAGTTCGCCAGCAAATTCGCGCACGTCGAGCTGACCTGGCTCCGCTGGGCGCTGGCGGCGAGCGTGCCGGGCTTGCTGACGCTGGCGCTGGTTCCCTACCTGATCTATCGCTTGCATCCGCCGGAGATCCGCGACACGCGCGCGGCGCAGCGGCTAGCCGGCGAAGAATTGCATCGCATGGGACCACCGACGGGCCGCGAGCGATGGCTCATCGCGATTCTTTTCGGCGTGATGGCCGGTTGGGTCACCTCGCCGTGGCACGGTTTTCATTACGCGTTCGTAGCGCTGGCCGGGCTCTCGGCGATTCTGCTCTGCCGCGTCATCACCTGGGACGACCTGCTGCGCGAGAGCAACGCCTGGAACGCTCTCATCTGGTTTGCGCCGCTGGTGATGATGGGCGAAGAGCTTGCCGAGACCGGCGTCATCAAGGTTCTTTCCGATAGCATCTTTGCGCACATGCAGGGATGGCCGTGGCAGTTGTCGATTGGTGTATTGGTCGCGAGCTACTTGTACGTGCATTACGGATTCGCCAGCATGACTGCGCACGTCACCGCGCTCTATCCCGGATTCCTGGTCGCAGGCCTCGCGGCGGGCGCGCCGCCGATGCTGATCGCTCTGTTGCTGGCTTATTTTTCGAACCTGGATGCGGGCATCACGCACTACGGCACGGGCTCCGCTCCGGTTTACTTCGGGGCAGGTTATGTGCCGCAGACCACATGGTGGCGGCTCGGTCTGCTGATTTCGTTTTTGAATTTGATTATCTGGCTGGGGTTGGGGCCGGTGTGGTGGAAGGTGATTGGTTTGTGGTAGGGAGTCTTCAAATCACGGACATGCAGGATCGATCATTACCCACCGCGAGAGGGCCTAACTATGATGCCGTCCAGCAACAGGATCTCCTGCTTGGAAAAGCCGCTGAACGACAATTTGCATCACATTTGCCGAGTCGCCTGTGGCCTACCACTGGCTGAAGCTTGTGCCACGAAATCCTGGCTCCTGCGCACGCCGCGGCGATTTTTTTGTCGCCTGCACCATCGTGGTAGCGCTTCCTGCCGGTCGCGGCTCGGTTTGCGGCGAAGGCGCGCTGTGCCACTAGGCGTTCTCAATTGGTCAGGGCTTGATAGACCATGGTGCGCGTCTGGCGCCAGATGACGTTCAGATTCGCTCGCGGAGTCTGCGCCATTAGCACCGCCACCAGCTTGGTCTGCGGATCGACCCAGAAAAGCGTGCCGGTGATTCCGCCCCAGGAGAAGTCGCCGACGGAGCCTGGCATCGGATTGCGGCCCGGATCGACGCGAATGGCGAAACCCAAGCCAAAGCTGGTGCCCATTTCGGGGACCGGACCAAATGCGCCAAGCGCCGTTGCGACCGGCGTATGACGTTCCGTGGTGGCCGGCAGTTGGTCCGAGGTCATCAGCGCGATGGTTTTCGGCGCGAGAATGCGCACGCCCTCCAGTTCACCACCGTTGAGCAGCATCTGGCAGAAGCGCGCATAATCGCCCGCGGTGGATAACATGCCGCCACCGCCGGAAAAAATCTTCGGCTTCTGCGTCGGATCTTCGAACGGCGCGTTCGTTTCGCCGTCCGGCTTGGCGAGGCGTGAGAGGGCGGCCGGCTTCACCCAGAAGCCGGTGTCGTTCATCTTTAACGGACCGGTGACGCGCTCTCGAACGAAGCTATCGAGATCCATTCCGCTGGCCACTTCCACCACGCGGCCCAGGACGTCGCTCGAAACGCTGTACTCCCAGAATTCGCCGGGCTGGTGCAGCAACGGCATGGTGGCGATGGTCTTTACCATCTCTTCGAGAGACTTGGCCGTGAAAATGTTCGCCTTGCGGTACAACTGGTCCACTGGCGAGTTTCCGAACAAGCCGTAGGTCAGGCCGGAGGTGTGACGCATGAGGTCCTGAACGGTCATGGGACGCTTCGGGGGCGCTCCCTCCGCGCCAACTTTGACATCTTTGAACTCGGGCAGGTACTGCGCGACGGGCGCGGCCACATCGAGCTTGTTCTCCTCGGCTAAGATCATCGCGGCAACCGTGGTGATCGGTTTCGACATCGACGCGACGCGGAAGACCGAGTCCTTTTTCATGGGCGTCGCGGAGGCCCGGTCCTGATAACCGAACGCTTCGTAGAAGGCCACCTTACCGTTGCGCGCGATCAGGAGCACGGCGCCGGGCAGGCGCTTGGCGTCGACGTCGGCCTTGAGCACCGCCCGGGTCGTCTCCAGGCGTTTGGAAGAGAAGCCCGCGTCCTCCGGGTGAGCGGCTGGCGGAAGCTGAGCGAATGACGCCGCGCAACATAGGGCGGCTGCAATGGCTACATGGATTGAGGGATTGGAGCGGAGCATGGGATTAGTCTAGCGCGACAAGCGTCTTATGTGAAACCACTAAGTCTTCGGTGGGGAAAAATCTGGGGACACGCCTGCGTTAGTGGTCGGACTAAACGTTTACTACGCTAGCCCGGAGTGTCCCCAGATTTTTGATTCGTCAGAAGAAATCGTGGGTTGATTTCGGCCCAGGCAGTTTGCCAAGTGAGTGAAAGAGGGCCAGTTCGAGCACTCAGAAGGTGCGAAAGCCTTAGTTAGGATTCTCTCATAGTGACTTTGGCCTTGTTACTCAGACCGTCCGCAACGCACTATCGCCCAAGAACTTTCAGAATGATAGACTGAAAGAGAATTCGCCGCGTCCTCTGCCCTGCGGAGGTCACATGTCCCCTGTAGCTCGTTGCGCCGCATTAGCGGTTCTGATGATGACAAGTGGTCGCGTTGAGTCCGCGCCACCTGATTCGTTTCCCCTCAAGTTTACAGCGCTGTTCGGCAGCGAAGTTCAAATTGGCGGCATCGCCGTGGATGCCGCTGGCAATGTTTTGCTGGCAGGCACCGCAAACGCCGCTCTTCCAGTGACGGCTGGGGCGTTCCAAACCGATTACAAGCCAGCCACGTGCATCTCGCACGATCCGCCATCGTCACCGCGGACCTTCCCTTGCCCGGTTGCCTTCGCTGCCAAGCTGAGCCACGATGGAACGTCGCTGCTGTATCTCACCTATCTCGGGGCATCCCAAAGCACCGGGTCGGCGATTGCCGTGGATCAGCAGGGCAACGCGTGGGTCGCGGGCGCGGTCTCCTCCACCGATCTCCCCGTAACACCAGGCGCGTTCCAGACTCAGCTCAAGGGGCAGCAGAACGCTTTTCTGCTGGAGTTGAATCCCACCGGCTCGCGAGTGCTGTTTGCGACTTACCTGGGTGGGAGCAGCTACGACGGAGTCGGAGTCGTATCATTGGCTCTGGACTCAAGCGGCAACGCGTACATCGCCGGAAACGCCTCGCCGGATTTCCCGGTCACTGGCGGAGCATTTCAGACCAACTGGGGTCAGAGCCAAAACGGTGGCAGTTCGTCCTTTGCAGCCAAGTTCGACGGCGCGGGCAGGCTGCTCTACTCGACCTTCTTCCACGGCGGAAGCTCTTCGGGAACTAATGTCAACTCGATCGCCGCCGACACCGCGGGCAACCTATATCTGACGGGAAGTCATCGCGGCGGCTCGCTTCCCACCACTCCCGGAGCATTCCAAACTAGCGCAAACGTCCCGGACACGGCCTTCGTGTCCAAGTTGGACGCGACCGGGTCGAAACTGGTCTACTCCACCTACCTGGCCGCGAATTACCCGACTGGGGGTGGCCATATCGCGGTGGATGGGCAAGGGAATGCTTACGTCGCGGGCGGCATTTCACTCGGCTCGGGCAGCGCGCCAGCCCCTCCGTCCACGTTTCCGACCACGCCTGGTGCGTTTCAGCCCAGCCCGCCGGATTTCGAGGCCAGCGGCAACTTGGGTCTGGGTTTCGTTACCAAGCTGAACGTGGCGGGGTCAGCGCTAATTTATTCGACTTACCTCTATGCGTCGGCTGATGTCGGACTCAGTGGCTTGGCGGTAGACGCCTCGGGCGCCACCACTATAGCGGGAGGCACGTACGCGTTCGATTTTCCCACCACGGCGGGCGCGCTGCGCCAGTGCAATCCCAAGGCAACATGGGGCGGCACGGGAGTCGCGCTGAAACTCGCCCCCGATGGCTCGCGCCTGCTCTATTCGACGTATCTCGGCGCGGACACGCCCAAGGCTGTTGCCATCGACGGCGCTGGTGAGGTTTACCTGGCGGGAAACAGCGCCGCAATGCTCTCTGTCGTTCCGGGCTCGTTCGGATGGACGGGTTCCGGCGCTTTCGTCGCCGGCCTCGATCCGGCGCCGCTGCCGGCCGGCTCCGTCAGTTGCCTGGCCAATGCAGCCAGCCGGAATGCGGCGGCCATCGCACCGGGCGAAATCGTGGATATATTCGGAAGCGCCATCGGGCCAGTGAAAACGGTCTTCGCGACAGCGTCCGGCGGGCAGATCGGCACGTTGCTCGGCGGCGTTCAGGTGCTGGTCAACGGCGTGGCGGCGCCGCTGCTCTCCGCGGGTCCGAACCAGATCCGGGCGGTGATTCCATTCGAAACCGCCAACATCAGCGGGATCGCGACCATTCAGATTCTCAACGGCGCCGCGACCATCCAGCCGATCACAGCGGCACTCGCCGCCACGGCTCCCGCGCTGTTCACCGCCGACGGCAGCGCGACCGGGCAGTTGCTCATGATCAACGAGGACGGGAGCCTGAACTCGAAAAGCAATCCCGCGCGCCAGGGATCGATAGTCATCGTGTACGCGACCGGATTGAACAATACGCAGCCGGCGCTCGCAACCGGGGCGATCGCACCGGGAGCGGCTCCTCTCGCGGTGCAATCGCAACTGCAAATCGGGTCCGCGGGTTTCGGACTGGGCGAAATCGTCTATGCGGGCGCCGCCCCAGGCTTTGTGGCTGGGTTGACGCAGATCAATTTTCGTCTGCCGCATTCTATCTTTCACGGATTCGCGCCAGTGTACCTGACCGGGCCCGGCTCGTCGGTCAGTCAGACAGGCATGTACTTCTTCATGCAATAGGCCCTTCCCGTTTGACTGCCGCTCAAGGGACGAACGGAAGCGGAACTTCCGATGGTTCCTCACCCGGCCGGCTCGCTAACGCTCGCCGGGACCCACAGATTCCCCCGGCAAGGCAGATTTTCTTAGAGGTAACTGAGCCACCAGTCTATGCGGCGCTGCTTCAGTTGCGCGAACCAGCGGCACAGCGGATAGAGCAAGATGAGCAGGCCGATCCACACGGCGTACACCACGCGCAACCCGTAGCCGTAGTCGGCGGGGAAGGGCGGCTGGGCGCTGCTCGAAGGCAGATTGAATATGAAGCTCGCGTCCGGGTAGCGGACGTACGCGAAAAGCAGTGCGCATGCGTGAATCAAGAAGAGATGGACCACGAAGTAGAACAAGGGCGTGCGTCCGAAGACGAGCAACGGGTTTCGATCGCTAAGCCTGACGCGCTCGATCAGGCCCATCGCGAGCAGGGCCGGGCCGAGGGTCATGAGCAGGAAGTCCAGCGACGGCGGATACTTCGAGCAGTTGAGAAATGAGAGCACCGTACCCGACCGCGGTGACGGATCGCCATAAATGTTGACCGCGCGTACGAGGATGAACGCGATCGTCAGAATCGACCCGAGTCGGATGAGAAGCTGCTGCCGCCGGCCGGGTTCGATGAGGAACAATTTTCCACAGCCATAGCCCGCGGCCATCACGCCGATCCAGGGAAGGAGCGGATAAGCCGACAGGACCATGCGCCCGCCGAATGGGAATGCGCCGACCTGATGCAGGAGGTTCCAAACCGGAGCCGCGCCGCCGAACTGCGACGCCTGGATGCCGTCGGCGAGGTTGTGCAGTACGATCAGTGCAATGCTCGCGCACAGCACCACGGCGAACGGCAGGCATGCCAGAAGCGCCAGCGCAATCATGCTGCATCCGATCGCCCACAGGATATTCAGGATGACGAAGCTGTAATCGAAATTGAAGTACATCGCGAGGTGGACGACGGTCAGGTCGAGGACGATCAGCCAGAGCCCGCGCGTCGCGAGGAATCGCACTAGTTCAATTTTGGTGCGGCGCTGCGCGTAGAGAAACGCGCCGAGCCCCGCGGTAAACACGAAAACCGGCGCGCAGAAGTGCGTGATCCAGCGCGTGAAAAAGATGGCGGCGGTCGTTTTGCTGAGATCGGTGGGAAGAAAATGCAGCGCAGGGCCGTGAAAGTATTCGCGGATGTGATCGATGGCCATGAGGATCATCACCGCGCCGCGGACGATGTCGATGGACTGGACGCGTGTCGGTTTCATAGCACGAATGGGATCAAAGCCTTCACTTCTTGCCTGTACTGGACGTATTCCGCCCCGAACTGGGTTTCGAGAAACGATTCCTCCAGGCGCAACTTCGTCCACCACGCGATGAATACCAGCCCGAGAGCGATGAGGCCGCGCACTTCACCGAAAGCCATGGCGGTGCCAAGGAACGCCAACAAACCGCCGGAGTAAATCGGATGGCGCACAACGGCATAGGGCCCGCTTCGCACGATCCGGTGATCCTGCTTGATGGTCACGACGGCACTCCAGTTCCGGCCGAGGTACAGTCGCGCCCAGGCCGCAAATCCGGCCCCCGCGATGGTGAGCGCAAGGCCGGTGTAACCGATTACGGCCGAATCGGGCACGAACCGCCAGGAAAATGGGCGGAAGCTCAGCCGGTCCGTAAAGAGCATCGTAAACCCGGCCGCGGCTAGCAAAATATGTATCACGCGAGAGCCGGCGGTCTGGCTTCGCGCGGTCCTCTTCGTCCAAAAGGCCGCGGCCGCCCACAAGACACCGATCGCGATCCACACGGCATTGATATACTGGCGAAGATCCGGCTGCATGGCCAAGGGCGGTTCTCTCGTTCTTTCGTTCCTTGGTTCGGCTCGTGGCTTGACAACCAAGGAACTAAAGAACCAGGAACCAATGAGCGAATCGAGTAACGAAAGCCCGGAATGACTCGTCTGTTCATTTTTGCATGATTCGATACTCTGCCCGATGGTTGTCGATTCTGTGCGCCGGTGTTTGCTTGGCGCAAGAGGCCGCCGATCCCATAAAGCCCGCCGCGGCACAAGAACCGCCCGACAAGCGGGTCTTTGGCGTACTGCCCAACTATCGCACTGCGAATGAGTCGCCTATTTACACGCCGATCAGTGCCAAGCAGAAGTTCATTATCGGCAGCAAGGACTCTTTTGACTATCCGTTGGTGTTACTGGCGGGCACGCTGGCCGGCGTCGGGCAATTGTCCGACCAGCATCCGTCGTTNNNGAGAAGGCTGGGGACGGCCTACGGAGATCAGGCGATTGGCAACCTGATGACCGAGGCTATCTTCCCTTCCCTGCTGCGCGAAGATCCGCGCTACTTCCGGCGGGGGCATGGGACCAAATGGTCGCGCACCGGGTACGCGCTGACGAGAATCTTTGTGACGCGCACCGATTCCGGAGGGCGGCGCTTCAACTTTTCGGAAGTGCTTGGCAATGCGACGGAGGTGGCGATCTCGAACGCTTACTACCCCGACGAGCGCACGCCAGGCGACAACCTTGCCAAGCTTGGCGAGCAACTCGCCGTCGACGCCGTCTCGCAAGTCCTCAAGGAATTCTGGCCGGATGTCAAGCGCAAGCTGTTCCATCGCGGACGAGAACAGCAGGCTCCGGCGCACTGAGGCGGGGGCGCAGGTTGGCCGTGTGAAATCTTCGCGATAATAATAGCGGACCATGCCCGCGACAACCCGCCGCCGTACTCCCGAAGAACTGCTCGAGCAGGTGCAAGCCGAGGAAGCCTACGAACGCCGCGGACACCTGAAAGTCTTCTTAGGCTACGCGTCCGGAGTCGGAAAATCCTTCCGCATGGTCGACGAAGGCCGGAGGCGGCATGAACGCGGGCAGGATGTCGTCGTCGGGGCGATCCAGCCGAAAACTCCGCCGGAAGTAGAGTCGGCGCTGGCGACGCTCGAGGTCATCCCCCTGAAAATCGTCGACGGCGTTTCGGTCATGGATGTGCCCGCCATTCTCGAGCGGCATCCGGGCGTGTGCCTGGTGGATGGCCTCGCGTACGACAATCCCTCCGGGTCTCGCAATCCCAATCGCTGGCAGGACGTCAACGAGCTGCTCGAAGCCGGAATCTCCGTCATCACTTCGGTGAACATACAGTACATCGACGAACTTCGCGAACGCGTGCAAGGCATCACGGGGAAAAAAGTAACGCAGACCGTGCCCCGCGGCTTCCTCGATTCGGCCGACGAAATCGTTGTCGTGGATGCGCCGCCCGAGATGTGCATCACCCGCGGCCAGGAGGGTCAGGCCGAGAAGCTGTCGGAACTTCGCGAGATCGCGCTCCTGCTGGCCGCCGATGTCGTCGACCGGCAACTCGAGGCTTACCTGAAACGCAATGGCATCGCGCAGACCTTCGGCGCGCAGGAGCGCATTCTGGTGTGCATCACGCCGCGAGCCAATGCCGCCGCGATGATCGAGAGCGGCCGGCGCAACGCCGAGCGCTTCCATGGCGATCTGACGGTGGCTTACGTGAGCCAGCCCGAGCTTTCAGCCGAGGATGAGGCGGCGCTCGAGCGCAATCTTGCTCTGGCGCGCGCCGCTGGAGCGCACATCGAAATCCTGGATGGCGAGGATCCCGTCGACACGATCCTCTCCTTCGCGCGCGAACACGGTGTCACACAGCTCTTCGCCGGCCACAGCACCCAGGAGCGCTGGTGGCAGCGCCTCACCGGAACACCGCTGGACCGCTTGATACGGGGCGCGGACGATATCGACGTCCGCGTCTTCCCCCATTAGGGCTTGTCATGAAACACATGTGCCAATTGCGCGCATTGAATGCTGCCATCGTGGGGCAGGCCATCGTTTTCCATGGCCTGCCAGCCAGACGGTGCAAGGCAGGCGACAAAAGACGATCGCCTGCCCCACATTAACGTATGGCAGACCGGCAGCGTCAAGGAAAACTCAAGATCTATCTCGGCTACGCCGCCGGTGTCGGCAAAACTTATCAGATGCTGGAAGAGGCGCAGGAGATGATGCACCACGGTAAAGACGTGGTCATCGGTTACTTCGAGCCGCACGGGCGCAAGGATACAATCGCGAAAACCGAGGGATTCGAAATCATACCGCGCCGCAAAATCGATTACCGCGGCGCCGTATTCGAAGAGATAGACACGAACGCGATTCTTCAGCGTCACCCCGAAGTCTGCGTCGTCGACGAGTTTCCGCACAGCAACGTGCCGGGTTCCGAACGAACCAAGCGCTGGCAAGACGTCCAGGTACTGCTCGAAGCCGGCATCGACGTGCTCACCACCATGAACATCCAGCACCTGGAGAGTCTCAACGATCAGGTCTGGCGGATTACCGGAATCCGCGTGCGCGAGACCATGCCGGATTGGGTGATGCAGCAGGCCGACCAGGTGGTGATGGTGGATCTGACGCCGCGCGCCTTGCTGAATCGCCTGGCTCGCGGCGTCGTGTATCCGGAGGATAAGGCGCAGAAAGCGCTGGAGCATTTCTTTCAGGAATCGACGCTGGTGGCGCTGCGCGAGCTGGCTCTGCGGCAGACGGCGCATGAAGTCGAGATCCGGCAGGTGGACTACGACTCGCCCGGATTCGAGAAAACGCTTCCGAACGGCGGCCAGCAGCCGGATGGCGCGCCGCGCCGGATCGACCGTATCCTGATCTATGTCACCGCGGAACCGACTTCGGCGATGCTGATACGCCGTGGGAAGCGCGTCGCCGATTATCTCCACGCGGATTGCTTCGCCGTGGCCGTAGACCCGCACGGCGATGTGCAGGATGTTTCGCCGCCGGATCGCGAGGCCGTGGAGAGCCACTTGAATTTCGCGCGCAATCTGCACATTGAAGCGCGCGTTCTTCAGGGAACCGATGTCGCGCCGACGCTGGTGGAATTCGCCCGCCTGAATGGCGTGACACAATTGTTCTTGGCGCGACCCAAGCGGACTCAGTGGCCGGCTCTGTTCGGGAGGAACCTCTTGCAACAAGTAGTGAATCAGGCGCGCGACATGCAGGTAATCATCGTCGCTGACCGGAGCAGAGGATGAGGTGGATCGCGGCAATTCTGCTGATCCTGCCGCTCAACGCGCAGAAGACGGCGGATGCTTGCGCCCCCTGCCACGCCGCCGAGTGGGCCGATTTCAAGTCGCATCCGCATTTCGCGAAGGGACTCGATTGCGACGCCTGTCACACTGAGAGCGCCAAGCATCCGGCCGCCGCGCGCTCGGATCATCCGATTTCACCCGAACGGATTCCCGCTCTTTGCGGCAAGTGCCACGCCGGCGAACTCGAGGAATATCGCGGCAGCAATCACGGAAAACTGGTTCTGGCGCGCGCCTCGGATCCTGCTCCGAATTGCGTCACCTGCCACGGCGCCCACCGGATCCAGGGCGCGAGCGCAACCGAAGAGAAGTGTCTCGAATGTCATCTGACGATACCGAACTTCTTTTTAAACACGGCGCCGCGGAGAACCGGAAAGGTCGCATGCGTCGACTGTCACTCGGTTCACGCGGAATAACATGTACCGAACTTTGCTAATCGTGGCCGCGATTCTTTCGCATGCCATCATTGCGCAGACTCCGCAGTTTTCTCCGGCCACCAGGGGGCAAATCGAAAGTGCGGTTTCGAGGTTCATGGCCGCCAACCTAGCCCCGGGAATTTCCGTGGCGGCCGTCGTCAACGGCGAATATGCCTGGTCCGCCGGTTTCGGGATGGCGGACCTGGAGAATTTCGTCCCCGCGACATCCACCACGCTTTACCGCCTGGCATCCGTGTCGAAGCCCCTGACGGCCACTGCGGCGATGCGGCTTGTCGAGAGCGGGAAACTGGACCTGGACGCACCCGTGCAGAAGTATTGCCCAGCATTTCCTGTGAAGGAATGGCCGATTACTACGCGCCATGTGCTCCAGCATCTTGCCGGGATCCGCCACTACCGAACGGAATCCGACGACGATCCGGAAGTCGCCAATACCAGGCACTTCGATTCGATCGCGGCGAGCCTGAAGCTTTTCGCCGGCGACCCGCTCATCGCAAAACCCGGAACGAAGTTCAGCTATTCCACTCACGGCTACACATTGGCCGGGTGCGTGATCGAAGGAGCAAGCAATCAGAAGTACGTCGACTATCTGCGCGCCAGTGTCTTTGTTCCCGCCGGGATGACTCACACGCAAGCCGACGACCGCTATTCCATCATTCCCTCTCGCACTCGCTTCTATCGCAAGAGCGGGACCGGAAGCGTCGTGAATGCCGATTTCCTGGATTCGAGCTACAAAATACCCGGGGGCGGCTGGCTTTCGTCAGCCGAAGACATGGCTCAATTCGAAGTCGCAATTCTGAACGATCGCCTGCTGCGGCGCGCAACGCGCGACGCAATGTGGACTCCCGACAAAGCCTCGCCCGGCTACGCGCTCGGCTGGGGTTTGGTCAAGAACGCGGACGTCCCGGAATTGGGGCACGGCGGAGGGCAGCAAGGAACCAGCACCTTTATCCTGATCGCCCCGGTGCAACGCAGCGGCGTTGTCGTGCTCATCAACATGGACAACCTGGACGCATCCACTCTCGCGGGCGAGCTGCTGAAGATCGTGCTTGCCAGCCAAGCCGGCAACGGGAAATAACGTGTCGTTGCAGGGCGCGATCTTTTTCGAAACTCCGGAGGAAGTCTTTGCGCGGGTCTTCTCGGAGCTGAAACCTCGCACGCCGGCTCCGCCGGTCCGCGTGGAATTCTGCAAGTTTGCCAACGCCAATAGCTCCGCGCGCTGGGACGAGGCCGGGCTGCGCATTCGCATTACCGACGTTCTGGAGGGTGCTCCGTCACAGATCCTCGAAGCGCTGGCGCATATTCTGCTTTCGAAACTGTTACGCCGCCCGGCGCCCAAGGCCTATGCGGAACGCTACCGGCGGTATCTCAACCGGAAGGAGATGCGCCGCAGTCTTCAACTGGTGAAGCAGACGCGGGGACGCAAGTTCATTTCTGGCCCGAAGGGAGCTTATTACGACCTGGAAACGATCTTCGAAGAGCTGAATCTCGCCTATTTTCACGGCCTGATGGCGCGCCCGTTGCTGGGCTGGAGCCGCCGGCCGTCCCGCGCCATGCTGGGCCACTACGATCCTTCGCATAACGCCATCGTCTTGAGCAAACTGCTGGACAACGCCGCCATACCGCGGCTGGCGGCCGAATACGTGTTGTTTCACGAGATGCTCCACTTGCGTTTCCCGGTGGAGCACAGAGGCGCGCGTCGTTGCGTACACACGCGCGAATTCAAGCAGGCCGAAAAGCAGTTTGTCGCGCTTAAACAAGCGAAGGAACTGCTGAAGCGGATCTGTGGCGCCGGCTAAGCCGTCGCAGGTTCCTGAGCAAGCTGCCGGATCTGCGTGCGCATGCTTTCGAGCGGTTGCGCCAGCTTGCGGACGTTCACTCCGGTCCAGCCCCAAGGGTAGAGCGCCACTCTGCATCGCAGCATCGAGACCGCATAGTAAAACGCGATCTGTTGCCGCCACAGCGCTTGCGCAAATTCAGGCAAGTCCTGCTGCGAGTGAACCAGCATCGCTTTGGCAGCGCCGTGCAACCGGTTGAAGTCCCGGACCAGGAGTTGCAGGTATCCGCTGAACACCCTGCGCCGTTCCGCCAACAGGCGGCGCGCAATTTCGGGACGATACCCCGGTTGCGATGCCAGGAACTCGAAGTCGCCCCGGTTGAGCAATCGTTCCATCGGGGCGTATTTCTCGAGCGAAAAGCTCTCCAGCCACTCCGCGGTAAAGGCTTTGGCGCCGGTGCGTGAAGCCAGCTTGCGGAAGAGAAATATGAAGGCCGCCAGGAGAAAAGCGGCCGCAAACGCGGTAGCCAACAGCATGATTGAGGACCTCCTCCTCAATACTTGCAGCTAGCTTACCGAATTCCGCCGCAAAAAGCAATAACCCACAGCGTACTTTCTTCGGAATTCTCCGGTATTCGGATGCCGGCTGGTGGCTATTTGCGTGCTGCGCGAACCAGGCTGGCATTAATGGCCTTGAGTTGGGAAAGCAGCCGCTCCCCGTCCTGCGGCTGCCAGCGGTGGCCGATCACCTCAGGCTTGGCTTCTCCGCGCCGGCTGAGCGCGAAGACCCACAGCGCCAGGCAGGCTGTGGAAACCCCGAGCAGCAGCGTGCTTACCTGGCGGTACCAGTTGTGACTGAGATTCGAGGCGAACAATCCCCCAGCCTTGGTTGCAAAGTATACGGCGTATGCGATGCAATAAACCACCATGTTACGATTCAGCGGCACCGGGTAATAGAGCATGAATACAGTCAGCAGGAGTACAAAAATCAGCAGGCTGGAGACGATCGCGCGTTCGAATATCAGAAACGTGCTCGCGACTCCGGCCGGGGCCTTCTCGAAGAACAACAGCAGTAAGGACACCAGGATCGCTATCCCTATGGAAACCGCGATGTAGCGCCGCGACAGGCTCGCAATTCCAACGAAGTCGCCTAGAATCAGCGTATAAAGCTCCAGAACGATCAGGGCGTAGAAACATACGGTCAAGCTTTCTGTCGCCACCCACGCGTAGCTGTAGTGAGTGCGATCGAACGGGACCAGGGACAGCACCGCGGTTTGAACCAGGGACACGAGCACGTACCCGAAAAAGTACCGGTAAACCCGGTGCAGTTTCGTCGACCAGAGACGAATGCAGAGACCGACTAAGAGCGCGGTTTGGATTACTAGAAGAACGAGTTGGTCGAACGGGAGCCGGTACATGGCTGATCTGACAATCAAGAGTGTATCATCCGGCTCCCTTCACCGGAAGAAGCGGTCAGCGAACGGAAATGACGCAATCGGGCAGGCAGGGAGGCAGCGGCCAATCGGCCGATACCGAAATGGCAAGCGCCAACGCCATGCCCGCTAGCAGCAACAGTCTCTTAAGCATCGTGAGGTCTCCTTGTTGTGTGTCGAATGTCGGGTCTGAAAACCCAGAGTTAGCCTAAGGCCGTTTTCCCCATGCGGATAAGAACAGGGAAACTATTTCTGAAACCAGAACGTCTCTGGCCGGCCGTGTTCAAAAACTAGGCATCCGCTCTTTTCTCCCGGCCGAATTCGGTGTATGATCCGAGTTAAGAATGGATCGTGCGGAAGCTAACACTGCTTTGGATCGAAGCGCGGCGTCGGATCTTTGGCGCAACACGCTCTCCCAAATCCCCGCCGTCTTTGGCAGGCTGGTCTACCTTGCGTCCCTCCGGAATCCCAACACAGGACAATACGAGCATCACGGACTGGCTCTGGTGTTCGGCGAGGAGGAGGCTGGAAGGGCGCTCAAGAGAAGTCACAAGCAGGTTTTCGCCGAATGGCTGTCCTTCGATCTGGAGCGGCAGAAAGCCGATCTGGACCTGTACCTCTCCTCACTGTTTGAAGACAAGAGAACGGTGCTGAGGACGTGGCAGAAGCTGGAGACTTATCGCAATCTGATTCCAAGCGCCGCGAAGCCCCAGGAAAGGCGGCTTTATCTCAGCGACTTGACGGCTCTGCTGGAGCTGCTCAAGAACGCGTGCGGCGATGCCGGCCCTGATCCAGAATCATAGCTACGCCTGTAACCTGGCCGACGACATCGATATCGGTCGAGTAATTGAAGATTTGCGGATTGCACATGGATGCCGGATGGGGCTGCAAGACCAGACGGTCCCCGTCCAGGCTGCACCAGCCGCAGGCATACCCCTGGCGGTGCTCGAGGAAATAAATCGGCCTCTCGAACTCATTGTTCCAGGCGGAGTTGGCCACCTTCCGCTGCGTTTCATCGATTAGGACGAAGGCGCCTGGCTGTAGCAGCGGGAACATGAACCAGTCGTCCGTGCCGATGAATCCGTAGCGGTGGTCCTTCAGATCGACTGTGTCCAGAAGCAAGAGCGGGATCTTGCCCCAGCGCTGAATCATGCGGCTGAGGTAGGTAGTCCGGCGCAGGTCGATGCCGGGCTCGAGCGAAAGGGGCAGGAGCGCTTCGCCGTGAACATTGCCCTCAAAATTAACCAGATGCGTATTGGGCGCCGCGATGCACTGGGAGTCGGCCGCGAGGGCTGCCAGCGAAATTCCGTACGACTCCAGAACTTCCTGAAAATCCAAGCGGTAGATGGCACATAGCGAGTAGAGTTTGTACACCGAGGGAACCAGCCCCCGGTTTTCGATTTCGGAAAGGCGGCTGATCAAGACCGCGAAATCGTCGTTATGATACTTTTGGGCGATCTTCTGGCTGGCCTCTTCGACGTCGCGCATGCGAATGCCCAGCCGTTCTCTGGCGCGTCTGAGTTTCTGTCCCGCGTCCTCCATGAAAAGTGGTAACGGATCCTTCCCCGGCTGCCCACCCCTAGGCTGCCAGGTAACCCCATTTTGGATTCAGACCGCTTGAAGAAGGCGGTTCTATACCGGTCGAATTATACCGGTCATACGGCCAAAGAAGCAAGCTGAATATTCAGTCTTGTTCTGTTTTCCGAACAGGCAGGGGCAAAGGCTTACCAAACTATGGGATTTTTGAAGTCCGTAGCGCAGGCCCGAGGCGCGGCCCTGTCCGACCAGAAGACCGGCACGACCCTCCGCTACAGAGTGTATCATTGGGGAAACAAGCATTGGGAAACAAGCATGGGGAAACAAGCATGACGAAGCAACGCGCCGGTTTTCAGGGAGCCCTGGGAGCGTTCAGCCAGGACGCGGCGAGACAGCTTCTCGGCGATCGCGTGGAAGTGGCGCCCTATTCGAGATTCGAAGATGTTTTTCGGGCCCTGAGCCGCGGCAAGATCAGCGCGGCCGTGATCCCGATTGAGAACACCCTGGCAGGATCGGTTCATGAGAACTACGATCATCTGCTGCATTTCGACGTCCGGATCGTTGGGGAAACCAACGTCCGGATCGTTCACAACCTGATCGCGATGCCGGGCGTGCGGTTCAAAGACATCCGGAAGGTCTACTCGCACCCGGTTGCGCTGAATCAGTGCCTGCAGTTCTTTTCCCGCAATCCGAAGATGGAGAGTACTCCCTTTTACGACACGGCGGGTAGCGTGAAGATGGTGGTGGAAGAGAAGGCGCCGGACTCGGCCGCGATCGGCTCCGCGCTGGCGGCTTCGATGTACGGCGGGCACATCCTGCGCCGATCCATTGAGGACGACCGGCGCAATTTCACGCGCTTCTTTCTTTTGCACAGGACGAAAAACGCTCGCCTGCCGCGCAACGCCGCCGGCCGCTGGAAGACTTCACTCGTATTTACCACTCGAAATATTCCCGGAGCCTTGTTCCGGGCTTTGAGCGCTCTCGCTCTGCGCGATCTGAATCTCACCAAGATCGAATCGCGGCCCTTGCAGGGCAAGCCCTGGGAATATCTGTTCTACGTCGATCTTCTCGGCCGCGAAGACGAACCACGAGTGCAGAACGCGTTGAGGCACGTGGCCGAGTTGGCGGATTTTTTGCGGGTTTTGGGGAGCTATCCGAAGGGGGATTAAGCCGCCGCTCCTTGGCTCGCATGGCGCTGCAAGAATGCCAGAGTCTTCTGGTTGAACTCCCCCACCCTCTCGTAGATCGGCGCGTGCGAACACTCTTCAAAGATCAGCAGTTCGGAGCCGGGTATGGCTCCAGTCATCCGATCCGCAAAACGAGTCGACGTCACCATGTCGTGGCGCCCAAAGGTGATCAGAGTTGGCGCCGTGATCCGGCTCAATTGCGCATCGACATCGTGTGCAATTACGGCATTCGACTCCTGGAGGAACGCCGCCAGAGGCTGCGCCGGGCGGCTCCGCACAAAGCCGGCCAAGGATTGGATGTACTCTGGCTTGGCTACATATAGTTCGGGTGTCAAGCACCACGGGAAAATGCTCAGGATAACCATCTCGGGCACGCTATCCAACGCTTTCGCCGTCACTTGCCACCCTTCTACGACGGTCTTGATGAACGGGTCTGTCTTCACCCACCCACTGTGCAGAGACAATGACTTGACCTTGTCGGGATACTTGGCCGCCAGCCACATACCAGTGGCCGCGCCCAGCGACAGGCCGAAGACGTGCGCGTTCTGTATCCCCACAGCTTGCATGAACGCAGCAACGTCGTCAGCGTAAAGCTGCGTGGAATAGACGCCTTCGGGTTTGTCGCTTGCCCCCTTCCCACGCAGGTCGATTGAGATGCAGGTGAAGTGCTTGGCGTACTCGGCCACCTGGAAGGCATAACAGGCGCAGTCGGCGGACAAATAGGGGATCAGGATCAAAGGTTCTCCCTTACCTTGTTGGTCATAGTTCATGGTTATGTTGTTGGCTTTGACTTTAGGCATGTGGTTATCACCTCCTGAATACGGCTCCTCAGAAGGCAGTATACCGGAGGCGACAAGCCATAACGCAGAGGCGGGCCACCGCTAACTCACCTGGCGCGTGGCTTGAACTTTAGTGCCGTGTGTGTTGCAGAGAACGCGCACACCTTTACATCGACGAAGCCGGCGGCGCGGCCTGCCGCGATCACGTCCTTCTCGGTCACTGCCTGCATTCCTTTGGGATACACGATCCAAACGGGTGCATCGGCGAGATAGGCGAGCTCAACCAGTTCGTCTTTCGTTTTGATCGACAGGAAGACCAGGTCCGGCTTCGATTTCGTCGTGATTGCGCCGCGTTCGGCGAGTTCACTCCGGAAATCGTCGTCGTGCTTTCCGATCAGGCGTACCTTGAATCCCGGCTTCACGCCCAGCTTGTCGAGGCGGCTTGGAGGATTGCGGATGCGCTCGGCCCACTTCTCCGCTTTGTCGCCGGCGTGAAACACTGCCAGGCCTTCCGGGAAAGCGATCTTGAGTTTGCCGCCGCCGGCTTCGAGAGATGTGATGCTCTTGAAAGGGATCTTCAGCCGGAATCCGCCGCGAAAAATAATTTCCGAAGTCTCGAGCAGCGCCCTGCCGTGCGACGACTCTTTGCCAAAATCCACGTTGCACTTGATCTCTTGACCCATCTAGTCCCCCGGTTCGCCGAACTTGGCGTGCAGCGCTTTCAAGTATGCCTCAATGCTTCCGCTGTAGCCGAATACGAAGCGGGCCATGAAGCGGAAAATCGGATTATAGATTTCGCCCGCCTCGGTGATCTTCAAAACGCAGCCGCCCGCGTCCGGCGCGATTTCCTGCGTCCAGGTGCCGCCGAACGGCAACTTGGGATCGGCGATGCGAGTCACCAGGCGCGTAGGCGGGCTTTCTTCGACGCTTTCGTAGGTTATGATCTGGCCGTGCTTGTCGGTCTCCTTCCAGGACCTGCGTCCATCGCGCGGCGGCAGTTGCTCGGCCGAGCGGAGATCCGGCCGCCAATCGGAGGGTCCGGCAATGGCGTCCCAAACGGCTTGCGGCGGTTGCTTGAACCGCGAGGAGCGCGATGCTACGTGGTTCTCCGGCAACATCGTTCCGATAATAAAGACCGCAGCGATGAAGGCGATCAGGACAGCGGCTGCAATCAATACCCACTTCATTCATAACTCCTTACGGCCTACCCATGGCCGCTCTTTTGCATCGCTTGTGCCGATGCCCGTGCCAGTAGCGCGAGCCCTTCGAGCGCCTGGTCCCGCTCATCCGAGGTGAGCTGTGCGAGCACAGTCCGCACGCGCTCCGGATCGAGCACCGATTTTTCGGACTTGATGCGCACGCCGGCCTTGGTGAGGCGCAGGTTGACGCGCCGGCCATCCTTCCGGTCGCGCGAGCGAACTACGTATCCGCCGCGCGCCAACCGGTCGATCATGAGCGACATGGTGGATGCGGTGACGCCCATGTGGGCCGCGAGCGTCAACAGGCCGGTCGGCTCGATCTCATCCAGATGGTCCAGAACGCTCGCTTGGTGCGCACTGAGCGTATGGCGTTTGCGCGGATCGCGAACGTGCCGGGTGTGGCACGCGAAGTAGATCCGCGGGTAGAGAGACATCAGTTGCTGGATCTGGTTGGGCAACGTTACCAGTTTAGGCGATATAGTTTGATTTGTCAAAACAAACTATATGCTGATAGCGTTCAACTTCGCAAGGAGAATGAAGGTGGCTAGTCCGCGGCTACCGGCTCGACCGGCTCAACGGTCAGCCCCCGAGTCCCGGTCCGCCAGCTTGACATCGACGGTCTCGCGGGAATTCTCTTCCAGTTTGATGCTTGACGCCTGACTCTCGAAACGCTTGAGAAAATCGAGATTCAGCATCAGACCGGCGTCGAAATCGTCCCACGCCAGAATCCGGTAATCACCCGGACCAAGATTCTCAATCCGGAAGGCGCCGTTCTGGTCGGTATACGCGGCCTTTGCAGGATCGAACGCGCCAAGCATAGCCCGATCCGGACTCCAAAGAGTGACCACGACGCCAGGCATGGCCTCGCCTTTGGAATTGCGGACGACCCCAGTCACGCCGGCAGCGCCGTCTGCAAGAATGATCTGGAGCGAACCACCTGCTCCGGATGTCAAATCGAGAATGGGCTGCGTCCAATCCTGGTTATTGAAGCGCATCGCCTTGATGAAGGTTCCTTCGGGCAAGCCGGACACGTTGACACGGAACCTGTTCGGGGGAACGTTGTGAATTCGAAAGCTGCCGTTGTCGAGTTTTTGTATGGCGGGAATCGTTGGGAATCCGTCCACCGCCAGGAAACTCAGCGAAGGTTGGGACGGAGGCTTTTTCCGTCCATCCACCGATGGTTGCTGGCCCGTCTCGTGTCCTTCCGCGATTCCAATGGTGGCCATCACTTCCTGGCCCGGCCCGAGCGGACACACGAGATCGCCGACATTCTCTTGGCTAACTGTCACCACACAGCGGCCGACCAAATGATTCGCTGCGATGTCCGGTTCAATCACGTAGGTGCCAGGCGGGACCGCTGCAAATTCGAATGAGTTGTTGCGCACGACAGCGAGCCGCCGGTATAGCATTGCGTCGAAATAGTCCGAGCTATCCTTCGCCAGCAGCCTCAGCGTCACGTTTTGAAGCGAAGCGCCAGTTGCGGTGTCCAGAGCCTTGCCGCGAATCCGAAACACACGCACCTTCCGCATGCGGACTTCGATTCCGCGAATATCAGCGCCTGCGAAAACCTGGATTGGCGCTGCCGCCGAGGGTTCCAGAGCATCCTGGTAGAAGACGTTCGCATAGGTTTCTTCCGGACCCTTGCGGCCCGCCTGATCGGGCGTCCAACCCGTCGTCGGAGTAGCGCTCAAATAATATGTGCCGGGCGACAGGTTTGTCGCGACAAAGCTTCCGTCGGCGGCCGTACTCGTCGAACCGACAGGCGAGAGCTGCTTTCGTCCACCGGACCAGTAGGTCCAATGGAGCGCTTGTACTCTAGCGTTCCCGATCGGATCGCCATCCTCGTCGACCACTCTGCCTCTGATCGCGCCTTGCGGCGTGAGCTGGAATAGAACGTCCTTCAATTCCTGGCCGGCGTCGAGCTTTACGACCACTCCTTGCATGGTCGTGGAGCGGGCCCCATAGTTCTGTCGAACAAAGCCTGCCCGCTCTGCGGAGAGCCAGTACGCTCCGGGCTCAATCTCTTCAAAGACAAAGCCGCCGGCAGCGTCGGACTTGCTGATGTAATTGAATGCCCCGTCACCCGCCGGCGGAGCCGTGACGGAAGCCGCAGCTGGCGTCGCGGTCCGCAGGCGAAGGGTCGCTTTGTTCAGAGGCTCGCTGGTGGAGAGGTCTACAACTTTGCCCTCGATTTTGCATTTGAGCTTCTTGGAATCGAGACTTCGTACATCGCCTTGTGGCGCCGGCAGATTCTGCGGATAACCGAACGTCACACAGCCAAGAGCGCTCAAAACGACGACGCAAAGCTTCACATCTACCCCAACTTCCAGTCTAATCCGCCGGCGATCTTTAGTCGCTCCGCGGCCCGCGAACGATCGTCGAATCCTTGATTTTGGCGAGTTCGCGCCGCGCGATGGCGGACCACGAACTGTTCGGATCCAGTTTCAGATAAGACTTCCAGTGACGCACGGCCTTGAGCGGCTGGCCGCTGGATTGGTATAGCAACGCGACATTGTAGTGCGCGTCCGCATAATTCGGATGTATGCGCAGCGCAGCCACGTAGTGCGAAAGCGCGGCCTGGCGATCGCCGCGTTCATCGAACAGATTGCCCAGATTGAAATGCGCCAGCGCATATTCCGGATCCACTTCGAGAGCCTTGCGATATTGTCGCTCGGCTTCGCGCCAGTCGCGCGCGTTGAAGTAGACCGTGCCGAGATTCACGAACGCGCCGGCCGACGTGGGGTCGATCTCGGCAGCCTTCAGATACGCGGCGACGATTTCTTGCATTGGCGCGCCGGTTTGCTCCAGCTCCAGACCCTTCTCGAACCAGTGCTCCGCTTCGAGGCGCGCGTTGCGGCTTCGTCCCGAGGATGGCTGCGTCACGGCCTGCGCCGGAAAAGCGAGCAGCTTCTTGATTTCGGCTTCATCGAACTCCAGCAGCAATTGGCCGGAGATCGACTCCATTCTTTGCCCTTCGAACTGAACCCGGATTCTCTTGCCGGTGGCGTAGATCTTGAGTTCGGTAAGCGGGTTGGTCACGTCGCGGAGCCTCGAGCGCACTGCGTCCACGGCTTTGCGGATCTGCGCAGTCGGAATCTTCGCCTGGCGCAGGCCGATGAGCGCGCGGAGCGCCAGGATGTCGGAGAAGCTGAACTCGCCCGTGGACGAAATGAAATTCTGCTGCTCCCAGCTACGAAGCTGGCGCTCGGAAACGCCCAGCAACCGGCGCACTTCCTCGCGTGTGTAGGCCTGCTTAGCTGCTGGAGCGGGCACGGTGAAAGTTTAGCAAACTAGGGTTTATGGTTGTTCGCTTCACGCCGGAGCAGGCTGAATGGGAAATCGGACAGTTGGCCGCCTTGCTGATGGACGCCGTGGATAGCGGCGCGTCAATCGGATTCATGCCGCAGCTTGCCGAGTCCGAGGCGCTGGATTATTGGCGCAGCGTCATCGCGGCGATGCGCGAGGGGAGCCGGGTTCTACTGGCCGCGTTGGATGGAGACGCGATTCAAGGCTCGGTGCAGCTTGCTCTGGAATTGCGCCCCAATGGGAATCATCGAGCCGAAGCGACGAAGCTTTTCGTGCATCGGCGAGCGCGGCGGCGGGGTTTAGCCAAGGCTTTGATGGTGGAATTGGAGTCGATCGCGCGCGAACTGGGCCGGACGGTGCTGATCATGGACACACGCAAGGGCGGCGAGGCGGAGAAATTATGTGAATCGCTCGGCTACGTACGCTTCGGCGAAGTGCCCAATTACGCGCGCAGCAGCGATGGCCAACTGCATACTACAGCTTTCTTCTATCGTCAACTGGAGTGAGTTCTACTCGAACAGGATCGACAGAGGGACAGAGATGTTCGGATTCTTAGTCTCGAGGACTCCGGAACTGGCTTCGACCATGCCGGCGCGCGTTACGACGTACGCTTTCTTATTTCGCGGATTGATGATCCAAACGTAAGGCACGCCAAAGTTGAGATAGTCGTCGATCTTTTCCTGCATGTACTGCATGGTGTCATCTTTGGACAGGATCTCGATGCAGAGGAACGGAGGGGAAGTGACTATCGGCTCGTCAGTCTGTGGCAACAGTACAACGGTAATGTCTGGAATTCGGAACCGTGTCCGATTCACCTGTACTCGTTGCTCCGGGAAGACCTCGATGCCAAATTCGTTGGACCGATTGTCGAGATAGGTGATTAACTTTCTTTGGATTCTGCTATGCGGCTTTTCTCCCAAGTTCCTCTCCACGATTTCGCCATCGAGATATTCGCGGTCAGGATCGTAGCTAGTATTCAGGTACTCTTCAACCGAGACGAGAGTCGTCGCTCCCATGTCTTTAGGTTACTCGATTAGGCGGACCGAACGCCGACCGTACCAACTCCAGCGCTTCCTCCTTGCTGTGAATGCGCAACTCGAGCTGCGCATCCTCCACCGCCTCGAGCATGCGCGCGAACTCCGGACCGGGCGCATACCCGGCTTCAATCAGATCGTTCCCAGTGACCAGCCGAGGAGGCCGCAATTGCTCCGGAGCCGACGCCTCAAACTTGGATTTCGCAAACTCATAGTTCTCCAGATTCCCGTGGCTCGACTCGCAATCCAGCCGATGCAGCTCCAGATGCTCCTCGAAGCGGTTCATCCGCAGCATGCGCTTGAGCGTACTCTCGCGCATCTCATGAACATGCTTGAAGCGCATGTGATTCGCGATCAGCGCGATCACCTGCTCGGTCTCGGCGTTCGAAAATCGCAATCGATTCAGAATGCCGCGCGCGATCTGTTCGCCCAACTCCACGTGCCCGTTGAACCGGATGCGATCCGCGACACGAAACGTGCCCGGCTTTCCGACGTCATGCAGCAGTACGCCCAGCGCGAGCGCCGGCGTGGGCGCTTGCAGGCCCTCCAGCATCAGCAGCGTGTGAGTCCAAACATCGCCCTCGGGATGAAACTCCCTCGGCTGCTCGACGCCCTTCATCGCCGCCACTTCCGGCAGAATGTCGCTCAGCAGTCCCGAGGCGTCCAGCAGTTCGAAGCCGCGCCGCGCCGCACCCTCGGTGAGTATCCGCGCCAGCTCGTCGCGAGTCCGCTCCGGAGAAACACGCGCGATCCGCGCATGCAGCTCTTGAATCGCGGCCAGCGTCGCCGGCTCGATCTCAAAGCCGAACCGCGCCGCGAACCGGATGGCCCGCAGCATGCGCAGATGATCCTCTTCGAACCGCTGCCTGGGATCGCCGATCGCGCGGATAATGCGGTTGCGCAGATCGTCCAGCCCGCCCACGTAGTCCACTACCTGGGAGGCGCTCAGCGAAGCCGCATCGAGCAGCAGCGCGTTGATGGTGAAGTCACGCCGCAATACGTCCTGTTTCGCGTCGGTCTCGAAACTCACCTGAACCGGATGCCGCCCGTCATCGTAAGAATGATCGCTTCGAAACGTGGCGACCTCGACGCCGTCCACCAGGATCACGCCGAACTGCGCGCCCACCAATTGCGCCTTGGGGAAGATCTGGAGCAACTGATCGGGCCTCGCGTCGGTGGTGATGTCGTAGTCCGCCGGCTCGCGTCCCAGCACCAGGTCGCGCACGCAGCCCCCCACCAGCCAGGCCTGAAAGCCGTGCGAGCGGAGTTCGGACGCGATTTGGACCGCCTTGGTAGGCCCCACATGATCCATCGTAAGATAGAACCGGTAGATGTCGACGGAGATAAACAAGGCCGCCACGACCTCGGCCAGAGTTGTGGTGGCGACCACGGTGGCCTTGTCGTTCATCAGTTTCTGGCGCGGCGCCTCCATCGTTCTCTCCGATCTCGCCTCCTCGGCCTTTTATGCGGGCGGTATTGCGGTGGTCGCAGTAGGTCCCGCCGCGCCGTGGTTCGTGCTGGCCGTGATGCTGTTCAGCTTCGCGGTACGCAGCGTGTACATGGAAAGCTGCAGCATGTTCGTGCGCGGCGGCGTGTACATCGTGGTGAAGGACAGCATGGGTCCGTTCATGGCGCGAATGTCGGTGTCCGCGCTGGTCTTCGACTACATCCTTACGGGGCCCATCAGCGTGGTCAGCGCAGGCCAGTATCTGGGGCACCTGCTGGATGAGATCGCCAAGATGCTCGGCCAGTCGTTCCCCTTCGACGTGAATCATTTTGCGGCATTATTCGCCGTGGCAATCACGATTTACTTCTGGTGGATGAACATCAAGGGCATCCATGAATCCAGCGGCAAGGCGTTGCGCATCATGCAAATCACCACCATCATGGTGGTGGCCTTCGTCATCTGGTGCCCGTTGACCATCCTGCTGCGCGGGCACGTTGAAGTACCTCCGCCACCTCTGGCACGCAATCTGCAGTTCGGCCCCACCGCATTGGGTTGGTTCCAAGGCACCATCTGGCCAAGCATCCCGATTGTCGCGTTGATCATTGCATTCGGACACTCCATCCTTTCGATGAGCGGTTTCGAGACGCTGGCGCAGGTCTACCGCGAGATCGCTTATCCCAAGATGAAAAATCTGCGCCTCACGGCGAACATCGTGTGCTGGTACGCGGTGGTATGCACGGGCGTGATTACGGTCTTTGCAAGCTTGATCATCAGCCCCAACGACATTCGCAATCTGTACTCCGACAATCTTCTGGGCGGGCTGGCGATGCGGCTGGCGGGGCCTGAACTGCTGAAGCTGCTGTTTCATATTTTTGTGGTGGTCGTGGGTATCCTGATCCTCTCCGGCGCGGTGAACACGGCCGTTATCGGCGCCAACGGCGTGCTGAACCGCGTGGCTGAGGATGGCGTGTTGCTGGATTGGTTCCGCAAACCGCACCGGCGTTTCGGGACCACGCACCGCATCATTAACTCGATTGTGTTGCTGCAGCTCGCGACGATCATCGCCAGCCGCGGCGACATGTATCTGCTGGGCGAAGCGTATGCGTTCGGCGTGGTGTGGAGCTTTTTCCTCAAGTCCCTGGGGGTGCTGGCGCTGCGATATCAGCGTCACGACCAGGAATACAAGTTTCCATTTAACATCCGCATCGGGAGCCTGGAAATTCCCGTAGGACTCGGCGTCACTACTCTGACTCTCGGCTTCGTCGCAATCGCAAACCTGTTTTCAAAAACGTACGCCACTAAGTACGGCGTCGGATTCACCCTGGTGCTGTTCGTTGTGTTCACCATCTCCGAGCGGATCAATGCGAAGAAGCGTGCGCTGCAACACTTGGAGAAGAAGCCGCTCGAAGAATTCAACCTGGAGCATCAGCCGCAGGTCAACACCGGAACGTTGCACGCGCGGCCGGGCTGCGTGCTGGTGGCAGTGCGCGACTACCACAACATGGAGCATCTCCGGAAGGTTCTGCAAAAAACCAACCTGCGGCGGCACGACATCGTGGTGATGACCGTGCGAACCATCTCGGCGGGCGCGGGCGAGTACGATCTGTCCGACGATCAGCTTTTCAGCGATTACGAGCGGGAACTGTTCAGCCACGTTGTCGAGATGGCCGAGAAGGAAGGAAAGCCGGTGGAGCTGCTGGAGGTTCCGGCCGTGAATCCGTTCGACGCGATGGTCCAGTCGGCCGCGAAGCTCCAAGCCTCGCGGCTGGTGACGGGAGTTTCCGAGCGCATGACTTCCGAGGAGCTCGCGCGCCAGATCGGCCAGTCGTGGGAAAGTCTCCCCGAACCGCGCCACTCGTTCTCGCTCGAAGTGATCCGCCCGGACCGGCCGTCGATGTACGTGAACCTGGGGCCGCATCCGCCGCGACTCTGGCCCGAGGATGTCGACCGGTTGCATGATCTGTGGCGCCGCTTGAGCGAAGCCGAGGGGGTCGGCGCGAAGCTGCACCATCGCGACGTCGTGGGAGTAGCGCTGCGCCGGCTCGAGCGCGACCTGGCGGGCCGCGAGCCGGATCAAGTGCTCAAGGATTTGAAGGATGAACTTCGCAAGAGCTAGAGGGCTAGCCTGAGCTTACAAATGCGCGTCGAGCATCTTCTGCACGTCGCTCTTCCCTACCGCTCCGACCTTCTGCTCCACCACTTGCCCCCCCTTGAAAAGCAGCAGCGTGGGAATGCTTTGAACCCGGTATCGCATGCCGGTCGCCCCGTTCTCGTCTACATTCAGTTTTCCGACCTTCACCCGGCCCGTGTATGCCTCCGCAACGGCATCCACCGTCGGCGACATCATGCGGCAAGGACCGCACCATTCCGCCCAGAAGTCCACCAGGACCGGAACCTCCGAATTGAGCACCTCTTGGTCCCAACTCGCGTCAGTGAATGTCAGCGTATTTACACCAGTCATAACTTCCTTATCTCTCCTCTAATCAGATGTCGAAACCAACCAAAAAGATTCAGCCGCCCAAAAGCAGTCGGTACAGCGCCAGATACTCCGCGGCAGCCGCGCTCCAGGAAAAATCCTTCCCCATGCCTCGCTGCATCATCGCGATCCAACGCGCGCGATCCTGATAAGCGCTCACGGCCGAACGCACGGCATCAAGCAAAGCGCTTCCGGAATAATCCAAGAACTTGAACCCCGTGTCCTCATCAATGGTATCATCCAGCCCGCCGGTGGCGCGAACCACCGGAACGGTCCCGTATCGCAAGCTGTAAATCTGGCTCAGGCCGCAAGGTTCATACCGGCTGGGCATTAAGAACATGTCCGCGCCCGCCTCGATCCGATGCGCCAGCGCATTATCGTAACCAATCCGCGCGCCCACTTTATCCGGACGCGCATGCGCCAGATAGCGGAACATGGATTCGTAATCCCCATCGCCCGATCCGAGCACAACCAGGCTGATATCCTCATCGAGTAAATCCGAGGCGATCCCGGCGATCAGGTCGAAGCCCTTCTGCCGGGCGAAACGCGACACGATGCCGATCACGGGCCGTTCTGCATCCGACGCCAGACCGAATTCCGCGAGCAGCGCCAATTTGCACTCCCGCTTCCCCGCCAGATCCGCGGCGGAGTAATTATGCGCGATCAGCGGATCGTGCTCCGGGTCCCACTCGTTATAATCCACGCCATTCACGATCCCGTAAATCGGCTCGTGCTTGCGCAGGAATCCATCCAGGCCGAATCCATACTCCGGCGTCTGGATCTCGCGCGCATAACCCTTGCTGACGGTGCTCACCGCATCGCTCCACGCAATGCCGCCCTTCAGCAAGTTGAGCCTGCCGTAAAACTCCAGTTGCTCCGGATTCATGAGCCGGCTGTCCAACCCGATCCGTGGCACAACTTCAGGCCCAAAAATTCCCTGGTAACCCAGATTGTGAATCGTGAACAATTGCTTCACGCCGAGGAACGTCGGATCGCTGCGGAAATGCTCGCCCAGATAGACAGGTGTCAGCGCCGCCGGCCAGTCGTGCGTGTGAATGATGTTCGGCAGAAACAAGTTCCGCGCAACACCCAGTGCAGCCATCGACAGCACCGCGTAGCGCATGTAGTTGTCGGGAAAATCCCAGCCGCCGGATCCGTAGACGCCGTCCCGATCGAACAAAGGCGGGCAATCGACGAAAAAGAACGCGACATCGCGTTCCGTGGTTTGATAAATGTCGACGCTGTACCCAGGCCCGAGCGGAATCCACAAATTACGGTACGCCGCTCGCGGCGGATCGGAATAAACGTTCTGCCGGTACGCGGGAGTCACCACTGCCACGTGCTCGCCTTTCGCAGCCAGCGCCGCCGGCAGCGCGCCAATTACGTCCGCCAGCCCCCCGGTCTTCGAAAATGGCGTGGCCTCCGAAGCCACCATGAGGATGTTCATGAGCTTTCACCACCCACCTCCACCTCCCACCACCTACCGCCTACCCCCTATGAACGGCATCTAAGATACCGTTAATAAAAGACACCGATTCTTCCCCCGAAAACTGCCGCGCCAGCTCCAGCGCCTCGTCGATCACCACCGCCGCCGGCGTCTCCTGGCGGCTCATCTCGTAAATCGCCAGCCGCAGAATGTTGCGGTCCACAATCGGCATGCGCTCCAGCTTCCAGTTTTCCGATTTCGCCGTGATGCGCTGGTCGATATCCGTCGCCATCTCCGACGTGCCCTTGGCAAGTTCCTCCATGAACTCGTCCCGCCCCGGAATTCCCGGTTCTCCTTCCGAAAACTGCGTGTCATAAAACGACGCGATCGCGTCGTCCACCGATTGCTTCCGCAAGTCGCACTGGTACAGCACCTGCAAAGCTCGCTGGCGTGATCGATGACGGGCCGCCATACCTGCTCTGCTATTTTCGCAGGCGGCGAAGCAGGCCGGCCATTTCGATCGCGGTCATCGCGGCGTCGTAGCCCTTGTTCCCGCTCTTCCCGCCCGCCCGATCGATGGCCTGCTCCATCGTGTTGGTGGTGAGAACTCCGAACGCCACGGGAACGCCGGTCTCGAGCCCCACCTGCGCGAGCCCGCTGGCCGCCTGTGTTGCTACATGATCGAAATGCGGCGTGTCTCCGCGGATCACAGCGCCCAGGGCGATAATCGCGTCGTGCCGCTTCTGCCCTGCCAGTGTCTTGGCTACCAGCGGCAACTCCCACGACCCCGGAACCTTCACCACTTCGATTGCGTCCGCATTCGCGCCTGACCGCGTCAGCGCGTCCAGCGCACCGGCCAGCAAACGATCCGTGATGAAGTTGTTGAATCTCGCGACGACAATCGCGAATTTGAATCCGTCGGCGTTGAGATTTCCTTCCGTCGCTTGGGACATATGGGACAATAGGTGTTCAGGTCTCCATTCTACCCCATGGATCCCGCGTTCATCCGGAACTTCTCTATCATCGCGCACATCGATCATGGCAAATCGACGCTCGCCGACCGCCTGCTCGAAGTCACCGGCGCGCTTTCCCAGCGCGAAATGATGGAACAGGTGCTCGATACCATGGACCTCGAGCGCGAACGCGGCATCACCATAAAAGCCCACGCCGTCCGCTTGAATTACCGCGCCGAAGACGGCCAGACCTACCAGCTCAACCTCATCGATACGCCCGGCCACGTCGATTTCACCTACGAAGTTTCACGCAGCCTCCAGGCGTGCGAGGGCGCTCTTCTGGTTGTCGACGCTTCCCAAGGCGTCGAGGCGCAAACGCTCGCCAACACGTACCTCGCGTCGCATCACAATCTCGAAATCATTCCCGTGATCAACAAAATCGACCTGCCGTCCGCCGAGCCCGAGCGCATCCGCGAGCAGATCGAACAGGTGATCGGTCTTCCCGCCAAGGACGCACTGCTGGTCAGCGCCAAAAACGGCATCGGCATTACGAACGTGCTCGAAGCCGTCGTGCATCTGGTCCCCCCTCCCCAAGGTTCGCCGGACGCGCCGCTCCGCGCCCTGATCTTCGACTCCTGGTTCGATCCCTATCGCGGCGTCATCATCCTCACGCGCGTCATCGACGGCCGTTTGAAGCTCGGCCAGAAAATCCGCCTGTGGTCCAACGAGAAAATCTTCGAAGTGGAGGGCCTCGGCTACCAGTCGCCCAAGCCGGTACCGTGCGACGAGCTCGCGGCCGGCGAAGTCGGATTCATGTTCGCCAACATCAAGACCGTTTCCGACGCGCAGATCGGCGACACCATCACCAGCGCCGAAAATCCCGCCTCCGAGCCGCTGCCGGGCTTTCAGGAAGCCAAGCCCATGGTCTTCGCCGGCCTGTACCCGGTGGAATCGCACGAGCACGGCCGCCTGCGGGAAGCCCTCGAAAAGCTGCGCCTCAACGACAGCGCCTTCACCTTCGAACCGGAGAACTCGGTCGCGCTCGGTTTCGGTTTTCGCTGCGGCTTCCTCGGCCTGCTGCATTTGGAAATCGTACAGGAGCGCTTGGAACGCGAGTTCGAGATCGATCTCATCACCACCGCGCCGGGCGTGCGCTACCAAGTCACCACGACCGGCGGAAGCCTGATCGACGTCAACAACCCGACCAAGTTTCCGGACCCGTCCGGGATCAAACAAATCGAGGAGCCGATCATCGACGCGACGGTCATCACGCGCGAGGAGTACGTCGGCGAGATCCTGAAGCTGCTCGAAGAAAAACGCGGCAATCAGAAAAAGTTCGAATACATCGGTACCGGCCGCGTGATGCTGCTATACGAATTGCCCCTGAACGAGATCGTACTCGATTTCTACGACCGCCTGAAATCCGCCTCGCGCGGCTATGCATCGCTCGATTACCACTTGTCCGGCTACCGCGCCGCGCCCATGGTGAAGCTCGACGTGCTAGTCGCAGGCGAGCCGGTGGACGCCTTGTGTATGATCGTGCACAAGGATCTCGCCTACGAGCGCGGCAAAACCCTGATTGAGCGCTTGCGCAAGCTGATCCCGCGCCAGATGTTCGAAGTGGCGCTCCAGGCGGCCATCGGCAACAAAGTGGTCGCGCGCGAAAACATCCCCGCGATGCGCAAAAACGTGCTGGCCAAGTGCTATGGCGGCGACATCACGCGCAAGCGCAAGCTCCTCGAAAAGCAAAAAGAAGGCAAGAAGCGCATGAAGCGCGTAGGCCGCGTAGAAATCCCCCAAGAAGCCTTCCTGGCAGTCCTAAAAGTAGGCGAATAAAAATCGGGGACAGTGCACGCAGAGCCACTTGCAAAAATCGCCGATCGAACATAGCAACGATTATCGAACATCGCTGAAATAGGGTCGGCGCAGTTTGAA
>WNFJ01077043.1_pt1 | contig 79656 bp, 81 predicted proteins | sample 5400461 | NCBI WGS metagenome assembly WNFJ01 (sample SAMN13153349, study PRJNA577476) | soil metagenome | isolation source: 115 cm saprolite on Douglas fir-dominated hillslope | place: USA:California | collected 2013-09-17
GGCGGTCGTTGGTCGTTGGTCGTTGCCAAGAGCAGAAGCAGGTTCCTCACCGCTGCAAGCGGTTCGGAATGACAGGGATTGTTGGTTTGAGCTAAGAGCAGAAGTTAAAGGCTTAGGAGTTTAGTTTGCGGCTTGCAACTTGCCGCCAGTTCTTTCCTTCCGGACCAGCCGGAAGGGGTCAGGAAAAGAAACGTGATAGGAAACGAAAAAATTCGCATCCGGCTGAAGGCATACGATTACCGCGTGCTGGACCAGTCGACGACAGAAATTGTGGCCACCGCGAAACGTACCGGCGCGCAGATCGCAGGCCCGATACCGCTGCCCACGATGAAAAACAAGTACTGTGTGCTGCGTTCGCCGCACGTGGACAAAAAGTCGCGGGAGCAGTTCGAGATCCGCACGCACAAGCGTTTACTGGACATTCTCGATCCGACGCCGCAGACCGTGGATGCGCTGATGAAGCTCGATCTGCCTGCGGGCGTGGACGTGGAGATCAAGGCATTTGGGAAAGAGCATAAGTAGCTGTTAGCTATCAGCCGTCAGCTTTCAGCAAAACCAGAAGGCCGGCGGCGGAGGCAGACCAGCCCCGAAGGGGCGGCATGTGAAAGCCCGGCACGGCAGTGCCGGGTGACTGTAAAGCAAAGATCGAGTCCCTTTAGGAACGACACAAATGAGCGAGGACGTAAGCCCGAAGCTCCCCAGCCAATAGCTCAGGCCATGCTGGGACGGAGAAGGAAATGGCAAAGGTAGCAGGAATTTTAGGGAAAAAAGTCGGAATGACTCAGCTCTTCGATTCCAGAGGTGATGTGCATCCAGCAACGGTGCTGCAGGCGGGGCCGTGCGTGGTCACGCAGCACAAGTCGCAGACCAAAGACGGATACGACTCCGCGCAGATCGGACTGGTTGAATTCGTAAAGGAATCGCGTCTTACACAACCTATGCGTGGGCACCTGGCGAAGAATAATCTGCCCCCGGTCAAGTTCATGCGCGAAGTCGCGATCGAGATCGACGAAAAAGCGCAGGCTGATGGAGCAGTAAAGGCTGGCGACCGCGTGCTTGTGGATATTTTCGACGGCGAGAAATTTGTGGACGTGGTCGGCGTCAGCAAGGGAAAAGGATTTCAAGGCGTAGTGAAGCGCCACCATTTTGGCGGCGGTCCAAAGTCGCACGGTTCGATGTTCCAGATCACCGGTTCGATCGGTTCGTCAGCATTTCCTTCGCGCGTGTTTAAGGGGATGCGGATGTCGGGGCACATGGGCAATGCTCGTGTGACTGTGCGCAACCTGCGGGTACTGGGTGTTGACAAGGACGACAATTTGCTGGTGGTCGAAGGCAGTGTGCCGGGGCCGAACGGCGGGTATCTCGTAATCACGAAATCCAAGAAACCACCGCGAGAGCGCCGTGGATTTGCGGGCGCGGCAACGGTTGATCCGTTGAAGGCGGCGAAGAGGGCGGCTAAGAAGGGATAAGGCAGTTGTTGGTCGTCGGTCGTTGGTCGTCGGCCAAACCAGTGCGCGGATACTTTGAAACCCGTGCTCAGAAAAAAGACGAAATGGCTACTATCGACATATACGACTTGAGCGGCAAGAAAGTGGGCACGTTCGATCTCGCCGACGAGGTCTTTGGCGCGATCAACGAAGACCTATTGTGGGAGGCGGTGAAGCATTACCGCGCCTCGCAACGCGCGGGGACGCATGCCACCAAGAACAAGAAACTGGTTTCGGGAGCGGGCAAGAAACTCTGGAAGCAGAAAGGCACTGGCCGCGCCCGCGTTGGCTCCATCCGTTCGCCACTATGGCGACATGGCGGGACGGTGCATGGCCCGCAGCCACACTCCCATGCGTACCGCTTTCCGCACAAGAAGCTTTTGGGTGCGTTGCGCTCGGCGCTGGCCGCGAAACTGGCTGACGGCAAACTGGTCGTAGTGAACGCGTTTGATGTGAAAGAAGCAAAGACCCAGGCGTTTCGCGAATCGCTTGATGCGTTGAAAGTAGACAAGGGTGCGCTTCTGGTTGAAGTTGCGAATCATGGGAACCGTAATCTCCATCTGAGCTCGCGGAACCTCAAGGGCGTGGAACTGGTTACCAGCAGCGAGGTGCATCCTTATCATCTGCTGCGCTACGACCGTGCGATCTTTTCACAGTCGGCGATCGAGAAGCTGCAGCTCTCGCTGAAAACTTCAGCTTCGCGGCGTGCGCACCCGGCAACTGAGGGTGAAGGCGAGCGTAAAGGGCAGAAGAAAGCTGCGAAAGCCCCGCGGACGCGGACCAAGAAAGCGGCGGAGGTGGCGTAATGAAATCGGCATATCAGATCATCCGCCGTCCAGTGATTACCGAGAAAGGTCTCGGCATCAAGGAAAACCAGAACACGCTGGTGTTCCAGGTTGCGCCGAAAGCGACGAAGACGGAGATCAAACAAGCAGTGCAGTCGATCTTCAAAGTCAAAGTGAGTTCGGTGCGCACCGCGAATTATCCGGGAAAAGAGCGGCGGCGGGGAAAGTTTGCTGGCTACCGTCCGGATTGGAAGAAAGCGTACGTACGACTGAGAGCGGGTGAGAAGATGCCGGAGTACGCACAGAATCTCTAAAACCGTCGTTGGTCGTTGGCCCGAACCGGGCAAGTGCAGGGGCAAGAAAAGCTAAGAGCTAGAAGCTAGCAGCTAAGAGCTGATTTTATGGCAATCAAGACTTACAGACCGACAACCCAGACTTTGCGCTATCGGACCACGCTTTCGAGCGCGGACCTGACCACCGACCGGCCACACAAGCCGCTGACCGAGCCGAAGAACCGTCAGGGCGGGCGCCGCAACTCCGGCGATACCACGATGCGGTTCCGCGGCGGAGGGCACAAGCGCAGGCTGCGCATCATCGACTTTAAGCGCGACAAGACTGGCATACCCGCGACCGTGGCGTCGATCGAGTACGATCCGAACCGCTCTGCCCGCATTGCGCTGTTGAGCTACGCCGATGGTGAGAAGCGCTACATCTTACAGCCGGACGGCTTGAAGCTTGGGCAGAAAATTGTCAGCGGACCAGATTCGGACATTCTGGTAGGAAATGCTTTACCGCTAAAAAATATTCCGCCTGGCACGACCATTCACAATGTTGAGCTACGTCCGGGCAAGGGCGCGCAGATGGTCCGCTCCGCGGGTGGTGCGGCACAGTTAGTCGCCAAAGAGGGCGACTACGCGCTGGTGAGACTACCGTCTGGAGAGACCCGAAAAGTTTCTCACGACTGCATGGCCACGATCGGACAAGTGGGAAATGTGGACCACGAGAACATCACCATCGGTAAAGCGGGACGTTCCCGGTGGTTGGGCAAACGTCCGCATAACCGCGGCGTTTCGATGAATCCGGTGGACCATCCGCATGGCGGCGGCGAGGGCAAGACCTCAGGCGGACGCCATCCGGTGACGCCTTGGGGGCAGCCGACTCGTGGATTTAAGACGCGCAATAACAAGCGCACCGATAAGTTTATTGTGAGCCGGAGAAGTAAGTAGGAGATTTTGTAGAGACGTAGCTTGCTACGTCTTCGGAAGTGAGGCGTTGCAAGCAACGTCTCTACAGAGGATTTATGGCACGTTCAACCAAGAAGGGTCCCTTTGTGGACGGATATCTAGGGTCACGCATCGAGGCGATGAACTCGCGCAACGAGAAGAAAGTGTTGCGCACCTGGTCGCGACGCTCGACCATCATCCCGGAGATGGTAGGACACACCATCGCAGTCCACAATGGGAAGAAATTCATTCCGGTGTATATCACGGAAAACATGGTGGGCCACAAGCTGGGGGAGTTCAGTTTCACGCGCCAGTTCAAGGGACACTCGATGAAGGCGGCCACAGAAGTAGCAGCGCGTCCGGCGGGTGTGCCGGGCGGTCCGGGAGCGATCACTCCGGCAGCGGGTTCAGCTCCGGCTGCGGCTCCACCAAAGGCTTAAACGAGAGAGAAAATGGAATTTCGAGCGCAATCCCGTTTCGTGCGTGTCTCGCCGCAAAAGGCGCGGCTGGTGTTGGAACTGATCAAGGGCCGCCGCGTAGAAGATGCGCTGAATACCCTGACCTTCACCAAGAAGCGTGTGGCTGCGCGAGTGGAAAAGCTGTTGCGTTCGGCCGTCCAGAACGCCAGTTACTTGAGCACGGAAAAGAATGTCGATGTCGATCTCGACAACCTTTACGTCAAGCACGCTGTGGCAAATGATGGGCCGCGGATGAAGCGCATCCGTCCAGCGCCCATGGGCCGCGCTTTTCGCTACGTGCGGCGCATCGCGCACATCGAGATATTGCTGGCGGAGCGTGGCAAAAATGGCGAGGCGCTAGCCACGGTTGTGGGAGAAGAGCGGGCCGAAGCCAAAGCACCAAGAGAAAAGAGCAAGGCCAGAACGAAGAAGAAAGCAGTTGCGAAAAAGTTCGCCGGCAAGAAGACAGTCGGTAAGAGATAGGCTTAGGAGCTTTATGGGACAGAAGGTACATCCGTACGGATTCCGGCTTGGCTATACCAAGCCCTGGAAGTCGCGCTGGTTCGTCGAACGCGACTACGACAAGCTGCTGCTTGAGGACGTCAAGCTGAAGAACGAACTCAAAGAGAAGCTCAAGTCGGCGGGCGTCAGCACCATCGAGATCGAGCGTCCCGGCAACAAGCTTCGCGTCATTATCAAAACGGCGCGTCCGGGAATCATCATCGGCCGCAAGGGCGCTGAGATCGACAAGCTGAAGCAGGAACTGCAGAAGCGCACCAACCGCGAGATCTACATCGATATCCAGGAAGTACATAAGCCGGAGCTAGACGCGCAACTGGTGTCCGAATCCATAGCTCTGCAACTGGAGAAGCGCGTAGGCTTCCGCCGCGCAATGCGCAAGGCGGTGGATTCGGCGCTACGCTTCGGATGCAAGGGAATCAAAGTCCGGGTGAGTGGACGGCTGAATGGAAACGAAATCGCGCGTTCGGAATGGTACCTGCAGGGTCGCCTGCCCTTGCACACGCTGCGCGCCGACATTGACTACGGATTTACGGAGGCGAGGACCACTTACGGCGTCATCGGCGTGAAATGCTGGGTTTATAAGGGAGAAATCCTGCCGCAGAAAAAGCGCGAGACACCGGCCGTTGCCACAGGAGCGTTTTGAAGGGTTTTGGTAGAGACGTAGCTTGGCTACGTCTCCAGACGTTGCAAGCAACGTCTCTACAGGGAAATTTGTTATGTTAATGCCGAAAAAAGTAAAGTACCGCAAGCAGCAGCGCGGACGCATGACCGGTAAAGCCTGGCGCGGAAGTACGCTGTCTTTCGGGGACTACGGGCTGAAAGTGCTCGAGCCGGGTTGGATTACTGACCGGCAGATTGAAGCCAGCCGCGTGGCTATGACTCGCTTCATTAAGCGTGGTGGCAAGATCTGGATACGTCTGTTTCCCGACAAGCCGGTGACCAAGAAGCCCGCCGAAACTCGTATGGGAAAAGGCAAAGGTGCGCCTGACCATTGGGTCGCGGTCGTGAAGCCGGGAAAAATTTTATTTGAAATGGAGGGCGTGAGCCCGCAGGACGCGGCAGAAGCCATGCGTTTGGCGTCGCACAAGTTACCGTTGCGGACGTCATTCGTGCAGCGCCACCTGGCGCATTAGAGTTCGATGGGACGTAGCTCTGCTACGTCTGGGAGACATTGCAAGCAACATCTCTACAGAACGGCGAGAGAATTTTATGAAGGCGGAAAAAATCAGGAACCTGACCGACGAAGAGCTTCGCCACCAGGAACATGAGTTGAGCGACCAGCTTTTCAAGCTGAAATTCCAGCTCAACATGGGGCAGACGGAGAGTCTGAAAAAGCTGCGCGGCCTGCGCAAGGACGTTGCCCGGGTGAAGACTATAGTTCGCGAGCGTACGGCCGCGAACTCGGAGAAGAAGTGATGCCAGAAACGCGAACTGCCGGAAGGCGCAAGGAAGTGGTCGGCGAGGTTGTCTCGAACCGCATGCAGAAGACGATTGTGGTCGAAGTCATACGCCGCAAAGCCCACCCGCTCTATATCCGGGTGATCTCGAAGGCGAAAAAGTTCTATGCGCATGATGAGCGCAACGAAGCGCATGTGGGAGACGTGGTGCGGCTTGAAGAGACTCGTCCACTCTCGAAGCTGAAGCGCTGGCGGCTGAAGCAAATCATTCGCAAGACCGCTCTGGTGCCGGAGACTACCCCGGCGGCGGAGCAGAAATAAGAATCGCCTGTGCTAAGTGCTTAAGCAGGGAGCAAAAACTATGGCTGTGATGATGAGGTCCATGCTCGAGGTCGCTGACAACAGCGGCGCCCGCCTTCTACAGATGATTATGCCGCTCGGGGGTGCTACTGGTTTGCATGCCGGGTTGGGCGATGTAATCACGGCAAGCGTCAAGGAAGCGGCGCCGGACGGCCAGACCAAGAAGGGGACAGTGGTGAAGGCGGTCATCGTCCGCACCCGCAAAGAGCATCGCCGTCGTGACGGCACCTACATCCGGTTTGACCAGAATGCGGCGGTCCTGATCAATGAAACTGGGGAGCCGGTAGGAACGCGGGTCTTCGGTCCAGTGGCCAGGGAACTGCGCGAGAAAAAGTTTTTGAAGATTGTGTCTCTGGCGCCAGAAGTTTTGTGAAAAGCAGGTTGGCCCGCCTCGCACGCTCGGCGGATCGGAATCATAAGGAAAAGGCAAATGGCACCGACAGCAACAGAAACGGAACACAAAAGAGTCGATATTCGCCGTAACGACACCGTAAAGGTGTTGAGCGGACGCGACAAGGGAAAACAAGGGCGCGTGCTGCGCGTGTTTCCCGACAAAGGCAAAGTGCTGGTCGAGCACGTCATGATGGTGAAGAAGCACCTCCGCCCCAGCCAGAAGTCCAAGGGCGGCATCGCTGAACAAGAGAGCCCGGTTTCGATCTCGAAGGTGCAACTGGTGTGCTCTACCTGCGGCCCAGTCCGTATCGGACACGAGGTCCGAGGCGATCGCAAGGTTAGGGTGTGCAGGAAGTGTGGAACGACGCTGGATAAAATCTAGCTATTAGTTCTTGGCCTTTAGCGTTGACCTGGGGTTGCTAGGAGCTAAAGGCTAATAGTTAAGAGCTGAACTATGGCAAAAGAAAAAAAAGAGAAAAAGGGCGCGGCGCAAGAGGAATCCAAAGCGCCGGTGGTAGCAAGGCACAGCGCCAAGGAGACTCCGCGGCTGAAAGAGCGCTTCCGCAAGGAAATCGCGCCAGCGCTGATGAAGGAATTCGAGTTGAAGAATCCCATGGCAGTCCCTCATCTGCACAAGATCGTGGTGAACATGGGCGTGGGCGAAGCTACACAGAATGCTAAGGTCCTCGATCCTGCGGTCAACGAACTGGGCCAGATCACGGGACAGAAGCCGGTGGTCACGCGAGCCAAGAAGTCCATTGCGGCGTTCAAAGTACGCGAGGGTATGCCCATCGGTGCGATGGTCACCTTGCGGGGGGACCGCATGTACGAATTTTTTGACCGCCTGGTGAACATTGTGCTGCCACGGGTGCGCGACTTTCGTGGAGTTTCGTCGAAGTCGTTCGACGGCCGCGGCAACTACACGATTGGATTGCACGACCAGTTGATTTTTCCGGAGATCGACTACGCCAAAGTGGACAAGCTGAAGGGCATGAATGTCACGATCGTGACTACGGCCGGCAGCGACAATCAGGCGCGGGCGCTGTTGAAGCATATGGGAATGCCGTTCCGGACGCAGTGAAGGTTTCAAAGTTTCAGGGGATTAAAGCTTCAGGGTCAAACGACAAAGATTCTTTAAGGATTGCATGACTACAGCAAAACGAGTCAAGGACGCGAAGATCGAAGAAAAGTTTAAGCAGGCGCGCGACAAGAAAGAGCCGAGGCCAAAGTTTTCTACGCGCAAGCACAATCGTTGCAAGATTTGCGGGCGGCCACGCGGTTATCTGCGCAAGTTTGGCCTGTGCCGCTTGTGTTTCCGCGGCCTGGCATTGCGCGGAGAAATTCCTGGAGTTTCGAAGTCGTCCTGGTAGTAGATCTAAATCCTCATTCTAAATTTCGCAACCGACGCGAAATTTAGAATGGGGCACCCAGAGTTGGGGTTACACGGCCGTTGCTGGTTCTCCGCTGAGCGGAGAGAACGGACGGCTGAGGAGACGCAAAACGATGAATTTGACCGATCCGGTCGCAGACATGCTGGCGCGAATTCGCAACGCGATTCGTGCGCGGCACCAGAAGGTGGATGTTCCCGCTTCCAACCTGAAGACGGAGATTGCCCGCATCCTCAAAGAGGAGGGCTATATCTCGAACTTCAAGGCCAGCGAAGAGGAAGGCCACAAAATCATCCGCATCTATCTGAAATACACCAGTAATAATGAGGCGGCGATCTCGAATGTGGCGCGGGTCTCGCGTCCTGGATGCCGGGTATACGTTCGCCGTACCGAAATTCCGCGCGTGCTCGGAGGTTTAGGCATTAACATCCTGACCACGCCGCGCGGTGTAATGACCGGAAGGCAGGCGCGGAAGCAAGGCCTCGGAGGCGAACTCCTCTGTGAAGTTTGGTAGACAGCTTTCAGCCATCAGCAAGGGCCTGGATGGCAAGAGCTGAAGGCCGATAGCTGATAGCTGAGCGCTGAGAATTTACTTATGTCACGAATTGGAAGAAAGCCGATCCCGCTCCCCAAAGGAGTGACGGTCAAAATCGAAGGCAATACGGTCGCCGTGCAGGGACCGAAAGGCAAGCTGGACACGCAGGTCCCTGCGGGCATCCGCGTCGAGCAGCAAGATGGTCATCTGGTCGCGTTGCGCGAGAACGATTCGCAGGCGGCTTTGCATGGCTTGGCGCGCGCCCTGGTCAATAACGCCGTAGAGGGTGTTACCAAGGGATGGACGCGCGAACTAGAAATTGTCGGCATCGGTTACCGTGCTGAGTTGAAGGCCAAGACCACAGTTGTTTTCAGCCTCGGCTACTCGCACCCGATTGAATATCCGCTGCCGGCTGGGATTGAAGTCACGATTGATCCCAAGCAAACCAAGTTGACCGTGACTGGCATCGACCGCCAGAGAGTTGGACAGGTCGCCGCCGAAATGCGTAGCTTGCGCCCGCCCGATCCGTACAAGAACAAGGGTGTGCGCTATTCGGGTGAGCGCTTGAAGAAGAAGGTAGGAAAGACGGGAGCGAAATAGCAGCTATTGGTCGCTGGCTGTTGGCCAAATGGGCTGACGGCGATAGGGTTCAGGCTTTGACCAACGACCAACGACCAACAGCCAACAGCCAAGGACTGAAGTTATGCTGACCCAGACATCCAAGAACGCAAATCGGCGGCGAGTGCATGACCGGATTCGCAAGAAGGTCATGGGCACTCCCGAGCGGCCGCGGCTGAACGTGTATCGTTCGCTGAACCATATTTACGTTCAAGTGATCGACGACTTAAAAGGTGTGACCCTGGTTTCGGCCAACAGTGCCGAGGGCAAGAAGGAAGTTCGCACCAGTGGCGGAAATCTTGCCTCGGCAAAGAATGTCGGTAAAGTCGTGGCCGAGCGCGCCAAGGCCAAGGGCATTACCAAAGTTGTTTTTGATCGTGGCGGATACATTTATCACGGCCGGGTGAAAGCCTTGGCCGATGCCGCACGCGAAGCGGGATTGCAATTCTAAAATCAGCTAAAGACAGAATGGATTTACAGGAATGCCAACAGTAATCAAGAAACTCGATGCCGGTTCCTACCAACTCAAGGACCAGGTAGTCTCCATCAATCGCGTCACCAAGGTGGTGAAGGGCGGTAAGAACCTTTCATTTGCCGCGCTGGTGGTCGTCGGAGACCCTTCCGCTGCAGTCGTGGGCTATGGGTCGGGCAAGGCCAAAGAAGTGCCGCAAGCCATCCGTAAAGGAATTGAGTCGGCCAAGAAGAACCTGATGCGGGTGAATCTGACGCAGACCAGCATTCCGCACACGGTGCTGGGCCGCTTTGGTTCCGGCATGGTGTTGTTGAAGCCGGCCCCGGAAGGTACCGGAGTGATCGCTGGTGGAGCGGTGCGTGCCATCATGACCTCGGTGGGGATTCAGAACGTGCTGACCAAGTCGATCGGCACCACCAATCCCCACAATGTAATCAAGGCCACCTTTGATGCTCTCAAAAAGCTCAAAAACAGGGAACACGTGGCTAGCATGCGGGGGAAGGCGGCGGAGGAACTCTGATGACGGCCAAGAAGACGACTGACAAAAAGGACGGCGTCAAGCTCCGGCTGAAGTGGGTCCGGTCGGCAATCTGCGCACCCGTGAAGCACAAGCGAGTCGTGCGCGGACTAGGCTTTACCAGACTGAACCAGGTGATCGAGCGGCCGGATAATCCGGCGATTCGGGGGATGGTGGCAAAGGTGCCGCATTTAGTTGAGATTGTAGAGACGTAGCTCCGCTACGTCTTCTTCAGACGTTGCAAGCAACGTCTCTACAGGAATTTGAGATATGAATCTTTCGAACATTCGAGCACCGAAGAAGGCGTCGGAGAACAAGAAGCGCGTTGGCCGCGGTATGGGTTCCGGCATGGGCAAGACCTCGACCCGTGGACACAAGGGCCAGCGCTCCCGCAGCGGTTCGCGCATGATGCGCGGATTTGAAGGCGGCCAGATGCCGCTGCACCGCCGTCTGCCGAAGCGCGGCTTTACTAACATTTTCCGCCAGGAATACAACATCGTGAACCTGGAAAAGCTTGTGGCGCTGGGCGAGGCCACGATTACTCCCGAAGTCCTCCGCAAAGCCGGAGTGATCAGTACCAAACGTCCAGTCAAAATTCTTGGTGACGGAGAACTGAAGTCCGCCATCACCGTGCAAGCGCATAAGTTTTCCAAATCGGCGCAGGAAAAGATCACCAAGGCGGGCGGCAAGTTTGAGGTCGTGCAGTAATGTTCGATAAGTTTGCCAACATTTTTCGCATTCCCGACCTACGGAAGCGGATTCTGTTTACGCTCGGCCTCCTGTTCGTCTACCGGGTGGGAGGACACATCCCCATTCCGGGCGGCATCAACTCGCAACTGTTCCAGCAATTTATTGAGCAGAACCGTGGCACGCTGCTCGGCTTCGTGGATCTGTTTTCTGGCGGAAATATCCGCCGCATGACCATTTTTGCGCTTGGCATCATGCCGTACATCACCTCGTCCATCATCCTCCAGTTGCTCACGGTTGTTTATGAACCGCTGGCCAAGCTGCAGAAAGAGGGCGAACTCGGCCGCAAGAAGATCACCATGTGGACGCGTTATCTGACCCTTATCCTCAGTGCCGTCCAGTCGTTCTTTATTGCCATGGGACTTCAGAGGGCGGGAAGCTTTGTCTTGGATCCCGGCCCTGGCTTCGTCCTGATGGCCATTCTCACTCTGACCACTGGCAGCGTGTTCATTATGTGGCTGGGTGAGCAGATTACTGAGCGCGGCGTCGGCAACGGCATGTCTCTGCTGATCTTTACCGGAATCGTGGTTGGGCTGCCTCGAGGTGTCGTCGATCTGTGGGACAAGGCCAAGAACTTCACTTGGGGGCCGTTGACCCCGATTCTGATGATAGCTCTGGTCACGTTGATGATCGCAGTCGTCGCCTTCATCGTTTATGTGGAGCGCAGTGAGCGCCGCATTCCGGTGCAATATGCCAAACGCATCATCGGCCGGAAAATGATGGGTGGGCAGTCTACGCACCTGCCGCTCAGAGTGAACTCCGGTGGCGTCATGCCCGTAATTTTCGCGTCATCGATTGTGACGATTCCGCAGACCGTGCTCTATGGCCTGCGAGACAGCCGCGGTTTCGGCGAGGTCCTGCGCGCGCTCTCCTGGGGCGAGCCTCTTTACACGGTCTTATATGCCGCCGGCATTATCTTTTTTGCCTACTTCTACATTTCGATTGTTTTCAATCCGAATGAAGTTGCAGACAACATGCGGAAGTACGGGGGATTCATCCCCGGTATTCGTCCCGGAAAGCGTACCGCGGACCACATCAATGAAATCCTGACTCGCATGACTCTGGTTGGCGCGCTCTACTTGATTATCATTTCGCTGATCCCCGAGTGGATGATCACGGGTATTCATCTGAACCATTTGTATGGGCCCCTGGGCCGGTTCTTCGAGCGGTTGCCTAACTGGATGTTGAACGGCCTCGGCGTGAATTTTTATTTCGGCGGTACCTCACTCTTGATCGTGGTCGGGGTGGCCATGGACACGGTGAACCAGATCGAATCGCAACTTATCATGCGGCATTATGACGGGTTCACTCCCCGCAGCGGACGGATCCGCGGCCGGCGCAACTGGGGATGATGGAAGCAGGTTTTGAAGAAGGCGGATTGATTTTGCTTGGCAGTGACTTCGATTCAGGAGCGGGTTGGGGCCAGTTCGATGGCGGAGCAGGTTTTGCGAAACATCGGACCGATTGTGCTGCTCGGACCTCCGGGAGCCGGTAAGGGTACACAGTCAAAGAGGATTGCTGAACACTACCGTATTCCTCAGGTTTCTACCGGCGACTTGCTCCGGGAGCATGTAAAGCAGCAAACGCCGCTGGGCCGGGAAGTTCAAGCCCTCATGGCCAATGGTGAATTGGTTTCTGATCATCTGGTCTGCGACATCGTGGCTTGGCGCTTACGCGAGCCGGACGCGCAGCGAGGATTCATTCTCGACGGCTTCCCGCGCACCCAGAAACAGGCGGCGTGGCTGGACGCGTTTTTGAAGTTTGAGTTTTTTGAAAGCGGGAAATGGGCGGCGTGGCTGCCAATTGTGATCCGTATTCAGGTGGACTATAATAAGTTGTTGCTCCGAATCACTGGACGCAGAACTTGTCCCACCTGTGGGCGGATCTATAACGTCCATTCCCAGCCGCCGCTTGTTGATGAAATCTGTGATTTTGACGGCACGAAGCTGGTCATACGCGATGATGACCGCGAAGAAGTTATCCGTGAGCGTTTAGACGCTTACGAGCGCCAGACCAAGCCGGTCGCAGATTACTACCAGCAGCTCGGCAGGCTGGCAACAATTGATGGCGATCAACCGGTGGATGACGTGACCGCGCGTATCCTGCAGGAAATTGACGGGAACGCAGCCGGCGCCGCCGAGGGACTTTAAGGGCATGGCCATTGTCTGCAAGTCGCAGTCGGAAATCGACAAGATGCGGCGCAGTGGCAGGATTGTACGGCAGATCCTCGATGATCTGCGGACCATGGTGGCCCCCGGCGTGACCACTATGGATTTGGAGAAGGCCGCCGAGCGAAAGATTAAGGAGTCTGGTGCCAAACCGGCTTTCAAGGGCTATTACGATTACCCTTGCGTGCTGTGCACGTCGGTGAACGAAGAAATCGTGCATGGGATTCCGTCGGCAAAACGGATCTTGGAAGCGGGCGATATAGTTTCGATTGATTGCGGAGTCGTGCTGGACGGGTATTACGGAGACGCGGCGATCACAGTTGCAGTGGGGGATTCGGTTTCGCCGGAGCGGCAAAAGTTGCTGGAAGTCACCGAAGCCTCGCTCTATAAGGCCATCGAGCAGGTGAAAGTTGGCAACACGGTCGGCGATATCGGCGGCGCAGTCCAGGAATACGTCGAGGCTAACGGGTTCAGCGTGGTTCGAGAGTTTGTCGGGCACGGCATTGGGACCAAGTTACACGAAGAACCGCAAGTGCCGAATTTCCGTTCGCGCGGCGCGGACACCAGGCTGCGCGAAGGCATGGTCCTGGCGATTGAGCCGATGGTGAATTCCGGGCGTCCGGAGGCAAAGGTTTTAGACGATAAGTGGACGGCGGTCACGGCCGACGGCAGTTCCAGCGCCCATTTTGAGCACTGCGTGGCAGTGACGAGAAACGGACCGCTGATTTTAACTCAGTAAGACGGGTCTGGATGGTACAAAGCGCTAACTTTAGGAGTGCATGAGCAAAGAAGACGCGATTGAAGTGATGGCAACCGTGGTAGAACCACTGCCGAATGCTATGTTCAAGGTGGAACTGGAGAATAAGCACCAGGTTCTGGCACATGTTTCGGGCAAAATGCGCAAGAATTTCATCCGTATTCTGCCAGGCGATAAAGTCGCAGTCGAGCTTTCGCCCTATGATTTGAACCGCGGACGAATTGTTTATCGCTATAAATAGCTTGGTAGAGACGCAGCTCCGCTACGTCGGAGACGTTGCAAGCAACGTCTCTACGGGACAAAAGTTATGAAAGTACGAGCATCGGTCAAGAAAATTTGCGACAAGTGCAAGGTCATCCACCGCAAAGGTGTGGTGCGGGTGATCTGCGAAAATTCGAAACACAAGCAACGGCAAGGATAAAAGGACCACAGGAGCACTATGGCACGAATTGCGGGCGTCGATCTTCCGCGCAACAAGCGGGCATTCATCGCGCTGACTTATATCTACGGCATCGGCCAGTCGCGGGCTACGCGCATTCTCGCGGAGGCAAATGTGGACGCCATGAAAAAGGTCCAGGATCTGGGAGAAGACGAAGTGAACCGCATTCGCCAGGTCATCGAAGGCGAAGGACTGGTAGAAGGCGATCTGCGCAAGGAAATCCAGATGAGCATCAAGCGGCTCATCGAAATCGGTTCCTATCGCGGATACCGCCACCGCCGTAACCTGCCGGTCCGGGGACAGCGGACGCATACCAATGCCCGTACCCGCAAGGGGCCACGCAAGGGAACGGTCGCGCAGAAAAGGAAAGCGACAGCAAAGACATAAACAGCGGTTAGCTATTAGCGTTTAGCCGTTAGCTTTAACGCGGCAGATTCGAGCTAGTAGCTAAAAGCTAGGAGCTAAAGGCTATCTATGGCAAAACCAGCAGCAGCAGGCGGCGCCGCGGCGCCGGAGAAGAAGGGCAAGAAGAAAACCTTCAAGAAGAAGGAGCGTAAGCACGTCTCGTTTGGCGTGGTGCACATTCAGGCGTCCTTCAACAACACGATTGTGACGATCTCTGACCAGGCGGGAAATGTCCTCTCCTGGAAGAGTTCGGGTTCGCTCGGCTTTCGCGGATCGCGTAAGGGTACGCCGTTCGCCGCGCAGCAGGCTGCCACGAATGCCGCCAATATGGCCCGCGATCATGGCGTGCGCAGCGTGGAAGTGCGAGTCAGCGGCCCAGGTTCCGGGCGCGAATCGGCGATCCGTGCGCTGGCTGCCGCCGGCATTGAAGTTCGCAACATCAAGGATGTCACGCCCATTCCGCACAACGGCTGCCGTCCGCCGAAGAAGCGAAGGGTTTGACCCTCGTAGAGACGTAGCTCTGCTACGTCTCCCAGACGTTGCAAGCAACGTCTCTACAGATTTTTAACCGGGAAGAAGGGCCGCCAGTGCCTGTAAACCGGTTCTAACAAGGAGAAGAAAACTTGGCACGTTACACCGATGCAGTATGCCGTCTATGCCGCCGCGAGGGCATGAAGCTGTTCCTCAAAGGCCCGAAGTGCTTCACCGACAAGTGTCCTGTTGAAAAGCGCAACTTTGCTCCGGGCCAGCATGGCAAGGATCGCAAAGCCAAGATCGTCGGTTATGGTTTGCAGCTGCGCGAGAAGCAGAAGGCCAAGCGCATCTACTTCACGCAGGAAGCCCAGTTCCGCAATTATTTCGAAAAAGCGGCGCGCACCAAAGGCGTGACTGGCGAATTGCTGTTGCAGCAACTCGAGCGCCGGTTGGACAGTGTCATTCTGCGGCTGGGTTTCGGGATCTCCCGCCGCCAGGCGCGGCAGTTGGTCCGCCATGGTCACGTTGCGGTTAATGGCAGAAAGGTCAATATCCCTTCCTACCAGGTGAGCGTGGGCGAAGAGATATCGATTCGCGAAGGCAGTCGCAAGCTGGCGATCCTCGAGCAAGCGAAAGAATTCGCTGCGCACCAGAATGCGCCCAATTGGCTGGAAATAGATCGCGACAACTTCAAAGGCCGCGTACTGGCGCTGCCGAAACGCGAAGACATTCAGTTGCCGGTGAACGAACAGTTGATTGTTGAGCTTTATAGCAAGTAGTCGTTCGTCGTTGGCCAAGATTAAAGACCAACGACCAACAGCCAACGACGGGTTTTCTGGTCCATTTTCGAGCCAGATCAGCCTTTCCTGGCGCTTGACCTGAAGTATGAAGTTTTGGACCGCTTCAGGGAGCCAGGACTGAGCCAAACGGCCGAAGGAGAAACAAATGCTTTGGAAAGGTTTTCAAAAACCGAAACGCCTCGCAGTTGACACTTCAACCCTCACTGACAAGTATGGCATCTTCTGGGCACAGCCCTTTGAGCGCGGATTTGGCACCACCATCGGCAACGCGCTACGCCGGGTGCTGCTGTCCTCGATTGAAGGCGCGGCCGTCACCGCGGTGAAAGTTGAAGGTGTGCTGCACGAGTTCCAATCTATCCCGGGTGTGGTTGAAGACGCGACTGACATCATCCTGAACCTCAAGCAGGTCCCGTTTAAGTTGAGCGGCGATGCGCCCAAGACCATCTACTTGCGCGCCGACCAGCCCGGCGTGGTCACTTCAGGCATGATCGAAGCCGATGCCGACGTCGAGGTACTCGACAAGGACGTCTATATCGCGACCGTCAGCGAAGGTGGCAAGCTCGACATGGAAATGCGTCTCAAGCGTGGACGCGGCTATGTTTCCGCCGATAAGAATTTCGACGAGGACCTCGGCCTTGGGTTCATTCCCATCGACTCCGTCCATTCGCCGGTGCGCAAGTGCAATTACACCGTCGAAGCCGCGCGTCTTGGCCAGATCACCGACTACGACAAACTGACGCTCGAAGTTTGGACCAACGGCTCCATATTGCCGGCGGACTCGATCGGCCTGGCGGCGAAGCTGCTGAAGGACCACATGAACATCTTCATCAACTTCGAGGAAGATATCGAGACCGGGTCCTCGTCTGAAGAACGCAAGCCCGAGATCAAGAACGAGAACCTGAACCGTTCCGTCGAAGAACTCGAGCTTTCTGTGCGCAGCTATAACTGCCTGAAGAACGCCAACATTCAATCCATTGGCGAACTGGTGCAGAAGACCGAAGCCGAAATGCTGAAGACAAAAAACTTCGGCCGCAAATCGCTGAATGAAATCAAAGAAATTCTTACTACCATGGGCTTGAGCCTGGGTATGAAGATCGACGAGCACGGAAACGCGGTACCGGGCCCGACGTCAAACCAGGTGTTACCGGCTTCGGCCTACGGACCGGACGATAATTACTAGGAACAATGTGGAGGCACGGGCGTCTCGCCCGTGCAGGACGGGCGGGGACGCCCGTCGCTCCACAATCTCACGCTGACAACTGAGGTTTCGCATGCGTCACAAAGTAGCTGGATTCAAACTCGGACGTACTACATCACACCGGCGTTCTCTCCTGCGGAACCTGGTTACTTCGCTGATTCTCGAAGAGCGGATAGAAACCACAGTTCCGAAGGCGAAGGCCCTCCGCCCGCGCGTCGAGAAAATGATTACGCTCGGCAAGCGCGGTGACTTGGCCGCACGTCGCCAGGCAGCTGCCTACCTGATGACCGACGAAGCTGTCCGCAAACTGTTCGACACCGTCGGCCCCAGATTTGGCGACCGCAACGGCGGCTATACACGCATCATCCGTGGCGGATGGCAGAAAGGTGACGGCGCCGACAAGGCTTTCATCGAATTGCTGGGCAGCGAGCAATTGCAAGAAGAAAAGCGCCAGAAACGTGCCGAAATCCGCGCCAAGAAGGCCGAGGAAACCAAGAAGGCAATGGAAGAAGCCGAGGCAGCACAGGCCAATGAAGCTGCCGTAGAAGCTGAGTCGAAAGAAGAGAAGGAAGAAAAAGAGTAGCCGCAACAAAGAAATCGCAGTGTGGCGCGGGCATCTGCCCGCGCTTTTTATTTGACTGCGCGAGGGTATCCCCGAAGGCCGCGCCTCTCGTAAAGTTGTATGATTTCCCCATAACACTTCTGCCAGCGCACGTCCCTCCCCCGCCGTCGAGGGTTGAACAGCTGGAGCCAAGGAGGCCTCTGATGTCCGCCTGCCGTTCTATTTCCAAGCTACTCATTCTTCTTTGTTCTTCGGTCGTGTTCGCGCAAACTCCCGCCGAATGGAAGCCCGTCGAAGACGCCATGGGCCGCAGCGGCAAACTGCAACCTGATGGCGCTTTCAAATTTTCCATGCCGCGCAAAGACCTGAAAGTCATCGTCGCTGGAACTCCGGTCAAGCCCGGCCTGGCACTGGGATCGTGGGCAGCGTTCTCCGGCAGCGGCGACACTGCCATGGTCATGGGCGATCTTGTACTCACTGAAGATGAAGTGACTCCCGTGATGGCGAAGTTGCAACAAGGAGGGATTGAAGTAACGGCGCTGCACAATCACGTACTGCATGAGTCACCGCGCGTGATGTATTTGCACATTGGTGGCCACGGAAGTGCGGCAAAGCTTGCGCAAACAATTCACGACGTGCTGGCCGCAACCGGAACTCCGCCAGAGAGCCCCGCAGCCGCAGCTCAGAAGATTGACCTCGACACAGACAAGATTGAGGAAGCTCTGGGCCGCAAGGGGAAAGACAATGGCGGCATCTACCAATTCGGTGTACCTCGGGCCGAGACCATCCGCGATCACGGCATGGATATTCCTGCCTCGATGGGTATTTCGACCGCCATCAATTTTCAGCCGACCGGCAACGGGCACGCTGCCATCACCGGCGATTTCGTCCTGCTGGGAAGCGAAGTCAATCCCGTGATCACAGCGCTGCGCGAGAATGGAATCCAGGTCACGGCTTTGCACAGTCATATGTTGAGCGAAGAACCGCGGCTGTTCTTCATGCACTTCTGGGCCAACGACGACGCCGTGAAGCTGGCGCACGGACTGCGCACCGCGCTTGACAAAACGAATTCCAAGAAATAGTTTGCGAGATTTCTCCTGCCACCAGATACAGAAATCGCTCCGGTGACCGACGCGCGCAAGTGTGTGCCCGTGCCGTTAGCGAAGTTTTCCTGCTACTTTCTCTGGCTGGGCACAACCGGGTTTGGCGGCCCGATCGCGCTAGCCGGATACATGCAACGCGACTTAGTCGAGCGGCGACGGTGGGTCAGCCGTGAAGATTACCTCGAAGGCCTGGCCCTGGCACAGCTTGCTCCCGGCCCGCTGGCGGCACAACTCGCGATCTATCTGGGCTATCTACGCGGCGGGACGCTCGGCGCGTCTCTGGTCGGTCTTGCATTCGTCGGCCCGTCATTCCTCATGGTGCTTGCCATCGCCGCAGCTTACGTCCGCTATGGCGGACTCCCGTGGATGCAGCCCGCGTTTTACGGGATTGGCGCGGCCGTCGTGGCCATCATCGCCCAGTCAGCGTGGAAGTTGGCACGCATGGTCCTGCGTAAAGACCACGTCTTGTGGGGCATCTTTGTGGTGCTCGCTCTTTCGACTGCAATCACTGGACGTGAACTGGCATGGTTGTTTCTACTGGGAGGCGTAGTTGCTTATCTGTTTAAGGCCATGCCGCGTGTTGCCCAGCCACAGGCCGGAATGCTCATCCCTGTGCTCGCCGCCGGAACACTAGTCCGGAGCAAAGTTTTCGAGCTGCTCTTGTTCTTTACCAAGGCAGGAGCATTCGTGTTCGGCAGCGGCCTGGCGATTGTCCCATTTCTCTACGGAGGGGTGGTCGAACAACACCATTGGCTCACTGATCGGCAATTCCTTGATGCGGTCGCCGTCGCCATGATTACTCCTGGACCGGTTGTGATCACGTCAGGTTTCATCGGATACCTTGTGGCAGGCCCCTGGGGAGCAATGGCTGCGGCTGCAGGCGTGTTCGTTCCTGTTTATCTGGTCGTTCTTTTCGTCAGTCCATTCTTTGGCAAAATTGCGAAAAATCCGCAGGCCAGGGCGGTCCTCGAAGGCGTTACCGCTGCAGCGACTGGTGCGATAGCCGGCGCGGTTTACATCCTTGGACGCCGCGCAATCCATGACTGGACGACTGGCCTGATCGCGGTAATAACCCTCCTCACCACTCTCCGTTGGAAAGTCCCCGAGCCAGCGCTGATTGCCGGAGCAGCGCTGGCCGGGGCATTGCTCTATCGATGACGGCTCCCGAGCGGCCACCTTCCCACCCGGATTCAGCCCACTAAGCCGTCTGTCCGATCATGGCAGCTACCGCCATCTTCCCGAAATGCAGCGTGTCCTTCAACGGGTGCTTTGCGTTCCACTCGGTCATGCCTGGTTCATATCCGGTTGCCAGAACATGGTTATGTACAACGTCCAGCGAGAAGCCGCTGTCGATGGTTACGCTGTTGCCTTCGTGCTCATAGCCTGCGAGATCGGGAGGAAGGTGCGGCACTACGTCCCAAACATTCACGATCCGATAACAGACATTGACGTGAGTGCTGAAGAAACTGACAAAATCGTCGTGGCCAACCCGCGGCTCGGCCCAGCTGTACACAGTCGGCGACAGATTCTGGGCTATGTCATTCAGCAGGTCAGGAGCAGCCAAAGCGCAGAGAGCCCCTCCCAGGCTGTGTCCGGTGATGAGGAGTTGTTTGCATTTCGCCGCATTTTGCCCGACTAGGTTTCGAAGACTCGCGCGTATCGAATAGTAAACAAGCTGGAATCCCTGGTGCACGGTACCGCGTCCTGGGATGGGACCGTAAGGCCCGGGAATGAAATCGAAATCGTCGAACCATTCGTGGAGGAACTCAGTGCCTCGGAAGGCCACAATCAGGGTGTCCTGCTTGAGCAACACCCAGCCGAAGTGCAGATTAGGGTTGGGATTCGCGGCCAGGGTGCGAAGTGACGCGCCTGTCGCTGTTGCCTGATGCTGGTCCGGCTGATGCAACATACTTTGCAGCATTTGCTTGTGTTTGTCGCTGCTTTTTTTCTCTTGAACTAGATATTCGTCCGTTCCAGTGTTGGCGAGTATCTCGAAAGCAGTTTGGTTGAGGACGAATCCGTCTGGCGGTTTTGTGCTGTCGTATGCTGCTACAGCGAACGGCAGCACCGTATTTGCGGCAAAGTTGCCATCAAAGGGGATCATGGGACTTCCTTTCCAAATTGTTTAGTGATCTGAATCGGGGAAGGAGGCAAGGATAGTACCGGATAGGAAATCCTGCAAGAGAAAGTAACTCTTGACGAACCCTTGCATATTTCGCACTCGAGAATCGCTAGTGTCGCCACCAAAAATTTGCAGATCTACCCCTGGGAAATGGTGGTCAGGATCAGGATCAAGCTGTCCCTGAAACTCCGCCAGAGGCTGCACCTTGACCTGCGCCCCTGTAGTGCCAGGATTGCTCAAGTCAGCCGTAACGATTCTCCATCATTAGAACAACGATATGCTTAAGATTGTCCAGCCCTGCGGGCATAGTCCACTCCACTTCTCGCTGTGTGGCTTGATTCAGTCTTCACAAAGTCCGGTCGAAACGTCCGTACTTCAGTCTGCGCCAGGAGCCATTGCATCGGCAACGCCTTCGGCTCCAAAAGGTGGAGTAGAAGCGTCGTGCTCTTCCGCCATGCTTGGCTCGGCTTGCGCCTTGGGTACATTTTCCATTCGCTGCAGCCGTTCCGCAACTTTCTTGAGAAGAGCGTCCAAAGCTTGTTTCAGCAAAGGACTCGCGAAACCGCCGAGCAATGCAAGGCTGATCCATTTTGCAATCTGTGCGAACTGCTGCCCGCCGCTAGTGAGCAGAACATAGTCGGAGAACCCAGCCAGGTACAGAAATGTCGAGACTAGGGAACGAGGAAATGAATTGAAGTGTTCGTTCACTCGCCACTCGGAGTGGTTAAACACCAAGGCGCCGACCACCCAGAGCAACAAGGTGCAGGCAACGGCAAACATGAGGTTCGGCTGCTTCTCGATGGCGAAACCCAGGGCAGCTCGCTTCCAGCGGCAGACCAGAAAGAGCGCCATCAAGGTGAGAAAAATCACCGGCAGCGCCGGCTTCCACGAATCTCTCCACGGGTGGTAGAGATAATGCCGTGCCTTGGGGTGGACACGATCGAGGGTGGCACTAACGGGAATGTTCAACAGCGACAGTTTAGGCAAGTTTCCCGTGGGGTGATCATGACCGGAGTGTTCCTCATTGACAATCTCCGCCAGGGCATTCTCGACATCGCGGGGCCGGGATCTTAGGATTCTTGCTAGCGTCTTAACATCGCTCCCCTGGGCATCCTTTCCCGCCAATAGTAAAGCTTGTACTCCAACGGTAAGAGTGCTCTGATCTTGGTTCTCGTAGTCATTCTTCAAGATAAGGAGCTCGCTGTAACTGCCATCGCGCACCAGCCGCTCCACCAGTTCGAAGTCGAGTGGAAGTAACTTGATTTCCGAGCTCCCGGCACAATCGGTTTCATCTTGCCCAGGGTCCTTTAGCGCATCTTGAATATCGACCGAACGGACGACTGTGACCCGGAACAGGGCATCCAGATCCTTGCTCAGAAGTTGTTGCACCGAGTCACAAAATTTCGCGCGCGACGTACTGATCGCCTGGACGTTCTTCCATCGTCCTTCTGGCTGCAAGCCGGCAGCCTCAAGAACCCGTTTGGCGGTGTACTCTGTCCCGCTGCCTGCCAGAAACAATCCGACCTTTCGCCCTTTGAGGTCCTCGACGCGAGATATGTTCAGGTGAGGGCGAAGTAGAATGTGTACCGCTTCCAGGTAGAGTGGCATCACGATGCGGACATTGGCAGCACGCTGCGCAACTGTCCGCGGGTAACCATGCCACACATCATGTGCGACGTCGCTCTGTGCGATGGCGAAGTCTCCCTGGTCGCCAGCTTCGAGTTTCAACATATTGTCCAGGTTGCGCGTCGTGGTTTTAGCGCAGATGTGGAGTCCTTCGTCGCTGGCCACCTCCGCAATCGCTCTCCCCAACTTGTAGTAATAGCCCTGTTCAGGCCCTGTCAGTAGAATCTTGTCGGAAGGTTGGCACTGCTGGCCGACGACGGAAGGCGCGGAAAGCAGCAGCGACGAAAGAACGGTCCGCAACAGTAGTGCATACGGCTTGTACATAAACCCACTCACTTTGTACCCGAAGGACGCCGGAGCCATCTAGACGGCTCCGGCGCCAGGTATTCCCGCCAGCTTCCCCCAGTGGCGGGGTTCCCCTCGGGACCACTGCCCCAGTTGTTTAGAAGCAGTTTTCTTGATCGAGCAGCCTCGCCAAGTCACCCGTTTCCGTGAGCGTGCGGCTCATTTCCGGAAATTTTCGGATGGGCTAAACGTCTGCTGATCTTGCGAGAATAGTGAGCGTAACCAATTCTTCGTTTCAGCCAAACGCAAAAAAAGAGCCAGAAAACCACGTCCAGTAGATTCCACGATGTAAAATGACCGCCAAAGCTTCGAGGGACTTGCTTGCAATTTCAGACTTTCGACCGCCCCTATCTCGAGCGGCTGCGTTCCGGTGATTTCCGGACGCAAGAACACTTTGTTGCCTATTTCAGTGAGCTGATTCATCTGAAGCTGCGGGCGCGGTTGCGTTCTCCGCAGGACATCGAAGATGTCAGGCAAGAAACGTTCGCCCGGGTATTTGCGGCCCTGTGCAAGGAAACGGGCATCCGAGAGCCAGAACGGATAGGATCTTTCGTGAACTCCGTTTGCACGAACGTCCTGCGTGAGCATTACCGATCGCCTGTCTGGGACCAGCCCGTCGAGGCCGAGCACGACGAAATTCCTGACCGAGGTATCAGCGTGATTGATGTTATCGCCAACAAACAAACGCAAGAGAAAGTGAGCCGGATTCTTGAGGAATTGCCGGAAAAAGACCGCCGTATTATCAAGGAGGTCTTTATTGAGGAACGCGACAAAGATGAGGTGTGCCGCGACTATGGGGTGGATCGCGATTACTTGAGAGTCTTACTCCACCGCGCCAAACAGTCCTTTAAGTCTCACTATTTGAAGAGCATAGCAGCTATGGCGGGCGGAGCTCGCAACCAGAGGCCATGAAACGATTGCTTGATATTTGTCACTACTAAACAGGAGGCCAGCAGCGGAAATGGATCATGACCAAGCAACCCGTCTGATGGCGACCGAACAATACCTTTTGGGCGAATTCACTCCTGGGTTGCAGGAAGAGTTCGAGGAGCACTTTTTCGGATGCCAGGAATGCGCTCTCGACGTGCGCACAGGCGCGGCTTTCCTGGAGCACAGCAAGGTTGTGCTCTCCACCGCCGAGGTTGCAGTACCGAACGCTCCTGAAGTTTCACCGCGGCCCGCGTGGTGGCAAGTGTGGTCGAGGCCGGCGATCGCGCTGCCGGTAATGGCGGCTCTGCTTATTGTGATCGGGTACCAGAATCTGGCCACGTTTCCCAAACTCAAGCGTGCGATGGCCGTAGTCAACGCGCCCCAAATCCTTTCCGCGATCTCCCTCATTAATGTGACCACTCGCGGAAGCAGCAAAGCTGTCTTGAGCGGGCGCCGGGGAGAGCCTTTCCTTTTGTTGGTGGACGTTCCCGCTGAAAGCCGGTTCTCGTCCTATGTCGCGGAGTTGTATGGTCCGACTGGTACTTCGGAGTGGTCTCTAGCGATTTCCTCCGACGTTACAAAGGACACAATATCCATTCGCGTCCCCGGGCGTACCACCGCTGGCGTCTATACGTTGGTTGTGCGCGGCCTCGGCGACAGTAAGCAGAACCTTGAAGTTGGGCGCTTTCCTTTTGAGTTGCAGTTCGAAAAATAGTTCCGCTATCTCAGAATTCTCGGAAGAAATTCCGGATGTGATTGGAGCAAGCTATGGCAAACGTAAAGCGAGTTCATTATTACCATGCAGACGCCACCGCAATCGGCGGCCACATCGAAACTCCGTTTGAGCAAATGATTCCAGTGCTGGCACCTTTATCGCTACCTCCCGTCGGAGGTTATGCAGTGGCGCGAGCCGAGCGGTTCCGACTGGAAGGAATTCTGTCGTTCGAGAGCGCCTATACCCAGCTTGCGGGCAGCGTCAGTCATAAGACCGGAGGGTGGACCACGTTGGCTACGTCGGTGGTTGAAAAAGTAAACGTTCTCGAGGTGATCACCGCGGACCGCGTAGTGTCGCAGATCGCGACCGAACACCCGCCGGCAGGGCACAACCCGAAGGTCACTCTCGTTGGAACCAAATTCGAAAATCTACGTATTTCCGGCAATCCTGTCGAACCGGTGCTCGATCTGAACATCTGCGGTCAGGATCTTGATGCTGAACAATTTCCGAAGAAGTGCCCGTTTGAGGACGAGCGCTTTCTCGCGGTTGCGGCGGAACAGTATCGCCGCATGAACGACGAAAAGAGTCTTCCCAAGTGGGTGAAAAGCAGAAGCATTCCATCCTGGGTTCGTGAGCGGTACACATGGGATAATGCACAGCGCGCAGAAAGAGGCTGTGTTCTATGTTCCGTGGTGACCCAGGTCAATGGCGAATTCCCGGGCCGACCGTTCGGCAATGTTCTGGCGATTCCGGAGATTGGCAAGGTGTTTCTGGGCGAGCTGCTGGTGGACCGCAACACCTACCGGTTGATCGCAATGCGTCTCGAACTGGGTTGTACCACAAGCGGAACCGCGGCCTTCGGAGTAGCTGCGATCGAAGGCAGCACTCATCCGTAAGCGGGACTCTTCGCTCTCTATTGCTGGCTGGCTTGCTGTTCCTTGCAGCCGCGTGTAATTTGAGGCGTCCCGATCCCCGCGCCTCATTCGAGCGGATCCAGTTCGTATTCCTTCGCGGTGATTTGGTTCGCGCACGGGCACAGGCGCATAAAGCGTACCAGCAGTTTTCTCCTGATGACCCTGAATGGGCCTGGAAGTTCCGTCTACTGGAAGCCGAAGTGATGACCGACCAGGGCCTGAGCCAGGATGTTCTTTCCCTGCTCAACTCAGAACCGCCGCAAGCGCTCGCCCGGGGCGACTTGGAGGTACAAAGGCAGATGCTGCGGGCGCTTGCCTTCGCACATCTGGGAGATTTCCGGCAGGCCGATCAGAACCTGGACGACGCGCTGCGTCGCTGCGATCACTGGAACTGCGACAGCGCGGGCAAGCTCGCCAGGATCGGCGGAGCGGTAGAAGTTGATCAGAACCGCGCAGACCAGGCCGAGACCTACTTCCGCACCAGTATGCGTATCGCCCGCCAGCGCGGCGACCGCTTCCTCGAAGCTTCGGCCCAGCTGAACCTTGGCGTCATTGCTAGTGGCAAAGAGCACTTTGACGAATCCATCGATTGGTCAGATCAGGCCCAAGCGGCGGCTCGGGCAATCGGCGCCGGCCTGGACGAAGAAAAAGCTTTGGGCAATCTGGGATGGGCGTATTACAAGCTCGGTGATTTCGGGCGATCGCTCGAACACTTTACGACCGCAGCTGCAAGGGCGAGGGATTCTGGTGCCGTTAAAGACGAGACCATTTGGCTGAACAATCTGGGCCTGGTGAATTTCCAAACCAATCAGCTAACGGTCGCCGAAAAATATTACATTCAATCCCTCGACCTCGGTCAGAAGACGCAAAACAGTGAGCGCACGCTGGCTTCCTTGACCGCACTCGCTTTTCTTTACATTAAGTCCAACCGTCTCAACCAGGCGATGCAATACAGCCAGCACGCTTTTGAACTAGCGCACCGGATGGGGGACCGGTCGGACGAACTGTATGCATTGCTGGCTGAAGGTAAGATAGCGGCGGCCACATCAGGATGGGCGCACGCCGAACAACTCTTCCAAGAGGTTGCCCACGACCCTAACGGCGACACTTCTCTCCACTGGGAAGCAGAACACTCGCTGGCTAAACTCTACGAACAAGAAAACCACACTGATGCTGCCGAGAGACAATACCGGAAGGCCTTGGCAACGGTCGAGAATGCGCGTACCGCCATTCAGCACGAAGATTTCCGGCTCCCCTTCCTCTCGAACGCCGCCCACTTGTACGACGATTACATCCATCTTCTGGTGACGCGTGGAAAAACGGCCGAGGCACTGCGCCAAGCCGATTACAGTCGAGCACGAACGCTGATGGAAGGACTGGGTCTGAAGAAATCCGCTGCCGCTCCGCGGACCTTGAACGTACAGCAGGTAGCGAAAAAAGCAAATGCTGTTCTGCTTTTCTACTGGTTGGGTCCAGAGCACTCCTACCTGTGGGCGGTCACGTCAAGACGAACTGCCTTGATTCAGCTTCCCCACGCATCAGAGATTGATGCCGCTGTTGAACGGTACCGCAAGTTCCTGGTCAATTCACGAGATCCATTGGAGACTGAAAACGAAGACGCAGGCACTCTCTACAAAGCGCTTGTGCAGCCTGCGAGAGCACTGATTCCACCGAATTCGCGCGTCATCATAATTCCAGATGGCAGTTTGGATAATTTGAATTTCGAAACCCTGCTGGTTCCCGGACTTACATTGCATTATTGGATCGAAGATGCAACCGTGGTGACCGCGAACTCGCTCAGGCTTTTGGCTGCTTCGAGTCCGGCTCCAGCCTCGAGTGCCGGAAAGCTGCTGCTGATCGGGGATCCGGTAGCACCCAACCGCGACTACGGCGAGCTCCCCAAGGCCTCATTAGAGATCGAGAACATTGAAAGGCACTTCCTGCCTGAAGATCGGCAGGTTTACGCGCGTGAGCGCGCCACCCCTTCGGCATACCTGGCGGGCGGTCCGGAGAAGTTCTCCTTCATCCATTTTGTCGCGCATGGCACTGCCAGCCAATTAAGCCCACTCGACTCCGCGGTCGTGCTGTCACAAACTACAGCTGGAGAGGACTCTTTCAAGCTTTATGCGCGGGACATCATTCACCACCCCTTGCGCGCAGAGCTAGTCACTGTTTCAACCTGCTACGGAGCAGGAAAGCGGTTCTACACGGGAGAAGGCTTAGTCGGACTCTCGTGGGCATTTCTTCGTGCCGGTGCTCATAATGTAATCGGCGCGCTATGGGAAGTGAGCGATGCTTCCACCCCACAACTGATGGACGAGTTCTACGGCGAACTCAAGAAGGGGCGAACTCCCAACGTTGCTCTGCGCTTGGCGAAACTTTCTCTGCTCCACTCGGACGGTGTTTTCCGAAAGCCCTTTTACTGGGCCCCATTTCAGTTGTACACCGGCTCCTAAACTCACTCATAAAGAAATTCCGCCGTTCCGAGATGTGAAACCAGAGCGGCTCGATCAAATTGAGCATCCAAAAGCAAGTTTATGTATCTAAACAACTTTATAACGCAAGAGTCTGTATTCATCCCTTTGAAGAAAACTGAGACTGATCATGGCGAAACCGATTTTGCTAAGTGTGGATGACGACTCCGATGTTTTGCGCGCGATCGAGCGCGACTTACGGTCGCAGTATGGCGCTGAATACCGTGTGATTGGAAGCGATTCTCCTGAGGGGGCGCTCGACCTGTTAAAGCAGTTGAAGGTGCGTAACGACAGCGTGGCCTTACTCCTGGCTGACCAACGCATGCCGCGCATGGATGGTGTCGAGTTTCTGCAAGAAGCGAAGGGGCTTTTTCCCGGTGCTAAGCGTGCACTGCTCACCGCCTATGCGGACACCAACGCCGCCATCAGCGCCATCAATCACGCTGGCATCAACTATTTTTTCTTGAAACCGTGGGACCCGCCAGCAGAGCATTTATATCCGCAATTAGATGATTTGCTCGATGACTGGCAAGCTTCCTACCATCCGACATTCCAGGGAATCCGGGTATTAGGCACCCGCTGGTCGCCTCGATCGTATGAGTTGCGGGACTTTCTGGCGCGCAACCGCGTCCCATATCAATGGATTGATGTCGAGACTTCTGCCAATGATCCAGAGACTAAGCGCCTCCTCGAAGCGCTTGGCCCAGACGCGGCCAATCTTCCCGTGGTGCTCTTCCCAGATGGAACGAAGCTGCTTGAGAGTGTGCCCGCGGACGTGGCGCAAAAAGTCGGATTGCGGACGCGCGCCCAAACCAGCTTCTATGATTTGGCGATTGTGGGCGGCGGACCGGCCGGCTTGGCTGCTGCTGTCTATGGCGCATCGGAAGGTCTGCATACAGTGATCGTTGAGCGGGAAGCGCCCGGCGGTCAGGCTGGAATGAGCTCCCGCATCGAGAACTATCTTGGATTTCCTACGGGGCTCAGCGGCGGTGATCTGGCCCGGCGCGCGGTAGTGCAGGCCCAGCGTTTTGGAGTGGAAATCCTATCGCCACAAGAAGCTACTGGAGTCCGAACGGAGGCTTCTTATCGAATTATCAAGCTGGTGGATGGGAATGAGATTTCATGCCACGCGCTTATGATCGCTACCGGAGTGCAATGGCGCCGCCTGGAAGCTCCGGGAATAGACAGGTTACAAGGTGCGGGAATCTACTACGGTGGCGGTGCGACAGAGGCGCTCTCCTGTCAAGGCGAAATCGTTTATGTGGTGGGCGGCGCGAACTCGGCTGGTCAAGCGGCCATGAATTTTGCCAAGTACGCGGAGCGGGTTGTCATTCTCGTGCGCGGCGAATCGCTTTCCAGCACCATGTCGCAATACTTGATCGATCAGGTCCAAGAAACACCTAAAATTCAGCTATGGACCCATGCCAGTGTGGCTGAGGCGCATGGCGATACGCACCTAGAAGAAATTTCGGTGCTCTGTTCTGATACCAACAAGGTTGAGCGCGTGCCGGCGAATGCGATGTTTATTTTTATTGGAGCACTACCGCGGACGGATTGGCTGGCAAATATCGTAGAGCGGGACGAGCGCGGTTTCCTGTTGACCGGACCTGACCTAATCCGTGACGGGGAGCGCCCGAAGGGATGGACTCCCGACCGAGATCCGTTCTTGCTTGAGACCAATGTTCCTGGCATTTTTGCCGTTGGTGACGTACGCCATGGTTCCATAAAGCGCGTGGCCTCCGGAGTCGGTGAAGGATCGGTGGCGGTGCAGTTCATCCATCAGTACTTGAGCAAGGTATAAATGATCGAAAAATCAGAACTACTTCGCGTTCCGACATTCGTTGACTTGCCCGACGATCAGCTTGAGTGGTTTCTCAGCCAATCTCAGGAGCAGTTACTCAAGCCGGGAGATACATATATCCGCCAGGGTGATCCTGCGCAAAACATGTTTGTAATCCTGGAAGGAGAATTCCAGGCGAGAGGCGAAATCAACGGCGAGACGTTTGTTTTTCCCGTCAAGTCTGGCGATGTGACCGGTGTTCTCCCCTTTTCACGCATGAAAAAAACCCCGATAACGGGACGAGCAGTCAGCAATGGGCGGCTGTTGCGTTTTCCTTCCTCGCAGTTCCCTCAACTTGTGCAGAAAATGCCGGAGCTGGCCACCCGATTGGTTGGCCTGATGTCCGACAGGATCCGCGAAACTACTCGCTTCGAACAGCAGCGCGACCGGCTGGTTTCTCTAGGGAAACTTTCGGCGGGTCTTGCGCATGAACTGAACAATCCGGCTTCCGCTGCGAAACGCGCCACGAGCCAACTGCGTGACATTCTAAAGAAAATCAAGAATGCGAGTCTAGAGCTGGGAAGACGTGATCTCACTTCGGCGCAGAAAGCAGAAATTGAAAAATTGGAAGCATTGTTCACACAAAAGGACATCGTCCCACCGGATGCGCTGACCGTCAGCGACCTGGAGGACCAGATTGACTCTTTGTTACGCAGTCATGGGCAGAACGACCTGTGGCAACTGGCGGCTGACCTTGCGCGACGGAGCATCCAGCCGGAGGTGTTGGAATCGTTGTTTGGAAGTCTCGATGCGGATACTGCCCGAGCTGCGCTGGTCAGGATCGCCGCGTCGGTCGAGGTTGCAAGTCTGTTACACGAGATCGAGAGCAGCACATCGCGAATTTCGGATTTAGTGGGAGCGATAAAAGAATACACCTACATGGACCAGGCGCCGGTGCAAAACGTAGACATTGTAAAGAGCCTGGAAACTACGCTTACGATCTTGAATCACAAGCTTAAACAAGGAGTAGCGGTGCAGCGCGATTACCAGCGGGTTCCACTTCTCGTGAATTCGTTTGGAAGCGAGCTCAACCAGGTCTGGACCAACATTATTGATAACGCAATTGACGCGATGCACGGGAAAGGCGAACTACGAGTCCGAACCTATCGCGACGAGGGTTGCGTCGTGGTTGAGATTGGCGATAACGGCCCCGGGATTGCGCCAGAGGTTGAGCCGCACATCTTCGAGCCTTTTTTCACCACCAAGGGCGTCGGAGAAGGAACAGGCCTAGGCTTGGATACGGTGCAGCGAATTGTAAAGAAGCACAGGGGCAATATTCAGGTGGACTCGAAGCCGGGAGACACACGTTTTCAGGTCTGGCTCCCGTTGGCGGAACCTGCGCCGTAAGGCTCAAATCGCCAAGAGCTTACCGCGAAATTGTAGAAAATCGATGGGTCAATTTGCGGGCGAGCTTTTCGCTGGCTCTACGCTACAAAGCTGAATCCGCAGACGTGCGACGATCATCTGTAGTGCAAGTGCCTTTATGAGGATAGTACGATGGTGAAGTTGAAAAAATTTGCAGTTATCCCACTTGTTTCGTTGATGGCGTTCGCCGTTTTCGCAAGTTCCGGATGCAGCAATACCGAGGCGAAGCAGCCCGCTCCGCGACCGTTGCCAGTTAAAACGCAGACTATCAATCTGGCGCCCGTACCGCGACTGGACGAGTATGTGGCGACGGTGAAGTCACGCCGTTCGGCCAGCATCCAGCCGCAGGTGGATGGTTCGCTGACGCGAATCCTGGTGAAGTCGGGCGATCATGTGCGCGCCGGCCAGGTATTGATGACCATCGATCCGCTCAAGCAACAAGCGACCGTCGACCAGCAGCGCAGTACAGAAGCCCAGAAGAAAGCGACCTACGACTACAACCAACAGGAAGTGGAGCGCCAGCGTGGACTATATCAAGCCGGTGTGACCAGCAAGCAGAGTTACGACCAGGCGGTCCAGGGCTTCGAGAATTCGAAGGCGGATTGGGAGTCTTCGACTGCCGCGCGCGTCACCCAACAGCGCCAACTGGCGTACTACAATCTGACTGCTCCGTTCCCCGGCGTGGTCGGCGACATCCCGGTGCACATCGGCGACTACGTTTCGCCGCAGACGCTGTTGACCACGGTGGATGAGAACGCGGAACTGGAAGCCTATGTCTACATTCCGACGGAGCAGTCGGCGAATATCCGCATGGGTCTTCCGGTGCAGATTGTTACCAGCAGCGGGGAACTGATCGAAAGCACAAAGATCAATTTCGTTTCGCAGCAAGTAGATAACGCGCTGCAGGGCATCCTGGTAAAGGCGCCGATCCATAAATCGCTGGACACGTTTCGGAACGCGCAGTTGGTCAAGGCCCGGGTGGTGTGGAGCACCTCTCCCACGCCGACGGTTCCGGTCCTGGCAGTAACACGCATCGGCGGGCAATCGTTTGTTTATGTGGCGACCCAGGCCGACAAGGGCTCCGTCGCCAAGCAGCGTGCGGTTACTCTCGGCGATACCATTGGGAACGACTATGCCGTCAAGGACGGCTTGAAACCCGGAGATAAAGTCATCGTCTCCGGGACTCAGTTCCTGATCGACGGTGCGCCCATACAACCGATAAGCTAGCCAACCCAATTTCTCGAAGTTAAGTGCAGCCGCACACTGCGGCTAGAAGCGGAGCGCATTCTTGGTTGACTTTTTCATTCGACGACCCATTTTTGCCACAGTGTGCGCACTGCTCATTATTCTTGCGGGAGCAGTTTGCATTCCCGGCTTACCGATCTCCTTGTATCCCAGCCTGGCGCCGCCGCAGGTCACAGTAACCAGCAATTACGTGGGCGCGAATGCACAGGTGGTGGAGTCCGCGGTCACCATTCCGTTGGAGCAGCAAATTAACGGCGTCGAGGGAATGCACTACATTACCTCGACAAGTTCGAACGACGGCACCAGCACCATCAACGTAACGTTCCGCACCGGCTACGACCTGAATATTGCCGCGGTAGATGTGCAGAACCGTGTGGCCACAGCCCAGGGCCGCCTGCCGCAGGAAATCAAGAACACCGGCGTCACCATCACCAAAGCCAATCCGAACTTCGTGTTTGCCGCCGGATTCTACTCGCCCGACAACAGTCTTTCGAACCAATACATCTCCAACTACCTTGACGTCTACGTCAAGGACGCGCTGAAGCGAATCCCTGGGGTCGGCGACGTCCTCATCTTCGGCGAGCGCAAATACGCCATGCGTATCTGGCTCGATCCAACGAAGCTTGCCGCCCGCCAACTGACCGCGGCCGACGTGGTCTCAGCGCTGCAGGAGCAGAACGTCGAAATACCTGCTGGTCAGCTGGGGCGTCCGCCTGCCGATCCGAAGCAGAGTTTTCAGGTGACGCTGCGCGTTGTAGGACGACTGTCAGAACCGAGAGAATTCGAGAACATCATCCTGAAGAACACGCACAACGGAATCGTACAACTCAAAGACGTTGGAAGGGCAGAGATTGGGGCCGAGAGCTACGACACCAATCTCTTGTACAGCGGGCACCAGGCCGTCGGTGTTGGTGTGCAGCAGCTTTCGAATGCCAATGCGCTAGCGGTCGATAAAGCTGCCAAGGCTGAACTGGAGGAGCTATCGAAGTCGTTTCCTCCGGGAATCAAGTACGTGATCGCGTTCGACACGACCACAGTAGTGGGTGATTCGGTCCGAGAAGTTGTCGGTACGCTGGAAGCAGCAGTCGCTATCGTCATCATCGTGATTTTCCTGTTTCTGCTGGACTGGCGCGCCACGATCATTCCGGCAGTCACTATCCCGGTATCGCTGATTGGCACTTTTGCCTTTATCAAGGTTTTCGGCTTCTCGATCAATTCGCTCACGCTTTTCGGCATCACTCTTGCGACTGGACTGGTGGTCGACGACGCGATCGTGGTGATTGAAAATGCCCAGCGGCACATCACTGCGGAAAAGACGGATCCGCATACTGCAACATCTGCCGCCATGGCGGAAGTATCGAGCGCGGTGGTAGCAACATCGCTGGTGCTCATTTCCGTATTCGTGCCAGTTTCATTCTTTCCTGGCACGACCGGAATTCTTTACAAGCAATTTTCTTTGACCATCGCATTTGCGATTGCGATTTCGTTGTTTAATGCACTCACTCTCTCCCCCGCGCTCGCAGCAATTTTGCTTCGAGGTGAAGAGCACAAGTACACCGTCTTCGATTGGACGCGCATCGAGTCGCTTTCACGCGCCTACAGGGCATTCGCGCACGGAGTGGATGCGGCGATCCGTGGCTTGGCAAGCGCGTACGGCAAGGCCATTTGCCGGGTTTTGAACTTTCGCTATGTCATGATCGTGCTGTTTTTCGCCGGCCTGGCGGCCACAGCCTACATGTACATTCACGTTCCCACCGGCTTTGTACCGCAGGAAGATCAGAATTACTTCATCGTGGTGGTGCAGACGCCGCAAGGCGCTTCGCTCGCCTATACCACGGAGGTCGCGAAGCAGGCGGAAGTCATCCTCCGCGCCGACCCTGACGTCTTCGGAACTTTTGCGGTGCCTGGCTTTTCGCTCTCCGGAGGAAGCTCGTCGAACTATGGCCTGATCTTTGCGCCGCTCAAGCCTATCGACGATCGCAAGGGCCCAGGACATGCGGCCAGCGACATCGTAGCGCGGGTCTCGCCAAAGCTCTTCGGAGTGCCCGGAGCGATTGTGGTCGCCTTCGAACCGCCGGCTATCAACGGCATCGGAAGCTTCGGCGGATTTCAGTTTGAGCTCCAGGACCTGGGCCGCAACACGCTGCAGGATCTCGACACCGTTGCGCACAAGATCGTTGCCGGAAGTCACCAGCGCCAGGATTTGCGAGGATTGTTCACCAGTTACACCGCCAATGATCCGCAGCAACTGGTGCAGATCGATCGCGAGAAGGCAAAAGCCATCGGAGTACCCATCAGCCAGGTCACGCAGGCGCTGGGCGTCTATATGGGTTCCCAATATGTGAACGATTTCGACTTCAACAATCGCTCTTATCGCGTATACGTGCAGGCCGATCAGCCCTTCCGCATGAGCGCGCGCGATCTGCGAAATTATTATGTGCGTTCCGACACCAACGGTTTGGTGCCGCTGGGAAATATAGTGACGTTAAACGAGACCTCCGGGCCTCAGGTTATCAATCATTACAATTTATTTCGCTCGGCTGAAATCGACGGCGCTGCAGCCCCCGGATACAGTTCTGGTCAAGGCCTGAAGGCGATGGAGGAACTGGCGAGACAGAATATGTTGCAAGGCATGTCTCTTAGCTGGACGGGCCTTGCGTTAGAGGAAGTTGAGGCGCAGGGTAAGGCGATCATTATCTTCGGCCTCGGCATTCTTGTGGTGTATCTCACGCTTTCTGCGCAATACGAAAGTTTCGCGCTGCCATTTATCATTCTGCTGGCCGTTCCCATGGCGGTACTGGGCGCGTTGCTCTTGATTTCCGCGCGCGGACTAGTGGATGACGTTTACGTGCAAATCGGCTTGGTCATGCTGATTGGGCTTTCGGCGAAAAACTCGATTCTTATCGTCGAATTCGCCGAACAATTGATTGAGCGCGGCCGCACAATCACCAACGCAGCCATTGAGGCTGCCGAGTTGCGCCTGCGCCCCATCCTGATGACGTCGTTTGCATTCCTGCTGGGTGTGCTGCCACTTTACTTCGCAACCGGTGCTGGCAAGTTGGGACGGCACTCGGTGGGAACAGCGATCGTCGGCGGCATGTTGTTCTCCACTGTGCTCAACCTCTTCTTCATACCGGTGCTGTACGTGATTCTCAAAACTGTGCTGGTTTCGTTCTCCAAGAAAAAGGTAGCAGCACGCCCGCAACTGGAAGTTGCATACAGCAGCCAGGAAAGAACTGGTGACTGAGTGCACCCATCTCGATCAAGTCCGGGACGTGAAACCGCATACGCCACAAGGCTGCGAAGAGTGCCTGAAGATCGGCGACCGCTGGGTTCATCTTCGCATGTGCCTGAGCTGTGGGCACGTCGGTTGTTGCGATTCGTCGAAAAACAAGCATGCCACCAAGCACTTCCATGCGACCCAGCATCCCATCATGCGATCATTCCAGCCCGGAGAAAATTGGGGCTGGTGCTACATCGATGAGCTCGAATTGGATCTTGATTAGCGCAACGAGAGTAATGGATGTTTGAGAGTATTCTCTGCCAGGTAACGGAGTACGATCCTGACGTTCTTGAGCCACTCATCGAGCTCGCGGTCGAGATCGCTCGCGAGGGGCGCGAGGGAAGGCGCATTGGCACGCTGTTTACGCTCGGAGACGAGAAGGCCGTTCTCGCGAAGTCCAGATCATTGATTCTCGATCCGTTGTCCGGACATCCAGAGTCATCCCGTCACGTGGGCAATCTCAACCTTCGTGGAACCATCAAGGAGTTAGCGCAGTTAGATGGCGCGTTCGTGGTGAGTGGGACCGGTATCTTTCTTTCGGCTTGCCGCTACCTCGACGCGGTGGCATCGGAGGTCGACGTGCCCCTGGGGCTCGGCAGCCGGCACATTGCAGCCGCCAACATGAGCGCTGTCACCAACGCCGTGGGCATTGTAGTTTCGGAAAGCTCGGTGGTTCGACTTTTCTGTCACGGCAAACTGGCCGGCGAAATCGTCCCCGAAATATGGATGATCGATCGCGCCGCCCATCTTCGCGGGCTGGTGAAACAGGAAAGAGTTGGCGACTTGACGGTGTTGACGCCGAATCTGCGCAAAGCCTCCACGGCGAAGTAGAAATGCGCCTAGATTCTACCTAGTACGACACGACCTTAAATGGAATCAACCCCCTGAAGTACAAGGCATCAGAACTGCGGGCATCAGGGAAATACACGGCAGTCTGAGCAAGTGCCAAGACGCCACCGCAATCATGGCGATCGGCCCCAACCGAACCCACGAGATCCCTCCGCAAATCCGACTTACCACACGAGAACCGGCACCTAGGCAATATTCCATTTGAATTGGAACCCATTTCTTCTACACCTCCGCAATTTATGTGATCGAAGCGGAATAAAAGATACGGAAAATCGGTTATCTGGGGTGAGAGTCATTTCGCGGGAGGCGGATCGTGAACAGCAAACGAAGAAGCAGATTCGCAAAAGTCAACTCGACGGCTTTGGCAGTTCTTATCACCTTGGTGGTTGTATCTGTCGGAGCATCGGCCAGGGATCACAAAGTCAAAACGCCAGACAACCAGGCCCGTGTGGTCGCCCACATTTCATTCAGTGGGCTAGCGGCTGTCGATATGGCAATGCAGAGAAAAGTTAATGACAAGTACTACCTCTATGTGCAGCACTCAAAAGATCAAGGCATCTCGATTATCGACGTCAGCAAGCCTGCCCAACCGAAAGCTGTTGGAGTAATCACGTGGCCCGATCCAGCTGTGTCGAGCAGGATGAACCTCACGGGTGACTTGGCGATCATTGACGAAAGCGAAGTTATTCCGATCCACAGCAGCGCCTCAAATGATGACCTTGTAGTTTGGGATTTGTCGAATCCTGCCGCTCCTCGAGTCGTGCAAAAGTTCTCGGGAGTGGTCAAGTGGCTTCAAGACGAGCGCGATTTCATTTATGTGTTGAATGGCGACGGATTATGGGTGGTTTCAAAGCCAGCAGATCGCCAGCCCGAACCAACTCAATCCGCGATCTCCTATGGAGATTGAGGAACACCACGGAAGCACGCTCGAGTACCAGCGGCGCAGAGGCGGCACGGTCTTAGTAGCAACATCCGCGCACACCTAGAAGGAGCAAGGCGATGGTAAATCCTTTCGATCCCAAGACAGTGCTTTTGGCCAAGCACGCACAACATGTCGTGCTGATCCATTTTCCAATTGCGCTGTTCATTACGGCAGTAGCGTTCGACCTTATCGCGCAGTGGACGAAGCGACGCGGCTTGGCGGATGCTGCCTACTACAACCTGCTGGTAGCTGCGATTTCAACGGTGCCGGTTCTCGCCACTGGAGTCCTGGCTTGGCAGTTCCAACTCGAAGGCCAGAAATTGAAGGGGATGCTATTGCTTCACGTGGTACTTGCGTGCGTCTCGAGCGTGCTGATCTGGCTGGTGTGGTGGGTACATTTCCGCGCTCGACGGCGGACTGCATTCTTGCCCAGCTATCGCCTCGCGGTCGAATTTCTGGCCGTGGTCATGGTCGCGCTGACCGGGCATTTGGGTGGCTTTCTTAGCGGCGTAAACGGACCCGGCTAGACACGTCGAAAACCTATTGGGAATAAAAACAACTCGTCACAGTTATCAACCGAGAACGCTACAAGCCACGGAGGACAAATGCCGGACAAGAAACAAGATTTTATCGATCAGAAACTGCAAGACCTTAACAACGATGGCGTCGACCGTCGCGGATTCCTGAAGTGCATGGCATGGGCGGGTACGGGCTTGGTTTGGACGTTGAGCGGTGGCATTCCAGTCTCTCGGGCATTCGCCAAAAGCAGCGGCAAAGATGCCGGCAAAGGCGCGGACTTCAGCTTTGTGCAGATCAGCGACAGTCATATTGGTTTCAACAAGCCAGCAAATCCGGACGTTACCGCTACTTTGCAGACGGCGATCAACAAGATCAATGCCATGCCCCACAGCCCGGATTTCATCATTCACACCGGTGACCTGAGTCAGCTCTCGAAGCCAAGTGAATTCGACACGCTTGATCAGGCATTGAAAGGAGCGTCTGTGAAACAGATCTACTTTGTGCCCGGCGAGCATGACATGCTCAGTGACAACGGCGAGCAATACCTCCAGCGCTATGGAAAAGGCACAAAGGGGACAGGCTGGTACAGCTTCGATCACAAGGGCGTGCATTTCGTTGGTCTGGTGAATGTCGCGAATCTGAAAGCTGGGGGCATGGGGTCGCTCGGTCACGAACAGCTGGAGTGGTTTGAAGACGATCTCAAAGGCCGCTCTGCCAGCACTCCGATTGTGCTGTTTGCGCACATTCCTCTGTGGACCATTTATCCGGACTGGGGCTGGGGAACCGACGACAGCGAACAAGCCCTATCTTACGTTAAGCGTTTCGGTTCAGTGACTGTGTTGAACGGACATATTCACCAGATCATGCAGAAGATCGAGGGGAAAGTTTCGTTCCACACCGCGATGTCAACCGCTTTCCCTCAACCAGCGCCGGGCAAAGCTCCCTCAGCCGGCCCCATGAAGGTGCCAGCGGAGCAGTTACAGCAGGTGTTGGGTATTACCGACGTGAACTATCTGGTCAGCGGTCACAGCTTGGCAATCGTCGACTCGCCACTGGGGGCCTCGGAGTCTTCGGCTTCCGGGAACGCCGGCGGTAGGGACTAATCGTTGAGTAGAACCGCCAAGGGTCCGGTCGGAACAAACCCGGTCGACACAAAGAAGATCAAGAGGAAGGATCAAATCTAGAAAGGAAACAAAAAATGACAAGCAAGAATGTGTGGGTTGCAAGTTTGGCGATGCCGGTAATGATTGCGATGCTCCTGCTGTTGGCGGGATCATCGAGAGTCGCGGCGAATACTGGGCAGCCTACCGCGGCAAACGCGGAGGTGAAAATCGACAATTTCAGTTTTGGGCCGCAGACAGTCACGGTACCCGTCGGAGCAACGGTTACCTGGACGAACCGTGATGATATTCCCCATACGGTGGTCAGCACGGACGGTGTGTTCAAGTCCAAGGTGCAAGATACGGATGAAAAGTTTTCCTACACGTTTACCAAACCAGGGACATATCCCTACTTTTGTTCGGTCCACCCGAAGATGACCGGCAAGATCGTGGTGCAATGAGATTCGGACGTCCAGATGGCATTGCAACGAGAACGGTTTCCATTTCCGTGCAACTCAATCGCTTCAACAAAGGGGTCGCTCTTCAAAGTGACTTGGATGAATTATGGCAGCACACTCGGCAGAACTCGCAACAAGTCCGGCGGTAAGCGATGACCTGGAGCTTGTCCACGCTAGCAAGAATGGGGATGTTGCTGCTTTCGAGCAACTCGTAAAGCGACACGATCGCAGGCTCCACCGAATCGCCCAACACGTCCTGCACAACACGGAAGATTCCGAAGACGCGGTCCAGGAAGCGTTCTTGAAGGCCTTCCAACACTTGGCCGACTTTCGGGAAGATTCGCAATTCTCGACGTGGCTTATTCGCATCACTGTGAACCAGTCCCTGATGAAGCTGCGAAAGCTGCGCTCAATAAGAGAAGTCTCTCTGGATGAGGATTTTCACGTCGATGGAAACATCCTTCCAATGGAGATAGCTGATTGGGCTCCCAATCCCGAGGAACTCTATGGGGCGTCTGAATTGCGAGACATTCTCATCAAGACCTTAGAAGAGGTGAGCCCGATTTTGCGAACGGTCTTTGTACTACGAGACATTGAAGGATTCTCAATAGATGAGACGGCAGAAGTGCTGAACGTGAGTCAAGCAGCGGTGAAAGCGCGGTGCCGCCGAGCTCGACTGCAGCTTCGCGAACACCTGAACAAGTACTTCAATAACCAAGTGAAGCCGGCGCGAGCGGAGGTAATTCCTTCCGGCGGGCAAACAGGGCTTTCGGCCATTTTCGCCAAGTGTCTGGACCACTCGATTATCTCGGATGTGCTCGAGTAGTTCTGCTAAGTCACCACCTGCATCCCCCTCCAACAGCTCCTCGGGCAAGATGTGAATGCAATCGTAGTGATATTGGTATCGCATATTTACGAATCGCGACATGGACCTGTCAATCAAATGACATCCCGTCCGCATCTCTGCCTGGGCCGCCACATATAACCGCATATGTTGTGAACACTATTGATACCTGATACTCAGCAGACGCTTGCGGAATAAATCCTCACCAGCGCAGTTTCAATGATGAACAATCCAAAATATTTAGAGAAAGGAAAACTCATGAATAAGTCACATTTGCTCGTTGCTCTTACTCTGGCTTGCGTAGTTGGGTTGGGCATAAGTGCCAGCGCCCAAGACACCGAAGGAGTCATTGTGAAGGTTCCGTTCGAGTTCGTTGCTGGAGGTAAAACCATGCCTGCGGACACATATAGCATCGGCCGTATCTCATCTGAGGGAGGTCCAGCCCTGGCGATCCGCAGTTACAATAACGGCGCGCTGCTGCTTCCGGTTGCTGTCAATGGAGATCCTGCTGGCCACGCACAGCTTCGCTTCGAGCATATAGGAGACCGGTACTTTCTCAAAACAATTGAGACGCCTGGGGGTGTCTATACCATCGCGACACTACGAGCGATCACCACGCTAGCACAGACGAAGGCTCACAGCACCTCGTCTTCATCTGGCACTAACTAAGTCGAGCATAACGTTGGCCGCCATGTACGTACGGGGGAAGGCAGTTCAGGGCATCACTCCATATTTAAACTTCCTCCGCCGTCTGGCAACCAACTTGGCAGTGAAGCCTACGCGAGCCCATCGGACAAAAGGAGCTCCAATGTTTGAAGGTTTGTTTCAACCTATGCATTTGCTGCTGATTGTCGGAATTGCGCTCTTAATATTCGGACCTAAGAAATTGCCGGAGTTAGGCAAAGGAATTGGAGACGGAATCCGTGGGTTCAGATCGGCGATGACTCAACATGGGACTCTTTGGAGTCTGAGGACCAGAAACTCTGAAGTGACCAGGTAGAAAACCATTGCGAGGATGGTCGATGAGCACTTATCAAAGCACGCTAATAGGTCGAACAGAAGTTGCCGAAGGCACAATGGCATTTCAGTTTGAAAAACCTAAAGACTTTGTATTCAAGGCCGGGCAGTATATTGACCTGAGTCTATCCGCTTCCCAGCCTGGGAAGTCAAACGGACTGACTCACACCTTCTCCATTGCAAGCTCTCCATACGACGAAGAGCTTTTGGTCACGACCCGCATGCGAAATACAGTTTTCAAGCAAGCCTTATCCATTCTGCCGATCGGCACTGAAGTGAGGATTGATGGGCCAATGGGCTCTTTCAGCGTCCACAAAAACACAGCTAGGCCGGCAGTCTTCCTCGCGGGCGGGATTGGGATCGCGCCATTCCTCAGCATGCTCTCTTATGCAACTGGGGAGAAGCTTCGCCACCCGATGTTTCTGTTTTACGCTAACCGCTATCTCGAAGATGCCGCATTCATGAATGCGCTCTGGAAGCTAGAGCGTGCAAATCCAAGATTTCGCTTTATTCCAACCTTCACGCGCATGGATAAGAACTACCGAGGTTGGAAGGGCGAGACTGGGCACATCAGCTCAGAAATGCTTGTCACACAAGTAGGAATCTTGCGAGGTCCGATCTATTACATAGCTGGGCCGCCGACTATGGTCGCGGCGACACGCCGAACGCTCGGCGAGATCGGTGTAGATGAAGACGATATTCGGACGGAAGAGTTTGCCGGCTATTGAGAACCAGGAATCTGTGGGTGGAGCAGATGATTAGTGCAGTCTATCTTTCCAATGAAGGGATTTCTCGGTACGGGCGCCACCTTTGCGGCGGATCTCAACCTTATCGTGCAGATCCTGATGGGAGTAGCGCTCGGTATGGGAGTCATACTCGCGAGGCATAAGCGCTATAGAGCTCACGGTATTTGTCAAACGACAGTGCTTCTCCTGAATCTGTTGATGATCGGATTGGTGATGTGGCCATCTTTCCAACGACAAGTGAAGCCAGTGCTGCATAAGGTTCTCCACAAGTGGTATTACGAGGCCGCGGCAATACACGTGGTTTTGGGGATAACGGCTGAGCTTCTGGGACTCTACATCGTCATCGTGGCCGGCACGAACGTTCTTCCACAGTGGCTGCGGTTTAGACATTGGAAGAGATGGATGCGCACGGAGCTAGTGCTTTGGATGATTGTTCTTCTCAGTGGCGTGGGAACGTACTGCGCGTGGTATGTGGCGCCATTCCGGTAGTCACTGGGTTAGGAACGAATCGCCGCTGCCGAGTGATTGCCGAGTGATTACAATTATTTGACAACAAACTGGGGAATACTCCTCGACTAGCCGAGTTTCACATATTGCTGGAACAAAATCATAAGCAAGAGGAATTGGAGCGTAGAGCATGAAAGAAGAGATTTCCCCATCTGCTGTGGTGTCGGAGACAAACTCATCTGACGCAAATCACTCTTCGACGGAAGAAGATGTTCAACGTCACTGGCAGGGCGTGGTCAAGAGACGCTCGTTTCTCAAGGGCCTCGGAATGGCCAGTGCAGCGCTGTCGGCCGGTACTCTGTTGGCGTCTAAGGGCGCAGCGCAGACCTCATCGGACACAGGCAGGCTCTCGACGGGTGATGTTGCACTCCTGCAGTTCGCGCTTTGGGCTGAGCTTGTCGAGAGTGATCTGTGGACCCAATACGCGGAACTCGGCGGAGTCGGGCCGTCGGGCGGCGGGGCGGCACAAGCGAGCGAAGAATTCCAGGCATTCATCGGAGGAAATCCAGCCTATACCCTGGCGCTTGAAAATCTGGATGGCGACATGCCGCAATACATCACCGACAACACCGATGATGAGCTGAGCCACGCAGCCTTCCTCACGGCTTTTTTGAAGTCCAGGGGTGAGGTACCGCTCGACCTCACACCATTTAAGAATCTGCCGAGCAGTCAGGCGACAGGGGCAAGGCAAATCAAACGGATTACCAACCTCATGAGCCTCAACGTGGACCTCAGTTGGTATACCCGCTATCGCAGTGGAAAGAACCCAGATTTGGGTGCGGCGTTCAAGGGACCTTTCGTCATTAAGAACCAACCGGCGATTCCGCTAAATGACACGGACACTCCCCCTTTGACCAATCCAACAATTCCCATCACAGGCCGTGATGCCGCGCGCATACAAGCGATCGCCAACACGGCAGGTTTTCACTTTGCGTTTATTGAGCAGGGTGGCGCCAGCCTCTATCCGACACTGGCCTTTAAGGCAACCGACCCGACAGTTCTACGAATTCTGGTGAGCATTGGCGGAGTCGAAATTGACCACTTCGGGCTGTGGCACGATAAGGGCGGTAACGCGGTGTCTCAACCTTTGGCCGGTGTTGTCGATCCGGTGACCGGGCTAACCTTTCCGGATCTCAACAACCCTGCCACAGAGCTCACTCAGACCAACAAGATCCTGCCTGAGCCATGCAGTTTCATCAGCAAGAGTCTGCCCCGATGTTCGGTGATCCGACCGACTTCGACGCAGAATGGAGGTGCGGTGGCGACCGTGAAGGCTTTTACGGACGACGGGCTCTTCATCGGCCAACCGGCTGCGTTTTTTGAGTTCTCGATGCGGCTCGCCGTCGCTGCAGATTCAGTACGGCGCGGCTTCTGATTGTTGCAAGCTCTCTCCTGCTGTCTGGGCAGGCGCTGTTTCTGATTAGGGTTGCAGCGCCTGCATTTTTTACTAACACGTTTTGAGATGTTCTCACTCAATCTGAAGGAGCGCTCATGTTTGAAGGACTGTTTCAACCTATGCATCTGCTAGTGATCTTCGGAATTGCCCTGCTTGTGTTCGGGCCCAAAAAGCTTCCCGAACTTGGCAAAGGAATCGGAGAAGGCATCCGCGGCTTCAAGTCAGCCATGAAAGCTGAGGAAGAGAAGCCAGTCAGCCCGACAACACTACCAGCGGCCAAGGCCTAGCTAAGGAGAGAATTGTGGGTTTGGGCGCGGAAATTCTGTTCATACTGATGCTGGGATTGCTTCTATTGGGGCCAAAGCAGATGCACACATTGTTGGGACACCTGGCGCGGTTTAAAGCTAAGTTCGAACAGGCGAGCCGTGGCTTGAAGTCTCAGCTCGCGGCGGAACTCGGTGGTGTGCATCGCGAGGATAATACTGATGCCTCGCAAGAATTGCTTGGGGACCAGTGAACCATCCTCTGATCCTCGGTATCGGAACAGCGACCCCACCGGTTAGGCTCACTCAAGAGCAAACCTTTCATGCGGCGGGTTACCAGGGCGAGCGAATTCGGAAGATATTCCTGAATAGCGATATCGATTACCGTCATTTTTATGTGGAAGGCGCGCTGAATCGCGAGGAAAGTTCTGATCAACTGAATCAGCGCTATCTGCGCGGAGCCATGAAAACGGGTTGCCGCGCGATTCTGAACTGTGTGAACGCAGCCGGAACTACCGTACGGGATGTCGATTTCCTTGCAGTCTGCACCTGCACAGGCTACGTCTGTCCGGATGTGGGTAGCCGTCTCATCGCTCACATGGGATTCAGAAACAACCTGCAGAGAGCCTCGGTCGTCGGCCTGGGATGTGCGGGCGCCCTTCCTGCGCTGCAGCGGACGGTCGATTTCGTTCGCGCAAATCCGGGTCGCCGGGCACTAATGCTGGCCGTCGAGATCTGCTCAGCTTGCTATTACGTTGATAACACGCTTGAGACCGTTGTCGGTAACGCGATTTGCGCTGATGGCGCTGCGGCCTTCCTGCTTGCCGCCGGACAGCAAGCCAATCGCAGCCATCCGCAAGTTATCGACTTCGAGACTTTCCTAGATACGGCGCAGATCGAGGAGGTTGGACTTCAACATCGCAACGGGAAGTTGCGAATCGTGCTGGGGGCCTCGGTTCAACACCTGGCTGGTCCCATGATCGAAACCGCACTCAAGCAGTTGCTGCAGCGACATGGACTTTCCAGATCGAGCATTCGCTTCTGGGTTGTTCATCCAGGTGGGCGCAAGGTGATCGACAATGTTCAAAAGCATTTCGGCATGACGGAAGCCCAGTTGCGTTTCTCCAGAACTGTACTGCGGAATTACGGGAATATGTCCTCTCCCACAGTCATGTTTGTTTTGGAGGAAGTCGTGCGTAATGGTGATCCGCAACCGGGAGACTGGGGAGTGATGATTGCATTAGGACCAGGAATGGCTGCGGAGGTCGCACTACTCAGATGGTAGCTCGGCTACGGGCTTTCTGGCCGCTCCTCCAGGCTCTCCATCGGGCAAGGAAGATGGGCTTCTGGACGGAGATTAAGCCGCTTTTGAGAGATCGATTATTTCCCGAGAGAATTGCACCAAGGAAGGAAGGGAATACGTCGCCACCCGTTCTGTTCCAAATGGCAACCGGTTATTGGGTTTCCCAGGCAATCTACGTCGCCGCCAAACTCGGTATTGCCGACCTACTTAAGGACGGCCCCCAATCGTGTGTCGCACTCGCGAGTGCCACGGGGGCGGATGCCGCTTCGCTCTTCCGCCTGATGCGCGCCTTATCAAGCGTGGGCATCTTTTCGCAACTCGGCAGAGATCGCTTTGCTCTCTCCCGCCTTGCGCTGAGTCTTCAGACCGAGGTGCATGGATCTCTTAGGGCGATGGTGATCACGATCGGTGAAATTCATTACCAGGCGTGCGGGAGCCTTCTTCACAGCATTCAAACCGGATCTCCGGCGTTCAACAATGTGTTCGGAGCAAGCTTATTCGACTACCTGCAGCAAAATGCCGACGCCGCTGATGCGTTTAATCAGGGTATGGCGAACATATCGTCAATGTTGGCCTACGCGGTACTGATGGCTTACGACTTCGCGGGAATTTCTTCCATCATCGACATTGGAGGTAGCCAAGGTAAGCTCCTGGAGAAGATTCTGCAGTTCAATCCACACATGAGCGGTACAGTTTTCGACACGGCTTCAACAATCGAAAGCGCAAAGCAACAGCCTGTCAATAATGCGTCGGGCAGGCGATGCTCATATATGGGCGGGGATTTCTTCACCTCGGTTCCACAAGGAGCAGACGCTTACCTTCTGTGTGGCGTCATCCATGACTGGGACGATAATCGCGCCATTACAATCCTCGGAAATTGCCGTAGCGCAATGACTAAGAATAGCCGCGTGTTGCTGGTTGACATGATCGTCCCAGATGCGGCTTCGCCGTCCTTCACTAAGCTTCTCGACTTGAACATGTTAGTGATGAACGGCGGACGGGAGCGCACCAAAGCGGAGTTTTGCGCTCTGCTCGAGGCCACCGATTACAATCTCACAAGGATTATTCCAACTATGGCACCGCAGAGCGTAATCGAGGCGATCGCGAAATAAATAAGATTGTGGTGCTTGTTGTGGGACGTCTGCCGTATCAATCCGCCACCCTTCCTCGCAAAACCGTAATCGAAGCCTTTGGCAAAGTGTAAGTGGTCCCGGCGGCAGCCGCGATCTTTGACCTCGCTGCGGGACCATCCGGATCGGCCGAGCCACCTAGGGGTGCGGGAGCTGGATGCCACTGATACTGCTCGCTGCCGAATGTAATCATGTCCATTGTTCCAGTGAAGTGCTGCGCTGCACTCCCGTTTTGAAAGATGATTTGTGCTACATGCGAATTCAGTTGGTCTTTGTTGATCAGCATCAGAGCCCACTGACCATCCGGCCGAAGAAGAGCATACGCGGTCACCAAAACGTGGCCGGCGGGATCACTAATGTCGCTAGTCGCCGGAAACACTTTGTGCCTTCCATTCCCAGCCTGCGCCCACTCCTGGGTGATCAGCTGACTAGCGAAGTATTGCGACGTGTACTGTTTGATTTGATAGTTGGAGTCCACCGTGAACATGCCAAAGGTGCCTATGGAGCTGCCGCATCCGCTGTATAGACCCATTGGTAAATAATGAAAGTAGTAAAGCCCATCTCCGCCTGCAGTGAAGAACGCGCCGGCAAAATCCGCGAGCCACAGAGCGCCGAAAGTATCGACGAAAGACTCTCCGGTGTTCCACGCAATGTTTAGCTCGGTGATTAGCATCGGCACATTCGCCGGGACGCCGTCATCTCTCCACACTTGAAGAATGTGGGTGATTAGTCTGGGTTCCTCATAGAGGGTGCTCCACTGAATCTTGCACGGCTCAAACGGATAGTGCTCGAACGAAAGGAACGCGAGATCCTGGAGCCGATTGTGCGCTTTCAGATAGGCAACAAAGCGTCCCAGCCATGAGGTTCGACCCTGCACGTCCGGCCAAACCTGGATGTCGTTATTGACGCCTTGGAAGACCGGCCCGCCCAGCTTCAAGGCCGGATCAACTTTATGCAAGGCTGTGGCCCATTGCATATACAGGGCGCCGTAATCTTCTGGGAGCATGTACTGGCCATCCGGCTCCTCACCCATTTCGATATACGAGATCGGATAGCCGCGGGCCTTTAAATAGGCAATTTGATTCGCAGAATCCTCGGGTGTCCCATAGATGAGTGCAATCGGAACCACGGCTGGGAGCCCGCGGGTGTAGCCGCTGGTGTAGAAGAGGTCGAATCCAACTTGATCGCGCTTATCGTTAATGTCTTGCGGCTCGTGCCAAGGGTCGACCGAAGAACAATAGGTTGTGGTCTGATCGGGATCCCCGGTGTGGCGAACTAAATCATAAAATTTCCCATCCGCCGACATAGTCCCTAAATAAATTTCGCGGATCGCGAACCCAACGCAATTGCGGCGATCAGAAGAACCGTGGCTATCACAAGTGTTCGACGACTCGGTCATCCAGATGCGGAGATAGCGAACGGGCATGGGCGCAGACGCAAGACTCAGCGTTGCAACTCCTCCGTGGCCAGAGTTGACATTGCCACCGTGGAAGGTTACCCAGGTGCCGGCCGTGGGTTGTTTGATGGGATCTTCGCCGGTCCAGTACTGGACTAGATAGCGCCGTGCGTAGGGCTCTGCCCAAGATATACGGATTGCATCTACTTCGTGATTGCCTGCCAAGTCCATAACGACCCACTGCGGATAATTCGAGTCGTCCTCACCCGTGTATGCCTTCGACAGATATGGATTGCTTTTCCAATAAGTATTCTCGTCGCCGTCGGTAATCCGTGAATAGCCATTGGCATCGGTGCCGTCGTTACGGGTAAACCCGCGATGGGGCAGGAAATAGCCGAACGAGTGGCGAATGAAATCGGAGGGCTTCGCGTTGCCGACGAAATATCCCTTCCCGCTCGGGTCGCTCCAAGTTCCCTGCGGATTCCAATGCCAAGCTTCAACGAACAATTCGGTGTTCTGCCGATAACTTACTGTTTGCCAACCGGCAGACAGCGCCTGCTTCATGACCGGCTCGGTGAAAAGCTTATCGGTCGCAGCAGTGTTGATGCGATCGATGCCGGCGCCCAAAGCCTCGGTGGGAACGAAGGTCTTGACGACATGGCTGGGCGTGGAATCCACGCGAATAGTCTGAGCGAAGGAAGGTAAAGTCAGCACCGCGAGAATGGCAACAAGGGAGGTAAGGCTCGCTAGTCCCCCACGCATTTCGCGTCTGTCAAAGAGGTCCATGAATCCTCACAGTTGCACGATCTTCCACGGATTGGCGAGCGCGGAGTTGAGGCGCTTACCGTGAGAACAGATGTGAGGCCGGGACATCTGCCCGGCCACTCCGTCTAGAAATAGAGTTTCAACCCCAACTGCATTTGCCGGGGTGGTGCGTTCAGACTGGTTATCTGGCCGAAGGAGCCGGTTCCTGCCCTGGTATTCGGGCCAGAGAATACAGGATGGTTAAATGCATTGAAGGATTCTGCGCGGAATTCCAGCCGCATCCCCTCCCGTACGTTTGCCAAAGAGAATTCCTTGAAGACCGAGAGATTCGCAATTCGCTCCGGCGGTTGACGCACACTAGTGATTGTCCTAGGTGCATTTCCCATCGTGAAATCGGCGGTTTGGGCCAACGCTCCTGGGTTTGCGAAGTAATTTACGCAGGACACGATACAGCCAGCAGTGGCACTTTCTGGCGAACCCGACGAGCGCCGTAGCGTTCCATTCAATGTCGGTCGCTGGCCGTATGTCGGGATAGGAACGGCATTGGAGCTCTCTCGAGAAATAATCGGTCTGCCGCTCTGCATTATCCAATTGCCATTAGTCTGCCAGCCACCAATTATCGCATCGAGCACAGGGTGCATGTTTCCACCAAAACGTTTCCCATGACCAATCGGAAGCGCGTAAACGTAACTAAACTGCAGATCATTCGGGATGTCGAAAACCGAAACCGCGCGCTCGGGACGTAGGTTGTTTGGATCCTGCACATCGAGTGTGGAACCCCCTGGGGTTCCACCGCCCAGCCACGAAATACTGTCATCGGTTGCAGAGGCATCGTCGATAGATTTTGAAAAACTATATGACAGGAGGAACTGCAGGCCGTTTGCGAATTCCTTTTGTGCCCGCAGTTGGAAGGCATGATAAATGGAACTCGCGATTGGAGGAGAGTCCCCCTGGAACCCCGTGAACTGCGGGAATGGCAACGCCAGTTGGTAGCGGCTGATGAATTGGCCGGAGAGGCCGCTATTTGGATCCGTGATGGTGGTTGTTGGAGAACACGGCGGTGCCGCGCAAAAAAATGGGTTTTGCTGATCGTTGCTGTTCGCGAGAACCGCTATTTGCGCGGGCGTCAACTTTTCAACCCAGGGGCCCAGGTGGTTCAACTCGCGGAAGCCTCCTAAGTAGAGGTGAGTCCCTTTCTTGCCGAGGTATGTTGTGTCAATCAGAATCTTCCCCGGCAACGCCTTTTCGACTTCGAAACTCCAAACTTGCTCATATGGAGTACGACGGCTAATGCTAGGAACGGGCCCCACTGCGGCAAACCCCACATCGTTCAAAGCGCCGAGCACACTTCCCGGCGGCTTTGGAACTCCATTGGGCGCAGGATTGCTAAGTGTGCAACACGGCGTTCTGTCGTTAAGGTTGGTGAGATGAACGGTAATCCACGGTGGCTGAACATCGAAACCCTGGAATCCCCAAGGCCCTGTTCCCGAGGCACCGTTTCTCGGTGTTGAGTAGAAGATACCGTAGCCGCCCCTGACCACAGCGTCGTGCGGCAATTGATAAGCAAACCCGAAGCGCGGCTGGATGTCTTTGTAATCAGTGTAGTAATTGGATCGGCTGTTTCCGTTAACCCCTACAAACCTTTCACCGCCGTGCAGAACAGAGGGAATTGACGCACCAGGTGGTAGTGGCGCGACAGGATTGACCGATCCTGGGGCGAATTGAATCGGCGAAACGAGCTTGGGATCAAGCCAATCCATTTTGTTATAGCGCTCCGTTCGCGGCAGTGATAGTTCGTACCGGAGGCCGATATTGAGCGTCAGCTTCGGGGTCACCCGGTAGTTGTCCTGGATAAAGGTGCCCCACCGGAAGCTCTGGGTGCTTACGAACTCATCGAAACCAGAAAAGCACGGGGTACAGCCACCGCCGGCACTGTCCGCCGGAGGGCCCACTCCGATGAGAAAGCTTGCAAGATCGTCCCCTCCCGAGGATAAGTCAGAGGCGTCGGCGAACTGTGAAGTGGCTGTTAAGTCAAAATCAAATTCGCCCGCCGGCCAGCCCGGCTGGACAAAGTTAATTCGGTGGACGCGCCATTCGCCGCCGAATTTCAACTCGTGCTTTCCATGCAGCCAGCTCACGGTGCCAGCTAGGTGGTGTGTGTCTTGTCCCTCGCGGAGGATTGCGAATGGCTGGCCTCCGATACTAGTGTTGTAATTACCGCTTGTCAGGCTGACGAATGGGACCGCCTGGAACCCAGTTTGTTCCAGCTCACTGGGAACGCCAATTCCAGACAGAAGCGAGCTGAAATTCTTGAAATCGGCCCCTACGCCGTGGGAGAAATCAAATCCTCTGAGATAGCCGTAGGTGAGGTTCAATAGAAGCTTCGGGGTAATTGTGCGTGTGTAATTCAGGGCCAGAACTTGATGCCGGAACGTATTAGGCCCAGCGGTGCAAGGGTCAGCAAAATTTCCGAAGCAATTCAAAGAATGCCCGCTACCTTTTTCCTGAGAATACTTGGCGCTGAACAGGTTGTTGTCGTTGAACCGATGGTCAATTTTGATATCAAACTTGTTGTCGGAACTTGTGTTGACCCCGTTCACAAAGAAATTGTTGTTCTGGGCGTCTGTCAGAGAACTGACAGGCTGGTTTGGCATGGGAAAAAGCAGCAAGAGATTCTTGGCCAAGGGATCGATCAGATTTCCCGACACTTGCGGGAGTGCCGCACCATTGGCTGGATTTCCCGGACTGGTGTAGATCGCGAGATTATTGAAGGGAATAAAAGCCGAGCGCACGGAAGTGGGGGTGCCACTGGGATCATTACCAGCGGCGCCCGTATAGGGGTCCCAAAGCTGGCCCGAAGGATCCGAACAAACTCCGCTGCTATTGAAAGTAAACCCTTGAAGCGTGCATATGTCCTCGAAGTCGCCCAGGGCATTTCCTCCGTGACTGCCAGCGAACGGGCACGGGGCTGACGCGTCGCCCCTTTCACACGGTGTTGGCACACCGAAGGTCGAGGAATTAGCGCTGTGTTGGCGCAGCCCTTCATAATCGAAGAAGAAGAAGGTCTTGTTCTTCTTGATCGGCCCGCCAACGGTGCCGCCGAATTGATTCCGCCGCAGCGCGGGAATGGGCGATCCGGCCTGGTCACTGAACCAGTCGTTCGCATCCAGAATCTGATTGCGCCAGAATTCGTATAAGCCGCCGTGGAATGAATTCGTCCCAGAACGAGTGACGAGATTTACTACGGTCGTGCCGGCAAAGCCAAATTCCGCGCTGAAGTTCGACTGCTGTACCTTGAATTCCTCAATAGCATCCACGGGGGGCTCGTAAATCACATTTTGAATGCCACTGTTCTGCTCAAAGTTCGTCGAGGTCGCGCCATCTACCAAAACGTCTGCCGTGGAGTTTCGGCTGCCGGCGGAGTTGAAATTTACCCCCGTAGAATTTCCCGAGGTCTCCCCATCTGCATTTGTGTGGACAATCCCAGGAGCGAGGAACACGAGATCAAAGGCGTTCCGGTTGACCAAGGGTAAATTGTTTAAGAAGGTGCGATTGATCACCTGGCCGGTGACCGCGTCTTCGGTTTGAAGCTCAACGGCCCCCGCCTTCACGTCCACGATTTCTGAGGAGCCGCCTACTTTCAGCGAAAAATCAAGCGACGCGTTTTGGTTGACGTCGATTGTGACACCTGTCTTGCGCTCCGGAGTGAAACCAGAAGCAGCAGCGGAGACGGTGTACTTTGCAGGCGGAAGCTGGCGTATGACGTATCTGCCGGCGGAATCGGTGGTGGCCGTGAAGGCAAAGCCCTTTCCCTCATCTGTCGCTCTGACTTGCACGCCCGGAACCACTGCACCCGAAGGATCGGTTACCGTTCCGGCGATGGAGCCGGTATAAAGCTGTCCGACGGCGGACGGTACGAGGAGAAAACAGGGAATGAGCACAACTACGAACGTCCAACCCATGCGGGCGCTGAGGGACACAATTGCCGCTTTGTTAGTTTGGTCAGATCGCGATTGGAGGTGAGAGACTTTAGCTTTTGTCATGGTGGGTCTCCGTAAGTTCGGGCCAAAGGTTCAAAGCGGCGCTATGGGGTTGGCAGTGCCGGGATCCGTACATGCTAAAGACCTGCCCGTTGGATATTAAATCGTTTTATTACCCAGATTAGGAGCGGTTGTCAAGACAATTGTTCTTATTCTCACTGCGTGAAAAAACCGGGGAAAAAGTTACTACGCACCCGACTTTCGCATTGGGCGGAAGCAGTGCTGCGTTTGCGTTCCCAAACTGCTTCGTCCTCGTCTATTTTCTACCTGCTTCCCCCGGCGGCGCCACGGCCGGACGGCTCCACAATGCTGTGGTACTGATTCGGCTTGAGATTGGATAGGTGTTGCAAAATTCCACTCGGCCAGCGAATCTCCACATTCCCTGCCGTTGCATTGCCGCCAAGCCCCACGATGATTCGTCTGTCGTGCGAGGCGAGATAGCTTCCTCCACCAGAAATCCAGCGGACGAGTTTTCGGTTGGCGGACGAAACCGTTATTTTCGCTCCGATCGCATCGCGGTTGCTCTTGGTTCCCTGAAGGGAAAACCCAATCCAGTTTCTGTCCTGCCCAACGTTGTTTTTCAGCAGTACGGGTGGTCCATTCAGAGTCGTGAATACAATGTCCGGATCGCCATCGTTGTCGATGTCTCCGACAGCAAGTCCGCGAGCCACGTACTCTCTGCTGAAAGCCGGGCCCGCAAGGTCACGCATATTCTGGAAACTTCCATTGCCATTATTTCTGAGCAAAAGAGCTGGCTCTTTGTACTTCACGTCTTCGCGAGTCGTCTCGATGACCTGGTTGATATGGCCATTTGCGACAACCAAGTCCAGATTTCCGTCGTTGTCATAGTCAATGAACTTGGTTCCCCACCCCACATAGGATTTTGAATACCCGGCAAGATGGGAAGCAACAGTGTGGTCTACATACGGGAATGAGAGAGCGCCAAAAAATAACGAATGGTACTGGTCGTTGAAATTTGTGACTACGAAGTCAGGAATACCGTCTCCATTCACGTCGCCGGCATCCACGCCCATGCCGGCTTTGGCAACACCGCCGGAATCGTAGGCCACTTCAGCTTCGAGTCCCACATCCTCAAAAGTACCGTTCTTCCGGTTAATGAGAAGCAAATTCGGGGAAGCATCACGGGCCACGAAGAGATCGGGCCAACCATCGTCGTTGACGTCAATGGCGACGACCCCGAGCGCGCGTCCGACAAATTTATCGAGTCCTGACTGTGCGCTCACATCGGTGAACGTTCCATCACCATTGTTGTGATAAAGCGTCAGCGGCATTCCTTGATAGGCCACCTGCGCACAGTAGGAGCGCACGCCGTTCACCTCGCACTTTTTTGGAACATCGAACGAGAATTGCGCGTAATTGGTGACGACGAGATCGAGCAAACCGTCGCGATCGTAATCGAACCAAGCCGCGCTTGCAGCCCATCTGCCTGAATTGGTGACTCCAGCGCGAGCCGTGACGTCGGTGAAAGTGCCGTTGCCGTTGTTGTGAAAAAGCGCACTCTGGGGAAATCCGGTTACGTACAAATCGGGAAAGCCGTCATTATCAAAATCGCCGACGGCAACACCTATACCGTAAAAGTTGATCTTGTCAACTCCAGCTTTTGCGGCGACGTCTTCGAACTTTCCATTTCCCAGATTACGGTAGAGCGCGTTTCTTACCGGAACAGCACTCTTGCCGCGCGGAGTTTCTCCGCCATTTACAAAAAAAATGTCCAGCAGCCCATCTCTATCGAAATCGAGGAAGGCAACACCGCCTCCGGTGGTCTCGATCAGAAATCGATCAGGCGATTCACCGCTGAAATGCTTCCAGGTGATTCCAGCTTCCTGCGTTACGTCGGTGAAGAGATCTTTAGCGGAGGCAGCGAATGCAGTGTGGGAATATGCCCCTCTGAGGTACGCGATGGCTAACACTGCAGCCACGAGGCACATTGCACTTGGCGCATGGGGCGCCAGGTTAGCGGCGTTTCTCTGCTTCATCACTGACCAGTCCAGCATCCGGACTCCGCGAATCCGTGCCCTTCAATTTTTGATACAGGTCCATTTCCCTCGCGGCATCTTCCGCACGCTTCAATCGGCGATAGGCACGCGCCAGCGCGAAATGCGCCTGGCTACTTTGTGGAGCGAACTTAACTGCCTGCTCAAGCTGCCAACAGGCTTCAGTCATACGCCCATCATTCAGTTCGAGATTTCCGAGTTCATAGTGTGCTTGCGGAAGAGAGCGATCAATTGCTATCGCAGACCGCAGCATTTCCTCGGCCCGTATTTTCGCATGTGGGTCGCCGGCTTCCGCCTGTTTCACAAGCATCGCAGCATAGTCCACTTTGAAACGGGCGTCTTTGGGAAAACGTTTCATCGCGGCATCGAGGGTAGAAGCGGCATCGCTGTTCAATCCGGCGGACACTTGCGCCCGGGCTAGCCCGAGCCTGCCATCAGTGTCGGATTGATCGAGTTCGATCGCGTGTTGATACGAGCTAACTGCATCCGTGTACTGGGACATGCGACTCTCGATCTCTCCCTTGAACTCCCAAATTTTTGCAGAGTTTGGGAGCCCAACTGCGGCTCGCTTCGCGAAATCGAGAGCGATAGAGAGCGGGCCGTACGCCAACAAAATCTTCCCGAGATCGAGATAATTGGACTCTTGCGTTGGCGCAATGCGGATCGCTTGCTCGAGGGAGTCCACCGCTTGCTTGGGCTGTTTCTGCTTGTGATAACACCACCCCAGCAGGTTATAGATCTGACTGGTTTGGCTCCCGGAGTCGATTAGATTCTGGAGAGTGCTTTGACTTTCCGCGAAACGGCTCGCGTGGTACTGAACCAGTGCCAGGCGATACCCGACTGCAGCGGGATTGGAAGAGGATAACCGGACCGACTCCAGTAGTTTCTCGGCTGCATCGAAATCGCCGGCCTCATCGGCAATCTCCGCACCCAGCAATACACCTTGCACTCCGGCCGCCGGCGTCGAAAGTCCCGCCAGCGTGTTTCGGGCCTTTTCGGGCTGGCCGAGATGGTAGTAGGACCTCGCCAAGGCGGCAATCGATTCGGGTCGCTTCGCAACCTCGTCAGGTACGGAACTGAGCATCTTCGCGGCCGTGGCGTAGTCCTGAGTATTTTCCGCAACCATCCCGCGGAGCAAGCGCGAAGCCGCGTCGTTCGGTTGCTGCTGGAGGAGAATTTGAAGCTGTTGCTTCGCCTCGGAATAGCGGTGCAATTGCCAAAGATTCGCGGCAAGGTATCGCCGTACCGTCAAGTCCCGCGGTACAAGTTGCAAGGCTTTTCGGAATACCGTGGTGGATTCTTCCAGTTTGTGGTCGATCGCGAGTAAAGTTCCAAGCGTGCTCAGGAATTCTGGGTTCCGCGGCTCAAGTGTCACCGCCTGGCGAAGTTCTGCCTCTGCACTCGGCAAATCTCCAGAGCGGGCAAGCTGAAGTCCCGAATCAGCGTGAGCTTGGGCTTCGGCTCTCCCGTCCGCAGCGTAAAGTCCTGAGCCCGTCAACAACAGGACCAAACCGCTTATCAGGAAGAACAGGCCGAACTCTACGAGGACGCGCGCCTGGCGTTGCGATCTCATCCCTCTCCAAACTCAGTGCGCCAAATATGGCACGAACCCGCGAACTCTGGTGCGCAAACGATACACAGAAGTCGCTGCCGTAATGTAGAGTGTGCGGTAGTCCTTGTCGCCCCAGGCCAGATTCGCCGGTTGTTCAGGCATTACAATCGTACCAAGATGATGTCCCTGCGCATCCCAAACCCAGATTCCCTTTGGGCCAGTCACAAAAAGATCTCCTCGCTCGTCCACTTTGATTCCGTCTGGAACGCCATCGTGCGGCTCACCCTTTTCATCGCCGAAAATACGGCCATTGGTGAGACTTCCGTCAGGGGTGACGTCATACATACGGATATTCTTCTCTGCACTGTCATCCACATAGAAGTGCTTGCCGTCGGGAGAAAACGCCAAACCGTTGGGCTGAGTCAGGTCTTTGGTCAACAAACGAACGCCGCGTTGTGCGTCGAGTCGATACACGCCCTGAAAGGGAATCTCCTGATTTTCTCCCTTCACCAAATCAAGCGTGGGATCGGTGAAGTAGATCGCGCCGTCGGTTCCGATAATCACATCATTGGGACTGTTGAACTTCTTGCCTTCGTACTTGTCTGCCAGCACGGTGTAGTGCCCATCCGGAGTTACCTCGATAATAGCGCGCAACACGCTGGCACAATCGATTAACCGATGTTTCCGGTCATACGTATTTCCATCCGGATCACCAAGTGAGATAACTTCTTCTTTACGCCCGTCCATGTGCAAGCGATAAATCTTGTTCTGCTCTTCATCGCTAACATAGATAAAGCCCGTGGGATCCCACACCGGCCCTTCGGTAAAACCAAAACCGCTCGCTACCCGCGTGATCTGGGCCTTGCGGTCGAGCAACTCCCAAAATTCGGGCGACTCAGCGCGCAACTCGAAGCGCCGTGAAGGAGCAGCCCGGACCCGAATCAGGAAACACCAACCGAGCAAAACTATGACGATAGAAATGATTGCGGGTCGGATAAATCGTTTCACAAGATCCCCTTCCTCCTGAGTACATCGGACCTCAATGCTGTGAATCTGTATTGACGCGCTTCGTATTCTTCCTTCCAGCCTCGACGTTAGGCTGAGTATTGTGGCCGAGGCTCATCAAGTAACTGACAAGGTCATCGAGTTCCTGGCGGCTTAGCCTTGAGCCGTAGTCAGGCATCAAGGATTCCGGCCGATGTTCGACGCTTTGCAGATTCGATTTCTCGAAAGAATGGAAGGCACCGTCCAAGGTTTGAAGTTGTAATGAGAAGTTATCTTCATTGCGGGCGATACCGGTGAAAGTGTGACCATCAAGCGTCGTCGCGACAACTGTTTTCGTGCGTTGGTCCAGGTTTTTGTTGGGGTTCGTGAGCACGCTGCGAACTTCCTCCGAGGACTGTGTACGCCCATAGCACGACAGGTCCGAGGCGATGTATCCACCCGTACCGTTCACCATGTGGCAGTCGGCGCATGCGGCTTTCCCGAAAAAGAGGGCTTTGCCGGCGTCGGGTGATCCATGTAACACAGAGATCGTGCCGCTGCCTTGTAAATTACGAAGGTGCTGCACCAGAGCTTGAATCTTTGAATTGCCGAGTGAGCGAAAGGCCGGCATACCGGTTCCAGGCACCCCCTCTCGAATAATGCGCAGGAGTGCAGGATCCGATAATTTTTGGACATCCCGCCTGCCAGCGATATCGGGCGCGCGTTCGCCGCCATGGCCGTCGAGACCATGGCAACTTGCGCAGTGGGCAGCGAAGGTCTGTACGCCCACGATTGACGCGGCATCCGAAGAACCGTGGGGAACGGAGTTCTGTCGAGCTTGCACGAGAGCAGCGGAGTAGACCGTGGCTAAGACCACTAGACGGACGAGGGTTGGCACGCTGGTCCGGCCTTCAGCGTTCCACTTGCCTCGCCTGAGTTTTCTCGGACGGCGCGCGAGAGGTGCAGCTACTGACGCGATATCTTCCAATCGAATCCAGCGTCTCGAAAACATGATATGGCCGCTGTTCATATTGATATCAACTGCTTTCACTCTGTGAAAAGTTGCTCTTTCCAACAGCTCCCAAACAATGATAGAGTCCGCGCACATATATACAACGGGAGGACCCAATGAACAACTCGCCACTCTTTCGAGTCGGCCGAAAAGGCTGTCTGGTTATCGCGATCGTTCTAATTTTTGCTGCCGTTTCGTTGAAGACCCGATGGGACCTGTTCGCCCAATCCATGCCAGCTTCTGCCTCCGTAGGCGATGAAGCAGCTCTACTCGATGGTTTTCGTCACGTGGAAGTCGCCTCTATCTCCGACGCACTTGAGCAGACGACCGGTCGTCGAATGTATATGTCGCACCGAATGCAACCGATTTTCACCTCAAAGTTCGCCGGTTTCGCTGTAACCGTGAAGCTGAAAAGAGACGAAGGGAACACCGACCCAAACGCATTGAACGGGATGTTGGCAGCCATAGATCAGGGGGCAGCCAGTTCGGTGTGGGTGATGGTGGTGGAAGACGGCGCGGACATCGCTGGGATGGGAGGTTTGATGGGAACTGCCATGGCAGCGCGGGGCTACGCTGGAGCTGTGGTTGATGGTGGGGTACGCGACCTCGCGCAGCTTCGCAGAATCGGATTTCCAGTTTTCGCGCTCGGAGCAGTTCCTTCGACATCGATTCATCACTACAAATTCGAAGGGGCCAATATCGCGGTTGTGTGTGATGGCGTGGAGGTGCATCCTGGGGACATCGTCGCAGCCGACAGTGATGGCGTAGTCGTCGTTCCTCGGGCGCGAGCGAGCGAAATTTTGGCGCGCGCTCAGAAGCTTGATTTCGAAGAGCATTCCATGTACCCCTACATCGAGAAGTACAAATCAATTCAGGAGGCGGTAAAGAAATTTGGCCGGTTGTGAACTCCGGCGTTGCCCAATTTGTTATTCCTGTCAGATAATCTGCGCTTTCATTTGGACGGGCGGCATTTTTCCTGGGGGACAGAATTAGCGATCTAGTTGCGAACTCCGCCAACCTGGCGATTGGAAAGGAAAAACGATTAACCCAACAAGAACCTTAATGACGATGTGCTTTCTAGGCTGCGTGGCGTTGGTAGCTGGATACGATTCTCCGCAAACTGCAGCATCAAGCTCAATCAACGTGCTTCCTGCGCAGCTCGTAGTCCAACCGCCGGCTGAAAACTGGCTTTCCTACAACGGCGACTACTCAGGAAGACGCTACAGCTCTTTATCGAAGATTACTCCTGACAATGTCACTCAATTGCGCGCGCAATGGGTATTTCATTCAGACAATTCCGATCGGCTTGAGGTCACCCCGGTGGTGGTCGATGGTGTCATGTTCGTCACTTCAGCCAACGACGGTTATGCCTTGGACGGGCGGACCGGCCGTATTGTCTGGCATCATGCAATGCCAACATCCGAAGGCTTGATCGACGATGCCTCACGTCACCTCAACCGTGGTGTTGCAGTGTGGCATTCTCACGTCTACATGAACACGGACAATGCCCATTTGCTTTGCCTGGATGCCCGCTCTGGCCACCTGATTTGGGATGTCCCGTATGCGGATTGGAACAAGAACTACGGCGCGACCAGCGCCCCTCTGGTGGTTAAGGACAAAGTAATCGTGGGCACTTCGGGAGGTGACGATGGAGTTCGCGGCTTCGTGGCCGCATACGGTGCTGAGACCGGAAAATTGTCGTGGCGTTTTTGGACCATTCCTGCACCGGGAGAATTTGGGGCTAAGAGCTGGCCAGGAGACTCTTATCTGCATGGCGGCGGCACCACCTGGATGCCGGGCACCTATGATCCGCAACTAAATACGCTTTTCTGGGGAACGAGCAATCCCGCTCCGGATTTCGAAGGCAGGACTCGTCCCGGCGATGACTTGTACACGGATTGCGTGCTGGCTCTGAATCCTGATACCGGCAAGCTGAAGTGGTACTTCCAGTTCACACCACATGATGTATTCGACTACGACGCGACAGAGACTCCGGTCCTGCTGGACACTGACTACAAAGGCGCACCGCGCAAACTGTTGGTCGAAGCAAATCGAAACGGCTATATTTACGTTCTCGATAGAGTTAACGGAGAGTTTCTTTCTGCGGTCCCATTCGTAGAAAAACTGAATTGGGCGAAGGGCGTTGACAGCAAAGGTCGGCCAATACGTACCGATGTGAAGCCCAGCCCAAGCGGATCGAAGGTGTGTCCTGGATACACTGGCGCGACTAACTGGTTCTCGCCTTCGTACAATGAGTCCACGCACTTGCTGTACCTTATGGCGCTGGAACAGTGCCAGACCTTCTTTTCCGCGCCCGATCCGGAACGCTTCAAAGAAGGCCGGACGTTTTACTCTACCGGGGTAAAGCACATTCCTGGCGAAACCTCCCAGAAAATTCTTCTGGCGTACGATGTCGCAAATGGCGCGGTTGCATGGAAATATCAGCAAATTGGTCTGGGGCATTCTTCAGGCGGTACCATGACTACCGCTAGCGGGCTCGTCTTCTTTGGAGATGATGCTCGGTCCTTCGAAGCGGTAAACGCAAAAGATGGCACACCGCTGTGGCATTTCAACACGGGGCAGGACATCAGTGCTTCTCCGATGAGCTATGCAATTGACGGCAAGCAGTACGTAAGCATTGCGGCCGGAAGTGACATTTTCAGTTTCGCGTTGCCATAATCAGAGGTTGTGAAAGCGAATTCTCAAAAGCAGGAGGTTCTTTTATGTTTTCCGATTCAGTGACTCGCAGGAAGTTCGCCACTGTGCTTGCGCCGCTGTTGTCCGCGATCGGTCTTACAACGCTAGTCCAGAAATCCGCTAAGGCCGACACTGCGCCATCCCAAGACCCAGATGTTCACAAACTGAACGACGAGGGTAAGCCTGCAGACGGCAAACAGATGATTACGCCGATCGTTGCTCACAATGGTTTGATTTACATTGCGGGACAAGGTGCACATGATCCCGGCCCGGCGCAATCGTGGGATATTGGCGCCCATACCACGAAGGTATTGGACAACGTGAAGAAGCTAGTCGAGGCCGGTGGGGCAACAATGGATCGCGTTGTGCAACTTACCGTGTTCCTCGCAAAGATCGACGACTACGACGGCATGAACAAAGTATTCAAAACCTACTTCCCGCATGGCGGACCCGCCCGCACTACCGTTGCCGTTGCTGCTCTTCCGGGAAACTCGCTGGTAGAAATCAACTGCGTCGCGGCGTTGCCCAGGAAATGACAGGAAAAGGAGCGCACACATGAAACTCAATTGGAGCCGCCGTGGGTTCCTGGGAACTCTAACTGCAATCGCAGGGTCATTTTTCGTGACTCCCAGGCTTCTCGGCGCTAAATCGGCGCCCCCAGAATCTGCCCCAAATCTTAATGGCTTTGGACACTCCGGAGATCCATACAAAGAGCTCGGCGTGACGGCTGTCATCAATGCAGAAGGCACTATGACCATGCTCGGCGGATCGCTAATCCGTCCTGAGGTCGAAACGGTGATGGCGCAAGCAGCACGCCATTTTGTAAGCATTCCTGGCCTGGAGGACGCGGCAGGAAAGCGCATCGCACAAATGCTCAAACTGCCAGAAGGCTACAGTGCTCTAGTGACTTCAGGTGCGGCTGGGGCAATACAATCCGGACTCGCGGGCATCCTCACTGGCGACAACGAGAGCTTCATCAAGCAATTGCCAGACCTGACCGGAATGAAATCTGAGGTCATCATTCAGAAGTCGCATCGTAATCCGTTTGACCATCAGCTCCGAGGAACCGGCGTGAAGCTGATTGAAATTGAGACCCGCGACCAATTGCGACGGGCAGTCAGCGAACGTACCGCAATGATGCATTTCAGTAATTTTGCCAATGCCGCGGGGCAAATCAAAGTGGATGAATGGGTGAAGCTTGCTAAGGAGTTCAAACTGCCGTGCATGAATGATGCAGCGGCGGACACGCCCCCTGTTTCCCACCTTTGGGACTACGCCGATATGGGTTATGACCTCGTGACTTTCAGCGGCGGCAAAGCGCTGAGGGGCCCGCAGTGCGCAGGTTTGTTGATCGGACGCGAGGATCTGGTACATTTCGCGTTACTCAACAACAGTCCTTACGAGGACACGCTCGGCCGCGGCCAGAAAGTCGGAAAGGAAGAGATCGTGGGAATGATCAAGGCATTGGAGCTTTACCTAAACGAAGATCACGATGCGCTCGCGAAAGAGTGGCAGCAACGCCTGGACACGGTTTCTCGACAGATCACCAAAATTCCTGGCGTAAGCACGTCGTTTTTCACTCCCGATATTGCGAATCATGTTCCCCACATGCAAATCACGTGGGATGCCAAGATCTCCTTGACGCCACAGCAGGTGTCGCAGACCTTGCGCGCTGGGCAACCATCTATCGTAATTGGCGGCGGTGAGGGGCGTCCCGGCCTGGCGATGTGTTCCTTCATGCTGCAGCCTGGCGAGGAGCAAATCATTGCCGATCAGTTGGTCATGGTCTTACGCGAACATTCGGCATAGCGAGGTTGAGTTTCAGTCTGCCCTGCGATGAGTATCGCCGGCCACATCGCGACGCGGGAATCTAAAGCAACCCACGTGCGCTGGTTTCTCGTCCTCTGGATCTTCGTCCTGAGTGCGATTGCTTTTCTCGATCGCGTCAACCTCTCCATCGCTGGGCCGTCGATCGCAGCAACCTATCACTTGAGTAATGTGCAACTGGGATCGATATTCGCCGCGTTTTTGTGGGGCTATGCTCTGTTTCAAACCATCGGTGGCCGGGTGGCTGACCGGGTGGGTCCTCGCCGAGTGCTGGCCGGGGGAGTTGTTTGGTGGGGAATCTTTACGGCTCTTACTGCGGCCGTGCCCTCGGGCATAGGGGCTGCGCTCGCCTGGTTTGTAGGCGTCCGGTTTCTGCTGGGGGCAGGTGAAGCAGTGATGTTTCCTGCCGCGAACCAGTTTGTATCGCGCTGGATTCCGGGACCAGAGCGCGGGCTGGCAAATGGATTGATATTTGCCGGAGTCGGCGTTGGCGCCGGTCTCTCTCCTCCGCTCATAACTTACTTGTTACTTCATTATGGATGGCGGGCCTCATTCTGGGTCTGCGCCTTGTTTGGTCTGATCGCCGGCATCGTGTGGTACGTGGCGAGCCGGGACACTCCAGCGGAACATCGCCGCGTTTCCGGGCTGGAACTTGCGACGATCTATTTGGGGCTGAGCCTGAATCCGCAAGCCGCGCGCTCTGATAGCAAGATAAAGCTTGTTCCATGGAGCAGAGTCCTTACGAGCAAAGATGTGCTTGCGGTGACGCTCAGTTACTTCTGCTTCGGTTATGTAGCCTGGATTTTCTTCAGTTGGTTTTACATTTATCTTGCCCAGGCGCGGGGCCTTAACCTGAAAGCAAGCGCGTTTTATGCCATGCTGCCGTTTGTCGCCATGGCGGTATTTTGCATCCTCGGTGGGCGTATCAGCGACTATCTCACGCGCTGGCATGGTCCGCGTTTGGGTCGTTGTGTGCTGGCGTCAGTGGCTATTCTTCTCGCAGGAATTTTTGTGGCTTCGGGTGCGCTGGCAGAAAACGCGCGGATCGCCAGCGTGGTCCTCGCGGGCGGAGCAGGGGCGCTGTATGTCTCCCAGAGTTCATTTTGGTCGGTAACTGCCGATTTGGCGGGCCGTTCTTCGGGTTCAGTTTCTGGTTTCATGAACATGGGCGCTCAAATCGGTGGGGCCGTAACCGCACAACTCACACCCTGGATCGCAAAATATTTCGGATGGACGGCATCCTTCCTGGTGGCAGCAGGTTTATGCGCGCTGGGTTCGGCTGCGTGGCTTTTTGTTGATCCTGTTCGCACCCTCGTCACTGAGGAAGCAGGGATTGGCCGCGAGAAATGACCTGGCGTGGTTGCCAAAACCCTTTTACTGTCGAGAGCCCCGCTTGGATTCCTTCGAGTTTAAGCAGGGTGGATCGGCGAAGAACCGAGCTAATCGATCAAACACGTTTCGAAAATGCGAACAAGCTGTGGGAGGCCGGACGCAATGAGGGTGCAGCTCGCGAATTTCATGCGATGGCGGAAGAAGCCGACTAACCAGGCGAAAAAGCAGGCCTGTTGTAACTCTGAGTGCTAGGTCACGCCCGATCGCAAACTTCACTCATCGTTCCTTCTAAGTGGCCCAAGAAACGCCCTGGAGCCGAAGCGCGGTTTTGCAGTGGACAAACGAAAGTAAACGTTATAAAAAGAAATAGAAAGCAAAACCTCGCGAATCGAGTGTGTAGCAGCATTTTTCGAGCCCGCACCGTGCTAAACGAAGAACGACGACGAGCCATTCTCGATTTATTGAGGCGCGAAGGGCGGGTTCTGGTTACAGATCTCGCGCAGCAGTTCGAAACTTCGCAGGTCACCATCCGTAAAGATCTGGAAATCCTCCATGCACAGGGATTTGTGCACCGGAGCCACGGAGGAGCATTGCCCTCTCGTGAAGGCGCTCTGGCGGATCCCACGCTGCGGGAGAAGGAAAAACTTCATCGCCAGGAAAAGGTTCGGATCGCCGAGGCAGCAGCCGCAATGGTTCAAGAAGGCCAAGTGGTGATCCTGGATTCCGGGACCACGACCACTGCGATTGCACGAGCTCTGCGCAATTTTCATCATCTGACCATTGTGACCAACGCCGTGAACATAGCCTCGGAACTCGCAGGCGCTGATCCGGAAGTAATTCTTACCGGCGGCACGTTGCGTAAGAATTCTTTTTCTCTGGTTGGGCCGATCGCGGAAGATACGCTGCGACGATTGAATGCTGATCTCTTGTTTCTGGGGGTTGATGGGTTCGATGTGCATTACGGATTGAGTACTCCCAACCTGCTGGAGGCAAAGGTCAATCGCGTAATGGCCGAGATTTCCAAGAAAGTGGTGGCGGTATGCGATGCGAGCAAGTTCGGCCATCGCAGCCTGTCGCAGATTGTGCCACCGACAGGACTGCATCATGTAATCACCGACCATGGCGCGCCCAAGTCGGACCTAAAGGCGCTGAAGAAATCTGGCATTGAGGTGACGCTTGTCTGAGACGAATCGGAATGATGGTGCTGGCTCAAAGCAGACGTCGAAACCCGGCGCCCATTCTCTCTCCGAGATTCTCTCGCAACCAGAGTGCTGGGCCGCTTGCCTGAAAGATCTGGAGGCGGGACAAAGAATTCGCGAAGTTGAGAAGCGATTTGGCAAGAGTTCCGAGTGGCTGTTTATTGGATGTGGATCGAGCTACTACATTGCAATGGCCGCGGCCGCCAGCTGGACGGCAATTACGGGTGTTCGGGCTCGAGCGATCCCAGCTTCCGAGCTTTTATTGTTTTCCGATCTGATTTTGGCGGGTACCCAAGACTTTGCTCCAGTTCTGATTTCACGTTCCGGAAATACATCGGAGGTTTTGAAGGTTGCCCGGTACTTGAACCAAGAGAAGATTCCCAGCATAGCGATCAGCTGCACGACTGAGCAGAAACTCGAGGAGATCGCTACGATGTCAATTTTGTTGCCGCGGGCTGACGAGCGGAGCACTGTGATGACTCGCTCGTTTACGTCGATGTTGCTGGCGTTACAGTATCTCGCGGCTTCGCTTGGCGGGAAAGCGGAATTCATCCGTTCGCTGAATGCGCTGCCTGCGGTAGCTGACAAGCTGTTGCAAACATTACCAGCGCGGGTACGAGAATTTGTGGATAAGCACCGTTTTTCAGATTACGTATGCCTGGGGCAGGGGCCCTATTATGGGCTGGCGTGCGAGTCTACACTCAAGCTAATGGAAATGTCATGCTCCTACGCGCAGTCATTTCACGATCTCGAATTCCGCCACGGTCCCAAGTCGATCGTCGGCCGAGAGACGTTAATCACCTTCCTGCTTTCCCAAACAGGTTATGAGGTGGAGAGAGGAATGCTTGAGGAAATCAAAGGACTCGGGGGAATCACTCTGGTGATCGCCAACAGAATCGAAGGCCGCGCGCAGGCAGCGGCCGATCTCGCTATCGAGTTGGAATCTGATTTGCCTGAATATGCGCGCTTGGCGCCGTATGTGTTCCCTGGTCAGTTGATGGGTCTCTACACTGGACTGCAGAAGGGACTTGATCCTGACCGACCGCCGAATTTGAGCCGCGTGGTTATTCTCAAAGAAGACGAACAACGGCCCGAACATGCCGCGATTTGATGTCACCATTGCCGGTGAACTGAACCTTGATCTGGTCCTTTACGGACTGCCCGCAGAACTCGCGCCGGAACGGGAATTGCTCGCCAGTGACATGATGTTTACGCTGGGTGGATCTTCAGCAATCGTTGCCCACAACTTGGCCCTTTTAAGCAACCGCGTGGGATTCATCTCACGCCTGGGCGATGATTCAATGGGCCAGATTGCGCTCCAACGGCTGGCTGCCGCCAGAGTGGATGTCTCTCAAGTGCGCCGCGCTGCCGATGGAACTGCAACTGGGTTGAGCGTGATTCTGCAGCATGGGACATGGCGGAACATCCTCACTTACCCGGGTACGATTTCGAAGCTATGTTTTGAGGATCTGGATTTCGATTACCTGAGTTCGGCTCGGCATTTTCACCTGTCGTCGTTCTATCTCCAAACAGCGCTGCAGCCGCGGGTTGCGGAACTCTTTCAGGAGTTGAAAGCTGCGGGGCTCACCATATCGATGGATACCAATGACGACCCCGATGACCGATGGCAGGGTGGACTGTGGGACGTTTTGCGCTACGTTGATGTGTTTCTTCCCAACGAGAGAGAGGTGTTAAAGATCACCGGCGAGCCCAAGTTGGAAGACGCGACCAGACGTCTGGCTGAAATCGTTCCGCTGGTAGTGGTCAAGAGGGGCGCGGAAGGTGCGATAGCCCAGCGTGGCACCGACCGCTTCTCAAGTCGTCCAATGAAGGTGGACGCGATCGACACTATCGGAGCAGGAGACAGCTTTGATGCTGGATTCATCTCGCAGTACATTCGTGACGCCGACGTTGAGACTTGTTTGGCGTACGGAAATCTAGCAGGCGCTTTGTCGACCACGCGTCCGGGAGGAACAGAGGCGTTCAGGGAACGGCCGCATCGAGAGGAATTCTTTCGCGAGAATGCCATCGCATTGGAGAATTCATCACACGGGTGACAGGGCCGGCTCTTTGGCAGCTATCGCCTGGCCTCACTTATTGCGTGTGATCCCTCAAATTGGTTGAATAATCTTTCCGCGTTTTTGTGGTAAATCTTTTCCAGCACTGAGTCGGGAAGCTCCATGCCATAAATCTCCCAGCGACCCTGCGCTGGATAGCCCCAATAGTCGAAATATTCATCAGCCGTTTCGAGCCAGCGGAAGTGGTTTCTGTACATCTCTTCATCCATTCCATTATCCGTACCGAACATGATGCGATCCTGGTATTTCAGGAAGAATTCACGGGCGCGGCGCGGCTGGCGGCCGAGTTCAGCTTCGCGAGCGCCAAATTCAATCATGACGTTGGGAAGCGAATCGAGCAGGTGGGAGACATAGTCGAGATTTTCAGGCCAGTTGGCTACGTGCAGCGCGACGAACGTCGTGTGGGGATGTTTGGCAAACATTCGATCACGCGCCTCGAGGATCGATTGTTTGCTGGGAAATTGCGGGCCATAGAAACTCCAGTCGGGATGCTCGGTGAGTTCCTCGTAGCGCTCATTCGTGTCGTCGACGGGATGAAAGAACGCTTCAGGATCGGTGACGTGAATGGACACTGGGATTCCAAGCCGCCCACATTCCTCCCAGATAGGATCAAGGCGAGGATCGTCAACCGCAATCAATTTGCCGGACTTGTCGCGGACTCCGAGGCCAAGGTCTTTCAAGACCTTCAGGCCACGCGCTCCGCGGCGGACGGCGTCATCGAGCTGGGCGACCATCTCCTGGCTGAAGTTAGGGTCGTCGATTTTGCTCCAATCAATCTGGGTAAATACCAGGAATCGCCCTGGGTAGGGCTTTGACATTTCATCGATGACCCTCTGCAGCTTCTCGCCCCACATTCCCGTCAAAATCACCACCGTCTTTACGTTCGTGTTGTCCATGACTTCAATCACGCGTTGAGGCGGCATGTGCTCCTCGATTCGCATGGCATCATTGACGTGATTGTGGACATCAATGACGTAGTATTTTGCACGGTCCACTTTGTGCACAGGGGCATGCAGCATGGGAACCGGCTTGAAATCTTTGAGCAGAAGGGTCTTTCGTTGATCGGCATCCTGGGCGGACTTGTAACCGATCTGTTCCTGCGTTTGAGTATCCTTTTGGCGATTGTCGTTGGTTGAATTTTGGGGAAGGGCTAGCGGGACAGCGCTCAGGAACAACGCAGTTGCAACTCGTAGCTTCATCGACATGAAAGATACCTCACAGGATTACTGCGTTTCGCTGAAACGGTTCTTGCTTGACGGGACGAAGCGAGTTCCGATTTTACCTGTGACCTTGATAGACACTGATTTTTCAAATGGCACGCCGTCGAGTCCTTTAGCTGACAATTGCACCGCGAAGGCTCCCGGATGGGTATAAGTATGCGAGACCATAGCTCCCACAGCGTGGGTACCGTCGCCAAGGTCCCACCGATATGTGACGGAGGGGACTGCTGCAAGATCGGCCTCCGCTGAGAACTGGACGCTCTTGCCTGTTTCCGTAGTATCCGGAATGTGCGTGCTTACTGTGGGGGCGTCTGCTGAAATCGAGGTGTCAATGATCTTGAGCACCTTGACCGAGTGAGGCGGCAATTGGAGCGCAATTGTGTCTAAATTGCTCCCGACAGGAGTAGCGGAATCAAAGATGTCCAGGACCTGATTATGGCCATGCCACTGTAATCCCAAGTCACGGAGCAGATCGAATCTGTGCTCGGTCTGTTTTTCCGCCCAATTGAAGACAGTCAACATGGCTTGGCGTTTGCTCTGTTGCAAGAAAAAAATGCTGGGCATGCCGTCTTCTGGCGTGTAACTCATCAGGTCCAGAGGCCGCGACGCGCGGCCCAATCGGGCCATGTTCAGCAGATCCTCATTCTTAATTAGAGCCATTCGGTCAGGATCAATGCCAAGCGTGGGGAGATCATCACCGATTTCGTACATTCCTCCGGCAATGGCGGCTAAGGCAATAGAGAGCTTGGCCTCATCCAGAGTCAGCGGATTCTTGCCTCCATGCCACTCCTGCTCATCGACTGTTTGTCGCGAAACGGTGAAGGCATCCGGATCAGAGACATAGAAATTGCGATTCATGTAGTAGCGCGCCGCAATCCCGGGAGCCGCTTCTTTGCTGGCCTCGAAAGTATGGCCGGTGTCGACGGAAATACGACCGGTGTCCACGATGCCAACGGGATTCAGCATCGGGCTGCCGTCTTTATCAAGGAGAACATCGTCACCCACGGAGTCACGAATAATTTGTAGGCCGATGCGCTGCGCTTCTAGCGCGGTCGTGTTCGGCTTGTAATAAAAGCCTTCAATGGCACTGTCGTCCATGAAATCCAACTTGATATAACGGATACCCCATTCCTTGGTTAGAATGGTGTAGGTTTTGCGAAGATAGTCTTGGGCGCCGGGATTGGTGCAGTCGAGGATGTAAAGTGGGTCCAGCGGTGGGGCCTCGCCGATTACCCAGCCGGCGTGAATCGGCTGTCCAGCGGCATTCCGCACCAGCCAATCTTTGTGATTTTCGTACACCCAGGACCGTTCCGATACCTCAAAGGGCGCGGTCCAGATTCCCGGTGTCAGGCCTATTGTTCGTATCTTGCTTTCGAGAACACTCATGCCGTTGGGGAACAATGTGGCATCGGGAGTGGCATACTCGCCGCGGGCGTACTGATAACCCTCATCAATGTGGAAGAAGGTATATCCGAGATCTCTCAAGTTCTCCGCGAGCCACGTCGCGTTTGTCAAAGCCGCACCCTGATCGAGGCCGAAGTAGTAAGCAGTCCAGCTCCACCAGCCCATCGCGCTGGGAGCACTTACGCGGGCGTGATGCAACTGGCGAATGAGGTTGCCATAGGACTCCAGTTGTTGGTGGTAATTGACGCCGGTGCTGATCAGTAACCGTTCCGAGGAGATATCGGCTCCAGGCGCGAGCGGCAGGCTCAACTCGATCTGATCTTCGGGTGGAGATTTTTCGAGTGAATTTTCTTTCGCGAGTTCGGTGGTCCCTGCCGAGTCAACTTCGTATGAAGTTATATGGTTCTTATCGGCATGCAGTCGGAGGATGGTGAGAAATTTATCGGACGTGAGCGTACCCAGAAAGAGATTTCGCTTTGTGCGGAGGTTGTAAATCAACTGGCTGCCGACTCCGCGATGCACTCCAAGATCTCCCAGATTATGAATCACGATGCCAGGGCGGTCTTCGCTGAAGCTGTCGGAGAGGATGCGGTCGGAGCCGTCAGGTCCCCCGAGATCTGCGATCGTTGGGCCAACGGCTTCGACAACACGAAGGGCCTGAACCGTGATCGGACCAGACCCACCGTTGTGAACTTTGACGGCGACAGTTATGAAGTCAGGATTGGCATGTAGTTGCAAGGAGTAGATCAGGTCAGGCCGGCCGCCGAGGCCGGTGTTGGACACGGTCACCTTGGTTCCTGAGCTAACCTCATCGCTAACACTCTCGCGTGACGGTGAGTGTCGCGGGTAGTCGCTCGACCTGACCCAATGATGATCAATGTCAGCCGCCACACGAGAATGCAGGATCGCTTTCCTCGAAACAGGATCGAAGATGGTGTAGCTGCCGTCGGCGGGATTGACCGAAAACCCAATGCTCTTTTCCTGCGCGATTTCCAATGAGGGATTATGGCGCGAAGCCGCCTGCCCAAAAAGCAAGCTGGGCAGTAGAAAAACAAATAGAAACAACGAATACACCTTTCGAATGCTTTCCATTTTTAGTCCTTTCCCGCTTGAAGCAGGCCGCGATGCCCGCACCACCTCGACGTAAGGCTGGAATATGTCTTCATTGTGTAAGTTTCTCTTGACAAACGCACCATATCGAAACTAAAAGTAACTGTTCGTAAATATACGCGAAAAGTGCGGCCCTACGTAAGACCCAAAGATCATCCCGGCGATTCTCGGGTAAGAGGTCGACAGCGTTGCCAGGGCGAGGCCGCACAACTGAGGAGCGTCATCATGCCGACTGGGAGCCTCCGCCATGGCATTCTCTTCCTTCTTGTCCTGTGTTTTTCCTTGTATGTCGGCTTGCCCAGTTCGGCATGGGCGCAGAAGGATACCGGCAGCATCGTGGGGACCGTAAAAGATCCGAGCGGCGCTGTCTTGCCGAACGCACAAGTCACGTTGAAAGACACCGAGCGTGGAACCACGTTTGTGACGCATACCAATGAGTCGGGTGAATTCGTAGCCAGCGCGCTAAAGATCGGCCGCTATACCGTCACGGTCGAACATTCAGGATTCAAGAAGGCGGTTTCGGTGCCGGTGGATCTGGACGTGCAGCAGCGCATTGCTGTGAACATCACTTTGCAGGTGGGGCAAGTCATCGAGTCGGTCCAAGTGACGGGCGCAACCCCGCTACTTGAAACCGAGACGTCCGAACTGGGCCAGGTCGTGGATGCTAAACAGGTGCACAACCTCCCGCTCAACGGACGCAACTTTGCCCAGCTCGCGTTACTGACGGCCGGGACTGCCCCCAGCGAACCTGGGGCGCGCGATGAGAACAGTTTCGGCTTCAGCGCTAACGGCGGACGCTCGCTGCAGAACAATTTCCTGCTCGACGGCATTGACAACAATTCCAATCTCCCCGACCTGCTGAACGAAACCAATTACGTGATCCAGCCCTCCGTGGAGGCCCTGCAGGAATTTAAAGTCCAAACCAATGCCTACAGCGCGGAGTTTGGGCGCGGCAATGGCGCGATCGTCAACGTGGCGATCATGTCTGGCACAAATTTGTTCCATGGCGGAGCGTGGGAGTTCGTGCGCAATGAGAAGTTTGATGCCCGCAACTTTTTCGATGATCCCACCAAGGGGACCCCGCCATACAAGCAAAATCAATTCGGCGCCAAGCTGGGTGGCCCGATTTGGAAGAACCGCACGTTTTTCTTTGTCGATTACGAAGGCTTGCGCATCCGGCAGGCGCAGACACAGTCGTTCCTCCTGCCCAGCCTGGCAGAGAGGACCGGGGATTTCTCCGAGCTGATCGACTACACCACCCAGGCCTTGGATCCGAATGGCAATCCGGCAGTGGACTGCAATGGCAAACCGACCTATAACGGAGAAATCTTTGACACGCGACGCACGCAGGCGATCAGTACAACTCAACTATGCGGTGTGCCCTTCAGCTATGATCCCTCGACCGGACTGCCGGTCAACGTTATTCCCGGCACGCCAGCCGTGGCAGGAGGCGGATTCCTTGATCCGCTGGCACTCCGGCTAGCCGCACTGTACCCGCAGCCGAACGTTTTCAACAACCCGGCCATTAACTTCACCACTAACCCGGTCAGGCAAGAAACGCGCAATAATTTCGACGTCCGCATCGATCATAAGTTCAGTGATAAGGATGATTCTTTCTACCGCTTCAGCTACGAGAACCAACCGAGCCTTATTCCCGGTCCATTTCCCGGAGTCGCTGACGGCGGTGGTTTTTTCAGCGGCGACGAAGACAACGCCTATCGCAGCTTCGCGCTCAGCGAGACCCATCTGTTCCGGCCGGAACTGATTAATGAATTTCGCTTCGGCTACAATCGCGTCCACTCGCGTCGGTTCCAACTCAACTTCAACCAGAACGTCTCCGCCGCTCTCGGTTTCCCGGGCGTGCCTTTCGGCCCGGAGAACGGAGGCCTGCCCCAGCTGACTTTCAGCGATGTGCCGCAATTGGGCAGTCCGACATTCTTGCCCTCACTGGAAGTCCAGAACACCTATAGCATTACTGACAACCTTACCTGGGTAAGAGGCAATCACACTCTAAAGTTCGGGACCGAAATTCGCCGCGAGCAATTCACGATTTTTCAGCCGGCGGAGTCGCGGGGGACCCTCGATTTCGGGAACGGGTTCACCGACAATGCCGCAGCGCCGAATACCGGCGGTTCAGGTTTCGCATCATTTCTAGCGGGCTTATCTGATGGAGGCGCCATCAATAATCTGCACAATGTGGATTATCATCGCCCCGTGTATTCGTTTTATGGGCAGGACGATTGGAAGGTCACACCGCGGCTGACTCTAAACCTCGGTTTGCGATATGAGCTTTTCACCACTGTGAAAGAAGCCCACAACGAGCAAGGTACGTTCGACCTGAACGATCCCAGTAATCCCACCATCATCGTCCCCAAGGGACAGACAATGCAGTTGACGCCAACCTTGGCTGGGGAGATCCGCATACTCGCGACGGGCAGTCGTGGGCTCGTACCCGTCGATACTAACAACTTTGCCCCGCGCATCGGGTTGGCGTTCCAACTCACCAATCGAACGGTCCTGCGTTCCGGATATGGATTTTTTTACGGTGGAGAGGAAGACGGGCCTTACTCCAACCCTAGCGCGGGATTCAATCCACCGTTCTTCGTGACGCAGTCCTTTAGTCAGCCATGCAGTGCGGCTTCGGCCAACCCTGCCCTGTATTCGACAAACCCCAACACCAACAACGACTGCGCCATCCCCGGCATCAGCAACGCCCCCGGTGGGATTCCCGGCTCGGCTGGAATCTCAGTGGGCTTCCCCGCCAGCGCACTGGTTGACCCTAACACCCCTACTCTGTACTCCATCGATCCGAAACTCGTGACCCCTTACCTCCAGCAGTGGCATCTCTCAATCGAGCGCGAACTGGGATGGGATTCAGTGTTTGAGATCAGTTACGCTGGATCGAAAGGCAATAAGCTGTACACCTTTTTCAACGGTAACCAGGCGTCGCCTACGCCAGACCCGCTGGCGCCCACGGCCCCGCGACGCCCCGTGCCGCTAATCGACACCGGCATTGACTGGTTCCGCTCCAGCGGGGCATCGAGCTATAATTCGTTGCAGCTCCGGGCGGAGAAACGCTTCTCCCATGGGCTCTCGTTCATGGCTGCTTACACATGGGCGCATTCTATTGACAACGCTTCGAACGCCAACCTCGGAGCGCAAAATAATGACGACTTCCGCGACTTCCGGCTCCCCCAGATAGAGTATGGCAATTCATCGTTCAGCGTACGCCACCGCGCCGTGTTCAGCTACATCTACGAACTTCCTTTCGGTCGCGGTAAGAGTCTGGCGGGAAATGTTGGCAATGGGTTGAACTACGCGGTAGGCGGATGGCAGATCGCGGGCGTGGCCACGATTTCGTCCGGCAACTGGTTTACTCTCACCGACGGCAACGGAAACTTCTCGAACTCCGACGGCGGCACGGAAGGAAACTCCCAGCGCGCAGATCAAATCGGCGATCCTAATGCTAAGCCATGCGTCCCCGGAACGTTCTTCAATACCTGTGCATTCACTGACCCGGTATTAGGTTCTTATGGAAATGTGGGCCGCAACAGCTTGCAGGGACCGGGTTCCATCACTTGGGACATGTCGCTGTTCAAGACCTTCAAACTGTCAGAGCGCTTCAATCTGGAGTTTCGTTCGGAGTTCTTCAACCTGCTCAACCACACTAACCTCCTGCTATCGCAATCAGGACCGCAGGAGTCCAACAATAGCACCGTGCTGGGAAGTCCGCAGTTCGGGTTCCTGACCTCCGCTCGCTCGCCGCGCCAGATTCAGTTCGCGTTGAAGCTGTCGTTTTGACCTGACGATCTTTCGCTGGCGTCAGCAAGAAAGAAATGAGAAATAACTCGTTCCTACTCGCGGCCGGCTTGTCCTTCCTGGTTATTCTCCCTATCGCTGCTTCCGCGCAGTCCTCCAACCTGACGGAACTGCAGAGCGGCTGGCGAATGGCGTCTGCCACCACCATTAGTGATGAAGCCGCTGTCTCTCATGCCGACTTCGATGATTCCAAGTGGTACCCGATTCGTCGTATGCCTGCGACTGTCCTGCAGGTACTCGAAGACAACGGTGTTTACAAAGATCTTTACTACGGCATGAATCTCATGACGCCGGGTGAACTCTGGAAACAAGATTGGTGGTATCGGACCACCTTCACGGCACCGGCTGGCCAGCAAGTCTATTCACTCATCTTCAAAGGCATCAATTATAGGGCCGACGTTTGGCTCAATGGCAACAAGATCGCGGACAACTCGCAAGCAGTCGGAATGTACGCTCAGTTGGAGTTCGATGTAAGCAGGCAAATCAGGCCGGGCGCCGCCAACGTGCTGGCCGTGAAAGTCACCCCTGAGAGAGATCTCCTTACCGAAAGCGGCATCCTGGTAGGCGACCATGCCGTCGAGCTGGCAGACAGCTGGCTCGACTGGATCAACTGGAAGTACATCGGATATCACGACCCCGTCCACAACATCAACATTCCGTTTGTGCCTGACCGCAATGCTGGTGTGTGGAAGCGAGTATTCCTCAGCGCCACGGGCGCAGTAATGGTCCGTGACGCATACGTTGTGACTGATCTCCCACTGCCCGCGACCAACCCGGCCGCGCTCACCGTCTACTGCGACCTGAACAATCGCACCGACCGGCCTGTCTCCGGAGTGCTTCGCGGGGAAATCTCCCGGCCCGGAAAGCCAATCGTTATGTTCGAGAAGCAAGTCTCTCTGCTCGCCGACCAGATCACGGAAGCGGCATTTACGCCTGACGAGTTTACCCAGCTTTCCATTCCGGATCCCGATCTCTGGTGGCCATACCGCTGGGGCCAGCCCAACCTGTATCACCTCAAGCTGGACTTCTCAATCGATAGCAAACCTTCTGACTCGCAGGAAATCGACTTCGGCATTCGTAAAATTACGCAACGTCGCGATGGGGACAACAGCTTTCCCCAGATCGGAAGTGGTGGCGGCAGTTTCTATTTGCAGATCAACGGCCGCGATTATCTGATTCGTGGCGCCGCCTACGCTCCCGATCTGGTTTTCCGGAGCGATCCCGAGCGCGATGCCGCCAATATCCTCTATATCAAAGACCTGGGATTGAACCTGATTCGCTGGGAGCTGAAGATCGCCGACGACACCATGATCGAGCGCGCCGACCGTGAAGGCATTCCCGTAATGCTGGGCTGGATGTGCTGCATGCAGTGGGAGCACTGGGATTTGTGGAGCGCTGAGGATCAATGGGTCGCGCGCGCGAGTCTGCGCTCTCGCCTCCGCGAACTCCGTTCTCACGCGGCGGTAGTGCTATGGGCCAACGGCAGCGATGGCCTGCCGCCCGATCCAGTTCTCAATGACTATCACCAGGTCGAGAAAGAGCTGCATTGGCAGGACGCCATCGTAGACACAGTGGCGGAGAGAAACCGCTATTGGAGCGGTATTCACATGCTTGGGCCGTACGTCTGGCGCCCGCCTTATTACTGGTTCAGCGAAAAGTATGGCCCGGCACGCGGTTCTTCGGCTGAAGAGGGCGACAATGAAACCATTCCGACACTCGATAGCTTGAAGAAGTTCATCCCTGCCGACAAGCTTTGGCCGCCAAACGATTACTGGTATTTTCACGCCGGCGGAAACGAGGGAGGAAACAACACCCTGGCCAACATCACTCGCGCATTGGATCACCGTTACGGTCCATCCCGAAGCGCGGAGGAGTTGGCGAAGAAAGCCCAAGTAGCCTATTACGAGGATGTGCGCGCGAAGTATGAGACTTACGCGGTCCACTGGTCCGATCGAAAAATGGTGATGCATTGGATGATGGACGCCCCTTGGCCCTCATTCTTCGGCCATCTCTACGACTATTACTTCAAACAGGGTGGCGGCTATTTCGGCGCCAAGAAGGCTATGCAGCCGAGAAGCGTGGTGTGGGATTATTACGCGACCAGCGACCGCAGCACTGCCCACGTGTATGCCGTTAATCTGACTTCAGAGCCTGTGCACGGGAAGGTGTCAATCTCGCTTTATAACCTTGACGGCAGTGTCAAATACATCAACGCCGCCGTGGTCGACGTGCCTGCCAATTCGTCCATTGTCGCAATGTCGGTTCCTCGCGTTTCGGGACTCAGCTCTGCGTACTTTGTTCGTTGCCAATTCATTGGTCCGGAGGGCAGCCTTCTCATGGAAAACGTCTATTGGGAATCAATGACGGATGACGATCTGGGCAGCCCCAGCAATGACGATCAGTTCACAACCAAACTGGAGAAGTGGGCCGACTTGACCTCACTTGACCAAATGTCGCCGGTCAATCTAAAAGTCGGCAGCTCGCTTAGCCGCAACGGTGGGGAGCAAACCGCCACAATAACGCTTGCTAACAACTCAAACCACATTGCATTTTTTGTGCGCGTGGAACTAACTCGCGACAGTGACGGGGACGAAATCCTTCCGATTGTCTACGACGACAATTACGTCACCTTGTTTCCCCACGAATCACGGGCTATCACAGCCAAGTTTCAGGCATCGGAATTAGAGGGCGGCACCGCTGGATTGAGAGTCGCAGGATACAACGTGCCGAAGAAGTTGCTGTCACTGAAGACCGGGACCCGTTAAAGCTAAAGTGATTCCGCCGGAGCCTGGAAGCTGCTCCGAACTGGCGTCTCAAATCTCTCAGGCTCTGCCTCATCGGACGCCCGAGTCCCTGCGCAGGCTGGGCCGGATGGTCCGCAACGCGCAGTTACGCCGTCAGGGCTGATTGATCCTTCAACTTTTGATGAAGGAGTCACGCGGGTATCGAGAAGAAGTCCACGTTGATTCCGCTGGACAAAGGCTGCGTACACGCCCGACTTCATAACATTTGTAACAAGTAATTGACCACGAGAATAAGCGCTGCTGTTGATAACAAAGGGGATTGGTGAGTGCGGAAGGAATCTCTTTCAAGACAGGAATATGAGCACTTGGCAGTGCGTTTGTTGTGACGGGAATCCCGGTAGTGGACTGCGCCGCCGGAATCTGTATGCCGTGCTCCTGCAAAAGACACCGTAGACGAACATTTTCTTCACGCAAGCGCTGCATCTCTGCAAGAGCAGACTGCAGGTCCAGGAACTTGGGATTAGATTCGTTCACGTGAGGCCATTGTCGCCGTCTACAATCTGTGACTCGATCAGGAATAATCTCACAGTTTGCGGACCCGTCAGTTGTCGCGTCCGAAGGTTCGCCTACTAAGTGCCGGTCGCCTGGCACAGCAGCGAGTGGCTGGCTGCGGGGCGCTTGATCGCGAAAACGACTCTTCCGTCATCCAACGATCCCCTCTCCGATTAGCGACTAGTATATTAGGCACAATATGGACAAAGTCGCAATACGCCTAGTATATTAGGCCTACTATGCTAAAGCTGCACTCCATTGGTGCTCAAATAGCGTCCAGACGGAAGGCTCTCGGGCTTAGCCAATCCGCGTTGGCTGACAAGGCCGGTGTGAGTCGGGCAACGCTCGAAGCACTGGAGAATGGCCGATCAGGTGAACTTGGTTTTTCCAAAGTCGCCAACATTTTGTCGGCGCTCGGCCTAGAGTTGAAACTACAAGAGGCAGACCTGCAACGGCCTACTTTGGACGAGCTCTTAGAAGAGGATCGCGATGATAAAGGTCTGGACAGACGCCGCTGAGGCAGGACTGCTGGACAGGCAGCGGGATCGCGGAAGTGCTTTTGCGTACTTGCCTGAGACCCTCCTGGGACGTGCCCTTTGGCCTCCCCCCAATCTTCGAGATGAACCTCCCGGAAGGCGCGTTGCGGGAACGGCTGCGACTCGCCTTCGCGAAGGCGACTGGAACCTTCGATGATTTTGATCTGCTCGCCATTATTGGCCGCTCACAAGTAGGCCGCGTCCGGTACACCGGCGACAAGGAGAGGCTCAACGAGGATGTTCCTTTTCAGTCGGTGGACGAGATTTTGGCAAGTCGTCGCGACGGAGACTTGTTTCGTTACCTCATCGAGAAGTTCGCGGCCTTCTCAGGCATCAGCGGTGTCCAGCCGAAGATTCTTGTGCGCGACGAGAACGCATCCCTGACACTGGCAGGCGCTCAACCTCGAATCTCGCCGAGCTGTAGGGGTGCAACTCACATCGTGAAGTTCTGGGAGCCAAACGAATTTCCGCAGCTCGCGGCGAACGAATACTTCTGCCTGAAGGCCGCAGAGCGTTGCGGGCTGGACGTACCTCGGTATCGGCTCGCAGAAGACGGAATGGCCCTTGTCGTTGACCGTTTCGACTTGCGTCCAGACGGTACCTACCGGGGGTTTGAAGATTTTTGCGTTCTGAACGCGAGAAGAACGGATGAG
>WNFJ01131666.1_pt1 | contig 78921 bp, 84 predicted proteins | sample 5400461 | NCBI WGS metagenome assembly WNFJ01 (sample SAMN13153349, study PRJNA577476) | soil metagenome | isolation source: 115 cm saprolite on Douglas fir-dominated hillslope | place: USA:California | collected 2013-09-17
CCCGGGTTGCCGAACATGACCGAGACGCCTTCCTGCTTCAGCATCTGGAGGAACGCCTGCTTGCCGGAGATGTATGCCATGGGGCCAGATGATAAGCTCTCTCGCGTGCCACCGCCAGATGCCCCGCTCCTCCGGGCCGCCCGGCGGGAACCGGTGCCGTACACCCCCGTGTGGCTCATGCGTCAGGCCGGTCGCTACCTGCCCGAGTACCGCGCGATGCGCGCGAAGTACGGCTTCCTCGAGCTGTGCCGGAACCCCGACGCGGCGGCCGAGGTCACGCTCCAGCCCGTGGACCGCCTCGGCGTGGACGCGGCGATCCTCTTCGCCGACATCCTCCTGCTCGTCGAGCCGCTCGGCGTCGGCCTCGAGTTCGCGAAGGGCGAGGGCCCCGTGATCCACCGCCCGGTGCGGAGCGAGCGCGACGTCGCGAAGCTCCGGCCGATCGACGTCGAGCGCGCGGTGCCCTTCGTGTTCGAGACGGCGCGGCGCGTGACGCGGGCGCTCGCGGGCCGGGTGCCGCTGATCGGATTCGCCGGCGCGCCGTTCACGGTCGTCTCGTACCTCGTGGAGGGCGGCCCGTCGCGCGACTACCTCCACACCAAGCGCCTCATGTACGAGGAGCCCGAGGCGTGGCACCGGCTGATGGAGCTCCTGGCCGACGCGACGGCGCGCTACCTCACGGGCCAGATCGCCGCGGGCGCGCAGGCCGTGCAGCTCTTCGACTCGTGGGTGGGCGTGCTCGGGCCCGACGACTACCGCGCGTTCGTCCAGCCGCACACGCGCGCGGTGATCCGTGGGCTCACGCCCGGCGTGCCGGTCATTCATTTCGCGACCGGCACCGCCGCGCTCCTGCCGCTCATGCGGGCGGCGGGCGGCGACGTCATCGGCCTGGACTGGCGCGTCGATCTCGACGCGGCGTGGGCGGCGGTCGGCCACGACGTCGCGGTGCAGGGGAACCTGGACCCCGCGGTGCTCCTCGCGAAGCCGCCGTACATCCGGCAGCGCGTGAAGGAGATCCTCGAGCGCGCGGCCGGCCGTTCGGGTCACATCTTCAATCTCGGGCACGGGGTCCTCCCGGAGACGCCCGTCGAGCACGTGAAGGCGCTCGTCGACATCGTCCACGAGCTCAGCGACCGCCGGTGACGGCCCTCGACGCCGTCCTCCTGATCGCGTTCGGCGGTCCGACGGCGCCCGACGAGATCCGCCCCTTCCTCGAGCTCGTCGCGCGCGGCCGGCCGATTCCTCCGGAGCGACTCGAGGAGGTGGCGCGGCACTACGAGCGGATGCCCGGCCGGCGCTCGCCGCTGAGCGACCTCACCTTCGCCCAGGCGCGCGGGCTCGAGCGCGAGCTCGCCGCGCGCGGGCCCGCGCTCCCCGTCTTCGTCGGCATGCGGAACTGGCGCCCCTTCCTCCACGACACGCTCCGCGCGATGGCCGAGCGGGGCGTGAAGCGCGCCCTCGGCGTCATCCTCTCGGCGTTCCGCACGGAGGCCTCGTGGGAGCGCTATCAGCAGGACGTCGCCGACGCCCGCACGCGCGTCGCGGACGCGCCCGAGATCGTCTTCGCGCCGGCGTGGTTCGAGCGGCCGGAGTTCATCGAATCGGTCGCCGACCGTGTGAGCGCGGCCTTCACCGCGGTCCCGGCGGCCGCGCGGGCTCGCACGCCGCTCGTCTTCACGGCCCACAGCGTTCCCGTCCAGATGGCGAGCGCCTCAGCGTACGTCGCCGACTTCACCGCCGCGGCGCGCGCCGTCGCACGACGGCTCGAGCACGCGCGCTGGTCGCTCGCGTACCAGAGTCGGAGCGGGAGCCCGCGCGAGCCGTGGCTCGAGCCCGACATCGGCGAGGTCCTGAAGCGGCTCGCGCGCGAGGGTGAGCGCCACGCGGTCGTGGCGCCGATCGGCTTCGTCTGCGACCACGTGGAGGTCCTCTACGACCTCGACGTCGAGGCGCGCGCGCTCGCCGCGGCGAACGGCCTGACGCTCCATCGCGCCGCCGCCGTCAACGACCATCCCGCGTTCATCGCGATGCTCGCCGATCTCGTGCGGACCGCGGGGTGACCCCATGAGGCTCGTGGTCGTCGGCGGCGGCGTCACGGGGCTCGCGGCGGCGCACCGCGCCGTCGAGCTCGCGCGGGAACGGGGCATCGCGCTCGAGCTCGTGCTCCTCGAGGCCCGCGAGCGGCTCGGCGGCACGATCGCGACCGAGCGCGCCGGCGGCTTCCTCGTCGAGGCGGGCCCGGACTCGTTCCTCTCGGAGAAGCCGTGGGCGCTGGCGCTCTGCCGGCGGCTCGGCATCGAGGACCGGCTCGCGCGCACCGACGACCGGTACCGGAAGGTCTTCGTCTGGCGCGCCGGGCGGCTCCATCCGCTGCCCGACGGCTTCCAGCTGCTCGCGCCGACGCGGCTCGCCCCGTTTCTCGCCTCGCGCCTCTTCTCCTGGCCGGGGAAGCTCAGGGTGGCGCTCGACCTCGTCCTGCCCCGCGGCCACGCCGACGACGAGAGCCTCGGCGCGTTCGTGCGGCGGCGGCTCGGCCGCGAGGCGCTCGAGCGCGTCGCCCAGCCGCTCGTCGCGGGCATCTACACGGCCGATCCCGACGACCTCTCCCTCGCGGCGACGCTGCCGCGCTTCCTCGAGCTCGAGAAGCGCGAGCGCTCGATCGTCCTCGCCCTCTGGCGGGCGAGCCGCGCGGCGCCGCAGGCCGGCACCTCGGGCGCGCGCTGGAGCCTGTTCGTCACGTTCAAGGAGGGGATGGAGGAGCTCGTCACCGCGCTCGCCGGGCGGCTTCCCGGCGGCGCCGCGCTCGTGAAGCACCGCGTGGTCGGGATCGAGCGGAACGGCGGGGTCTGGCGCGTCGCGGCCGAGGCCGGTGGGACGTTCGCCGCCGACCGCGTGATCGTGGCGGCCGAGACGCACGTCGCCGCGCGCCTGCTCCGCTACACGGACCCGGCGCTCGCGACGCTCCTCGGAGAGATCCCCTACGCGTCGTCGGCGACGATCTCCCTCGGCTATCGCCGCGCCGACGTGCCGCACCCGCTCGACGGCTTCGGCTTCGTCGTGCCGCGCACCGAGCGTCGCGCGCTCCTCGCGTGCACCTTCGCGAGCGTGAAATATCCCGGCCGGGCGCCCGCGGGACACACGCTGCTCCGCGCCTTCGTCGGCGGCGCGCTCGACGCGGCCATCCTGGGCGCGGACGACGCGACGCTGGTCGAGCGGGCCCGCGACGAGCTCCGCCAGGCGCTCGGCGTCACGGCCGAGCCCGTGCTGACGCGCGTCTGTCGCTGGCCGGCCGTGATGCCGCAGTACCGCGTGGGCCACCTGGCGCGCGTCGAGACGATCGAGCGGCGTGTGGCCGCGCTCCCCGGCCTCGGGCTCGCGGGCGGCGGCTATCGCGGCGTGGGCATCGCCGACTGCGTGCGGTCGGCCGAGGACGCCACCGAGCGGGCGCTCGGCGCCGGCGCGACCTGAGGCCCCGGGCGCGTTACGAGGGCGAGGCGTCGCTGGCGGGCGCTGGAGACGCGCGCCGCCCGAACGTCCGCTCGACGAAGGCGCGAGCCCGTGCCGGATCGACGGCGTTCGCGCGCTGGCACGGCGTGGTCTCCGCCAGGATGCGCTCGGGGTCCTGCCAGAGCCGGTACGTCTTGTACTTGTCCTCGAACTCGATGCCGAGGCCGCGCGCGAACACCGAGAGGTAGTGCTCGATCGTCACGGGCCGCTCGGTCTCGAACCCGCAGAGCAGGCGCTGGCAGCCGTGATAGATCGTCGCGAGCGTGTCCGCGCCCGCGGCTCGGGCGCGGTCGATCTCGTCGAGCACCAGGCGGTTCCAGGTGTCGAGCCCGAGCTCTCGCTGGACCGCGGCCGTGCAGATCCGGCCGAAGCGCGCCTCCGGCTCGATCGGGACGAACGCGAGCCCGGGCACCGCCTCGAGGAGCCGCCGCCCCGCCCGGCCCTCGCGGCGCCGCGGCTCGCTCTGCGCGTGGGAGTGGAGCGCGACGTGCGCCCGCACCTCGCGGGAGAACGTGAGCCGGGGGAGCTGGTCGACGAGGAACTCGGTCGCGTGGCGGAACGGGAACGACAGGCGGATCTTCTGGACCTCGTCGTAGAAGTAGATGCAGGACGGGCACCACATCACGATCTCCTTCGGCCGGTAACGGCCGAAGAGCTCGAGCGTGCGCCGGCTCATGCCGTCCGCCGCCGCCGCGTCGCCGTTCTGGTGGTGTTGGATGCCGCAGCAATACGTGGGCCCGCCGACGGCGACATAGTCGAGGCCGAGGCGGTCGAAGATCGTCGTGATCGTCTGCACCATGTGAGAGGTCCGGAGGACGTTGCAGCCGAGGTAGAGGACGATCTCGTGGGGCTCGGCGTCGCGCCCCGGCGGCGCGAGGGTCCACCGGCGCTCGCCCGGCAGCGTCGTGAGATCGTGGGTCAGCGTGATCTCGCCGAAGTAGCCACGGTAGTCGTACGCCACGGACCCCTCCCGCCGTCGGCCGGCGAGCCCCATCGTACTACACGTGCTCGCGCGGCAGCAGCTCGTGCGGATGCGGGTCGAGATAGGACTGGGCGGCGAGGTCACGGAGGTCGAGGCGCCGGACATAGCGCCTCGCGAGGGTCAGCGGGACGCGCAGAGGCACGCGGCCGCGGCGGTATTCCCGGATCAGCCGGGCGAGCTCGGCGCGGGCCGTCGCGTCGAGGACGCGCGCGAGGACGCCCGCGAGGCGCCGGAGCGCCTCCGCGTGACGGGCGCGCGTCGCGCCGACGGCGAGTGTCTCCATGAAGCGCGCGCCGTACCGCGCGAGCCGGGCGCGCGTGAGCGGCCCCGGCGTCGCGACGAGCCGGCCGAGCCTCGTGAGCCTGGCCGGGCTGTGCGCGAGGAGGGCGAGCTCCTGGGCCGCGTGGAAGGCGACGAGGTCGCCGCGCCGCGGCGCGGTCGCCAGGAAGGCGCGCCAGCGCGCGGCCGCCCAGACCCGCTCGAGGAAATTGTCTCGGATCGCGGGGTCGGCGAGGCGGCCCTCCTCCTCGACGGGGAGCAGGGGAAAGCGCGCGACGAGGGCCCGCGCGTAGAGCCCGCGGCCGGCGCGCGCCGGCGCGCCGCGGGCCCGGTAGACGCGGACGCGGAAGAGGCCGCACGAGGGCGAGGCGCGCTTGAGCACGTAGCCGTCGAGGCCGAGCGCCGCGAGCTCGCCGAGCTTCGCCTCCGCGTAGCGGCGCATACGCGCGGTGAGGTCCTCGCCGGTCTTCTCGGCGACGAGCCGCGGCGCCGTCGCGCCGCCGACGAGGCGGAGCGTGGCGCGCGGGATCCCGAGACCGATCTCGACCTCGGGGCACACGGGCACCCACTCGACGAAGGGGCCGAGGGTCTCGGTGAGGAAGGCGTCCCGCTTGTGGCCGCCGTCGTAACGGACCTCCTGGCCCAGGAGGCAGGCGGAGACGCCGAGCCGGAGCTTTTTACCCTCGCGTTCGCGCATGGGGTTGATTAGTCTAGCAGGCCAACGAGGGGGACTCCGCGCATGCCGGGGGAGGCGCCGATGCTTGAGGTCGTCACGCTGAAGGAGATCGACGCCATCTTCGCGGTCACCGACGCCCTCGGGATCCACCGGGAGAAGCTGGTCATTCCGCTCGGGCCCGCGTCACCCGGCCGCGTGCGGAAGCTGCCGGGCGGCAAGCTCGAGATCGTCGTGGATGCGACGCGTCCCATCGAGGAGTGGGTGAAAGAGCTGCCCCGGCTCGTCGCCGCGGCGGAGGGCAGCTGACCTGGGCGACGGGCTGAAGCGGCAGCTCGGGCTGCTTCCGCTCGCCGCGATCTTCTTCTTCAACGTCGGCGGCGGGCCCTACGGGATCGAGGACGTCGTGCCGTCCTTCGGCCCCGGCATGACGCTGATCCTCCTGGTCGTCACGCCGCTCCTTTGGAGCCTGCCCGTCGCCCTCGCGATGTCGGAGCTCGCCTCCGCGATGCCCGAGGAGGGCGGCTACGTCGCGTGGACGCGGCGCGCCTTCGGGCGCTTCTGGTCGTTCCAGGTCGGCTGGTGGAGCTGGATCGACAGCTTCGTGGACGTGGCGGTCTATCCGGCGCTCTTCGTCGAGTATGTGCGGTTCTGGCGTCCCGCGATGACCCCCTTCGAGCGCTGGGTCCTCGTGCTCGGCTTCATCGCCGTGCTGACCGCGCTGAATCTCTTCGGCATCCGGCCGACCGGGCGGGTCGCCGTCGCGCTGGCCGTCGTCGGGCTCCTCCCGGTCGCGGTCTTCACCGTCGTCGGTCTCGGCGCCGTCCGCGGCGTGCCGTGGACGCCGCTCGCGCCGGAGGGCCAGACGCTCGAGACGCTCGGCCTGGGGCTCGCCGTCGTCATGTGGAACTACTCGGGGTGGGACACCCCGGCCACCATCCTCGGCGAGACGCGGGCGCCGGAGCGCACCTTCCGGCGGGCCGCGCTCCTCGCCCTGCCCGTGCTCGCCGCGTCCTACGTGCTGCCGATCGGCGTGGCGCTGGCGTCGGGCGCCCTCGAGTGGCGCGCGTGGTCGACGGGTGCCTTGCCGGTCGTGGCCAGCGCGGTCGGCGGGGAGTGGCTCGCTCACGCGGTGACGGTGGGGGCGGTCGTGAGCACGGCCGGGCTCTTCATGTCCCTGCTCCTCACGAACTCGCGCCTGCCCTACGTGCTCGCGCTCGATCACGCGATGCCCGCCTGGCTCGGCCGCGTGCACCCGCGCTTCGGAACGCCGTGGCCGGCCGTGATCGTCTCGGCGGCGCTCTACGCGGTCTTCGCCGCGTTCTCGTTCAGGGAGCTGATCATTCTCGACGTGTGGCTCTACTCGCTGAGCCTCCTCGTCGAGCTAGCGGCCTTCGTCTGGCTGCGCGTGGTCGAGCCCGAGCTGCCGCGACCCTGGCGGGTCCCCGGCGGCTTCGCGGGCGCGATGCTGGTGATCGTCTTCCCGACGCTGTTCGTGCTCGGCGCCCTCGCCACCGCGGGCCTGCGCAACACGATCGCCGGCCTGATCGGCGCCGTGTCGGGGCCGATCGCCTACGGGCTCCTGGCGCGCTCGGCGCGCCCGCGCTGAGCGCGTCGCCCGTCAGCCGCGGGTGGCCGCCCGCCGGCCGGCGGGCTCGAGGTTCTCGTCGAGGATCGTCGCGAGGCAGTCGAGCGTCGAGAGGGAATAGACGTAGGTCTTCCAACCAATCGCGACGTGGTCCGGCCGCTCGCCGGGGCGCAGCGGAGGGAAGATCTCGACGCTCACGTTGGGGCCGTCCTGCGTGCAGCCGCCGGCGCAGCATTCGCGGAAGCCCACGCGGTCCTCGAGCCCGCGAGCGGCCACGAGCGCGCGAAGCCGCGCGAGGATCGCCGCGGCGTCCATGCGGCGGGCGCGGTCACCACGCTCGACGGGCAGGACCACGACGCCGCGCTCGCGCGGGCACACCGTGACGACGAGGCGTCGTTCCCCCACCGTCACGCCTCCTCGCGCATCCGCTCGGCGAGTCTGAGGGCGGCCCGCACGGGCTCGGCGTCGGGCCGGTGCCAGCGCGCGGCGAGGCCCGCGCGTCGGACCGCGCGCGCGAGCCCGGCCCGGAACCACGCGTCATCGAGCACGCTTCCCGCCCAGCTGATGGCCACGGGCCGGCGTAGCCCGAGCCGCCGCGCGACCGCGCGCGCCTCACCCGCGAGGGCCGTCTGCCCCGCGCGTGCGATCGCCCGCGCGGCACCGTCCCCCCTGCGGGCGCGCGCCAGAACCCGGGGGGCCCACGGGGCGACCCGCGCGACCGTGTCGGGGGCGTGGGCGGCGCGGAGAGCGGTGCGGAGGTCGCCCCGGGCCGCGCGGGAGCGGAGCCACTCGCGGCCGAGCCAGAACGCGGAGCCCTCGTCGCCGAGGAACGGGCCGAGCCCGCCGGCGCGGGCCCAGCGACCGCGGCCGTCGTAGCCGATCACGATCGAGCCGGTGCCGGCGAGCACGAGAACGCCGGGGCGGTCGCCGAGGGCGCCGAGCAACGCGGCCTGGGCGTCAGGGATGACGCGCACCCGCCGGGCGAGTCCCGCCAGACGCCGCGCGAGAGCGCGGCACTCCCGCTCGGTCCAGATCGCGCGCGAGGCGACGACGAGCGCGGCCACGCTGTGGCGCGTCCAGCCGCGGCGGCGCCACGTGGCGCCCAGCAGGGAAGCGAGACGGCCGAGGTCGCGGTCGGCGCGCAGCACGGTCTTCGTCACGCCGCGCCCGCCCCGCGAGACGGCAACGCGGATCCACGTGCCGCCCACGTCCACGCCCACGCTCAGGAGCCCGGTTCGCATTTCCGGTAAAGGTAAACCCCTCCGTGCGGCTCAGGTTATTTCCGTGCTCGGATTCAGGAGTTCTGCGTATTGAGGGTACGGCAGGGACCACTACCGTCCCTACTGGGTTCAAGGTGCCGCCTCTTCCGGCGCCTATCGTATCCCGGAGATGGAGGCCCGAAGCTCATGGGCTATGGCCCTGTGTCGACCCAGCGACAGCATTGCCAATCTGGCCATAATGGGCGGGTCATGGTTCCGTTATGGGTCTGATATTGCTCGGTTCCGGGCTCGGACGGTTCGTGGCACGGCCGATGCTGCCTCAGGGGGCGGGAGGAAGGGGCCAATGGGTAAGGCACTGGCAGCGTGGTTGATGGTGGCTGGGGCGGCAGCAGCCTCGCCGGCCATGGGACCGCGCGAGGCGGTGGAATCGGCCATCGTGCGGGTGACGAGCGTCATCCAGGACGGTGAGCTCAACGGCAAGCCAGTGACCGATCCGCGGGCCGAGATCCGGCGGATCGCCCGTGAGCTGTTCGACTTCGACGAGATCTCGCGGCGCGCCCTGTCGCGGCACTGGGCGACGCGCTCGCACGACGAGCAGGCGGAGTTCATCGCGCTGTTCAGCGACCTGCTCGAGCGCTCCTACATGAACCGGATCGAGTCGTACGCGGGGGAGAAGATCACGTTCACGGGCGAGGCTCTGGACGGGAACTTCGCCACGGTCCGCTCCAAGGTGGTCTCGCAGCGCCGGACCGAGACGGCGCTCGACTACCGGCTGCACGTCCGGGACGGACGCTGGCAGGTCTACGACGTGCTGATCGACGGCGTGAGCTTCGTCTCGACATATCGGAGCCAGTTCGATCGCGTGATCCAGGCCGAGTCCTACGGCGCCCTGGTCGACCGGCTCCGCAAGAAGAACTTCGACACGGCGGTGGCCGAGCGCCGCAAGCAGTAGCCCCACCGTAGCGGGCCGTCGCGCGGCGCGTCCTTCCCGGAGGACGCGCCGTCCGGCGGCCCGCTACAATAGCGCGTGCTCACCTGGCCCGACTACGCGATCCTCGCGCTCTCCCTGGTCGTCCTGCTCGCCATCGGCTTCTGGTTCACGCGCCGCCAGCGCGACACGGTCGACTTCTTCCTCGCGCGCCGCCGCGTGCCCGGCTGGGCCGCCTGCCTGAGCTTCCTCGCCACCGAGATCAGCGCGGTCACCATCATCTCGGTGCCCGCCACCGCGTACAGCGAGAACTGGGAATATTTCCAGTTCTTCGTCGGCTCGAGCCTCGCGAAGTGGGCCGTCGCCCTCCTCTTCATCCCCGCCTTCTACCGGTACGACGTGACGACGATCTACGAGTTCCTCGCCCACCGGTTCGGTCGGGCGAGCCAGGTGACGGCATCGCTCTTCTTCTTCGTCTCCCGCCTCCTGGGCTCGGGCGTGCGGCTGATGGTGGCGGCCCTCGCGGTCTCGATCCTCATGGGCTGGCGGCTCGACCTGACCCTCGCCCTCTTCATCATCGTGTGCATCCTCTACATCGGGACGGGCGGCGTCACCGCGGTGGTCTGGACCAACGTGTTCCAGGCGCTGCTGTTCCTCGGCGCGGGGCTCGCGACGCTCGTGTTTCTCGTCACCCGGATCGACGGCGGCGCCGCCGCGATCTTCCGGGTCGCTGGCGAGGCGGGCCGGCTGAACGTCGTCAACTGGGGGCCGGCGCCGGGCGATCCGGATTTCTGGCGCCGGATCCTGACGGACCCGAACATCGTCTGGGTGGCGCTGCTGAACGGCCTCATCGGCTCGATGGCGGCGTTCGGCACCGACCACGACCTGATGCAGCGGCTCCTGACCGTGGAGTCGCGGCGCGAGAGCCAGTGGACGCTCTCGCTCACGCCGCTCGGCACGCTCGCGACGCTGGCGATCTACCTGAGCCTCGGCGCCGCGCTCTACACCTTCTACGCGCAGCACCCGCAGCTGCCGGTGTCGCGCCCGGACGAGATCCTGCCGCACTTCGTCGGCCAGGTGATGCCGGCGGTCCTGCGCGGCCTGATGCTCTCCGCCATCGTCCTCGCGTCCATCGACTCGCCGCTCGGCTCGCTCTCGGCCTCGTTCGTGACCGACATCTACCGCCCGCTCCTGGTGCGCGGCCGGCCGGAGCGCCACTACCTCCTCGTGTCACGGGTGAGCGTGGTGGTCTTCGGTCTGGTCCTCGGCACGATCGCGTACGCCTTCTCGGCCGTCGACAAGATCCTCTGGCTCGCGTTCAAGATCGCCGGCGTGACCTTCGGCTCGCTGCTCGGCGTGTTCCTGCTGGGCCTGTTGAGCCGGCGGCGGGTCGCCGACGGGGCGAACGTGCTGGCGATGGTCCTGATGGCGCTCGTGAACCTGGTCCTGCTGGTCCTGTCCGAGAGGCACGTTCTCGACTTCGCCTGGTCGTGGCTCGTGATCGTCGGGACGGCGGGGACGGTCGCGCTGGCCCTGGCCTTCTCGGCACTGACCCCCGGCCCCCGCGCCCCGTAGACTCCGTTTCACACCGGGCCCCGTCCGGTGTCTCAAGGAGATGGATGGACTCTGTGCGATTCGACGCCCTGGTGGGGACGCACCATCCTGAGATCTACCGGTATCTCCTCCGGACCACGTTCCGGGCGAGCGAGGCCGAGGATCTGGCGCAGGAGACGTTTCTGCGCGCCTACCGGGCGCACCGGACGCTCGCGCCCGACGCGAACGCCCGGGCCTGGCTGTTCGCGATCGCGACGAACGTCGCGAAGAACCACTTCCGCGCCGAGTCACGCCGCCGCCGGGCCCACGCCGCGGTGCGCGTGACCCGGAGCCGCGGGATCGACGGGGCGGGACCGGAGGGGGAGATGCTGTTCAACGAGGCCCGGGCGGTGCTCGACAAGGTCGTCGCGCGACTGCCGCTCAAGCAGCGCCTGGCCTTCACCCTCCGCAAGGTCCACGACCTCGACTACGACGCCATCGGGCGGAGCCTCGAGTGCTCCCAGGACAGCGCGCGGGCCCACGTGTTCCAGGCCCTCCGCAAGATCCGCCGGAGCCTGAACGGCTTCGAGCTTCCGCCGGGGGGAGACGAGAAATGACGCGCAAGCCTTCCGTGTGCGCAGAGATCGAACCCGCGCTCCTCGCGACCGCGATCGGCGACGCGGACGGCGCGACGGCGGCGCGCGTCGAGACGCATACCGGTGCCTGCGCGCCCTGCCGCCAGGATCTCGCGCGCTACCGCGCCATCGGCAGCGTCGTCGGCACGTGGCGCGGGACGCCCGCGCCCGCCGAGGAGCCGGCGCGCGCGCGCCTCGAGGTCCGGCTCGCCGACCTCCGGCGCCGCGCCCTCGTGTACCGCGTCTTCGCGTCGCCGCTCGGCCCGATCCTGATCGCCCGTTCCGAGGAGGGTGTCGCCTGGATCGAGTACCTCACCGGCGGGCGCGACTTCGGGCATTCGCGCCTCGCGCACCTCACGGGCGTCGAGCCGATCGAGGACGGCGCCGAGGTCGAGACGCTCTACCGCGACCTCCTCGAGTACCTGGACGGCCGGCGCAGCCGGCTCGGCTGGCCGCTCGATCTGCGCCTGGCGCGGAGCGCCTTTCATCGCACGGTGCTCGACGCGACGGCGCAGATCCCGTACGGCGCGGTGCGCTCGTACGCCGGCATCGCGCGCGAGCTCGGCCGGCCGTCGGCCACGCGCGCCGTGGCCCAGGCGCTCCGCTGGAACCCGCTGCCGATCGTCGTCCCGTGCCACCGGGTGATCGGGTCCTCCGGCGATCTGACCGGCTACGCCGGCGACCGGGTCACGCTGAAGCAGCAGCTGCTCGCCGTCGAAGGTGTCCGCACGCGCCGGGCCGACGACGACTTCCGCATCGCGCGTGAGGCCATGTACGCGCTGGCGCGGGGGGAGACGGAGTACTGCCTACCGACGTGCGGCTCGATCGCGGAGCGCTCGCTCGCCGAGCTCACGCTCTTCGCGTCGCGGGAGCGCGCCGAGGCCGTCGGGTTCGCGCCCTGCACGAGCTGCCGCCCGGATCTCCATCCGATTTCACGCTGACCCCTCTGCGGTGTCTCAAGGGCGGAGGGACGCTGATGCAGACCCTGCTCGCCGCCGTCGTCTTCGTGCTGTTCCCGTTCACCACGGTGCTGGGTCTGCTCTTGCTCGTGCGGAGGGCGGAACGGCGGCGTGACGAAGCGGTCGCGCGCCAGATCCGGCTGACCGACGCGATCCACCGCGATCTCGGCGCCGTCGTCGCGCCCTTCGTGACGCGGGGCCGGCGGGGGCGCTGGCGCGTGTCCATCGCCGTGCCGTTCGAGCGCCCGGCGCTCGTGGGCGCCGTCCTCGACATCGTCCATGCCGCGTTCCCCGAGCGATTCGACCTCGTCCTCACGCCGTTGGAGCATCGCCCACGGCGCGAGCCGCGCGGACCGGAGCTCTCCGGCGTGGACACGCGGAGGTCACCGTCATGGGCGTGAACGAGTTCGCGCTCGAAGCGCTCGCGCGGGAGCGGCTCGCCGAGCTCAGGCGCGAGGCCGCCGCGCTGAGGCTCGCGCGAGCGTCCGCGGCTCAGGGATGGGTGAGGCGCGCGATCACCGCGTCGATCTGGCGCCTGCGCCAGCCGTACGCGGTGAGGCCGAGGACGCCGGGCGCGAGCAGCGCCGCGTCGTAGGGATCGCGCAGGAGCACCACGACGAGCACCCGCGCGCGCCGCGTGACCGCGTCGAGCAGCGCGCGGTTCGACGGGTAGAGGTGGGCGTCGTAGAGGAAGAGCACGGTCGCGTCGGCCGCGGCCGCGCGCTCGGCGGCGGCGGCGATCTCGGCCGCCGTGGGTTCGATGGCGACCAGGATCGTCTCGGGCTCGATGCCGATCCGCGCGAACGCGCGCGCGAGATAGCCCCGCTCGTCGGCCATCTCCGGCTCCACCGTGATCCGGTCCGCCAGCTCGGAGAACCGCGGGAAGACGACGGCGACGCGCCCGTTCAGCGCGCGCGCGAGACCGGCCGGGCCGGGCGCCACCCGCGTGACGGCGCGCGCCGCGATCGCCGACGCGAGCGGCGCCGCGTCGGGCTCGGGCGCGGGCGGGCCGCCCTCGAAGCGCGCGCTCCGCCGCTCGCGGAGGCGGCGGATTCGCTCGACTGCCTGCTCGAGGCCCCGCCGCGGGAGCCCGCCGCTCCGGCACGCGTCGACGAGCGCCGCGGCGGCCGCCCGCTGCGCCGCCTCGGTGTGGCAGACGAGGAGGAGGTCGTGGCCCGCCGCCGCGGCGCGCACGGCGGCGTCACCGATCGGGCACGTCTCGCTCACCGCGCCCATCTCGAGGTCGTCGGAAACGACCACGCCCTTGAAGCCCACCTGACCGCGCAGGTATTCCTCCACGATGAGCCGCGAGAACGTCGCGGGCACCCGCGCGGGATCGAGGTTCGGATAGACGGGATGGCTCGTCATCACGCACTCGACGCCGGCGGCGATCGCCTCGAGGAACGGCGGGAGGTGTACCGCGTGCATCTCCGCCCACGTGGACTCGATCGTCGGAAGCTTCAGGTGGGCGTCGAGCGGCGAGTGCCCCTTGCCGGGGAAGTGCTTGGCGCACGCCGAGAGCCCGCCCTTCTGCATGCCCCGGATGCGCGCCACGCCGTAGCGCGCGACGACCGCCGGATCTTTCCCGTATGAGCGGATGCCGATGTTCGGGCTGTAGCGCTCGGTGAGGACGTCGAGGACGGGGGCCAGGTTCACGTCCACGCCGAGGCGCCGGAGCTCGCGCGCCTCGAACAGGCCCTGGCGGTGCGCGAAGACCTCCTCGCCCGCGGCGCCCACGGCGAGGCCGTCCGGAAAGATCGTCGTGCCCGTGCCCAGCATCACGATGCGCCCGCCCTCGTGGTCCGTCGCGACGAGGAGACGCCGGCCGAGCGCGTCCTCGAGGCTCGAGAGCAGGGTGTGGAGCCCTGCGGGGCCTTCGAAGTTGCGTCGATAGAGGATGAGACCGCCGGCTCGCGTATCGCGGAAGAGGCGGACGTCCTCGTCGCGAAGCGCAGGCCCCGGGAGGCCGATCATCAGCCGCTCACCGACGAGGTCTTCGATATCGGGCACGCCGCGATTGTATCGCCGGCCACGCGCCGCAGCACTCGAGCGACCGTCAGCGCGCTGACGTCCGCGACGAGCGTCACCCTACGGTGTTCGCCGGGGCCCGTCTCGTAACGTATTGATTGTGCATCACGTCGGACCCTGGCATGGGCGCTGCTAGAAGGACCTCCAGCGGAGACTCGGCCGGGCTCTTCAGGTGGGTCTCCGCAAGGGAGGGAAGTCGCGATGTTTGACCACTGGAATCCCGCGTGGCTACGCCGGGTAACGCGCGGCGCGCCGCCGCGGGCCTGATACCATGATGGTCGGGAGGTGTGCCATGTGGCTTCAGGCTGTTGCGCTCGCGACGGTGCTCGCCCTCGGCTTGGCCCTGCCCGCGGCCGCGGCGGACGACACCAAGGTCAAGGCCGCGACCAAGCAGGTCGAGACCGGCGCCAAGAAGATCGGCGATGGCAAGATCGGCCAGGGCGTCGAGGAGACGGCCAAGGGGATCGGCAACACGGTCGTCGAGGGCGCCAAGTTCAGCGGCGAGAAGATCAAGGAAGGCGGCAAGGCGGCCGAGCCGAAGGCCAAGAGCGCGTGGGAGCAGGTGCGCGACGGCACCGTGGACTTCGGCAAGAGCGTGAAGAACTTCTTCTCGCGCCTCTTCGGAGGCTAGCGCCGACTCACCGGTAGAGCCGGTACGGCGCCCGCCGGCGCGCCCACCGCGCGAGGTCCCGCTGCCACGCGCGCTCGAGCGCTCCGAGCGGAGCGCCCCGCTCGAGCGCGCGGCGGATCGCGTCGGTGCCGAGCAGGATGTCGATCGGAAGCCGCCGGCGCTCGAACTCGTAGGGCGGGCGGCGCCAGCGGAAGTGACGCGGCGCCTGCCGCCGCGCCACCGCCATCTCGGCCAGGCCGGCCAGGAACGGCTTGAAGCGTCCGCGGTCGGTGACGTGCACCTGGACGCCCTCGCACACCCGACCGGCCCACTTGTGGAAGGTGGGCTCGAAGCGCGCCGGGCGGAAGGCGACGCCGGGGAGCCCGAGCGCGTTCAACCCGTTCGCGTACCTGTGGCCGTCGAGCCACGGCGCGCCGATCCACTCGAAGGGCCGCGTCGTGCCCCGCCCCTCCGACAGATTCGTCCCCTCGACGAGGCAGCCGCCGGGGTAGACCCGCGCGGTGTCGGGCGTCGGCATGTTGGGTGATGGCGGCACCCACGGAAGGCCCGTGTCCTCCCAGAGCATCCCGCGGCGCCAGCCGCGCATCCTGACCACGGTCAGCTCGCAGCCGAGCCCGTGGACGGCGTTCAGGTAGAGGGCGAGCTCGCCGATCGTCAGTCCGTGGCGCGCGGGTAGGGGATAGAGGCCGACGAACGAGGCGAACGCCGGGTCGGGCACGTTGCCCTCGAGGCGCTCGCCGCCCAGCGGGTTCGCGCGGTCGAGCACGACGACGCGCACGCCCGCGCGCGCGCACCCCCGCATCGCGAGCGCCAGCGTCCAGACGAAGGTGTAGTAGCGCGCGCCGACGTCCTGGAGGTCCACGACGAGGTCGTCGAGCCCCCGCAGCATCCCGGGCGCGGGCTCGCGCCGCGCGCCGTAGAGGCTCCATACGCGGAGCCCCGTGACGGGATCGCGCGCCGCCCCGACGGCGGCGTGGTCCTGGAGCGAGCCCCACAGGCCGTGCTCCGGCGCGAAGAGGGCGACGAGCCGCGCGTCGCGGACGTCGCCGAGCAGGAGCGCCGCGTGCGCGTAGCGCCGGTCCACCGACGCCTGGTGGGCGAGGAGCCCGACGCGCCGGCCGCGGAGGAGGGCGCGCGCGTCGTGGACGAGGACGTCGAGCCCCGAGAGGACGGTGGGCATCCCGCCCGATAGTAGTAGCATGCGAGCGTGGCGCCCCGGCGAATTCGCTACGCGCGGCTCCCGACCGAGCGCGCGAACCGCGCGAGCCGCGCCCTCGATCGGCTCTCCGCGCTCGAGATCGCCGCGCTCATGAACCGGGAGGACCACCGCGCTGTCGCCGCTGTCGGCCGCGTCCGCCGCGATGTCGCCGAGGCCGTCGAGCTGATCGTTCGGGCGCTCCGCGGCGGCGGACGGCTCGTCTTCGTCGGCGCCGGCACGAGCGGCCGCCTCGGCGTCCTCGAGGCCGCGGAGTGCCCGCCGACCTTCGGCACGCGGCCGGGCGTCGTGCGGGCGATCATCGCCGGCGGCCGCGGCGCGGTCTTCAGATCGCGCGAGGGCGCGGAGGACGACGGGCGCGCGGCGCGGCGCGCGGTGCGGGAGCGCGTGCGGCGCGGCGACGTGGTCGTCGGCGTGTCCGCGAGCGGCGCGACGCCGTTCGTCGCGGCGGCGCTCGCCGAGGCGCGGCGCCGCGGCGCCGCAACCGTGCTCGTCGCGTGCAACCCCCACGTCCGACGGCGGCGCGCGGGGCGAGCGTCGGGCGCGACCGTCGTCATCGCGCCGGCGACCGGCCCCGAAGTCCTCGCGGGCTCGACGCGGCTCAAGGCGGGCACCGCGACGAAGCTCGTCCTCAACACGCTGACGACCGCGAGCATGACCCGGCTCGGGAAGGTCTACGGCAACCTGATGGTGGACCTGCAGCCGCGCTCGGCGAAGCTCAGGGCGCGGGCGGCGCGGCTCGTGGAGGAGCTGGCTGGTGTCTCCCGCGTGCGCGCGACCCGGCTGCTCGGCGGGGCGCACGGGAGCGTCTCGCTCGCGATCGTGATGGCGCGACGGGGGCTCGGCGCGCGTGCCGCGGCGCGGACGCTGGCGGCGGCTCGGGGCTCGCTACGGGCGGCGCTTCAGGCGCCGCGTCGGAAGGAGCGCGCGTAGACGCGAACGGGCTCGAGATTCAGCGCGAGAAGGACAAGGCCACCCGGCAGGACGATCGCGGCGACGGTCAGCCAGAAGGTTCCGCTTTTCCAGAAATCCCGCATGCTCCCGATCCTCCTTGTCCCGCCGCCTTAGAAAACGCGTCGGGCCTGCCGCTCTTACACGTGAATTACGCAAGCCGGGTGCCAGGCGGATCGGCGGAGCCAAGTGCCGGAAATCGGGAGGATCGCGAGCCCTGCTGGACGCGCGGGCCCATGCCCGCGGCCAGCCGCTGAGCACGCGGCCGGTGAGTTTCTGACCGCTCTCAGCTGTGCGAGGGTCCGGCGGTGTCCTCGAGGCGGACGGGTGTCTGGCCGCGGAGGAAGTCGAAATCGCACCCTTCGTTCGCCTGCAGCACGTGCTCCAGGAAGAGCCGGCCGTAGCCGCGGGTGAACTTCGGCGGCCGCGGCTTCCACCCCGCTTTGCGCTTCGCCAGCTCCTCGTCGCTCACGCGGAGGGTCAGCCGGCGCCCGGGGACGTCGAGCTCGATCTGATCGCCGTCCCTCACGAGGGCCAGCGGCCCGCCCACGGCCGACTCGGGAGCGACGTGCAGGACCACCGTGCCGTAGGAGGTCCCGCTCATCCGCGCGTCGGAAATGCGGACCAGGTCCTTCACGCCCTTCTGGAGGAGCCGCGCGGGGATCGGGGCGGCGCCCCACTCGGGCATCCCGGGGGCGCCCTTCGGGCCGACCTGCTTCAGCACGAGCACGGAGGTCTCGTCGATCGGGAGCGACGGGTCGTCGATCCTCCGGTGGAGGTCCTCGTGGTCCTCGAAGACGACGGCGCTGCCGCGGTGGGTCAGCAGGTGCGGCGAGGCCGCCGACTGCTTGAGCACCGCGCCGTCGGGGCACAGGTTGCCGAAGAGGATGACGGTGCCGCCTTCCTTGGCGAGCGGCATACCGAGCGGGCGGATGACGTCCTCGTTCCAGCACTTGGCGTCGCGGACGTTGTCCGCCATGGACTTGCCGTTGACCGTCGGCGCGTCGCCGTGGAGGAGCGGCAGGAGCTCCTTCATGACGGCGGGCAGGCCACCCGCGTAGAAGAAGTCCTCCATGAGGTACTTGCCCGACGGGCGCAGGTTCGCGAGGAACGGCGTGGTCTTCGAGAGCTCGTCGAACCGCGCGAGCGGCAGCGGCACGCCGGCGCGTCCCGCGATTGCGACCAGGTGGATGATGGCGTTGGTCGAGCCGCCGACCGCCATGTCGGCGCGGATCGCGTTGTCGAACGCCCGGGCCGTGAGGATCGCCGAGGGCGTCGGCCCGCCGGCCCGCGCCAGCTCGACCGCGCGCCGGCCCGAGAGCTCGGCGAGCGCGAGCCGGCGCGAGTCGGGCGCGGGGATCGCCGCGCCGCCGGGCAGCGTCATCCCGAGCGCCTCCGCCATCGAGGCCATCGTCGAGGCCGTGCCCATCACCATGCAGTGGCCCGACGAGCGCGACATGCACGACTCCGCCTCGCAGAGCTCCTCGTCCGTCATGCGCCCCGCGCGCCGCTCGGCCCACAGGCGCCACAGGTCGGTGCCCGAGCCGAGCTCCTCGGCGCGCCACTTGCCGCTGAGCATCGGACCGCCCGTGACCATGATCGCCGGAACGTCGGCCGACGCGGCGCCCATCAGCATCGCCGGCGTGGTCTTGTCGCAGCCCGAGAGGAGCACGACCGCGTCGAGGGGGTAGGCGCGGATGCATTCCTCGACGTCCATCGCCATGAGGTTGCGGAACAGCATCGCGGTCGGCTTCATGAGGACCTCGCCGAGCGAGATCGTCGGGAACTCGAGGGGGAAGCCGCCCGCGGACCACACGCCGCGCTTCACGGCCTCCGCCACCTGGCGGAGATGCGCGTTGCAGTTCGTGAGCTCCGACCAGGAATTCGCGATCCCGACGACGGGACGCCCGTCGAAGACCGCGTCGCTGAACCCTTCGGTCTTGAGCCACGAGCGGTGCGCGAAGCCGTCGAGGTCGTTGCGCCCGAACCAGTTGCGGCTCCTGAGCGGGTGTGTTGTCATGAGTGCCTCCGGGACGTCGATTATAGATCGCCGGGAGGAGTCCATGCGGCTCGCGGGCAAGGTCGCGGTCGTGACGGGCGGAGGCAGCGGCATCGGGCGCGGCATCGTGCTCGCGATGGCCCGCGAAGGCGCCGACATCGCGATCCCCGACATCCAGGTGCTGAACGCGGAGAAGGTCGCCGGCGAGGTCAAGACGCTCGGCCGCAAGGTCGTCGCGATGAAGACCGACGTGACGAGCGCCGCGGACGTCAAGGCGATGGTCGACCGCACCCGCGAGGCGTTCGGCAAGGTCGACATCCTCGTGAACAACGCGGGCATGGCGGCGCCGCCCGGCATGCCGTTCACCAACAACACCGAGGAGGACTGGGACCGCGCGTTCGCGGTCAACACCAAGTCAGTCTTCCTCACCTGCAAGGCGATCGCGCCGCACTTCATCGAGCGGAAGGCGGGGCGGATCATCAACATCGCGTCCATCGCGGGCCCGGCGACGTCGGTGACGATGCCGCCGTACAGCGTCGCCAAGCAGGGGGTCATCACGTTCACGCGCATCGTGGCCAAGGAGCTCGCCCAGCACCGGATCACCGTCAACGCGATCTGCCCGGGCGTGCTCTGGACCGACTTCTGGCAGAAGCTCGCGGCCCACCTCGCCGAGACGAACCCCGCGTTCAAGGGCATGACGCCGCGCCAGGTCTTCGAGAAGCGCGTCGCCGACCTCGTGCCGATGAAGACCGAGCAGCATCCGGAGGACATCGGGGCGGCGGCCGTCTTCCTCGCCTCCGACGAGGCGCGCTACATCACCGGCCAGGCGCTCATGGTCGATGGTGGATGCGTGATGTGGTAGTGCGGCGATGAACTTCGACTTCACCCGCATACGTCCCGGCGAATCGATTTCTCGCCCGTAGAATCGCTGGGCTAGCTGACTCGGATCACGCCGGAACGCTCGATTTCTTTGCTCTTCCTTTGCTCCTCGTTTCCCCGAGCTGAAGGCGCGCGTTCGCACGCTGCCGGGCCGCTCGTGGGCGGTCGTGGTCGGGATCAACAGCTATCGCCACGCCGACGCGCTGAACGCGGCGGTGGCCGACGCGCGCGCGGTGGCCGACGCGCTGCCGAGGCTCGGGTTCCAGGAGGTGCGCCTCCTGCTCGACGGGCAGGCGACGAAGGCGGAATTCGAGCGAATCGTCTACGGCGAGCTCAAGGACAAGATGGGGCCGAACCCGTCTGGGAGGGAATGAAATGCGTGTTCAACCTCGTCCCGTGCAGCAACGCCTTCGAGCGCACCTTCGCGAAGTTTCTTGACTGCGCGAGCGACGTGACCAGCTTGGCCACCGTGTAGGGGTGGGTGTAGACCGGCTGCACGGCCACCAGCGGGCACAACGTCTTCGTGTTCTGAACGATGATCTGCGACACGAGCCAGGGGTCGACCTGGGAGTTGTCCGCGTAGACGAGGATCCCCCGGCATTCGGCCTCGTCGCTCCAGCGCGCGACATCGATGACGTGCCGAACATAGCCGTCCCCGGGAAAGCCGCCGGACGGCGGGCAGGTGGAAAAGACCTCGATAGGGGTCAAACAGGGTGTGACTCCGCGAACGTGGGTGGTGGTCCAGTCGAGTCTTTGTGGCGGCGAGCCGGCCGCGAGGCGCCTCCCGGCCGTGAGGCGCCTTGCGGAAGCTCCGGCCGTGAGACCCGACTAGTAGTTGATCACTCCGTCGATGTGGATATAGCTCGTGCCGCCTCTCACGTTGCTGGAGGCCACGTTTCCTGCCCCGACGGCGGCAGAGAACCGGCCCGTCCCGCCGGTGATGCGGAACGTTCCATTGTAGTGATAGGGCGAGGTGGAGCTGTCCTCCTCGCAGAGCCAGCCCACGGTCTTGTAGCTGACGACGTCTCCATTCGCCGCGGTGACGTCACCCGTGCCGTTGGCGACGAAACAATTGCCGCCCGACGAGTTCGCTACGGGGACGGCGCCGGTCGTGACGTTCAGGGTCCAGGTGCTGTTGCCGACATGCGTCCCGATCGCCGAGCCGCCTGAAATGGCCGTGCAGCCCGAAGTAAGGAAGGGCGACGTCGAACAGATCCCGCCCACGGTCCCACTGCCGCGAACCTCCCAATCCAGCATGACTGCGGCCGCGGACACGAGCCCCGCCGCAAACGCGAGGCCGGCCCCGAGCACCAAGAGAGCGAGCGTGAGCTTTCCCCAGCGTGATCTCATGATCGTTTCCTTTCTAAATCCAGACTGTTGGACAACGGAATCGGCCGGTTTGTCTCGAGAGAGCCCGCGCCTCCAGGGCCGGGCGAGGGCGACCAGATGCGAAGGGCTACGTCCCGGGTGAGGGCGCCACAGTCATCGCGCCCGTCGCTCGATCTTGATGTCGCGCGCCGTCCGCTCGACGGCCTCTCCCAGCGAGGTGCGGCCGCCCGGATTGAGGTTGAAGCTCCGAACCAGCCAGGTGAGCACCGCGCCGCTCAGCATCTCCTGCTTGATGGTTTCGAGTCTGGTCTCGGTCCCCTCACCGGTGACGGCGGATTTCACGAACGCCTCGGCCACCTGCTGTCGGTCTACGAGGAGCGTGGCGGTGGCGCGATAATAGATATCCGGAAGGACAGGACGATCGTGAGCGCCGGCAGGAAGACCGCGGCAAAGGTCACGATCGCCAACCACTTCCGCCTGCGCCAGACCTCGAGCACCATGTCCAGCGTGGCGGTCTCTCGCCATGGCTTGTCACTAACTAGAGAAGCTTCGCTCCCTTCGGTTCGCGCCGCCTCCTCCAAACCGCTCCCTGCAAGCCGCGGCTCCCGTTCGGCCCCGGGGTCCTCGGGACGAATCAGCGTTTGGCCAACGGCACGGTACGTATCCAGGCCAAATCTAGGCTGCCGGAGGAGACCCGGCTATCGGGGAAACATCGGAGGGGGGCCACGGAAAAGCCCTCAAGCGACGGGACCTTGGCTGGATCCTGCCCGCGGATCGCCAGGTCTCTCAGCTTTCCGACAAAGCGGTCCTTAGATGAGACGGGCCACCCGCGCCCGCTGCGGCCTCCAAGGCCCAGAACCGGACCGACCAGTAAACTAGCCGCTCACTTTCGCACCGGGAAGTAGTTAGCCCCCGCTCCCGTCCGCGAGCCAGTCGGGATTCACATATAGGCGATCTGGGGATGGGACGGAATTCTTGATGAACTCCCGCACTGCGGCGTCTTCGTCCCGTAGGAGATTCGGATTCACCCACCCTCTTGTGAGCGCTTCGTAGCAGAACCGGGTCCTGCTTTCGAGGAGCGTAGGCACCCCTTGGGGCATGTCGCGCCAGACTCAGGCGGCCACGAGCTGCGTCAGGCGCTCATTCTCCTGCCGCAGCGTGCGGACCTCCGCCGTCGTGGCGTCCCGGAGGCTGTTGCCCCGCATCCGCGCCTTGCCCGCCTCCATGAAGTCCTTCAGCGAGGTGTAATAGACGGTGGGGTGAATGCCCTCCCGCCGGCAGAGCTCCGCCACCGAAATCTCAGCGCGGATGCCCTCCCAGCAGGATTCGGATCTTCTCTTCGGCGGGAAATCGGCGCCGACTGGCCTGCTTCGTCCGGCGGATCAGCGCACGAGCGACCTCGCTCGATCGTGCCTGGCTACTGCTCGGCTTGGCGGTTGACTCCTTCATGGTCCACCCTACCTGGCCGGGACTTCGAAACGCCCGGCGTCTCGGGTGAACAACCGCCTCAACTCTAGGTTACCCGACCTCGCTCAGCACTCCCATTTCCGCTGACGGCGAACAGTTTACCTATGCCTACATATGTCTCATTGCTCAAGTTCGCGCAGAAGGGGGTCGAGGCGCGGCTTCCTCATGCTCGACCTGATCTACGTCCTGACCATGGGCGGCCCCGGCAACGACACGACCACCATCTCCTGGCTCGGGTTCCAGACAGCGTTCCAGTTCTTCAAGTTCGGGCCGGGCACGGCCGTCCTCTACACGCTGACCGTGCTGTGCCTGAGCCTCACGGTCGTCTACCACAAGCTCGTGGTCCGGAAGCTGGAGACCGAGGCGTGAGGGCGATGCGACCCCGCACAGCGCAGCGCATCGGGAACCGCGGGCTCCTCTACGCGCTGGTCCTGCTCGTCGCGCTCTGGCTCGTCGGGCCGTTCCTCTGGCTGTTCGTCACCAGCATCTCGTACCAGCGGAACCTGCTGGCCCGCCCGCTCGCCTTCATCCCGCCCGAGGTGACCTTCGACAACTACCGCATGGTGCTGGGCATGATGCGCTTCCACGCCGAGGCCCAAGCCGCCAAGATCCTCCCCTCGATGCTGAACAGCCTGATCGTGGCGGGGCTCGTGACCGTGGTCAACCTCATCGTCGGGACGACGGCCGGCTACGCCTACGCCCGCTACCGGTTCCCGCTGAAGCTCGCCTCGCTCTTCGCGCTCCTGTTCACCCGGATGCTGCCTACCGTCGTCCTCATCCCGGCCTACTTCCTCCTGTTCAAGGCGCTCGGGCTCCAGAACACGCTGGCCGGCCTGGCCGTCGCCTACTGCTCGTTCACGCTCCCGTTCACCATCTGGATCATGAAGGCGTACTTCGAGACGATCCCGACCGATCTGGACAAGAGCGCACTGGTCGACGGCTGCAACCGCCTGCAGGCGTACTACCGGGTGGTCCTGCCCGTCTCCGGCCCCGGGCTGGTGGCCGGCGGCGCCTTCACGTTCATGCTGTGCTGGAACGAGTTCATCGTCGCTCAGGTGCTGAACACGAAGCTCGGCGCCACGACGCTCCCGCCGGTCATCGCCGGCATGAACGCCCAGATCAACATCGACTACTCGGTGATCGCCGCCTCCGGCTTCCTGGGGGCGCTGCCCGCCGTGCTTCTCGTGCTGCTCTTCCAGAAGTACATGGTCCAGGGGCTCACGGCCGGCTCGGTGAAGGGCTGACGAACCGGCCTTACGCACGCGGGGCCGAGCACTCCGCCACGAGCGCTGGCGGATCGGCCTGGGAGCCGGCGCCGTGGCAAGCGGGGTGGCCGGTCGTTCATCAGGCCCGCCACGATGTTAGCTGATTTCCACAGCACCTTTGTGTGAAGTCGCGGTCTTTGGCACTCGCGATAGCCTCGGACGTATCTATCGTTGCCCCGCCATTTTTGAGGAGGCCGCGATGTCAGAGGATCGTGATGAAAAGCTGCACTGTGCTACCGCGTGTCGAAAGGGGGGCTGGGCGGTCATGATGGCCGAAGTGGTCAAGACGTTCGCTGAGTTCCTACAGAAGCGGCTCAGAGCCAAGACGTGTGAGAGCGAAGACTGTCTTCGGTACAGCTTCTTCGCCGCGCTCCTAGATCACGGGGTCCCGCAAGAACTGGTCGTCCTTGAATATCCACATCCGGCAATCGCGCGGAAGAAATAATGGAGGATAACGGATGTGGACGAGCCGCCGCCGCGGGACGCAGTTGATCCCGCTAATGTCGGACGCGCGGCCCAGGGTTTCGAATCCGGTTGCGCCTGGGTTGCGTCCTGTGTCGCGATCTGCCGCGATCTGCACGAGGACGTGCGCCATAAGTGCTCGATAATTGGTTACGTTGGCTACGAATCCCTTACCCTCCACCCCTACGCTCCTTATGAAATCGGGTGACGCATGACGTCGAGCAACAGCTTCTCGAGCTCGATGATTTGAGTGCGGATGCCGTCGCGAGTTTCCCACCATCGGTCGGGGTCGAATGCCGAGTGGCGCGCGGGTCGAACCGTGACTCTCGTCTCGTGGCCCTTCATGGATCGACGAAGCACTCGACGTAAACGCCGCGAGTGGTCGGCAGTGCTCACCACCACGACTGAACGGACCTGGTGCTGATCGCACCAGGCGCGTAGCGCCCGACTCTCGGCCTCGGTCCCGGCTACAGCCCTAGGGATCTGCTCGATGGCCGTCACGCCAAGCGACCTGAGCTGGCGGGCTGACCGTGCGGCCGCGTCTTCGTAAGCGACGCCACGGCGGATGAACTCGCGATCCACCGAGTCGGGAGGGGCGGCGAAAACTGCTACTCGCGTGGCGATACCGCTGTGAACAAGATCGGCCGCTTCGAGCACGCCGGCGCCGTCGGCATCAGCCGCTACGACGATGACGTCGGCCGGCTCGACGGCGTCGTCGACGACGAGCGCCCATCCTGCAGCCCGCAGAATCGGTGCTCGAATGGCGGGTATACCAACGACAATAGCCCCGGCCAACACGGTCACCGCTAGGATCCGGGCCCATCGCGGCCACTGAGCGATCATGCCCTGCATGTCATGCTGCGGTGAGGTGTTACACCGCCCGGAGAGTGTATCAAGGTCTGTCCTCGTTTCGGACTTGCGGCGCGGATGGTAATCGTCCCGCTTGTGGCCTTTCATACGCTCGAGCGCTCGCTATTCCGGGCTGAGCGCTACATCACTTTTGTGCACGGCCTGGTTACGTAGTGCCCTCAGATCCTCCATCCGCCGCGATTTCGTGTGGTAGAAGGCCCCGGTCTTCGAGAAGCCGATCCTTGCGCTCCCTCGAAGTGGGAAGGACGCGAGCGGGGAGCTTGGGATGTCTCGCGCGCTTCTGGCGAGCTTGTAGGGCTCTCCAATGAAGGGCAAAGAGTCGGCAAAGTCGAAAAAATCGGTCTTCTACCGCGAGGAGTTAGCCACGCGCGGTGAATGTCTCATTCACCCTGGTTCCGACGTGACTTTGCTCTTTCTTTGCTCTCACTCCCCGTCGTCACGGGTCGGCATGGTCTTCCCGACTGTCCAGAGGTAGACTGCAACCGCGCGAAAACACACGATGACGACTCACGGCGACGTTCGCGCGGGAGCACTGTTTTGAACTTCGACTTCACCGAGCGGGAAGAGGCGTTTCGCAAGGAGGTCCGGCGCTGGCTCGAAGCCAACCTGCCGGACGACCTCCGCGGCCGCGCCTTCGCGTCCTCGCGCGCCGGGCTCGACGAGGTCCGGAGGCTCCGCGCCTGGCAGAAGACGATGCACGCGGCGGGCTACGTCGGGATGGACTGGCCCCGCGAGTTCGGCGGACGCGGCGCGTCGATCACCGAGATGGTCATCCTCTACCAGGAGATGGCGCGCGCGGAGTCGCCCCAGCTCGTGAACCGCGGCGGCGTCTCGATGCTCGGGCCGACCCTCATGAAGCACGGGACGGTCGCGCAGCAGACGCGCTTCCTGCCGAAGATCCTCACCGCCGAGGAGCTGTGGTGCCAGGGATTCTCCGAGCCGAACGCGGGCTCGGACCTCGCCAACCTCCAGACGCGCGCCGTGCGCGAGGGGGACGCGTTCGTCGTCAACGGCCAGAAGGTCTGGACCAGCATGGCGCACGTCGCCGACTGGTGTTTTCTGCTCGTGCGGACCGATCCCGGGGCCCCCAAGCACAAGGGCATCACCTTCCTGCTCCTGGACATGAAGACCCCCGGCATCACGGTGCGGCCGCTCCGCCAGCTCACGGGCGAGGCCGAGTTCAACGAGGTCTTCTTCGACAACGTCCGCGTGCCGGCCGAGAACCTCGTCGGGAAGCTGAACGAAGGCTGGAGCGTCGCGATCACCACGCTCGCCTACGAGCGGGACCTCCTGACCTTCATCCGGCACATCTCGCTGCGCAACGCCCTCCACCGGCTCGTCGGGCTCGTCCGGCAGCACAAAAAGAGCGCCGACCCGATCGTGCGCCAGAAGGTCGCCGGCCTCTGGATCGGCGAGCAGGCGCTCGCGCTCAACGGTTACCGGACCCTGACGAAGATCCTGCGCGGCGGCGCGCCCGGGCCCGAGGGCTCGACGTCGAAGCTCTTCTGGAGCCAGGTGGACCAGGACCTCGCCGAGGTCGCGACCGAGGTGATCGGCCCGTACTCCCAGATCGCCCACGGTTCTCCCTGGGCGCCCGACGAGGGCCAGTGGGAGTTCTACGAGCTCCTCGCGCGGGCGAGCGGCATCCGCGCCGGCACCTCCGAGATCCTCCGCAACATCCTCGCCGAGCGCGTGCTCGGCCTGCCGAAGGACTGACGCCATGAGTGATCTGCTCTACGACGTGAAGGACAAGATCGCGACGATCACGCTGAACCGGCCCGACAAGCTCAACGCGTTCACGGCCGACATGATCGACGGGTGGTCGAAGGCGCTCGCGGCGGCCCAGGCCGACGAGAGCGTGAACGTCGTCATCGTCACGGGCACCGGGCGCGCCTTCTGCTCGGGCGGTGACGTCGGTCGCATGCGGCAGGGCGAGCCGACCGCGCTCGACGGGAAGAACTCGCTCTGGGAGGGCGTCCACCGAGTGCCGAAGACGCTGGAGGCGATGGACAAGCCGGTCATCGCCATGGTCAACGGGCTCGCGGTCGGCGCGGGCATGGGCATGTGCGTCATGTGCGACATGCGGGTGGCGGCGGAGTCGGCGCGCTTCTCGACGGGCTACGTGAAGGTGGGGCTCGTCCCGGGCGACGGCGACACGTATTTCCTGCCGCGCCTGGTCGGCGCCGCCAAGGCCCTCGAGCTCCTGTGGACCGCCGACTTCATCGAGGCACGGGAGGCCCACCGGCTCGGCATCGTTCAGCGCGTGGCGCCGGACGCCGAGCTCAGGGACGTCACGTACGCACTCGCGCGCCAGATCGCCGAGGGCCCGCAGATCCCGATCCGCATGATCAAGCGCCTCGTCTACCAGAGCCTCAGGCTCGACCTCAGGACGCACCTCGACCTCGTCAGCTCGCACATGTCGATCGTGCGCCAGACCGCCGACCACGCCGAGGGCGTGGCCGCCTTCAAGGAGAAGCGGCCGCCGAAATTCTCGGGGCGCTGAGCCTCTAGCGCGGCTGCAGCACCATCTGCGTCTGGATCACGAGCGCGAGCAGGCGCCCGGAGGCGTCGGTCACGCGGGTCTGCCAGACCATGGTCGTGCGGCCGCGGTGGAGCGGCGTCGTCTCCCCGCGCACGGTGCCGTCGCGCCCGGCGGCGAAGAAGTTGGTCTTCGACTCGAGCGTCGTGGTCGACGCGCCGGGCGGGAGATTGAGGAACGTCGCCGTCGCGCCCAGCGTGTCGGCGAACGCCATGATCGCGCCCCCGTGGAGCGCGCCGCCCAGCGTTCGGAGGTCGTCCCGGATCTCGAGCTCGGCGACGAGCCGGTCCTGCGCCGCCTCGGTGTACCGGATGCCGATGAGTCCGGGCAGATATTTCTGTTGAAGCGCCGTCAGCTCGGCGGGATCGATCGTCACGGTGCCTTCCTCCTAGACCGGCGAGTAGCCGCGGTACTCCATCTGCGCCGCGATCTTCTGGCGGGCCTCCGCGCCCCAGAACTTCTCGACGAGGTAGAGGCCGAGATCGAGCGAGGAGGCGACGCCGCCCGCGGTCACCACGCGGCCTTCGTCCACGATGCGCCGGTCCGTGACCACCTCGCGGCAGAGCGGGCGCAGAAGGTCGTAGGCGCGGTGGTGGGTCGTCGCCCTGAGGTCCTTCAAGTAGCCCGCGCGGCCGAGCAGGAGCGCGCCCGTGCACACGGAGGCCAGCGGGCGCTCACCGCCCCAGGACCTCAGGTAGTCGAGCAGGCGGCGGTCGTCCGCGAGCGCGCGCGTGCCGAACCCGCCGGGCACGTAGAGGAGGTCGAAGCCGCCGAGGTCCTCGTAGACGGAGTCGGGCTTCACCACGAGCCCGGTCTCGTCGGCGATCTCCGGCTCGGTGCCGATGATGCGGTGGCTCACGCCCGGATCCACCGACATCGTGGCGACGCGCCGCAGGGCGTCGTACGCGCCGACGAAGTCGAGGAACGTGAGCCGCGGGAAGACGAGGAACGCGATCCGCTTGACGGCCATCGCCGCGTCAGGCCGGCTTGACCGAGGCCTTGTGGCGCTGGGCGAGGGCCTGGTAGCCCTCGGGGTTCGCGTGCACCCAGTGCTCCGCCGGCGTGCCCGCGAGCGGACCGCGGACCTTGGCCGGCGCGCCGAGCGCGAGGGTGCCGTCGGGGATCTCGGTCCCCGGCGTCACCAGGGCGCCCGCGGCGACCATCGCCCGCGCGCCGATCCGGGCGCCGTCGAGCACGGTCGCGCCGTTTCCGACGAGGCACTCCTCGCCGAGGAACGCCGCGTGCACCGTGCAGTTATGGCCGACCGTGGCGCCCGCGCCGATCTCGGTGCCCTGCCGCGGCGTCACGTGCACGACCGCGCAGTCCTGCACGTTCGCGCCCCGGCGGACGACGATCGGGTTGAAGTCGCCGCGCAGCACCGCGTTGTACCAGACCGACGCGTGCTCCTCGATCGTGACGTCGCCGACGAGGACGGCGGTGGGCGCGATGAACGCGGTCGGGTGCACGGTCGGGCTCTTTCCCTCGAAGCTGAACAGTGGCATGGGCTCTGCCCTCGCAGTATGCTCGAACCGGCCCCATCTTACGCGAACCCCGAGCGACGTGGAGGCTCGAATGTCCCTGCCGAGGATCGCCGCCGTCGCGACCGCGACGCCGCGCGAACGGTTCACGCAGCCGGAGCTCCTCGCGCTCGCGGGCTACGACGACGCCCGGCGCCGCGGCTTCTTCAGCCGGAGCGAGATCGAGGGACGCCACCTCTACATCGACCGCGCGACGTTCCGCCCCGGCGAGAGCGTGGACGAGCTCAACGCCCGCTTCCGCCGCGGCGCGCTCGAGCTCGGCGAGGCCGCCGCGCGCGCCGCGCTCGCCCGCGCGGGCTGGCGGCCCGCCGACGTGGACTTCTTCGCGACGACGACCTGCACCGGCCGGCTCACGCCGAGCCTCGACGCCCACCTGATCGGCCGCCTCGCGCTCCGGCGCGACGTCCAGCGCGTCCACGTCGGGGACACGGGCTGCGCGTCGGCGATGGTGGCGCTGCAGCAGGCGTGGAACCACCTCCAGGCGTTCCCGGGCCGGCGCGCGCTCGTGCTCGCCGTCGAGATCTGCTCCGCGGCGTACTTCCTCGACGACCGGCTCGAGAGCGCGGTCGCGCACGCGATCTTCGCGGACGGCGCCGGCGCCCTCGCGCTCGCGACCGACGGGCCGGGGCCGTCGGTCGTCGCGCACCGCACGCTGTTCCGTCCCGAGCATCTCGACGCGATGGGGTTCGAGTACCCCGGCGGACGGCCGCGCGTGGTCCTCTCGAAGGACGTGCGGCACATCGGCGCCCAGATGATGGGCGAGATGGCGGCGCTCCTCATGGGCACGCAGGGACTCAAGCGCGAGGACATCCGCTACTGGGTGCTCCACTCCGCGGGCCGGCGGGTGATCGACCGCGCCCGGGCGCTGCTCGAGCTCGGGGAGGAGCACGTCGCGCACTCGCGCGCGGTGCTGCGGCGCTACGGCAACATGTCGTCGGCGACGATCCTCTTCGTGCTCGAGGAGATGCTGCGGCGCGAGGCGCCGGTGGACGGGGAGTGGGGGCTCATGATCGCCCTCGGCCCGGGCTTCGCCGCCGAGGGCGCCCTGCTGCGATGGTAGTGCCCCCGGCCTCGCGGACCCGGCGCCGATGATCAGAGCGGAGGGGGCGCTCGAGCTCCTCGACCGTCCCGTGAGCGCGACGGAGCGGGCGGCGTCGCTCGCCGACATCGATCGTCTGAACGCCTGGTTCGGCGGCTACGCGCTGACGCTGCGCGAGATCCGGCGCGTGGCGGCGCGCGCCCCCGCCCGCCGGCTCGTCGTGCTCGACGTGGGCGGCGGCCACGCGGCGTTCGCCGCCCGCCTCGTCCGGTGGGCGCGCCGGACCGGCCGCGCGATCCGCGTCGTGGTGGTCGAGCGCGACGCCCAGACTCTCGCGCTCGCCCGCCGGATCTGCGACGCGTACCCGGAGATCGCGCTCGTCCGCGCCGACGCCACGGCGCTGCCGTTCGCCCGGGGCGCCGCGGACGTCGTCGCGGCGTCGCTGACGCTTCACCACCTCGAGCCCGACGCGGCGGTCGCCGCGCTGCGCGAGATGGCCGCCGCCGCGCGCGGCGCCGTCGTGGTGAACGACCTCCTGCGCACGCGCCTGGCGCTCACGCTGGTGTGGCTCGCGACGCGGCTGCTGCGGTGCCACCCGATCTCGCGTCACGACGGTCCGCTGTCGGTCCGGCGCGCCTACTCGGGCGCCGAGCTCCGCGCGCTCGCCGCGCGCGCGGGGATCCGGAGGCTCGACGTCCGCGAGTATCCGGCGTTCGGGCGGCTCGTCGCGGTGACGCGGTGAGGGCGCCCGACGTCATCGTCGTCGGCGCGGGCCCGGCCGGCGCGGCGGCGGCGATCCTCCTCGCCGAGCACGGGGTCGCCGTCACGCTCCTCGACCGCGCCCGGTTCCCGCGGCCGAAGATCTGCGGCGAGTACCTGTCGCCCGAGGCGCCGCGGGTGCTGGACCGCCTCGGCGTGCTCAAGGCGGTGGACGGCCGTGCGGTGCCGCTCGCGGGCATGCGGATCACGGCGCCCGACGGCACCGAGCTCGTGGGCACGTACCGCGCGCTCGGCCGCTTTCGTCCGTACCGCGAGCACGCGATGGCGCTCCCCCGCGAGACGCTCGACGCGATCCTCGTCGAGCGGGCGCGCGCGCTCCCGATCGACGTCCGGGAGGGGACGCGGGTGACCGACGTGCTCCTCGACGGCGACCGCGTCACGGGTGTCGAGGCCGTGGACGGCGCCGGCCGCGTGCAAGCGCTCCGCGCCCCGCTCGTGATCGCCGCCGACGGCCGGGCGTCGGTGATCGCGCAGCGCCTGGGGCTCCGCCGCGAGCACCGCCTCCGGCGGATGGCGCTCGTCACCTACGTCGCCGGCCTCGAGGGCTGCCGCGATCGCGGCGAGATCTTCGTGGACCCGCCGGACTACGCGATCCTGAACCCGGTGGCGCCCGACCGGGCGAACCTGTCGCTGGTCGTGCCGCTCGGCGACGCCGCGCCCTGGAGCGCGCGCCTCGAGACCTTCTTCACCGCGCGCGCCAGGCACCTGCCGCACCTCGCCCGGCGGCTCGCGGGCGCGCGCCTCGTCGCGCCCGTGCGGGCGCTGGGACCGCTCGCGTACGAGGTGGCGCCGCCGCGCGCGGGCGGCGTCCTGCTCGTCGGCGACGCCGCGGGCTTCTTCGATCCGTTCACGGGCGAGGGGGTCTTCGCCGCGCTGCGCGGCGCCGAGCTGGCGGCCGAGACCGCGGTGCGCGCGCTCGGCGCCGGCGACTGCTCGTGCGCGGCGCTCGCCGGCTACGCCCGCGCGCGGCGGCGGGCCTTCGCGGGCAAGGAGCGCGTGACGCGCGCGCTCCAGCTCGTCGTGGCGCGCCGCCCGCTGGCCGACCTCGCCGCCCACGCGCTCGCCCGGCGCCCCGCGCTGCTCGACCTCCTGCTCGGCGTCATCGGGGACTTCGTCCCACCGCGCGCGCTCCTCCGCGGGCTCCTGCGCTAGAATCCCTGCCCGGGAGGGCGAGGGATGGCCAGCCGGTCGGACAACCTGCCGCGCCGCTTCGCGCGGATCTACACCGCGGCGATCACGGACGTGATGGACGAGCTGGGTCTCCATCGCCAGACGCTGCCCGCGGCGATCCAGCCGCTCACCGCCGGCATGCGTGCCGCGGGCTACGCCTTCACGGCGCGCGGCCGGCCCCACCGCGGGACGCCGCGCGAGCGTGACGAGACCCTCCGCCGGTTCCTCCGAATGCTGGGCGCGGTGCCGGCCGACTCGGTGCTGGTGCTCGCCGCCAACGACAGCGTCGCGGCCCACTTCGGTGAGCTCAGTGCGTCGTGGTTCCGCGCCCGCCGGGTGCGCGGCGCGGTGATCGACGGCGCGACGCGCGACACCGCGTCCATCGCGCGCCTCGGGTTCCCGACGTTCGTGCGCTACCGCACCCCCCAGGACTCCGTGCCGCGCTGGAGGGTGCAGGACTGGGGGCAGCCGGTCACGATCGGCGGCGTGCGGGTGAGTCTCGGCGACATCGTCGTCGCCGACGGGGACGGCGTCGTGGTGGTCCCGCGGCGCGTGGCGCACGAGGTCCTCACGCGCTGCGAGAAGCTCGTCGCGACCGAGAACAGAGTGCGCACGGCGGTCCGGCGCGGGATGACGCCGCTGGACGCGTACGCGAAGTTCGGGAGCTTCTAGCTAGCGGGCGGGGCGTCGCGCGGGCTTCGCGGGCGGCCGCGGCGGCCCCTCGTCGCCGCCGATCTGCGGCAGGCCCGCCTCGAGCAGCGGCTTCTCGATGTGATCGCGGATCCACTTCGCGTCCCACCACTCGAGCGGCGTCACCGACACGCCGTTGACGAGCACCTCGAAGTGGAGGTGGTCGCCGATGGCGAGCCCCGTGTTGCCCGTGCGGCCGAGCTGCTGTCCCTTCTCGACCGCGTCCCCGACCTTCACCTCGACGCTCGAGAGGTGCGCGTAGAGCGTCTGGAGCCCGAGGCCGTGGTCCACGATCACGGTGTTGCCGTAGATGGTGAGCGGCCCGGCGAAGACCACCGTGCCCGTGTTCGCGGCGGGCACGGGCGACCGACGGGTGGACGCGAGGTCGAAGCCGTAGTGCACCTGCGTGTCGATCTGACGGCCACCGAAGACGTACACGCGCGTCTCCGCGAAGTTCGCGAACACCTTCGTGTTGCGGGGCTGCACGAACCGCCCCTCCCACAGGGGCCGGTCGGCCGTCGTGGCGCCGATCCGGCGCTTCGCCTCCTCGGCCTGGCGGCGGAGCTCGCGGTTGATCACCAGGAAGCCCTCGACCAGCGGCTGGCCCGCGGGGCGCTGCGGCAGGAGCTCGGGGACCTTCACCTGGAGGAACGCGTCCTTGATGTCGATCGTGTCGTGGGGGAAGCGGCGGGGCCTGAGCTCGGCGGGGACCCCGCGCGCGGCCGTGTTGCCCGCCTCGTCCTCCGCGCTCAGCGTGAACGGCGTGCCCGGCGCGGTGTCCCACGGGAGCGCGAGCAGCGCGATGCGCGTGCCGCGCTCGGCGGGGCCCCACGCGAAGCTCGGGAGCGCGAGCGTGCCGGCCGTCAGCGTCGAGCGCGAGGCGCCCGTCACGCGGAAGGCGACGAGCCCGCTCCCGCCGGGCGCGACGTACCGCGTCGCGGCGAGGAGCTCGATCTTCGGGGGCGTCATATCCACGGTGACCGGATAGGCGGCGACGGCGCGGTCGTCCACGCGGAGCGGACGCCAGAAGTCGTCGCGTGCCCACACCTCCAGGGTGGCGGCGCCCTCGCGGAGCCCCAGCGACGCGCTCTCGATCGTCAGGGGAAGCTCGACGCGCCGCCCGAACGCGCCCTCCTGCCGGGTCACGGTCGTGGACTTCATGTCCTGCACGACGCGGACCTCGACGCGCGCGACGTTCCCGCGGCGCGCCTCCAGCGTGATCTTGAGCGTCGTCTTCTGGCCGATGAAGCGCGGCGCGGGCGTGAGCGACTGGACGCCCGGCACCGACTGGCGCCACGCGAGGTAGGACACCGAGCCGACGACGGCGAGCAGGAGGGCGAGGATCAGGAGGACGCCGAGCTTCACGCGGGACGCGGGAGGCACGGAACAAAATGATACCACGTCGCGTGCTTGACACCCCTGGGCGCCCTTCGTAGCATGACGCGGTGTCCACCGTCTGGCTGATTCCCGCCCTTCCGTTCGCGGGCGCGCTCCTGAACATTCTCCTCGGTAAGCTGATCGCGCGACGCGCTCACTGGATCGCCGTGCCCGCGGTGGGCGGCGCGTTCCTCGCGTCGTGCGTCGTGTTCGCGCGCGCGTGGAACGGCGGGACCATCACGCACACGCTCTTCACCTGGATCGTCGCGGGCAACTTCGAGGCGTCGGTCGCCGCGTACGTGGATCCGCTGACGGGTGTCATGCTGCTCGTGGTCACGGGCGTCGGCGCGCTGATCCACCTCTACTCCGTCGGCTACATGCACGACGATCCCGGGTACGCGCGTTACTTCGGCTACCTGAACCTGTTCGTCTTCTCCATGGTGATGCTCGTGCTCGCGGGCAACTTCCTCCTCCTCTACCTCTTCTGGGAGGCGGTCGGCCTCTGCTCGTATCTCCTGATCGGGTTCTGGTACACGCGCCCCGCGGCCGCGCAGGCGGGGAAGAAGGCGTTCATCGTGAATCGGGTGGGCGACTTCGGCTTCGGCCTCGGCATCATGTGGCTCTGGAACGCCGTCGGCACGCTGGACTACCAGGCCGTCTTCAAGAGCGCGGAGACGCTGCCGACCGCGACCGCGACGGGGATCGCGCTGCTCCTGTTCATGGGCGCGTGCGGCAAGTCGGCGCAGCTCCCGCTCCACACGTGGCTCCCGGACGCGATGGAGGGGCCGACGCCGGTGTCCGCGCTGATCCACGCGGCGACGATGGTGACGGCGGGCGTCTACATGGTCGCGCGGAGCCACGCGCTGTTCGAGCGCTCGGGCACGGCGCTCGAGGTGGTCGCCTGGGTCGGCACCGCGACCGCGGTCTTCGCCGCGACGATCGGCCTCATCCAGCCCGACATCAAGCGGGTGCTGGCCTACTCGACGGTGAGCCAGCTCGGCTACATGTTCGCGGCGGTGGGCGTCGGCGCATACGCCGCGGGCATCTTCCACCTCGTCGCGCACGCCTTCTTCAAGGCGCTCCTCTTCCTCGGCGCGGGCAGCGTCATCCACGGCACGGGCGGCGAGCAGGATCTCAGGAAGATGGGCGGGCTCTCCTCGCGGATGGTGACGACGACGATCACGACGACGGTGGGCGGGCTCGGGCTCGCCGGGGTCCCGGGGCTCGTCGGCTTCTTCTCGAAGGATGAGATCCTGATCGCGGCCTTCCACGCCAACCGCTGGATGTGGGCGCTCCTGCTGCTGGGGGCGTTCCTCACGGCGTTCTACACCGCGCGCCTGCTCCTCCTCGCGTTCTACAGCGCGCCGCGCATGTCCAAGGAGGCCGCGCACCACGTGCACGAGTCGCCGCCGGTGATGACGCTGCCCCTCTGGACGCTGGCGCTGCTCACGGTCGCGGCGGGGCTCGCCGTCGGGATCCCTTCCGAGCAGGGCACCCGCTTCGCCCGCTTCCTGGCGCCCGTGTTCCCGCTCCACGAGGAGGCGCACAGCGGCTTCGTCGCCTACATGCTCCTGATCCTCGCGGTGGTCGTCGTCGCGGCGGGGATCACCCTCGCGTGGTTCATGTACATGTCCACGCCGGTGCGCGCGGAGGCGATCGCCCGCCCGCGGACGCCGCTCCACGCGCTGCTGCTGAACGCGTGGTACGTGGACCGGCTGTACGACGCGGTCATCGTGCGCCCGCTCCTGGCGCTGTTCGGGTTCCTCGCGCGCGCCGTCGACCTCGGCGTCGTCGACGGCGCCGTGAACGGCATCGGCCGCGTCGTCGTCGGCTGGGCCGGGTCGCTCCGGCGGGTCCAGACGGGTTACGTGGTGAACTACGCGCTCACGATGCTGGCCGGCGCCGTCCTCGTCCTCGCGTTCCTGCTCAGCCGCTAGATGGGGTTCTTGCTGTCGGCGGTCACGTTCCTTCCGGCCCTCGGCGGCCTCGCGCTGGTCTTCGTCCCACGGCGCCGCGCGGACGTCCTCAAGACGGCGGCGCTCCTGATCGCGATCCTCGCGTTCGCGCTCTCGGTCCCGCTCTATCTCGACTTCGACGGCGCCTCGGCGGCCTTCCAGTTCGAGGAGCGGCGGCCGTGGATGCCGACGCTCGGCGTCTCCTACCACGTCGGCATCGACGGGATCAGCCTCCTCCTCGTCCTGCTCACGACGTTCCTCATGCCCCTCGCGCTCGCCTCGGCCTGGCACGCGATCGAGGACCGACTGAAGGAGTTCGTGATCACGATGCTGGTCCTCGAGACCGGGATGCTCGGCGTCTTCGTGAGCCTGGACCTCTTCCTCTTCTACGTCTTCTGGGAGGCCATGCTGATCCCGATGTACTTCGTCATCGGCGTCTGGGGCGGGCCGAACCGCATCTACGCCGCGGTGAAGTTCGTGCTCTACACGCTGGCGGGCTCGCTCCTCATGCTGGTGGCCATCCTGGCCCTCTACCACGGGCACGGCGCGGCGACCGGCGCCTACACCTTCGACGTCCCGACGCTCGCGCGCTGGGTGATCGCGCCCGGTCTCGCGCAGAACCTCATGTTCCTCGCCTTCGCGCTCGCGTTCGCGATCAAGGTGCCGCTCTTTCCATTCCACACGTGGCTGCCCGACGCCCACGTCGAGGCGCCGACGGCCGGGAGCGTCATCCTGGCCGGCGTGTTGCTGAAGATGGGGACCTACGGGTTCCTGCGCTTCTGCCTGCCGCTGTTTCCCGACGCGAGCCTCACCTTCGGCCCGCTCGTCTTCGCGCTGGCCGTCATCGGCATCGTCTACGGCGCCTGGGTGTCCACCGTCCAGCCCGACGTGAAGAAGCTCGTCGCCTACTCGAGCGTCAGCCACCTCGGCTTCGTGATGCTCGGGATCTTCACGCTCACCCCGCAGGGGCTCGTCGGCGGCGTCATCCAGATGGTGAACCACGGGCTCTCGACGGGCGCGCTCTTCCTCATGGTCGGCATGCTCTACGAGCGGCGCCACACCCGCCTGATCGACGACTTCGGCGGCCTCTGGAAGGTGGTGCCGGCCTTCTCGGCGATCTTCATGGTCGTGGTGCTCTCGTCGCTCGGCCTCCCCGGCCTCAACGGGTTCGTCGGCGAGTTCCTGATCCTCGTCGGCGCCTTCGGCGTGAGCCCCTGGCTCACCGCGATCGCGACGACCGGCATCGTCTTCGCGGCCGTCTATCTGCTCTGGATGTACCAGCGCATGATCTTCGGCGAGGTGACCCACGCGGAGAACCGCGCCCTGGCCGACCTGTCGCTCCGCGAGTGGGCGGTGGTCGTGCCGGTCGTGGTCTTCATCGTCTGGATCGGCGTCTACCCGACGGCGTTCACGGGCAAGACCGGGGCGACGGTCGACGCGCTGATCGCCCAGGTCCAGGCGAAGAGCGGAGCCCCGCGCGCCGCGCTCGGGCCGCCCGAGGTCGCGGCGAGCTCGCGGACCCCGCGCCAATGACCATCGCGATCCCGCCGGTGGCGCTCGGTCCCCTCGCGCCGACGCTGATCGTGCTCGGCGCCGCCGGGCTCGTGCTCCTGCTCGACCTCCTGCCGCGCGCGGTCGGGCGCGAGCTGCTCGCGACGGTCGCCCTCGCCGGCGTGGTCGGCGCGCTCCTGGCGACGCTCGCGCGCTGGGGGACGGCGATGCGCGGGTTCCACGACATGGTCGTGCTCGACGACTTCGCGCGGTTCGCCGACGTCGTGATCTGCTACGCGGCGGCGCTGGTCGTGCTGCTCTCGATCGACTATCTCCGGCGGAGCACGCCCGAGACGGGCGAGTACTACGCCCTCGTCCTGTTCTCGACCGCCGGGATGACCCTGCTCGCCGCGGGCGCCGATCTCGTCGTCCTGTTCCTGGCGCTCGAGCTCATGTCGCTGTCGCTCTACGTCCTGGCGGGGCTCTTCAAGCGCGAGCTCGCGTCGTCCGAGGCCTCGATGAAGTATTTCATCCTCGGCGCCTTCGCCTCGTCGTTCCTGCTCTACGGCATCGCGCTGATCTACGGCGCCACCGGGACGACGAACCTCGACCGGATCGCGTCGGTGACGGCCGGCCGACCCCACGACCCGCTCGTCGTCATCGGGCTCGGCCTCCTGCTCGTCGGCTTCGGGTTCAAGATCTCCTCGGTGCCGTTCCACATGTGGGCGCCCGACGTGTACCAGGGCGCGCCGACGAGCGTGACGGCGCTCATCGCGACCGGCTCGAAGGCGGCGGCGTTCGCGGCGCTGATCCGCGTCCTGGTCACGGCCCTCCGCGGGTCCCAGCCGGAGTGGACCGCGCTGCTCTGGATCGTCGCCGTGGTCACGATGACCGTCGGCAACGTCGCGGCGATCGCGCAGTCGAACCTGAAGCGCCTCCTCGCGTACTCCTCGGTCGCCCACGTCGGCTACATGCTCATCGGCGTCGTCGCCGGCGGGAGCGCCGGCGGGGGCGCGGTGCTCTTCTACCTCCTCACGTACGCGTTCACGACGGCGGGCGCGTTCGGCGTCATCACGCTGTGCGAGCGGGCCCGCGCCGAGGCGGTCGAGGTGGGCGACTACGCGGGGCTCGCGCGGCGCCACCCGATACTGGCCGCGGCGCTGGCCCTCTTCCTGCTGTCGCTCGTCGGCATCCCGCCGCTCGCCGGCTTCGTCGGCAAGTTCTATCTGTTCGGCGCCGCCGTCCGCGCGGGCTACCTCTGGCTCGCGGTCCTCGGCGTGCTGAACTCCGCGATCGCCGCGTACTACTACCTGCGCGTGGTCGTCTTCATGTACATGCGCGAGCCCGACGGCGCCGGGGTGACGCTCGTGCCGTCGTTCGCCGGCGGCCTCGCGCTGGCGGTCGCCCTGGTCGGCATCGTGCTGCTCGGTGTGCTGCCGGCGCCGTTCGCGGATCTCGCCCAGGCCGCCGTCGCCCCGCTCCTGCGCTGAGCCGCGCGGGATGACGACGAGGGCCGGGGCCGGCGTCGTCGACGCGTGAGCATCCGCCTCCCGCACCGCGGCTGGCTCGTCGACCTCGACGGGACCGTCTACCGGGGCGAGGCGCTGGTGCCCGGCGCCGACGCCGCGATCGCTGCGCTCCGGCGCGCGGGCCGCCGTGTCGCCTTCCTCTCAAACAAGCCGCTCGCCACGCGCGACGACTATGCCGCGAAGCTCACGCGCCTCGGCATCGCCGCCGCGGCCGATGACGTGATCAACTCCTCGCTCGTCCTCGCGCGCCACCTGGCGCGCCTCGACGCGCGCGCGCCGATCTTCGTCATCGGCGAGCCGCCGCTCCTCGCGGAGCTCCGCGCCCACGGCTTCGAGGTCCGCGCGGACCACCGCGTGCGGTGGGTGGTGATCGCCTTCGACCGGACGTTCGACTACGCGAAGCTCGACACCGCGCTGCAGGCGGTGCGCGGCGGCGCGCGCCTGATCGCGACCAACCCCGACCGGACGTGCCCGACCGAGGACGGGGAGATCCCGGACTGCGCGGGGATGATCGCCGCCGTGGAGGCGGTGACGGGCCGGACGGTCGAGATCGTCGTCGGGAAGCCGTCGCCGATCATCCTCGGGGTCGCGCTCGAGCGGCTCGGCGTGACCGCCGCCGACTGCGTGATCGTCGGCGACCGGATCGAGACGGACATCGCGATGGGCAAGCGCGGCGGCCTCGCGACCGTGCTCGTCCTCAGCGGCGTCACGCGCGCGCACGACCCGCGCATCGCCGAAACGGGTCCCGACCTCGTGCTAGGATCGATCGGAGAGCTCGTGGAGTCCTCGCGCCAATGACCTCGACCCGGGCGCTCGTCGACGGCGACTTCGACGTCGTCATCATCGGCGGCGGCATGGCCGGCGCCGGCTGCGCGCGCGACCTGGCGCTCCGCGGCCTGTCGGTGGCCCTCGTCGAGAAGGGCGACTTCGCCTCGGGCACGACCGCGTACTCGTCGAAGCTGATCCACGGCGGGCTCCGCTACCTCGAGCTGTTCGACTTCGGCCTCGTGCGCGAGTCGCTGCGCGAGCGCGAGACGCTCGGCCGTCTCGCGCCGCACCTGGTCCGGCCGCTGCCGTTCCTCGTGCCGATCTACCGCGACTCCTCGCGGAGCCTCGTGAAGGTGCGGATCGGCCTCACGCTCTACGACTGGCTCACGCCGGGGCGGAACCGCGAGCGCTACCGGGTGCTCCGGCCCGTGGACACGCTGACGCTCGAGCCCGCGATCCGCGCGCGGGATCTGCGCGGCGCCGGCTACTACTTCGACGACCTGCTCGTGTACCCGGAGCGCCTGTGCCTCGAGAATGTGCTCTCGGCGTGCCGGCACGGGGCGCGCGCCTTCAACTACGCGCTCGTGGAGGAGGTGCTGCGCGACACCCGCGGCGCTGTCGCGGGCGTGAAGGTGCGGGACCTCCTCACGGACCGCGTCGTGCGGCTCGGCGCCCGGATCGTCGTCAACGCGACCGGGCCGTGGGCGGACGAGCTCCGCGCGCTCGGCGGCGTCACCGAGCGCGGCCGGCGCGTGCTGCGCCGGACGAAGGGGATCCACTGCCTGACGCCGCGCCTGACCGACCGCGCGATCTACCACTCGACCGGGGACGACCGGATGATCTTCGTGATCCCGTGGCGGGACTTCTCGCTCGTCGGCACGACCGACACCGACTTCGACGGCGACCTCGACCGCGTCCACGCGACCCGCGACGAGGTGAGCTACCTCCTCGGCGAGGTGCGGAAGGTGCTGCCCGACCCGCGCGCGACGTTCGAGCACGTCGTCTACACCTACGCGGGCGTGCGCCCGCTCTCGTTCGAGGAGGGCAAGCGCGAGTCGGAGGTCTCGCGCGCCCACACGGTTGTCCCCGAGGAGGACGGGCGCTTCCTCACGATCACGGGGACGAAGCTGACCTGTTTCCGGAGCCTCGCGGCCAGGCTCGGCGAGCGGGTCGTCCGCACGCTCGGCCGCGGCGGGCCGGGGGGCACCGACCGGCTCACGCTGGACGGGCTGGACGAGGAGGCGGGGCGCGTCGAGGCGCGCGCGTGGCTCGACGTCGGGCCGGAGCTCGCCGCCTCCGGCCTCGCGCGCGAGACGCTGGAGACGCTCGTGACCCTCTACGGGCGCGCGTACCCGCGGGTCATCGACCTCTCGGGGAAGGTGCCCGGCGGCGCCGACCGCCTCTGCCCGACGAACCCCGACATCGTCGCGCAGCTCCACCTCGCCGTGCAGGAGGAGCTGGCGGTCTCGCTCCAGGACTTCCTGCTCCGGCGCACGGGCATCGGGACGAGCCGGTGCCAGGGCGGGGACTGCGCCGAGGCGATCGGCCGGCGCATGGGCCAGCTGCTCGGCTGGACGCCGCGGCGCCTCGCGGCCGAGCTCGAGGCCCTCCGCGCGCACGTCGCGCGCTCGCACAGGTTCCGGGCGTCGTAAGCGCGCCGTGGGCGTGTGCTATAGTGCGGCGCACCTGGCGCGTCACTCACACCCGCGATTGACCATGGAGGTCCGCATGAAGCGGTGGGCCGGCATCGTCGTCGTTCTGACCGCGATGGTCCTGCTCGCGTCGCCCGCGCCGTCCCAGGCGAGGACCGAGATCCACTTCTGGCACGCGATGGGCGGGCAGCTCGGCGAGGCGGTCAACGAGCTCGTGAAGCAATTCAACCAGAGCCAGTCCGATTACGAGGTGAAGCCCCTCAACAAGGGGACCTACCCCGAGGTCCTCACCGGCGCGATCGCCGCGTACCGGCAGAAGAACCCGCCGCACATCGTCCAGGTCTTCGACGTTGGCACCCAGACGATGCTGCTCTCGGGCGCCGTGTACCCGATCTTCCAGCTCATGAAGGAGCAGGAGATCGCGGTCGACTGGAACGACTTCATCAAGCCCGTGACGGGCTACTACTCGAGGGACGGCCACCTCTACTCGATGCCGTTCAACTCGTCGAGCCCGATCCTCTACTACAACAAGGACGCGTTCAAGAAGGCCGGCCTCCCCGACAAGGCGCCGGCCACGTGGAAGGAGGTCGGCGAGGCGTCGAAGAAGATCCTCGCCGCGGGCGCGGCGAAGTGCGGCTTCACGACGTCGTGGCCGTCGTGGACGATGCTCGAGAACACGTTCCCGTGGCACGACCAGCCCTTCGCCACCAACGCGAACGGCTACACCGGGCTCGACACGAAGCTCCTGATCAACGGCGAGTTCGGGGTCAAGCACATCGGCCAGCTCGCCGCGTGGCAGAAGGACGGGGTCTACTCCTACGGCGGACGCATGGGCCAGCCCGACCCAAAGTTCATCAACGGGGACTGCGCGATGCTCGTCCAGTCGTCAGCGGTCATCGGCGGCTTCAAGAAGTCGCTCAAGTTCGCGTGGGGGACGGGGCAGCTGCCGCACTGGGGCTCCCCTTACCGGAAGCAGAACGCGGTCGTCGGCGGCGCGACGCTGTGGGTCCTGAAGGGCCAGAAGGCGTCGGACTACAAGGGCGTGGCCCAGTTCATGAAGTTCATCGCCGAGCCGCACCAGCAGATGTGGTGGCACGTCACCACCGGGTACCTGCCCATCACGCACGCCGCGATCAAGAACCTCGAGGCCGGCTACCACTTCAAGAAGAACCCCGAGCAGTGGACGGCGCTCTCGCAGCTCGCGGCCAGGCCCACGGCGAACAGCCAGGGCATCCGGCTCGGCAACTTCGTGCAGGTCCGCGAGGCCATCGAGGGCGAGCTCGAGAACATCTTCGCCGGGAAGAAGACGGCGAAGCAGGGCCTGGACGACGCCGTGGCCAAGGGCAACGAGATCCTGAAGGAGTTCGCGGCGGCCAACAGGCAGTAGGCGGGCGCGCGCCGATGAAGCGGGCCGTCTTCAAGAACCGGGGGCTGCCGTACCTGCTCGTCCTGCCGCAGCTGGCGGTGACCGCCGTGTTCTTCTTCTGGCCCGCCTTCGAGTCGGTGCGCCTGTCCTTGTTCCGCACCTCGCCGTTCGGCGACAGGCGCTTCTTCGTCGGTCTCGAGAACTTCGTGAAGCTCTTCGCCGACCCGGACTACTACCGGTCGATCCTGAACAGCTTCGTGTTCGCCTTCGGCGTGACCGCGATCGCCCTCGGGACGGGCCTGTTCGTCGCCGCGCTCGCGACCCAGAAGATCCGCGGGCTCGCCGCGTACCGCACGGCCGTCCTCTGGCCGTACGGCATCGCGCTGCCGATCGCCGGCATCATCTTCCTCTTCATCTTCCACCCCTCGTACGGCGTGCTCCCGTACTGGATGTCGTTCGTGACCGCGTACGAGTTCAACTGGCTGCTCAAGGGGTGGGTCGCGATGGCCCTCGTGATCGTCGCGACGGCCTGGACCCACGTCGGCTACAACATCGCCTTCTTCCTGGCGGGGCTCCTCGCGATCCCGACCTCCGTGCTGGAAGCCGCCAGCGTGGACGGGGCGGGCGGGATCCGGCGCTTCCGGTCCATCATCTTCCCGCTGCTGTCGCCGATCACCTTCTACCTGCTCGTCGTCAACCTGATCTTCGCCTTCTTCGGCTCCTTCGGTGTGATCCACGCGGTCACGCAGGGCGGCCCAGGGGGCGCGACCGACATCATGGTCTTCAAGGTGTACAAGGACGGGTTCATCGGGCTGAACCTCGGGTCGTCCGCGGCCCAGTCGGTCGTCCTGATGGCGGTCGTGATCGGGCTGACGGCGCTCCAGTTCCGCTTCGTCGAGCGGCGGGTGACCTACTGATGGCGACGGGCGGGGCGATCGCGGCGCCGGCACGCGTCGAGACGCTCGGCGGGGTGGCCGAGTGGCAGCGGCGCCGCTCGCCGATCCCCTGGGGATCGCTCGTGGTCCACGCGCTGCTCCTCCTCTGCGTCGCGGTCATCGCGTTCCCGATCTACTACGCCTTCGTAATCTCGACCCAGACGCTCGACGAAGTCATCGCGCGCCCGCCGGTGCTCCGGCCCTCGACGAACATGCTCCGGAACTACGCGGACGCGTGGCACCGCTCCCACATGGCCCGCCTCCTCTGGAACAGCGCCGTCGTCGCCGTCGTCTCGGCGGTCGGCAAGATCGCGATCTCGATGCTGTCGGCCTTCGCGATCGTCTACTTCAACTTCCGCGGCAAGTCCGTGGCGTTCTGGTTGATCTTCGTCACGCTCATGCTGCCCGTCGAGGTCCGGATCATGTCGACCTACGAGGTCATCGGCGACCTCGGCTGGCTCGACAGCTACGCGGGGCTCACGGTCCCGCTGATGGCCTCGGCGACGGCGACGTTCCTCTTCCGCCAGTTCTACCTGACGGTCCCCAACGAGCTGGTGGAGGCGGCGCAGCTCGACGGCGTCGGGCCGCTGCGCTTCCTCACGTCGTTCCTCCTGCCGCTCTCCTGGGCGAACATCGCCGCGCTCTTCGTCGTCCTGTTCATCTACGGCTGGAACCAGTACCTCTGGCCGCTCATGATCACCAACACCGAGGCGATGCGCGTCGTCGTGATCGGCCTCCAGGACCTCATCCCGCGCACGGGCACGCACGTGCCCGAGTGGAACGTCATGATGGCCGCCGCGATGATGGCGCTGCTCCCGCCGGTGGCCGTCATCCTCTTCATGCAACGCTGGTTCGTGAAGGGGCTCATCGAGACCGAGAAATGACCCGGGTCGCGGCGCATCGCGGCGGCGCCCTGCTCTGGCCGGAGAACAGCCTGCTCGCCTTCCGGCAGGCGCAGGCGCTCGGCTGCGATTTCGTCGAGTTCGACGTGCACGCGACGGCCGACGGCGAGGTCGCGGTCATCCACGACGCGACGCTCGACCGGACGTCCGAGGGCACGGGCCCGGTCGCATCGATGAAGGCCGCCGATCTCCGGCGGCTCAGGCTCCGAGAGGCCGACGGCGGCCTCACCGACGAGCGCGTGCCGCGGCTCGAGGACGTGCTCGCGGTCGTGGCGCCGTCCCCCGTGGCGCTCCTGGTCGAGGTCAAGGGCCCGGCGCCCGGGTTCGGCGTGCGCTGGGAGCGGGTGGGCGGCCGGGCGGTGGCCGCGCCCGGTCCCTGCTACGAGGGCCTCGAGGACCGGGTGCTCTCGGCCCTCGGCCGCGCGGGGCTCCTCGAGCGCGCCACGCTCATGGCGTTCAACCCCGACGTCCTCGCGCGCGTCCGCGCGCGGCTGCCGGGCCAGCGGACGGCGCTCCTCGTCGCCGCGCACCACGCGGCGCAGGCGGACGCGGGGCCCGAGGAGACGATCGACTGGGCCGTCGCCGCCGGCGCGACCGACGTGGGCCTCCAGCACACGCTCGTGAACGAGGCCGTCGTGAGGGCGGCGCGCCGGGCGGGCGTCCGCCTCGGTGTCTGGACGGTCAACGACGAGCCCGCCATGCGGAGGCTCGCCGACCTGGGCGTGGACGTGCTGACGTCCGACCGCCCCGACCTCGCGCTGCGGGCGGTACGGCGCGCGCCGTGACGCGGGCGCTCGCGCTGCTCCTCCTCGGCCTCGTGCTCGCGCCGGCCGGCGAGGGCCGCGCGGCGGGTCCGGCCGTAAAGGTCGCCGCGCACCGCGGCGGCGCGGGCCTCTGGCCCGAGGCCAGCCTGCTCGCCTTCCGGCAGGCCCTCGGCCTGGGCGTCGACCTCCTCGAGTTCGACCTCCACCTGACGCGCGACGGCGAGCTCGTCGTGCTCCACGACGCCACCCTCGACCGCACGACGACGGCCAAGGGCGCGGTGCGCGACCTGACCGTGGCCGAGCTCGCCCCCGCGCGGATCCGCGCGCGGGACGGGAGCGTCACCGACGAGCCGGTCCCCACGCTCGCCGAGCTCCTCGACCTCGCCGCGCCGGCCGCCGTCGAGATCCTGCCCGAGATCAAGGTGGGCCCCGACCGGCGGCCGTACGCGGGCATGGAGGAGAAGGTCCTCGGGCTCCTCCGGTCGCGCGGCATGCTCGGGCGCACGACCGTGCAGGCGTTCGAGCCGGCCACGATCCGGCGCCTCCTGGCGCTCGAGCCGGGTCTGCGCACGATGCTCCTCGTGAGCCGCGCGCGCGTCGAGCGCGAGCGCGCCGCGCCGCGCGAGGCGGTGCGCTGGGTGAAGGAGCTCGGCGCGACCGACCTCGGCATGGATCACCGGCTGATCGACGCCGCGGTGATCGCCGAGGCGCGCAGGGCCGGCGTTCGCGTCGCCGCCTGGACCGTCAACGAGGAGGGCGACCTCCGCCGGATGATCGCCGTCGGCGTGGACGTGGTGATCACCGATCGCCCCGATCTCGCGCTGCGCCTCCTGGGCCGGTGAGGGGTCGATGACCACGCGGTATGTCCTGGCGCTCGACCAGGGGACGACGGGCTCGACCGCGCTCGTCGTGGACGCCGACGGGCGGGTGCGCGCGCGTGGCTACGCGGAGCTCCCCCAGTACTTCCCCAGGCCCGGCTGGGTCGAGCACGATCCCGGCGAGATCTGGGCGAGCGTCGAGCACGCGGCGGCGCAGGCGCTCGCGTCCGCGCGCGTCGCCGGGAGCGAGGTCGCCGCCGTCGGGATCACGAACCAGCGTGAGACGACGATCCTGTGGGAGCGCGCGACCGGGACGCCGGTCCACCGCGCGATCGTCTGGCAGTGCCGCCGGACGGCGCCGTTCTGCGAGCGCCTGCGCGCCGACGGCCTCGAGCCGCTCGTCCGCGAGCGGACCGGGCTCGTCCTCGACGCCTACTTCTCCGGGACGAAGATCCGGTGGCTCCTCGACGAGGTCGCGGGCGCGCGCGCGCGCGCGGAGCGCGGCGAGCTCGCCTTCGGCACCGTCGATTCCTGGCTCCTCTGGAAGCTCACCGGCGGCCGCGTGCACGCGACCGACGCGAGCAACGCGTCGCGCACGCTCTGCCTGAACCTCCGCACCGGTGACTGGGACGACGAGCTGCTCGCGGTCCTCGGCGTCCCGCGCGCGGTGCTCCCGGCGGTCGGCCCGTCGTCGGGTGCGCTGGGCGAGACCGTGGCCCTCGGCTGGCTGCCGCGCGGCGTGCCCGTCACCGGGATCGCGGGCGACCAGCAGGCGGCGCTCTTCGGCCAGGCCTGCTACGCGCCCGGCACCGCGAAGAACACGTACGGGACGGGCTGCTTCCTGCTGCTCAACACCGGCCCCACGCCCGTGGCCTCGAAGCACGGGCTCGTCACGACCATCGCGTGGCGCATCGGGGCCGAGACGACGTATGCTCTCGAGGGCAGCGTGTTCGTCGCGGGCGCGGCGATCCAGTGGCTGCGCGACGGCCTCGGAATTCTGAAGGACGCGTCGGAGAGCGAGGCGCTGGCGCGCTCGGTGCCCGACACGGGCGGCGTCTACTTCGTGCCCGCCTTCGTCGGGCTCGGCGCGCCCTGGTGGGACATGTACGCGCGCGGCGCGCTCGTCGGCCTGACGCGCGGGACGACCGGCGCGCACCTCGCGCGCGCCGCGCTCGAGGCGATCGCGTTCCAGAGCCGCGACGTGCTGGTGGCCATGGCGGCCGACGCGGGAATCGCGGTCCGCGAGCTCCGCGTGGACGGCGGCGCGGCCGCGAACGATTTCCTCTGCCAGTTCCAGGCGGACGTGATGGACGTTACGGTGCTGCGACCCGGCGTGATCGAGACGACGGCGCTGGGCGCCGCGTACCTCGCGGGCCTCGGCGCCGGCCTGTGGCGCTCGCTCGACGAGCTCGCGGGCCGCTGGACGCTCGAGCGGCGCTTCGCGCCGGTGCTCGACGCGGGCGCGCGCCGGGCCCGGGTCGAGGGGTGGCGGCGGGCCGTCGAGCGGGCCCGCGGGTGGGCGCGCGACGACCCTCAATGAGGAGATGACGATGAGACGACTCGGAGTTCTGGCCCTCACGGCCGTGCTGGTCGCCCTCGCGGCGGGCGCCTCGGGGGAGCCGCCGATCGAGAGCGAGCTCGCGCTGATCACGCCCGTGTCGAAGTTCATCCACGACGCGGCGCTCAAGGCGTTCGCCGATTACGCCAAGGAGAAGTGGGGCGTCACGGTCAAGGTGAGCGCGATCCCGGCCGGCACGCCCGTCGCCTACGGCCGCATCGTCGAGTGGAAGGGCCGGCCCGAGGTGGACATCTTCTGGGGCGGCGAGTCCGCGCTCTTCGAGAAGCTCGCCGAGCAGAAGCTCCTCCAGAAGGTCGAGATCGCAAAGGAGCTCTGGGAGTCGATCCCCGCCTCCATCGGCAGGCCGAAGCCGATCCCTCTCAAGGACCGGGACGGCTTCTGGATCGGCACCGCGCTCGAGCCCTACGGGCTCGTCTACCACCCGAAGAAGATCCAGCGCCTGGGCATCGCGGAGCCGAAGGAGTGGGACGACCTCCTGAATCCGAAGCTCCGGGGCGAGGTCGCGCAGTGCGCGCCGACGCGCTCGTCGTCCTCCAACGCGACCTACGAGGTGATCCTGTCGATGTACGGCGAGGACAGGGGCTGGGACTGGCTCAAGAAGCTCGCCGGGAACACGGGGCACTTCACCGCGCGCAGCCGCGACGTGCCGACGGTCGTCGCCAAGGGCGAGTACACCGCCGGCTTCGCCGTGCCGTCCTACATGGCGTTCGAGGAGAAGCTCGCGGGCTTCGACATCAAGTTCGTCGCGCCGAAGAACGCGTTCGTCACGCCCGAGCCGATGGCGATCCTCGCCGGCGCGCGCAACCCGAAGGCGGCGCGCGCCTTCATCGAGTTCCTCCTGACCGAGCGCGGCCAGAGGGTCTTCATGGAGCGCGGCCTCTTCCCGATCACGCCCAAGTACAAGGTCCAGGGGGCACCGGGCTCGACGGCCGAGATGGCGGTGGAGTTCACCGGCGGCGTGCGCAGCTACTTCGACCGCGACGTCGCCAACGTCTACGACGAGGCGGTCGCCCAGAAGCGCGCCGACGCGCTCAAGACGAGGTTCCGCTCGGAGATCGAGACGGTCTGGAAGAAGCCCTGAGCGCCGGCCGCGCGCGATGAAGATCCTGCTCCGGGGGGTCAGCAAGGCGTTCGGCCGCGTCACCGCCGTGGACCGGGTGACCCTCGACATCGGCGACGGCGAGCTCTTCACGCTGCTCGGGCCGTCGGGCTGCGGCAAGACGACGCTCCTCCGGCTGATCGCGGGGTTCGGGGCACCGGACGCCGGCGAGGTCTGGTTCGGCGAGCGGCGCGTGGACGGGCTCCGGCCCTACGAGCGGAACATCGGGATGGTCTTCCAGAACTACGCCCTCTGGCCGCACATGACCGTGAAGGCGAACGTCGGCTACGGGCTCCGGCTCCGGAAGCTCGACGCCGCGGCGGTCGCCCGGCGTGTCCAGGAGGGCCTCGCGAAGGTGAACCTCGCGGGGCTCGAGGAGCGCTACCCGGGCCAGCTCTCCGGCGGCCAGCAGCAGCGCGTCGCCCTCGCGCGGGCGCTCGTGCTCAACCCCGACATCCTGCTCCTCGACGAGCCCCTGTCGAACCTCGACGCGAAGATCCGCATCCAGGTGCGGGCCGAGATCCGGAGGCTCCAGCAGGAGCTCCGGATCACCACGGTCTACGTCACCCACGACCAGGAGGAGGCGCTCTCGCTGTCCGACCGCGTCGCGGTCATGCGCGACGGCAAGGTGCTGCAGCTCGCGCCGCCCAAGACGCTGTACGAGCGGCCGGCGGACCGGTTCGTCGCCGACTTCGTCGGCACGAACAACCTCATCGCCGGCGTCTGCCGCGGGCTGACGGACGGCGTGGCCGCGGCCGAGACGGCGATCGGCCCGGTGCGGTGCCGCCCGAGCCCCCGCGTCGCGCCGGGCGAGCGCTGCGTCCTCGCCGTGCGCCCCGAGAACGTCGCGCTGGGCGCCGGCCACGAGAACGTCTTCGACGGGCGCGTGGTCATCTCCTCGTACCTCGGCAGCACGCTGCGCTACGAGGTCGAGGTGCGCGGCGGGGTCGTCCTGAAGGTGGACATCGGCGACCCGTGGCACCACGAGGTCCTGCCCTCGGGGGCGAGGGTGCGCGTCACGTTCCCCGCGTCGGCCGCGCTCACGCTGCCGGACGAATGAGGGCGATCCCCCGGGCGCTCCCGCCGGCGCTCGGCGTCGCCGCGATCTGGCTCTTCCTGCTGCTCTTCCTCGTCTACCCGCTGCTGCGGATCCTCTACGACGCCTTCAGCGACGAGGCCGGGCGTCTCACGCTCGCGAACTTCGTCGAGTTCGCGCGCGACCCGTTCTACTTCCGGTCGCTCGTGAACTCGCTCGTCCTCGGGCTCGGGACGGTCGCGGCGACCTCGCTCGTCGGCTTCGCGGTCGCCTTCCTGCTGGTGCGATACGAGTTCGTCGGCCGGAACCTCTTCGGCTATCTCACGCTGATCCCCATCATCTCGCCCCCGCTCGTCGGCGTGCTGGGCTTCACCTTCATCATGGGGCGGGCGGGGACGGTGAACGTGCTGCTCGAGGACTGGTTCGGCCTGGCGACGCCGATCAACTTCGTCTACGGCATCCACGGCGTGCTGCTCGTCGAGACGCTCCACCTCTTCCCGATGATCACGCTCAACGTGGTGGACGCCCTCGCGAAGCTCGACCCCGCGCTCGAGGAGGCCGCGGAGAGCGTCGGCGCGCGCGGCTTCGCCAAGTGGCGCACGATCACGCTGCCGCTGACGACGCCGGGGTACGTGGCGGGCGCGCTGCTCGTCTTCATCTGGACCTTCTCCGACTTCGCGACCCCGCTCGTGCTCGGCGTGCACGACCTCCTCGCCGCGCAGGCGTACCTGAACATCGTGCAGTTCGTGGACCGCCGCATCTTCCGGATGGGGATCGTGATCTCCGCGCTCATGGTGGCGCTGGCGGTCGTGTTCCTCGTCGCGGCGCGCCGGTACGTGGCGATCAAGGACTACTCCTCGCTTTCGTATTCGCGGCTCGCGCGCGTGCGGCTCTCCCCGCTCCGCCAGGCGGCGGCGGTCGCGTTCCTGACGCTGCTCATGCTGCTGTCGTTCGTCCCCTACCTCGGGCTCGCGCTGGCCTCGGTGGGGAAGGGCTGGTCCCTCACGCCGTTCCCCGTGCGCTACACCCTCCAGTACTTCGAGCGCGTCATCGTCGAGACGCCGAAGTACGTGGTCAACAGCCTCCTCTACTCGGCCCTCGCCGTCGCCCTCTGCATCGCCGTGGGGGTGCCGATCGCGTGGATCCTCGCGCGCACGCGCCTCCCCGGCCGCGACGTGCTCGACGGTCTCAACACGCTCATCCTGGCGGTCCCGGGCACCGCGATCGGCATCGCCTACGTGCGCGCGTTCCACTTCGATCTGCCGTGGCTCCACCACGGCCTCACGAGCTACTGGATCGTGCTGCCGCTCGTCCTCGCGATCCGGCGGCTCCCGTACACGGTCCGCGGCGCGTACGCGTCGCTGCTGCTCGTGCACCGCTCCATGGAGGAGGCCGCGGCGAGCGTCGGCGCCACGGGCGTCCGCTCGTTCCGGGACGTGACGCTGCCGCTCATCTGGCGCGGCGTGCTCGTCGGATCGCTCTTCTCGTTCATGACGTCGCTCCAGGAGGCGTCGGCCGTGCTCTTCCTCTCGCTCGGCGGGTGGGAGACGATCACGGTCGGGACCTTCGCCTTCTACATCGCGGGGAGCGCGAACGAGGCCGCCGCGCTCGGCGTCATCCTCATCGTCGTCGCCGCGGTGAGCCTGGTGCTGATCAACCGCGTCGCGGGAGCGCGCATGGGGGGAATGTTCGGCTAGATCGTGCGACCGGCGGCGGTCACGCGAGCCCCCACCAAATCAACGACTTGCGGTCGCTTGTACGATCCCGCCCGTTATGCTAGTGTCCGTCTTCACATGGCGCCGACCGGGGAAAAGAGCACCTGGAAAGCGCTCGGCGATCTGTCCTCGATCGGCTTGACGCTGGTCCTGGCAACCGTCATCGGTCTGGCAGGCGGCTACTACGGGGATCGGTGGCTTGGCACTAAGCCCTGGCTCACGCTGGTCGGCCTCGGCTTCGGGATCGCCGCGGGTTTCGTGAACCTCTTTCGGTCGGTCAAGCGCGCGGAACGGGAGCGCGATGAGCCCAGGTAGGCTGACCTCGCGGGTGACGGCGGACGCGTGCGCGCTCGCGCTGGCGCTCGCGGCGCCGGCCGCCTGGCTCGCGGGCGCCGCGGCCGCGCTCGGCGTCCTCGCCGGCGGCGCGCTCGCTCTCCTGAACTTCCGCTGGCTCGCCACGCGCGCCCTCGCCGTCACCGCTGGTGACGCCCGCGGCGCGTGGGCGATCGGCGCCGGCATCCGCCTCGCCGCGCTCGCCGCGGCGTCTGCCGTGCTGCTCGGGCTCGAGTGGGCGCACCCGGTCGCCCTGCTGGCGGGGCTCGCGGTGCTGCCCTGCGCGGTGATCGTCGAGGGGCTGCGCGACGCGGGCGGGGAGCGCTGAGCGTGGAGATCATCGAGCATCCGCCGATCTTCCGGCTGCCGGCCATCTTCGGGCCGGGCTACATCCCGGATCAGGTGACCTACACCTGGTTGCTCATGATCGTCCTGACGGCGATCGCGTTCGTCGTGTCACGCCGGGTCGAGCTCGTGCCCCGCGGTGCGCAGAACGTCGTCGAGCTGGTCCTCCTGCAGTTCCAGGCGCTGATCGACGACGTCATCGGGCCCGCCGGCCGGCCCTACCTGCCGCTGATCGCGACGCTCGGCCTGTTCATCCTCGCGGGCAACCTCCTCGGCCTCGTCCCCGGCTTCGCGGGCCCCACGGCGAACCTCAACACGACCGCCGCCTGCGCGGTGGTCGTGTTCTGCGCCTACCACTACATCGGCATCCGAAAGCACGGCCCGCTCACCTACCTCAAGCACTTCATGGGACCGGTGCCGTGGTGGCTCAAGGGACCGATGTTCGTGATCGAGATGATCAGTCACCTCGCCCGGCCGCTGTCGCTGACGCTGCGACTCTTCGGCAACATGCTGGGCGGGCACATCCTGCTCGCCATCATGTTCTTCCTGATGGGCCTGGACGGACTCATCGGCTGGGCGCTCTCGGGCAGCCTCGCGGGCGTCGTCCTCGGCGGCCTCGGCGGCGTGCTGCTGGCCGCCTTCACCATCGGGTTCATCTATCCACTGAAGCTCCTGGTGTCGTTCCTCCAGGCGTTCATCTTCGTGATGCTGACGATGCTGTACATCTCGGGGGCGCTCGAGGGCCACGGTGCGGGGCACGGTTCGGAGCACCACTAGCAGACCACACGAGAGACAGGAGGGGTTCGTGCGACGTTCACTGATTCTCGCGGCAACGGCGGTGCTGGGGGTTCCGGGGGTGGCGCTCGCGGCCGAGGGCGCCGGCGGGGGGTGGATCGGGCCCTTCTCGGTCATCGCGGCGGGCCTGGGGATGGCGATCGCGTCCGGCCTCTGCGGGCTCGGGCAGGGCAGGGCGGTCGCGGCGGCCGTGGAGGCGATGGGCCGGCAACCGGGCGCGGCGGCGCCCATCCAGACCGCGATGATCATCGGTCTGGCCCTGATCGAGTCGCTCGCGATCTACATGCTGGTCATCGGCATCATTCTGTTGTTCGTGCAGCCGATCAAGTAGTCACCGAGGGAGGCAGAGCCCGCCGGGGCGCCCTCCCCGGCGGGCGCGTGCCATGACGCCGCGCTCCGGTCATCGGTTCACGAAGATCCCCGAGATGACGATCCGCCGTCTCTCGGTCTACACGCGCTGCCTGCTCCAGCTCGAGGAGGATGGCGTCAAGACGGTCTCCTCGCAGGAGCTCGCCGAGCGCTTCGACCTCAACTCGGCGCAGGTTCGGAAGGACCTCGCCTACTTCGGCGAGTTCGGCGTCCGCGGCATCGGCTACTACGTCGCGGGTCTGAAGGCCGAGCTCCAGCGGATCCTCGGGCTCGACCGCGAGTGGCCGGTCGTGCTCGCCGGCTTCGGCAACCTCGGCTCGGCGCTCTTCCACTACAAGGGGTTCGCGCGCCGGGGATTCAGGGTCGCGGCGGTCGTCGACGACAACCCCGCGAAGGTCGGCCGCGAGGTCGAGGGCGTCCCGATCGTCGCGAGCCGGGACATGGCGCGCGAGATCAAGGCGCGGGGGATCCAGATCGCCATCCTCGCGGTGCCCGCGGAGTCCGCGCAGGCCGTGACGGACGAGCTCGTTGCGGCGGGCATCCGGGCGGTGCTCAACTTCGCGCCGGCGCGGATCAAAGTGCCCCGCGACGTGCGCCTGAAGCACGTGGACCTCTCGATCGAGCTGGAGACGCTGAGCTTCTACCTCGCGAAAGGCGCCCGGTAGTCTGGTACGCTCGGGAAGGCCCGAGATGTTGAGGGACTGGCCCGCGTTTCACGACCTGGCCAAGGCGTTCGCCGAGGGACCCGTCTGCCTGCGCGTCGTCGGCCTCACCGGCGGCGCCCGCCCGCTCGCCGTCGCCGAGCTCCTCCAGACGCCACCGCGCACCGCGCTCGTGCTCGTCCCGTCGGTCGTCGACGCCCACCGCTTCACCCAGGACCTCCGGTTCTTCGGCGCGCCGGCGCTCGAGTTCCCCGAGCGCGAGCCCCGGCTCTGGCGCGGCGGGCGCCAGCGCGAGGCGGACGCCGAGCGCGCCGTCGTGTGCCGGCGGCTCGCCGCGGGCGAGCCGCTGATCGTCGTGGCGACGCCCGGAGCGCTCGACGCGGAGGTCCTGGCGCCGGCCGATTTCGCCGCGCGCGCGCTCAGGCTCGAGGCGGGCGACGAGCTCGACCGCGAGCTCCTCGTCGAGGCCCTCGAGCGCGGGGGCTACGAGCGCGTGGACACGGTCGCCGAGGTCGGGCAGTGGAGCCTCCGGGGCGGGATCGTGGACGTCTTCTCGCCGAGCCAGCCGAATCCCGCGCGCCTCGAGTTCTTCGGCGACGCGATCGAGTCGATCCGGCTCTTCGACCCGACCTCCCAGCGCTCGACCGGCGCGCTCCGGGAGCTCCTCGTCCTGCCGCTCGCGACCGACGGCGACGCGCGGGCGCGCCTCCTCGACTACCTGCCGGCCGCCGCGCCCGTCGTCGTGGACGCGCCGCGCGTGCTCGACGCGCCCACCGAGACCGATCCGGGCGCGGGCACGCTGCGCGAGCGCCTGGAGGGGCGCCGGCGCGTGGAGCTGGAGCTCGTCGGCGAGGCGTCGAGCGCCGCGGCGGGGCCGACGCCGGGCGCGCGCGAGTGGGCGCTCGACGCGCAGGCCGTGCCCCAGTTCGGCGGCCGCTTCAACCGGCTCCAGGCCGAGCTCGAGCACTGGCGCGCGGAGGGCTTCCGGACGCGGCTCGTCGCCGGCGACGAGCGCCAGGCGGAGCACCTGCGCCAGATCCTGCGCGAGCACCAGCTCGAGGCCGCCTCGGCCACGACGCTCGACGGGCCGGAGCCGCTCACGATCGTCGTCGGCGAGCTCGCGAGCGGGTTCGCGATCCCCGCACTCGGCGTCATCGTCCTCACCGAGGACGACCTCTTCGGCGCGCGCCGGCGCTCGCTCAAGCGCCCGAAGTACCAGCGCGGCGCCGCGCTCACTGCGTTCACGGACCTCGCGGTCGGCGACGTCGTCGTCCACGAGGACCACGGCCTCGGGCGCTACCTCGGGCTCCGGACGATGACGATCGGCGACCGGCAGGGCGACTTCCTCCTGCTCGAGTACGCCGAGGGCAACCAGCTCTACCTCCCCGTCGAGCGCCTCGATCTCATCTCCAAGTACCTGGGCGCGGACGCCGGCCAGGTGCGGCTCGACCGGCTCGGCGGTCCCTCGTGGCAACGGGTGAAGGAGTCGGTGCGCGCCGCGCTCCGCGAGATGGCCGAGGAGCTCCTCCGGCTCTACGCGCAGCGTGCCGTCGCCGAGGGCCACGCGTTCGCCGCGGACACGCCGTGGCAGCGGGAGTTCGAGACGGCGTTCCGGTTCGAGGAGACGCCGGACCAGCTCCGCGCGATCGAGGACGTCAAGGGCGACATGGAGGCGGGCCGGCCGATGGACCGCCTCGTCGCGGGCGACGTCGGTTACGGCAAGACCGAGGTGGCGCTGCGCGCGGCGTTCAAGGCGGTGGCCGACGGCCACCAGGTCGCGGTGCTCGTGCCGACGACGGTGCTCGCGCAGCAGCACTGGGCCACCTTCGCCGACCGGTTCGCGCCGTTCCCGGCCCGGGTCGAGCTTCTCTCGCGGTTCCGGTCGCCGGCGGAGCAGAAGGCGATCGTCGCGGGGCTCCGTCAGGGAACCGTGGACGTCGTCATCGGCACCCATCGCCTGCTGTCACGGGACGTCGAGTTCAAGAACCTCGGCCTCCTGGTCGTGGACGAGGAGCACCGGTTCGGCGTGGCGCACAAGGAGCGCGTGAAGAAGCTCCGCGCGTCGGTGGACGTGCTCTCCCTCACGGCGACGCCGATTCCGAGAACGCTCTACATGTCGCTCTCGGGGGCGCGCGACATGTCCACGATCGAGACGCCGCCGCTCGACCGGCTCCCGGTCGAGACCGTGGTGCGCCGCTTCAGCAAGGCGGTCATCAAGGAGGCGCTCGAGCGCGAGCTGGCGCGCGGCGGCCAGGTCTTCTTCGTGCACAACCGCGTCCAGTCGCTCCCGTCGATGGTGCGCCTGGTCCAGGAGCTCGTGCCGGAGGCGCGCGTGATCATGGCCCACGGCCAGCTGAAGGAGCGCGAGCTCGAGGCCACCATGGTGAAGTTCGTGACCGGCCAGGCCGACGTGCTGGTCTCGACGGCGATCGTCGAGTCGGGCCTCGACATCCCCGCGTCGAACACGATCGTCGTCAACCGCGCCGACCGCTTCGGCCTGGCGCAGCTCTACCAGCTCCGGGGGCGCGTCGGGCGCGAGCGCCAGCAGGCGTACGCGTACCTGCTCGTGCCCGCCGACGGCCGGGTGGACGAGCAGGCGCAGCGCCGGCTCCGGGCGCTCCAGGAGCTGACCGAGCTCGGCTCGGGGTTCAAGCTCGCCCTGCGCGACCTCGAGATCCGGGGCGCGGGCAACCTCCTCGGCGCCCAGCAGCACGGCCACATCGCCGCCGTCGGATTCGATCTTTACTCGAAGCTCCTCGCGGAGGCCGTGCGAGAATTGAGGGGCGAACCGGCCGTCACGCACGTGGAGCCCGTGATCAGCGTGGGGGTCGATGGCTACTTGCCCGACGACTATGTCCCCGAGGTCAACCAGCGGCTCGCGCTCTACAAGCGCCTGGCCGGCGCCGCGACGGACGCCGAGGTCGACGAGCTCGCGGCCGAGCTCCTCGACCGCTTCGGCCCGCTGCCCGAGTCCGCCGGGCGCCTCGTCGACATCGTGCGGATCCGCGCGGCGGCGCGCGCCCTCGGGGTCGAGAAGCTGGAGGCTGGGGACGGGCGGGCGCTCCTCACGTTCTCGCCGGCGACGCCGCTCGATCCCAAGCGCCTCGTCGGCGCGATCCAGGCGAGCCGCGGCCGGCTCAGGATGAAGCGCGAGTTCACGCTCGAGGCGGCCGTGGAGCGCGGCGAGTGGCCCCGCGTTCGTGACTCGCTGCGCGCGCTCCTCGCGGGACTGGGGCGGCCGTGAGCCGGCGGCTCGTGGCCCTGGGGCTCCTGGCGTTCGCCCTGGGCGGCTGCGCCATGCCCTCGTGGGTGCCCTGGCTCGGCCAGAAGAAGGACGAGCCCAAACCTCCGGCCGCCGCCGTCGCCGCCAGGGAGCCCGAGCCTCCGAAGATCGAGAAGGCCGCCGAGCCCCCGCGGGTCGGCCCGCGCGACGAGAGCGTCACGGACCGCGTCATCGCGGTGGTCAACAACGACGCGATCACGCTGGCCGAGCTGCAGGAGCTGGTCGCCATCTACAAGTACGAGAACCGCCAGACCGCGGCGCCGTCGGACGAGGTCATCCACCAGTTCCTGACGCGCATGATCGAGCACCGGCTCCAGCTGCAGGAGGCCGACCGCGAGAAGGTCGTCGTCGAGGAGTCGGAGGTCGACGAGGAGCTGACGGAGCGGATCAAGAAGGTCAACGTCAAGAGCCGTGAGGAGTTCGAGCAGGTCATCAAGGCGCAGGGCCTCACCATGGAGGGCATCAAGAAGCGGATGCGCGACGGGCTCAGGATCAACCGCCTCATCCGCCGCAAGGTGACGGCGCGCATCTCCGTGACCGACGCCGAGATCGGCAAGTATCTCGAGGCCAACCGCCAGAAGCTCGAGACGGGCCTCGGCTACCACGCGCGGCACCTCCTGATCGTTCCCGGAGAGACCGGCTCGGACACGGCGTGGGAGACCGCCCGGCTCAAGGCGGAGCTCCTCCACACCCAGATCGAGCAGGGGGCCGACTTCGCGGAGCTCGCCCGCCAGCACTCGCAGGACGCCACCGCCAAGGACGGCGGTGACCTGGGCACGCTCAAGCGGGGCGAGCTGGCCCAGGACATCGAGGCCCAGATCCTCGGCCTGGCCCCAGGGCAGATCTCGAAACCCTACCGGTCCGGGCTCGGCTACCACATCTTCAGGCTCGAGTCGAAGGAGAGCCTCGAGGGCGAGGCGCTCGCCCGGGCCCAGGCCCAGACCCGTGAAATCCTGTTCCGCGAGAAGTACGAGGCGCGATTCGACACCTGGCTCAAGGAGCTCCGGCAGCGGGCCGTCATCGAAGTCCGGCTGTGAAAAACATTGACAAGTGGCGCTCAAGGTGCGACGATAACGCTCAGCGTTAGAGTTCCAACCCCGCAGGAAGTCTGCTCTTAGAGCGCAACCAACTCACTCGCGGCGTCTGAAAGCCGCGTCCGGAGCCCGCTGATGAGTGCCCGCCGAGAGAGAGGCCAGGGAAGCCCGACGCAAAACCCCGAAACGAACGGCATGAACCTGTCAGAGCTGAAAGAGCGAACCATCACCGAGCTGAACCAGATCGCCCGCGACCTGAACGTCCAGAACCTCGGCGGGCTCAGGAAGCAGGAGCTGATCTTCAAGATCCTCCAGTCGCAGGCCGAGAAGGACGGGCTCATCTTCGCGGAGGGCGTCCTCGAGGTCCTGCCCGACGGCTTCGGGTTCCTGCGGGCCCCGGACTACAACTACCTGCCCGGCCCGGACGACATCTACGTTTCTCCATCTCAGATACGGCGTTTCGATCTGCGGACCGGCGATACCATAGCCGGCCAGGTCCGCCCGCCGAAGGACACGGAGCGCTACTTCGCGCTCCTCAAGGTCGAGGCGATCAACTTCGAGACGCCGGACCAGTCGCGCGAGAAGATCTTCTTCGACAACCTCACGCCGCTCTACCCGATGGAGCGGCTGCGACTCGAATACGAACCTGAGAACCTGACGACCCGCGTGATGGACCTGCTCTGCCCCATCGGCAAGGGCCAGCGCGGCATGATCGTCGCCGCGCCGCGCACCGGCAAGACGATGATGCTGCAGTCGATCGCCCACGCGATCGCGACGAACCACCCCGAGGTCTATCTGATCGTGCTGCTGATCGACGAGCGGCCCGAAGAGGTCACGGACATGCAGCGCTCGGTGAAGGGCGAGGTCATCTCCTCGACGTTCGACGAGCCGCCGCAGCGCCACATCCAGGTCGCCGACATGGTCATCGAGAAGGCCAAGCGGCTGGTTGAGCACAAGCGCGACGTCGTCATCCTGCTCGACTCGCTGACGCGCTTCGCGCGGGCGCACAACGCCGTCATCCCATCCTCCGGCAAGGTGCTGTCGGGCGGTCTCGACGCCAACGCCCTGCAGCGCCCGCGCCGGTTCTTCGCGACGGCGCGCAACATCGAGGAGGGCGGCTCGCTCACCATCATGGCCACGGCCATCGTGGACACGGGCAGCCGCATGGACGACGTGATCTTCGAGGAGTTCAAGGGCACGGGCAACATGGAGGTCCACCTCGACCGGCGCCTCATGGACAAGCGGATCTTCCCGACGATCAACATCGAGCAGTCCGGGACGCGGAAGGAGGAGCTCCTCCTGGAGAAAGACGAGCTCCAGAAGGTCTGGCTGCTCCGGAAGGCGCTCTCCCAGCTGAACCCGGTGGAGGCGATGGAGCTTCTCCTGGACAAGCTCAAGCAGACCAAGAGCAACAAGGAGTTCCTCGCCGCCATGCACAGCATGGGGTAGCAGCCGCGTCGGACCCCGAAGTCTTCGGATTTTTTGCCTTTTCCCGAAGGCACTGGTATCCTGAGATCTCCCCTAGGAGGTGGCGTGCCGTGAAGGTGGGCATTCATCCGGACTATGTGGACACGACGATCACGTGCGCGTGCGGCGAGGTGGTCCACACCCGCTCGACCAGGCCCGACATCCGGGTGGAGATCTGCTCGAAGTGCCACCCCTTCTACACGGGGAAGCAAAAGCTCGTGGACACGGCCGGGCGCGTGGAGCGCTTCCAGCGGAAGTACAAGCGGCAGACCGCGTCTTCGTAGCGAACGCTCCGGAACCGGTTGGGATGCTCTGCGCGTCCCGCCGGTTTTCTGTTTGCGGGAGGCGTCCCGACCGTGATGCTGTTTGACAAGCTTCGCCAGATCGAGGAGCGGTCCCAGGAGATCGCCCGCGCGCTCGCCGACCCCGCCGTCCTGGCCCAGCCCTCCGAGTACGCGCGGCTCCGCAAGGAGTACGCCGAGACGGTCGAGATCGTCGAGCACTTCACCGCGTACCGCGACGTCCTGAAGCGCCTCGGCGAGGCCCGCCACATCCTGGCCGAGGGCGGCGACCGGGAGCTCCTGGAGCTCGCGCAGGCCGAGATCGACGAGCTGGGCGCTCGGCAGACGGTCCTCGAGGAGGAGCTGACCCGGCTGCTCCTGCCGCGCGACCCCAACGACGACAAGAACGTCTTCGTCGAGATCCGCGCGGGCGCGGGCGGCGACGAGGCTGCGCTCTTCGCGGCGGAGCTCGCGCGCATGTACACGAAGTACGCCGAGCGACGACGCTGGAAGATCGAGGTAATGGACGCCAGCGAGACGGGCGGCGGCGGCCTCAAGGACGTGATCCTCTTCGTCCAGGGCCGCGGGGCGTGGAGCCGGCTCAAGTTCGAGCGCGGCGTCCACCGCGTGCAGCGCGTGCCGGTGACCGAGGCGGCCGGCCGCATCCACACCTCGACCGTCACCGTCGCCGTGCTTCCGGAGGCCGCGGACGTCGAGGTGCGGGTGGACGAGAAGGACCTCAAGGTGGACGTCTACCGCTCCTCGGGCCCCGGCGGGCAGGGCGTCAACACCACCGACTCCGCGGTGCGCATCACGCACCTGCCGACCGGGCTCGTCGTAACGTGCCAGGACGAGCGTTCGCAGATCAAGAACCGGGCGAAGGCGATGCGCGTCCTCAAGGCGCGGCTCCTCGAGCGCGCCCAGCAGGAGCAGCAGGCGGCGATCGCGGCCGACCGCCGGAGCCAGGTGGGCACCGGCGAGCGGAGCGAGCGGATTCGCACGTACAACTTCCCCCAGGCGCGTGTGACCGATCACCGGATCGGGCTCACGCTGCACCGGCTGCCCGAGATCCTGGCGGGCGACCTCGACGAGCTGATCGAGGCGCTGACGGCGGCGGAGCAGACGGAGCGCCTGCAGCGGGTGGCGAGCTGATGGACGGCCGAGTTCCCACGCTCCACGCCCGGCTCGAGGCGGCGACCGCGATCCTCGCCGCGGCCGGCATCGCGACCGCCCGCGTGGAGGCCGAGTGGCTTCTCGCCGGCGTCCTCGGCGCCGGACGCTTCGACGCCAGGCTCGCGGGCGAGCGCGCGCTGCCGGCGACGCTCGCGGCGGAATTCGACGCGGCTGTCCGGCGGCGCGCGCGGCGCGAACCCCTCCAGCGCATCCTCGGCTGGGAGGGATTCCGCGGCCTCCGCATCCAGCTGACCGACGACGTCCTCGTGCCGCGGCCCGAGACCGAGATGCTCGCCGAATGGGCGCTCGAGCTCCTGCCGGCGCCACGCCCCGGCGTCCGGCCGCTCGCGGTGGACCTCGGCGCGGGCTCGGGGTGCATCGGCTGCGCGCTCGCCGCTGAGCGGCCGGATCTCGACGTCGTCGCGACGGACGTCTCGCCGGCCGCCGCCGCGGTCGCGCGCGACAACGCCGCGGCGCTCGGCCTCGGCGCGCGCGTCCGCGTGGTCGTCGCCGACCTGCTGGCGGGCGTCGAGGCGGCGCGCGCGGACCTCGTCGTGAGCAATCCGCCGTACGGCCCGAGCGCGATGCTCTTCGGCCTCGAGCCCGAGGTCTCGCTGCACGAGCCGCGCGTGGCGCTCGACGGTGGGCCCGACGGCCTGGCCCTCATCCGGCGAATCGTCGTCGCCGCCCGCGGCGTCCTGCGCCCCGCCGGGGCGCTCGTCCTCGAGACCCTGGGTGGCGCCCAGGCCGCGGCCGTCGCCGACCTCCTGCGGGCGGCGGGCTTCGGCGGCGTGGCGACGCGCGCCGACCTCGCCGGCGTCGACCGGTTCGTCGCGGGGAGGGCCTGATGCCCGCCCGGCTCGAGATCGAGGGCGGCGTCCCGCTGCGCGGCTCGGTCGCCGTGAGCGCGGCGAAGAACGCGGCCCTGCCAGCGCTGGCCGCGGCGCTCCTCACGCCGGCGCCCGTCGTCCTCACGAACGCGCCGGCCCTCGCCGACCTGCGCACGATGGCGCGACTCCTCGAGACGCTGGGGGGCACGGTCCGCCACGAGGGCGGCGCGCTCCGGGCGCAGGTCGCGCGGGTCACGAACGACTTGGCCCCCTACGAGCTGGTCTCGACGATGCGCGCGTCGGTCCTCGTGCTCGGCCCGCTCGTCGCGCGCCACGGGTCGGCGCGCGTCGCGCTGCCCGGCGGGTGCGCGATCGGCGTCAGGCCGATCGACCAGCATCTGAAGGGCCTCGCCAAGCTCGGTGCCGAGGTGACGATCGAGAACGGCTATATCGTCGCGCGCGCGAGCCGGCTCAAGGCCACGCGGATCGCGACCGATCTCGTGACGGTCACGGGGACCGAGAACCTCATGATGGCGGCCGCGCTCGCCGAGGGCACGACCGTGATCGAGAACGCCGCGCGGGAGCCCGAGGTGATCGACCTCGCGGCGCTGCTCAACCGCATGGGCGCGCGGATCGAGGGCGCGGGGACGGCGCGCCTCGAGGTCCAGGGCGTCCCGGAGCTCGGCGGCGCCACGCACCGGATCGTCGCCGACCGCATCGAGGCCGGCACGCTCATCGTGGCGGGCGCGATCACGCGCGGCGACGTCACCGTCACCGACCTGGTGCCGGACCACCTCTCGTCCGTCCTCGCGAAGCTCGAGGAGATCGGGGTCGCGCTCGAGGTCGGGCCGGCGTCGGTGCGCGTGCGCGGGCCCGACCGCCCGCGCCCGGCCGACGTCACGACGAGCCCGTTTCCGGGCTTCCCGACCGACATGCAGGCGCAGGTCATGACGCTCCTCGGCCTCGCCGACGGCCAGTCGCGCGTGACGGAGACGATCTTCGAGAACCGGTTCATGCACGTCGCCGAACTCGCCCGGATGGGCGCGCGCATCGAGACGGACGGCTCGATTGCGGTCATCCGCGGGGTTCCCCACTACCAGGGCGCGCCCGTGATGGCCTCCGACCTCCGCGCCTCGGCGGCGCTCGTGCTCGCCGGCCTCGCAGCGCGGGGCCAGACGGTCGTGTCCCGCGTCTACCACCTCGACCGGGGCTACGAGCGCCTCGAAGCGAAGCTCGGCGCGCTCGGCGCGCGGATCACGCGGCGGCCGTGAAAGATCTCCTGACGCTCGCGCTCCCCAAGGGCCGGCTGCTCGACGACGCGCTCGGGCTCCTCCGCCAGCTCGGCGTCGAGGGCATCGACCCCGACTCGCGCAAGCTCATCTTCACCGACGCGGCGCGGGACCTGCGCGTGCTGCTCCTCAAGCCCGCCGACATCCCCGCGTACGTGCTCTACGGGGCCGCCGACCTCGGTATCGTGGGCAAGGACATCCTGCTCGAGCAGGAGCCGGACGTCTACGAGCCGCTCGACCTCGGCTTCGGCGTCTGCCGCCTCGTCGTCGCCGAGCCGCGCGAGCTGTGGGAACGCGACGATCCGGCGAAGTGGTCGTGGGTGCGCGTGGCGACGAAGTACCCGCGGCTCACCGAGGAGTATTTCTCGAACCGCGGCGTGCAGGTCGAGATCGTCCGCCTCGACGGCTCGATCGAGCTCGCGCCGCTCGTCGGCCTGGCCGAGCGGATCGTCGACCTCGTCCAGACGGGCGAGACGCTCCGCGCGAACGGTCTCGTGGAGGTCGCCGAGATCACCCGCTCGACCGCGCGGGTCATCGTCAACCGCGCCTCGATGAAGACCGAGCACGCGCGCGTGACCGGGCTGATCGACGAGATGCGGGCCGCACGGCCATGATCCGGACGCTCGACGCCCGGGTCCTCGGGTTCGACGCCGTCGTCCGGGCGCTCGAGCGCTCGCCCGAGGCGGTGGCGCCCGAGATCCACCGCGTCGTGGACGAGATCCTCGCCGCCGTGCGGGCGCGGGGCGACGCCGCCCTGCTCGAGTACACGGCGCGCTTCGACGGCTTCCGTCCGTCGTCGCCGGCAGGGCTCGCGATCGCGCCGGCCGAGCTCGAGGTGGCCGGGCGCGCGCTCGAGCCCGGCGTCGCGGCCGCGCTCGCGTACGCGGCGGAGCGGATCGAGCGCTACCACTCGGCGGCCGCGCCGAAGTCGTGGCGCCTCACCGACGAGGACGGCTCGGTCCTCGGCCAGGAGGTCCGCCCCCTCGACCGTGTCGGCATCTACGTCCCGGGCGGGCGCGCGGCGTACCCGTCCACGGTGCTGATGACCGCCATCCCGGCGCGCGTGGCCGGCGTGCGGGAGATCGTGCTCGTGACGCCGCCCGGGCCCGGCGGTCGCATCGAGCCGGCGGTGCTGGCGGCGGCAAAGGTAGCGGGCGTGACCGAGGGCTGGCGGGTCGGCGGCGCCCAGGCCGTGGCGGCCCTCGCGTACGGGACGGCGACGATCCGCCGGGTGGACAAGATCGTCGGCCCGGGCAACGTCTACGTTGCCCTCGCCAAGGCGCGGGTCTTCGGCGAGGTCGGGATCGACATGGTGGCCGGGCCGAGCGAGGTCGTCGTCGTCGCCGACGCCTCGGCGGCGCCCGCGTGGGTGGCGGCCGACCTGCTCGCGCAGGCCGAGCACGATCCGATGGCGCGGGCGGTCCTCATCACCGACGCGGGGGCGCTGCTGCCGCGCGTCGCCGCGGCGCTCGAGAGCCAGCTCGCCGCGCTGCCGCGCCGGGATATCGCGGGCCCGGCGCTCGAGGCGAACGGCGCCCTGATCCGGGTGGCGACGCTCGAGGACGCGGTCGACCTCGCGAACCGTCTGGCGCCGGAGCACCTCGAGCTGATGGTGCGGGTGCCGGCGGCGCTGCTGCCGCGCGTGCGGCACGCCGGCGCCATCTTCATGGGCGGCCACACCCCGGAGGTCGTGGGCGACTACGTCGCGGGGCCGAACCACGTGCTGCCGACGGCGGGCACCGCCCGCTTCGCGTCGCCGCTCGGCACGGAGGACTTCGTCAAGCGGTCGAGCGTGATCGAGTACTCGCCGCGCGGGCTCGCCGCCGCGGCGCCGCACCTCGCGGCGCTCACGCGCGTCGAGGGGCTCGTGGGGCACGGCAGGGCGGCGGAGGTGCGACTCACCAACGACGGAGGGACCAGCGCATGAGCGCTCCGGGCACGGCACGGCAGGCGCGCGTCGAGCGCAAAACGAAGGAGACGGAGATCGCGCTGCAGCTCAACCTCGACGGCACGGGCGCCTCGAAGGTGCAGACGCCGATCCCGTTCTTCAGCCACATGCTGGAGGCGTGGGCGAAGCACGGCCTCATGGACCTCGCCGTCGAGGCGCAGGGCGACGTGGAGGTCGACCAGCACCACACCGTCGAGGACGTCGGGATCGTGCTGGGCCAGGCCCTGCGCCAGGCGCTCGGCGACAAGCGCGGCATCGTCCGCTTCGGCACCGCGTTCGTCCCGATGGACGAGACGCTCGTCTCCGCGTCCGTGGACGTGTCGGGTCGGTCGTTCCTCGTCTTCGGCGTGCCCGTCGCGCGCACGCGCGTCTCGAACTTCGACCTCGACCTCCTGCAGGAGTTTTTCCGTGCGCTCGCATTCAACGCCGAGGTCACGCTGCACGTCACCATGCACTACGGCCACAATCTCCACCACATCACGGAGGCCGTGTTCAAGGCCGTGGGGCGCGCGCTCGCCGACGCGACGCGGATCAATCCGCGGATCGCCGGCATTCTGCCGTCGACGAAGGGGACGTTGTGAGCGAGACCGGCTCGTGATCGCCATCATCGATTACGGCCGGGGCAACCTCGGCTCGGTCGAGAAGGCGTTCGTCCGCGTCGGCGTCCCGGCCGCGGTCACCCAGGACGCGCGGGCGGTGGACGAGGCCGAGGCGGTGGTGCTGCCGGGCGACGGCGCCTTCCACGACGCCATGGCGAATTTGACGTCCCTCGGGCTCCTGCCGGCACTCCGGCGCGCGCTCGACGGGACGCGGCCGTTCCTCGGGATCTGCCTCGGCTACCAGCTCCTGTTCTCAACGAGCGAGGAGTTCGGTGAGGGGCGCGGGCTCGACGTGGTCCCGGGCGCGGTTCGGCGGTTTCCGGCCGGCGAGAAGGTCCCGCACATGGGCTGGAACCAGGTCGAGCACGCGGGCGACCTGCGCCTCTTCGCGGGCGTGCCGTCGGGCGCCTTCTTCTACTTCGTCCACTCGTACTATCCGGTGATCCCGGACGGCGCGGACCTCCACGTGGCGTGGTGCGATTACGGGGTCCGCTTCGCGGCGGCGATCGAGCGCGGGCGGCTCTACGCGACGCAGTTCCACCCCGAGAAGAGCCAGCGCTGGGGGCTGCGTCTCCTCGAGAACTTCGCGGCGATCGTGAAGTCGTCGTCGGGGAGCGCCGCGCGGTGATCGTCATCCCCGCCGTGGACCTGCGCGGGGGCCGGGCGGTGCGGCTCCGGGAAGGGCGCGCGGACGCCGAGACCGTCTTCTCCGACGATCCGGTGGCCATGGCCATGCGCTGGAAGGCGCTCGGCGCGGAGCGCCTCCACGTGGTGGACCTCGACGGCGCGTTCGCGGGTGCGCCGCGGCAGAGCGCGCTCGTCGCGAAGATCGTCGCGGCGGTCGCGCCGGTGCCGGTCGAGGCCGGTGGCGGGCTCCGGACCCTCGCCGCGCTCGAGGCCGTGCTCGAGGCGGGGGCACGCTGGGCCGTCGTCGGCACGCGCGCCGCGCTCGACCCGGCGTTCCTCCTCGACGCGTGCCGGGCGCACGGCGGGCGCATCATCGTGGCCGTGGACGCACGGGGCGCCCGGGTGGCGGTGAAGGGCTGGACCGAGGTCGGGGAGGAGACGGTCGCGGACGTCGCGCGGCGGGCGCAGGACGCGGGCGCGGCCGCGCTCCTCTACACCGACGTGAGCCGCGACGGCACCGGGCTCGGACCGAACGTCGAGGACACCGCGGCGCTCGCGCGCACGGTGGCGCTGCCGGTGCTCGCGTCCGGCGGGGTGGCGTCCCTCGACGACCTCAAGCGCCTCGCGGCGGTGCCCGGCGTGGCGGGGTGTGTCGTGGGACGGGCGCTCTACACCGGCGCGCTCGACCTCGCCGAGGCCCTGCGGGAACTGGCGAGCGCCTGATGCTGGCGAAGCGGATCATCCCCTGCCTCGACGTCAAGGACGGTCGCGTCGTCAAGGGCGTGCGCTTCGTGGACCTGCGCGACGCCGGCGACCCCGTGGAGGCCGCGCTCGCCTACGACGCGCAGGGCGCCGACGAGCTCGTCTTCCTCGACATCACGGCGTCCCACGAGGCCCGCGCGATCATGCTCGACGTCGTGCGCCGGACGGCGGAGGGCATCTACATGCCGCTGACCGTCGGGGGCGGGATCCGCTCGATCGACGACGTCCGGCTCCTGCTGCGCGCCGGGGCGGACAAGGTCTCGCTCAACACGGCCGCGCTCGAGCGCCCCGGCGTGATCCGCGAGGCGGCGGAGCGCTTCGGCAGCCAGTGCATCGTCGTCGCCATCGATGCCCGCCGCGAGCCGGGCGCGCCCCTCCGGTGGGGCGTCTACACCCATGGCGGGCGACGCCCGGCGCGGCGTGACGCGCTCGCGTGGGCGCGCGAGGCCGTGGCGCTCGGGGCCGGCGAGATCCTCCTGACGAGCATGGACCGCGACGGCACGAAGGACGGCTACGACCTCGAGCTGACGCGCGCCGTCTCCGAGGCGGTGTCGGTCCCGGTGATTGCGTCGGGCGGCGCGGGCTCGCTCCCGCACCTCTACGAGGGCCTGGTGGACGGGCGCGCCGACGCCGTGCTCGCCGCGTCCATCTTCCACTTCGGCATCCACACGATCGCGGAGGCGAAGGCGTACCTGCGCGAGCGGGGCGTGCCTGTCCGGAGCGAGCCGTGACGCTCGACGCGCTCAAGTTCGACGCGCAGGGGCTCGTTCCCGCCGTCGTGCAGGAGGCGGACTCCGGCGAGGTCCTCATGGTCGCCTGGATGGACCGGGCGGCGGTCGACCAGACCCTCGCCACCGGGGTGACGCACTTCTGGTCGCGCTCGCGCGGGGTGCCCTGGCGCAAGGGGGAGACGTCGGGCCACACGCAGCACGTCCAGGCCGTCTACGCCGACTGCGACGGCGACGTCCTGCTGGTCCAGGTCCACCAGGACGGCGAGGCCTGTCACACCGGCCGGCGGACGTGCTTCTTCAACGCCCTCCGTGCCGACGCCGTGACGGGCGGGCCCGTCGCGCCGGCGAACATGCTCGAGCGGCTCGAGCGGACGATCGCCGCGCGGAAGGCGAACCCGCCGGCCGGCTCCTACGTGGCGAAGCTCCTCGCGGCGGGCGAGGGCGAGATCTGCCGCAAGATCGGCGAGGAGGCGACCGAGGTGATCACCGCGGCGCTCGGGGGCGAGGGCGACCGGCGGCTCGTCGCGGAGGCGGCCGACCTCTGGTTCCACACGCTGGTGCTGCTCGGCGCGCGGGGCATCCCGTTCCGCGAGGTGGTCGAGGAGCTCGCGCGGCGGCACGCGGAGCGTGCCGGGCCGGACCGCTGACCGCCGCGTGGACGCCGGTCGAATCGGGGCGCTGATCGTCGGCGCGGCCGCCGCGTGGGCGTTCGCCGGCTGCGCCGGCGGTCGCATCGAGGGCGGGATCTATCACTCGTCGAAGGGGTATCGCGTGACGCTTCCCGGGACGGAGTGGACCGTCGCGCAGGACAGCCGGGCCGACCTCGAGCTCCGGCACCGCGCGTCGCCCGCGGGCATCCTGGCGAACGCGTCGTGCGACGGCCGCGCGGCGGCCGGTCTCGGCGTCCTGACCCGCCACCTCCTCATGGGGCTCGATGGCCGAGCGACGCTCGAGCGTGACGAGGTGGACGTCAACGGGCGGCGCGCCGCCCACACCGTGCTCGAGGGCCGCCTCGGCGCCGGCGACGCGCCGGTGCGCGTCGAGACCTACGTGCTGAAGGACGCGCGGTGCGTCTACGACTTCGCGTACGTGGCGCCGCCCGCGTCGTTCGAGGCGTGGCGGGCCGAGTTCCGGCGGCTCGTCGAGAGCTTCGTGACGGAGTAGGGCGGGGATGGACACCTACCTCAGGCGCACGGTCGACTGGTACGGGGGCGTCGGCCTGCTCACGGGGCGCGTCGCCCGGAGCCTCGCGCTGCCGCCGAAGTACTTCCGCCTCATCGTGCGCGAGATCGAGGTGATGGGCGTGCAGTCGCTCGGGGTCGCGCTCACCGCCGCGATCTTCACGGGCATGGTGTTCACGATCCAGAGCGCGGTGAACATGGCGCGCTTCGGCGCCGAGAGCTACGTCGGTCCCCTCGTGGCGCTGGCGATCCTGCGCGAGCTCGGGCCCGTGCTGACCGCGATCCTGGTCGGCGGCAAGGTGGCGTCCGGGATCACGGCGGAGCTCGGCTCGATGAAGGTCACGGAGCAGATCGATGCCCTCCGGACGCTCGGCGTGAACTACATCAAGCGACTCGTCGTGCCGCGCGTGCTCGCGGCGCTCGTCGTGTTCCCGCTCCTGACCGTGCTGGCCGACACGGTCGGCGTACTGGGAGGCATGGTGATCATGTACCTTGAGCGCAACGCGGACATGTGGGCGTACTGGAACACCACGACGTACTGGGTCGTGCCGAAGGATTTCCTGACGGGCGTCGGCAAGTCGGTCTTTTTCGGCGCCGTGGTGACGCTCATCGGGTGCTACAACGGACTCAGCACCCAGGGGGGGACGGAGGGGCTGGGGCGCGCCACGACGGCGACCGTCGTCCACGTGACCATGGGCGTCATCGTGTCGGACTTCTTCCTCACCAAGCTGTTCCTCACCCTGTTCTACTGAGGGCGGACGTGGCGGATCCGGTCGTCGAGCTCGTGGGCGTGCGGAGGAGCTTCGAGGCGGTCGAGGTGCTCCGCGGCGTGTCGTTCGCCCTCGCGAAGGGCGAGACCCTGGTGGTGATGGGCGGCAGCGGCTCGGGCAAGACGGTGCTGCTCCGGCTGATCGCGGGCCTGATCCGACCGGACGCGGGGAAGATCCGGGTGTTCGGCCGGAGCATCGAGCGGCTCAGCGAGGAGGAGCTCCTGCCGATCCGGCGGCGGATGGGCTACGTGTTCCAGGGGGCGGCGCTGTTCGACTCGCTCTCGGTCTACGAGAACGTGGCCTATCCGCTGCGGGAGCACGCGAGCCTGCGCGAGGAGGAGGTCCGGGAGCGCGTCGAGCGGAACCTCGGGCTCGTCGGCCTCGGGCGCGAGGTGCTCCGGCTCCTCCCCGCCGAGCTCTCGGGCGGCATGAAGAAGCGCGTCGGGATCGCCCGTGCGCTCTCGGTGGAGCCGGAGCTGCTCCTCTTCGACGAGCCGACGGCGGGCCTCGACCCGACCAACGCGAAGCTCGTCGCCGAGCTGATCGAGACGCTCCACGGCGGCGTCTGCGACACGGCGATCGTCGTGACGCACGACCTCGAGCTGGCGAAGACGGTCGCGGACCGCGTCGCCGTGCTGATCGACGGGCGGTTCGCCGCGATCGGCCCCGTGGCCGAGATCCTCGAGACCGACAATGCGGCCGTCCAGGCCTTCCTGGCGGGCGACGCGAGGTAACGTAGGGATGAACGTGGCCGTGCGAGCCGTAACCGAAGGTGAGGCGAGCCTGTGAACGTGGCCGTGCGAGCCGCAACCGAAGGTGAGGCGAGCCTGTGAACGTGGCCGTGCGAGCCGCAACCGAAGGTGAGGCGAGCCTGTGAACGACGAGCGGCGCGAGCTCGGCCTCAAGTTCCGCGTGGGCATCTTCGTGCTTCTGGCGCTCGCCGCGTTCCTCGGCACGATCTACGCGCTGGGCGCGCGGGCCCGGTTGTTCGAAGCGCGCTACGTGATCCATGCCGACTTCACCGAGGTCGCCGGTCTCACGGAGGGCGCGACGGTGCGTCTGGCCGGCGTGCAGATCGGGCGCGTGACCGGCGTGCACCTGCCGGGCGAGCCCGGCGGCAAGGTGCGCGTGGACCTCGACATCACGCGGCGCTACGCGGACCGCATCCGGCAGGACTCCGTCGCGCGCATCGAGACGCAGGGCCTGCTCGGCGACAAGGTCGTCGAGGTCACCGTCGGGACCACCGCCGCGCCCGCGCTCCGGGCCGGCGAGGTCCTGGCCGCGCGCGACCCGACCGACTTCGGGCGCATCCTCAGCGAGGGCGCCGGCGCCGCGAAGGACGTGGGCGCGCTCGTGGCCGAGCTCCGCAAGTCCGCCGAGACGCTGAACCGGTCGAAGCTCATCGAGAACGCGTCCTCGACCGTGGACCGGATCAACCGCGTCGTGGACCAGGTCGAGCACGGGCGCGGCTGGGCCCACGCGCTGCTCTACGAGGAGCCGGTTGCCCTCCGCAAGCTCAACGAGGCCATCGCGACGACCCAGGCGCTTCTCGACCGCGTCGAGCGCGGCCAGGGCGTCGCCGGCGTCCTCGCCTCGCCGGAGAGCACGGCGGCGGCCAAGCGCTTCGTCCTGGCCATGGACCGGCTCGCGCGGATGGTCGAGAAGCCCGAGGGCGAGGAGGGGCTCCTGCCCGGCCTCCTGTTCGACCCGAAGTACAAGGGCACGCTCGAGGACCTCCGCGTGACCGCGCACAACCTGCGCGAGATCTCGGATCGCGTGGCGGGCGGGCGCGGCGCGCTCGGCGCTCTCGTGACCGGATCCGCCGACGACCGCGGCCTGCCCGGCGCCGTCGAGGATCTGAAGGCCGCCGTCCACAACCTCAAGGGCATCAGCCAGAAGATCAACGCGGGCGAGGGGACGATCGGCGCGCTCGTGAGCGACCCGACGGTCTACGAGCGCCTCGTGACGATCCTCGAGGGCGCGGAACGGTCCTTCCTCCTGCGATCGCTCATCCGGAGCCTCGGGGACAAGGGGACGGAGCCCAAGGGTGACGGCGCGCGACGCTAGCGTCTACCGCTGCCAGCAGTGCGGCTTCGCGAGCCCGAAGCCGGGCACGTGCCCGGACTGCAAGCGCGCCACGGGCGAGCTCGTCCCCCTCGTGGAGGAGCGCGCGGTGCCCGCGCGCGGGCCCCGGCGTCCCGCGGCGGCGCGGGAGGGGCCGCGGCCGCTCCGGGAGATCTCGCTCGAGCGCGGCGACCGGCTCGCGACCGGCCTCGGCGAGCTCGACCGCGTCCTCGGCGGCGGCGTCGTCCGCGGCTCGCTCGTCCTGATCGGCGGCGAACCCGGTGCGGGCAAGTCCACGCTGCTACTCCAGGCCGCGCGGGCGCTCGCGCGGGTCGCGCCGCCGGTGCTCTACGTCTCGGCCGAGGAGTCGGCGGCGCAGGTGAAGCTCCGCGCCGACCGGCTCGGGATCGCCGGCGACGGGCTGCTCCTCTGGGCGGAGACGGACCTCGCCGCGGTGCAGGCGGCGCTCGACGACGTGAAGCCCCGCGCGCTCGTCGTCGACTCGATCCAGACGGTCTACCTGCCGGACCTCGAGTCGGCGCCGGGGAGCGTCGCGCAGGTGCGCGAGTGCGGCGCGCGCCTCATGACGCTCGCGAGGGGGCTCGGCGTCGCCACGTTCCTCGTGGGCCACGTCACCAAGGAAGGCGCCATCGCGGGGCCGCGCGTCCTGGAGCACCTGGTGGACACGGTCCTCTACTTCGAGGGCGAGAGCCATCACGCGTACCGCATCCTGCGCGCCGTCAAGAACCGCTTCGGCTCGACCAACGAGATCGGCGTGTTCGAGATGGGCGAGCGCGGGCTCGTCGAGGTCGCGAACCCCTCCGGCTTCTTCCTCGCCGAGCGCCCGCGGGGCGCGGCCGGCTCCGTCGTCGTGTCGAGCCTCGAGGGGACACGGCCGCTGCTGCTCGAGCTCCAGGCCCTCGTCGCCCGCGCCTCGTTCGGCACGCCGCGCCGGACCGTGCTCGGGGCCGACTACAACCGCGTCTGCCTGCTCCTCGCGGTGCTCGAGAAGCTCGGCGGGATGCCGCTCGCGAGCCAGGACGTGTTCGTGAACGTCGCCGGCGGCGGCCGGGTCACGGAGCCGGCCGCCGACCTCGGCATCGTCGTCGCCACCGCGTCGAGCTACATGGACCGCGCCGTCCCCGGCGACGTGCTCGTCCTCGGCGAGGTGGGGCTCACCGGCGAGGTCCGCGCGGTGAGCGGGATCGAGCTCAGGCTCAAGGAAGCGGCGGCCCTCGGCTTCCGCCGCGCCGTCGTCCCGCGGGGCAACGTGGACGACCGCGCGAAGCCGCCCCTCGAGGTCCGTGGCGTGGCCACGGTCGGCGAAGCGCTCGACGTGCTCCTCGGCTGAGCGCGTGACGGGACACCGTCCATGACCAGAAACGTCGTCAGGCTCGTCGTCCTCTGCGTCTCGGTCGCCATCGGCGCCTCGGCCGCGCGCGCGCTCGGGGTGTCCGCCGCCGTCGGCGCGGCCGCCGGCGCGGTCGCCGCCGTGGTCGCCATCCTCCTCGAGATCCGCGCGGCCGCGCTCCCGCTCGAGCGGCTGGTGTGGGGCGCCGCGGGCGGGCTTCTCGGGCTCGGCGCCGGGCTCGTGGTCGGCGCCGCCGCCGCCGGCCTCGTGCCCGCGGGGGCCGGCGCGGCGACGCGCGCGATGGCCGTCCTGCTCGGCGCCTACCTCGGCGCCGCGACGGCGCTGGCGCGGCTCGGGGACGTCGACGTGATCCCCGGCCGCCTCGCCGGCGGGCGTCCCCGCGGGCTCGACAAGATCCTCGACACGTCGGCGATCATCGACGGACGGATCGCCGACGTCTGCGAGACGGGGTTCGTCGACGGCCGGCTGGTGGTGCCGCGCTTCGTGCTCGCCGAGCTCGGGCGGGTCGCCGACACGCCGGACGGCGTGCGGCGCGGCCGGGGTCGGCGCGGCTTCGAGGTCCTCCAGCGCCTCCAGCGCCTGCCGAAGGTCAGCGTCGAGATCGACGAGCGCGCCGTCGCCGGGACGGAGGTGGACCAGCAGCTCATCGAGCTCGCGCGGGCGCGTGGCGGCAAGCTCGTCACCACCGATTTCAATCTGAACAGGCTGGCGGAGCTCCACGGGGTGCCGGTGCTGAACGTGAACGAGCTGGCGAACGCGCTGAAGCCGGTCGTCGTGCCGGGCGAGGCGATGACGGTCCAGGTGCTCCGCGAGGGGAAGGAGCCGGGGCAGGGCGTGGGGTACCTGGACGACGGCACGATGGTCGTCATCGAGCAGGGCCGACGGTCTATCGGCCGGCCGCTCGAGGTCGTGGTGACGAGCGTCTTGCAGACGCCGGCGGGCCGCATGATCTTCGCCCGCTCGCGGGAGGAGGCGCCGGTCGCGCACGATGGCTAAGCTCGCGGTCGTCATCCCGGCTGGCGGCCTCGGCACCCGCTTCGGCGGGCCTACGCCCAAGCAGTTCCTGCGCTTCGGCGCCGCGACGATCCTCGCCGTCACCGTCCGCCACTTCGCGGCTCACCGGTCCGTGAGCGCCATCGTCGTCGCGGCGCCCGAGCGGTACGTCACGCGGGCGCGGCGGGTCCTGACGCCCCTGGTGCGGCGCGCGCCGCTCACGGTCGTCGCCGGCGGGCGCACGCGCCAGGACTCGGTCTGGCTCGGGCTCCAGGCGGTGCCCGACGACGCGCAGATCGTGGTGGTCCACGACGCCGTGCGCCCGCTCATCACGCGGAAGCTCGTCGATGCGGTCGTCGCCGCCGCGGAGGCGTCGGGGGCCGCGATCTGCGCCCTGCCGGTCGCGGAGACGGTCAAGCGCGTCCGGGGTGATCTCGTGGAGTCGACGCTCGATCGCTCGGAGCTCTGGGCCGTACAGACGCCGCAGGCCTTCCGCACGGACCTCCTCAGGGAGGCCCACGAGAAGGCGCGGCGCGACGGCGTCGTCGGCACCGACGACGCGATGCTCGTCGAGCGCCTCGGGCACCCGGTGCGCGTCGTGCGCGGGCTCCCCGAGAACGTCAAGATCACCACGCCCGAGGACCTCCGCCGGGCGCGGCGCGCGGCGCGCCGGTGACGCGTGCGGGCTTCGGCTTCGACGTCCACCCGTTGGTCGAGGGCCGCCCCCTCGTGCTCGGGGGCGTGACCGTCGAGAGCGACCTCGGTCTCGGCGGCCACTCCGACGCCGACGTGCTCTCCCACGCGATCGCCGAGGCGCTCCTGGGCGCGCTGGCGCTGGGCGACCTCGGTCGCCACTTCCCGGACACAGACCCGCGCTACCGCGGGATCTCGAGCCTCGCCCTCCTCCGCCGCGTGGTGGCGCTCGTGGCCGAGCGCGGCGGAACGATCGTCAACGTGGACGCGACGGTGCTCGCCCAGGCGCCGCGGCTCGCGCCGCACCTGCCGGAGATGGCCAAGCGCCTGGCCGACGCGCTCGGGCTTGCCGCCGACCGGGTCAGCGTGAAGGCCAAGAGCCCCGAGGGGCTCGGCCTGCTCGGGCGCCGCGAGGGCATCGCGGCGATGGCGGTGGCGAGCGTCGAGGTGGGCGCGTGAGCCTCCGGATCTACAACACGATGACGCGGACCAAGGAGGAGCTGATCCCCCTCACGCCGGGCGAGGTCCGGATGTACGTCTGCGGGGTGACCCCCTACGACTACTCCCACATCGGTCACGCGCGCAGCGCGATCGTGTTCGACGTGATCCGGCGCTACCTCCGCCACCGCGGGTACCGCGTCACGCTCGTCCGGAACTACACGGACGTGGACGATCGGATCATCCGCCGCGCCAACCAGGAGGGCGTCAGCGCGCGCGAGGTGTCGGAGCGATACATCGAGGCCGAACGGCAGGACATGCGGGCGCTCGGGGTGCTGCCGGCCGAGGTCGAGCCGAAGGCGACCGAGAACATCCCGGAGATGATCGAGCTCATCGAGCAGCTCGTCGCCCGCGGCTTCGCCTACATCGTGGACGGCGACGTGTACTTCGAGGTCCGGAGCTTCCCGCCCTACGGTCGCCTCTCGGGCAGGAATCTGGACGAGCTCCTCGCCGGCGCGCGCGTGGAGGTGGACGAGCGCAAGCGCGACCCGCGTGACTTCGCCCTGTGGAAGGCGGCGAAGCCGGGGGAGCCGTCGTGGGAGAGCCCGTGGGGCCCTGGACGCCCCGGCTGGCACATCGAGTGCTCCGCGATGTCGAGGAAGTACCTCGGGCAGCCCTTCGACATCCATGGAGGCGGCGAGGACCTGATCTTCCCTCACCACGAGTGCGAGATCGCCCAAGCCGAGGCCGGCACCGGGAAGACGTTCGCACGCTACTGGATCCACAACGGGATGCTCAACATGGGCGCCGAGAAGATGTCGAAGTCGCTCGGCAACACGCTCACGATCCGCGAGGTCGTCAAGCGCCACGACGCTGATGCGCTCCGGCTCTGGATTCTCGGCACGCACTACCGCCACCAACTCGAGTGGTCGGAGGAGCGCGCGCAGGAGGCGGCGCGCGCGCTGGAACGGCTGACACGCCTCATCGGCGACGTCCAGGCGTTCTGGTCGGGCGCGCCCGGCGCCGCGACGCCGCCCGAGGCGTTCCGGCCGTACCGCGAGCGGTTCGTGTCCGCGATGGACGACGACTTCAACACGCCGCAGGCCCTCGGCGCGCTCTTCGACTTCGGCCGCGTGCTCTACGAGTACGGCGCGCGGGCCTCCGGCGATCCGGACGCGCGGAGGGCGTTCGTCTCGGGCGTCGAGGAGCTGGCGACGCTCATGCGGACGCTCGGGTTCCTCGCGCGTGGCGTCGAGCCCGCGGGCCCGCCCCCCGAGGTCGCACGGCTGGTGGAGGCGCGGAGCGACGCGCGGAGCCGGCGCGACTTCCGGCGCGCCGACGGGCTCCGCGCCGAGATCGAGCGCCTGGGCTTCGCCGTGGAGGACACGCCGAGCGGCCCGCGCGTCACGCGGAAGGACGCGTGAGCCGATGACGGACGAGGGCCGGATCTACGGCCGCAACCCGGTGCTCGAGCTGCTCCGGAGCGGCGGCAAGCGCGCCGACGAGATCGCCGTGCTCGCCGGCGCGCGGGGGCCGCTCGCCGAGGTCGTCGCGCTCGCGCGCCGTGCCGGCGTCAAGGTCTCCTTCCGCACGCGCGAGCAGCTCACGGCGATCGCGGGCACGGACCGCCACCAGGGCGTCGTCGCGCGCGTCGCGTCGGCCGAGTACGCGGACCTCGCCGAGCTGCTCGAGATCCCGAAGCGTCGCGGCGAGGCGCCCTTCTTCCTCGCCCTCGACCAGGTGCAGGATCCGAGGAACTTCGGCGCCCTCCTCAGGACGGCGGAGGTCTTCGGCGCCCACGGTGTGATCGTGCCGAAGCACCATCAGGTGGGGCTCACCGAGGCCGCCGCGCGGGCGGCGATGGGGGCGGTCGAGTACATCGCCGTGGCGCGCGAGACGAACCTGGTCGGCGCCCTCGAAACGCTCAAGAAATCCGGCATTTGGACCTACGGCAGCGCCGTCGGCCAGGGCACGCCCGCATGGGCCGCCGACCTGACGGGTCCTCTCTGCCTCGTTCTCGGGAGCGAGGGAGAGGGCCTTCGTCCGCTGGTCGCGCGGACGTGCGACGTGCTGCTGACGATCCCGATGGCCGGCCGCGTCGGCTCGCTGAACGTCGGCGCGGCGGGCGCCGCGCTCTGCTACGAGGTCGCGCGGCAGCGAGCTCTGCGAGGTAACACTGCTTGACTTATGAAATACTGACGACTAGAGTGAAGTTTTGTCTGTGCTGGCGTAGCTCAGTGGCAGAGCAACTGCCTTGTAAGCAGTGGGTCGGGGGTTCAAATCCTCCCGCCAGCGCCAGCTTTTTCAAGGGGTTCCATCGCATGCCGGCGGATTCGGGGAGGTACCCAAGTGGCCAAAGGGGGCAGACTGTAAATCTGCTGGCGGATGCCTTCGGGGGTTCAAATCCTCCCCTCCCCACCATCATGGTTTCGGGCGGGAATAGCTCAGCGGTAGAGCGCCAGCCTTCCAAGCTGGGGGTCGCGGGTTCGAATCCCGTTTCCCGCTCCACGATTTGTGGGATCGCCCATGTAGCTCAGTCGGCAGAGCGCGTCCTTGGTAAGGACGAGGTCTCCGGTTCAATCCCGGACATGGGCTCCATTCCGAGCAGCGCTGTCGCGACCGCCAACGGGAGGTAGCGCGCATGGCGAAGGCGAAGTACGAGCGGACGAAGCCGCACGTGAACGTGGGGACGATCGGGCACATCGACCACGGCAAGACGACGCTGACGTCGGCGATCAC
>WNFJ01484974.1_pt1 | contig 77676 bp, 67 predicted proteins | sample 5400461 | NCBI WGS metagenome assembly WNFJ01 (sample SAMN13153349, study PRJNA577476) | soil metagenome | isolation source: 115 cm saprolite on Douglas fir-dominated hillslope | place: USA:California | collected 2013-09-17
AGAATTGATCCACCACCCAGTTCTCGACGCGGACACAAGTTGCAACGTCGAAAACCCCACCGCTCAGAATCGGATCCTCGCCGACAGAATCGCCCGCCGCGCCTGCACCTGCGCCCCATTGATCACCCCGAAAGCCGAGTTGGTCTGCGCGCCCGTCACGAAGTTATAGTTGAGTGACGCGTTCGGGTTATTGGGGTTGAGGTGATTCAGCGCATTGAAGGTTTCGATCCTAAACTCGAGCGTCCGACGTTCGCCCTTTCCCAGCCGGAACTCCTTCCCCAGCGAGAAGTCGACGTTGAACAACCCGGACCCGTAAAAAAGGGTTGGCGGAGTGTTGCCGATACCCAGCGAGTCAATCGCCGGAAGGGTGAAGTTGGCCTGGTTGAGCGCCCACTGCAATCTGGGATCTTCCGTCTTCGAGGGATATTGCCCCGCGGGCAGGAAAATGTTGTTTCCCATCTGGCAGCGGAACGGAATGCCGCCGGTGGGAGTGCCGGTCCAATAACCCGGCGGCTGGTTTTGAACCCCGCAGCCAACCGTAAACGGCGTGCCGGAGAAAATCGCCGCGCCCCCGCTGATCCGCCATCCGTCCAAGGCCAGCTCGGTGAACGTATTCTTCCACAAGCTGCTGCCCCGCGGAACGTCGTAGCCGAAATTCAGATTAACCACATGCGGACGATTGGCGACATTTTTGCCCAACTGCGAGTTCACCCACTGGTTGAAATCGTAGATTATGGTCCTCGACCAGGTGTAGTTGGCGTTCCATTGGAAACTTCCGCGCCTGCGAGTCACTTGCGCCTGAAGAGCATTGTAGGAACTCGTGCCCAAGTAGGTCCAAACCGGGATCGACTGGAAGCCTGCGTATCCCACCATGGCCCTGATCAAGTTGGTCGAGTAAAAGCCCGTGCTGGTAGGATCGCGGAACCGCGCGATCGCGCCATCCTTCGGGTTCCAGGTCGTGTACGGCGCCACGGCATTGTAATCGATCGCTTGGCCGTATCCATGGCGCAGAGCATTGCCCACGTAGCTTACCTCGACCAGCATCCCGTTGCCCAGATCGCGCTGGACGCCGAAGCTCCAGTTGTACGTCGTTTGCACCTTCTGATCCTGCGATCCCCCGAGCACCACCTGCGGCGTGAAATAACTCTGCGCGTTTGCCAGGTTGCCGAAGTTGGTGTAGAGAATGATCGGCGCCTGGAAGTTCGGTGGCGCGGCCATGGGACCGTTCCCTGCTCCCTTGGCCCCGATGTGATCCACGTCCCAGTTGCGGCCGGAAATAATGCTGAACCCTCCGCGCAGCGCCGTTTTGCCGTTGCCAAACACGTCCCAGGCGAAACCTCCGCGCGGCCCAAGCTGGATCGGCGGAACGTTGAAGAAATGGCTGTCGTACTGATGGATCCCCGAAAACGGAATGCCGCCGGTCGGATAACTCGCGGTGTCGAAAGTGCCTTGACGGACGTACGGGAAGGTCGCGCCAGTCAGCGGGTTGATCGCGATCCGGCTCGCTGTGGGACAGGTACCGGACACTGGAACCGCGCAAGCGGGAAACAGTAACTGCCCCACCTTGCTGGCGTTGTAATCTTCCTTGCTGAAAAGCCCCAGTGTCGCGCCCGCCGAGTACAAGTCCCCCACCCTGTGGAACCGCAGGCCCAGATCCAGCGTGAGACGGCGGTGAACCTTCCAGGTGTCTTGCACGAACCACTCGATCTGCGTGTAGCGCGCGTGGTTTACCTGCTTCTTGTTGTCGTCGCCATAGGCGAAGATGTTGCCGATCAGCGCGTTGGAGTAAGGATATCCGGTATCCAGGTCCGCGGCCCGGTCGGCGCCGAAGTAGTAGGTCCCCGCGGTGTTGTAGGTCGAGTACACGCTGACGTTGCGCGCCATGTTCTCGAGGTAGAAGCCCGCTTTCATGTTGTGGCTGCCCCGGATCCACGTAACGTTGTCGGTTATGGATTGGACTGAATCGGTGCCCTCAAACGGCCAGCGGCTATCGTGACCAAACACGGGAGCCCGCGAGATGCCCTGGCCGGCTGACTGAGCGCTGAAGCCGGAGGGCAAATCGAACCTCACTGTCGGGAGAAGATTCAGAGAATTGCTCCCTTGATTGATGCGCGGCAACGGGATCTCTTTGCCGTTGGCGTCCTTGAGCGGGAGCAGGTTCTCCTGGTACGTCTTGGTTCCGCCGACCGCGGTAGAGGTCGGATTGTCCAGAGGGTTGACTCCCTGTCCTCCGCGATTGACTCCCCAAGTGAATTCGTTGACCAAAGTCGGCGAGAAAATGTGGACGATGGTACCCACGGCGCCCACTGCCCGGACGTGATAACTATGCGGAAACTGTCCCCATCCACCGCCGGCCGGTCCCACCGTGCCCGCATAGCCGTCCACCGCCTGGTAATCCTGCAAAAGTCGCACGAACATGCTCGTTTTAGGCCCAAGATTGTAATCCAGACGCAGGATCTTGTCCTGGTTCGGACGCGACTGCGTGAGAAGGGCTCGGAAATTGAACAGCCGCGTGCCGGCCGTATCCAGAGCTAGCCCCAGCGGATCCGGCTGCGGGAACAGCTTCAACATCGCCAACCCGGCGGCGCTGATCATGCTCTGCGGAATCTTGTTATCCATAAACGGCGCCTTGGTGCTCGGATCGGTGATCGGAACTCGGACGCCCGCGGTGGTGACAGTCTGCGAGAAATCGCCCTGACGCTCCAGCACCGACGGCATGGTGTAAGTGTTTTCGATGGTATTTGTATTGCGAAGATAATCGGCCGAGAAGAAGAAGAAAAGCTTGGTTCGGCTCTTGTTGAAATTGGTACCGGGTATGATCAGCGGACCGCCAATGGTTCCGCCGGGGTTCTGGTAGCGGTACCTCGGCTTTTGAACGTTCTGCTTGTTGTTGAACCACTCATTAGCGTTGAACATCTCATGCCGCATGTAGTAGTAGGCGGTGCCGTGGAATTGCGGCGTGCCGCTCTTGATCGTGAACACCAACTGGCCGCCGGTGCGGCCTCCGTACTCGGCCGAGTAGTTGGATGCCACCAGCTTCACTTCACTGATCGCATCGATGCTGGGTGAACTATACCCGGGGTTGAGATTTCCGGAATCCTGGCTCGCGACGCCATCCAAGTTGAGCTGGACCTGGCCCATCCGGCCGCCATTCACCGCCGGGATGCCACCTCCCGACCAGCCCCGAAAGTCATTCCCGCCCCCGGCAGACTGCACTCCTGGCAGCGCCGAGATAAGCGTCAGAGGATTTCGGCCGCGGGTCCCGCTGCGATCGATCTGGTTGGAACCGATCGTCACCGAACGGTCCGAACTGCTGGTAGCCACGCGGCTGGCCTGCGCCTGAACTTCCACCGTCGTGCTGACGTCGCCGACCGCCAGTTTGATTTCGTGCAGGTCCACGTGCTCCTGCGCCGTCACGTTAATGCCTCTCTGCTCGTAGGCTTTGAAGCCCGCCATGGCGATATGGACGCTGTAGTCGCCCGGCACCAGGTTGGTGAACACAAAAGATCCGCGCAACTCCGTGGTGAAGGTGCGCACCTGTTGTGTCGCATCGTGCGTCAGGCGGACCGTGGCCCCCTGGACGATTCCTCCGCTGGAATCAGTCACGGTGCCCGAAATCTGGCCGGTTACGCTTTGGCTATACACAGCAGGCAGCGAAAGCAGCGCCGCTGCGAGAATACGAAGTTTCCCCATAATCCAACCTCCAAACTCTCCGATTATGATACACCCCAGTAGGGCAGGCCATCGTTTTTTCGGCCTGCCTGCCAGGCCCTAACAGCACCTCCCCTGCGCATACTTCCGCAACAGCCGCTTATCGCAAAACGCCCGCCACTCACTTGCCGAATGCGCGCGCCGATGAAACCGCAGGTGCCGCTGATACGCCCCCTCATCCCCGATCTCTCGCAGAATTCTCCAAACCGTCCGTAGCACAGCCCTCATAACTCCTCCGCCCGCAATTGCGTCAGCACAAAAGGAGACTCGTCCACTCTCGCCTCCCTTGAGCCGCTGAGAATTCCGTACCAGACCCGGATCGAATCCACCAGAATCAGCATCACCAGGATCAGAAACATCCCGCATACTACAGCATCCAGCCGGTCGTTGAAGATCTGGCCCTGCGTTGCGGCGACTTGGTTGGCCGCGATCTTTCCCGAATCCAGCGCGTTCTGCAGCCGCGCAGCGTCGGCCAGGAATCCCAACCGGGGCTGGTCCGAAAAAATCTTCTGCCAGCCTGCCGTGAAACACACGGTAACCAGCCAAACCAGCGGAATTCCGGTGATCCACATGTAGCGCGCGCGATGCATCTTGATAAAAATCGTCGTCGCCACGCATAGCGCGATCGCGGCCAGCAATTGATTGGCGATCCCAAACAGCGGCCACAATGAATTGATGCCGCCCAGCGGATCTTGCACGCCTTGATACAGGAAATAGCCCCACGCCAGCACGATCACGGCGCTCGCCCCCAGCACGCCCGGCATCCAGTTCGTCCTGCGCAGCGGTTTGTAGGCGTGGCCCAGCAGATCCTGCAGCATGAAGCGGCCCACGCGCGTACCCGCCGCGATGATCGTCAAAATGAACAGCGCCTCGAACATGATCGCAAAGTGATACCAGAAGCCGAGGATCGCGCGGCCGCCGCCCGTCTTCGAAAAAATGTGCGCCATGCCGAGTGCCAGCGACGGTGCGCCGCCTGTGCGGTAGTACAAAGTCTGCTCGCCGACGTCCTGCGCCAGCGCATTCATCTCCGCCGCCGTAACCGGAAAGCCCCACGACGAGATGGTCGCAACCGCCGCGTCCGGCGTCGTCCCCACCACTCCCGCCGGCGAGTTCACCGCGAAGAACACACCCGGTTGCAGCGAGCACGCCGCAATCAGCGCCATGATCGCCACGAATCCTTCCAGCAACATCGATCCGTAGCCCACCGGCCACGCGTTCCACTCGCGCGCGATCATCTTCGGCGTCGTGCCCGACGAGATCAGTGAATGAAATCCCGAAACCGCGCCGCACGCGATGGTAATGAAGCAGAACGGAAAAACCTTGCCGGCAAAAATCGGCCCGCTGCCGTCCGTGAACCGCGTGAACGCCGGCAACGCCAGCGTCGGATGCACCAATACGATTCCCACGGCCAGCATCGCCACCACGCCCAGTTTGACGAACGTGCTCAGATAATCGCGCGGTGCGAGAAACAGCCACACCGGCAGCACGCTCGCGAAGTATCCATAAAGGATGGTCGTGATCGCCAGCGCCGTGGCCGAGAGCGTGAACCATGGCGCCAGCGTAGGCGAGTCCGCCACCGCCTGCCCTCCGAAAATGCTCGCCAGCACCAGCACGAAACCGATGGCCGAGCATTCCAGCACCTTGCCCGGCCGCAAATAGCGCAGATAAACCCCCATGAAGAGCGCAATCGGCATCGTCGCCGCGATCGTGAAGGTGCCCCACGGGCTGCCCTTCAGCGCGTTCACCACCACCAGCGCCACCACCGCCAGCAGGATGATCATGATGAACAGAACCGTGAGCAACGCCGTGAATCCGCCCACCGTTCCGATCTCCTCGCGCGCCATCTGCCCCAGCGATTTTCCGTTGCGCCGCATGGAGCAGAACAGGATCACGAAATCCTGAACCGCGCCGCCCAGCACCGCACCGATGATGATCCACAGCGCGCCCGGCAGATAGCCGAATTGCGCCGCCAGCGTAGGCCCCACCAACGGCCCCGGCCCGGCGATGGCTGCGAAGTGGTGCCCAAACACGATCCACTTGTTGGTGGGCTCGAAATCCAGGCCATCGCGCAGCCGCTCGGCTGGGGTGGCGCGCTGGTCGTTGAGCGCCATCACTTTCGCGGCGATGAATTTCGCGTAGAAGCGAAAGCCCACCAGATATGTGCATACCGCGGCGAGCACCAGCCAGAAGCTGTTGATCGGCTCTCCGCGATTGATCGCAATGCCCGCCAGAAAGAACGCGGCCGCGACGGAGATCAGCGCCCACAGGGCGTGCCCAAGAGTTCTCTTCATTGTTGGATTCTAACGCAGATTACTTGGCCCGCTTAGCGACGCGAGTTCGAGCGCACGCGCTCTTCGGACCAACTCATGGGAGACGGCGGCTACCGGACCAAGGGGGGCCAGAAGGGTGTGGGGGGCAGCGCGGTCGGACCAGCGGGATCGGTAGAGTCAGTCGCCCGATTCGATTCCCAAATACTTCCGTGAACCAGATATTTCCGTCTGGGCCGGTGGTGATTGTCAGGGGGAGGCTGACACCCGAGGGAACTGAGAATTCCGTGATCCTACCAGTGACGGTGCTTCTCCCGATCTTATCCCCGCTATCTCTGGATGCCCACTCAGTAAACCAGAGGTTGTCATCCGGACCGGCCGTGATCCCATAAGTGAAGTTGCTAAACGTTGGGCTCGGAAACCTTGTAATCACTCCATCGGGGCTGATCCTGGCGATACCGTGCAGGCCTCCTTTGAAGTCCGTGAACCAGATATTGTCGTCCGGTCCGGTCGTCATCTGTTGTGGGCTACTGTCAATAGCCAGAAGCAGTCTGACAACTCCGCTCGGGGTAGCGCTGCCGATGAAACCACTGCCGATGAAAACGCCGCCATCAGCGAACCAAATGTTGCCGTCTTGTCCCGAGGTAATCCCGGTCGAGCCGCTGGAGGGTTGGATCATTGTTGAGAATACCGTGACCACGCCGTCTGGCGTGATTTTGCCGACCTTGCCTGCTGCGGTGAACCACAGATTGAGATCCGGTCCTAAAGTGATCGCCATAGGACCGCCGACCCCTATGGGGATCGGAAACTCTGTCATCGCGCCGGCAGTCGTGATTCTCCCAATTTTGTTTCCATTGGCCTCAGTGAACCATAGATTCCCGTCCGGCCCTGCAGTGATGAAGTCAGGAAGGCTATTCACGGTGGCGATTGGGAATTCCGTGATCGTCCCACTCGTGGTGATTCTGCCGATCTTATTCCCGGTTAACTCCGTAAACCAAAGATTGCCGTCCGGCCCTGCCGCGATGCCGGTCGGCGAACTGTTGGCAGTGGGGATCGGGAATTCCGTGATCTGACCTAAGGGAGAACGGACTGCCGGCAGCAAAACCATCCACAACAGCACGGATCGGATCACTTGCACCGAGTGTACCAGGGTTTGGTAGGCTTCAAAATCGTGGACGTCGATCCGTCGCCCCAACGTACCGACCATCACGCAAGACAACGTACAGCCCGCGCCGAGGATACGACAGAACCTGATATCGCCCTGACCAGCGCGCCTCGGCAGGCTCACCCAGCACTCGCGCCACTGCAGCGTAATCGTCGCTCGCCGTCAACGACAGATCACCTTGTGGCGTCGGCGCATAAAAGACCCGCGACGCGATCAAGCCGCCGCGATAAAGACTGATGCCGAGCACGCACGCCGCGACGCCCAGCGCGACGCCAGCCAGCACAAATTTTCCGAAGCGCCGCTCGCCGCCATCCTCGAGCCGTATCCCGACTACGGGCGCGAGCGCCGCCGCCCGAGGACGCACATTCTCATTGACCGCCCGCGGCATCTCGATCACGCGCCGCTCCGCCGGACAAACCACGCCTGCCTTGTACTCCAGTTCCTTAATCAGCCCGACGATCATGACAGGCTCATCGACCAACGAAATTTCGCCCAAGTACCGCCGCGGCACGGAGATCTCGTCCTCGGTCCGCGTGTTGCGCACCAAAACTTCCGACCAGGTAGCGCCCTGGTAGATCCACTCGTTGTGCTGAATGTTAAGGATGGCCGGGTAGAACGAAAACGGCCGCGCCCCAAGCTGCGCGATCGGCGGTGGAACCGGCGGAACAGCCATCGACATTATATTAACCCGTCCCATCCGCGTTCATCAGCGTTCATGCGCGGCCAAACAAACCCCGCCCAAGTATGCGTTAGCATCGAAATGACCCAATGACGCTCTCATCCGATTCCCTCACTGCCTTTGCGTATCAACTTCTGATTGCCGCCAAAGTCTCGCACGAGAAGGCCCGCCTCGTGGCCAAATCGCTTGTCGCCGCCAACCTTCGCGGCGTCGACTCCCACGGCCTCCAGTTGCTGCCGTTTTACATCGAGCTGATCCTGATGGGCAACATCGATATCGAAGCCGAAGGCTGCATCGCATCCGACAGCGGCAGTTGCCTGACCTATGACGCTCAAAACGGCATCGGCCAATGGATCGCCGGCATCTGTTGCGATCACGCGATCCGGCTCTCGCGCGCGTGCGGCATCGCGCTCGTGGTGGCGCGCGAATCGAATCACTTCGGCGCGGCCGCGTTCTGGGCACAGCGCATGTCCGCTGCCGGCTTGATCGGCATCGTGATGTGCAACGCGTCGCCGCTAGTCGCGCCGTGGCAAGGCAAGGAACCTCGCTTCGGCACCAACCCAATTTGCATGTCGGTGCCCGGCCCGGACACCTGGCTGCTCGACATGGCAACCACAACGGTCGCGCTCGGCAAGATCCTGAACGCACAGTTCCACGGCCGCGAGACTATTCCTCACGACTGGGCGATGGACGCGGAAGGCGTGCCGACCACCAGCACCGAAGCCGCTCTCAACGGTCTGCTGATGCCGCTCGGCGGATACAAAGGAAGCGGCCTGGCGATGCTGGCTGAAATTCTTTGCGCCGTGCTCGGCGGCGGCGCCATGTCGACCGAACTCGGCGGAATCCGCATCCAAGGCCAGCCCATGAAGACCAGCCAGTTGTTCCTCGCGATCGACGTCGCCCGCTTCATGCCGCTGGACGAATTCCAGCGCCGCATGCGCGCGCTCGTGGACATGGTGAAGTCGTCGCAGCCGGCCAAAAGGTTCGATGAAGTGCTGGTTGCCGGCGAGCCCGAATGGCGCATCGAAGAACAGCGCCGCCGTGATGGCATCCCCCTGTCGGACGGCGTCTGGCAGAATTTGTTGCAGGCCGCCGAGCGTTTGAGCGTCACGCCGCCCGTATAATCGCCAAATCGGGGACACTCTGGGCAAGCGTCCGATCAACCCTCAAGCCTGCTCCAAACCAAGCGTGTCCCCGATTTGAACCTCGGGTTTCCGCCTACCTCACCCCCACCGCCGGATTATGCCCAAAAAAATTGTGCGGCATCAGCATAAACTCGGTCCAATGCATCGGCATCACCGGCCAATCCTCCATGCGCGGGATGTGGTGGAATCCCATCGTGTACCAAACCACAATGTCCCGGTTCTTGATCGGCCGGTTCCGCGCCGTCCACGCATCCAGCGTGTCGCTGCCGTTACTCATCACTGCGTAGCGGCCGCCCGCGTAGCGCTCCTCGGCATCGTACGGCGTCACCCAAAGCTGATACCCGACGTAAGCGTTGCGCCGGAACGGCGGATCGTCCGCGCTCAGCAGCGAGTAAGCGTAACTGCCCGACGGCATCAGCATGTATCCCGGATGATGCCCCAGCGCGCTCTCCACATTCTCGTTCACGAAATGATATGCCGCGGGCGCAGCTGGATCGATCCGCGTCCGCGCCTCCTTCTCTGTCTCGGGCATTTCATGTTCGAGAGACCATAATGATTTCCGCGGAATGGCGTCCCCCGCGCGCTGCTGCGTCAAACGCAGCTTCATGAAATCGTTCGCTTCGCCGTCTATATCCAGATCCAGCCGGAAGTTGAAAAAATGGCTGTGCATGGGCGCAACCAGATTCGGCGCAATCAACGTCCCATAACGCGTATCGGCGGCGGCCGTTGCATCCTTCATGGATCGTGCCGCTACACCCTTCACGGCATCGATGCCGGTCGAGCCCACCGCGACGCGAATCGTCCCGTCCTGCTGAAACACGTAATCGATCAGGTAGTCGTAATTTCCAACCGCCGACGCGGAACGCACCACCAGCTCGCTCGCCAGCCTTCCCTCCGCCGGAACCACTTTGTCCGGCGCCTGCGCGAAAATCTCGAAATGCCGCCAGGATGGACCGCCCGTGTTTCGCTCGAACACGCAAACCGAATCCGGAATCTCCAACGGATCGCCGTTGTCCTGAGCCAGCCGCTGCGAGAGAAACAGCGCATCCGCCGGGCAATCGATTCCTTTCTTGAGAGGACTCAGCAGCGTGCCGAAGCCGTATTCGCCCGCATCCATGTAGGTCCGGAAATACCAGCCCTTGTCCGGGTCCATGTACGGCACGAAAACTTCTGAGAGATACATCTGATACGCGACCGGACGCCAGCGCTCGCCGTCGCGCACGTCCACCAGCGACAACACCGTGCCCGGCCGCGGATCCACGCGCAGGTGAAAGCGCCAGATGTCCCACTGAACTTGGCTGCCCTCGATTGCAACGTTCGCGCTTGACCCCGTGTGCTTCGGCGCGGCCACGTCAGGATGAACCACGCGCGCGTAGCTCGCAATCTCCGGCTTCGTGTATCCCCAGTTGGCCGTCGGAACTGGAACCGCTCCGGTGTCGATCACGTCGAGCACCTTCTGCGTCTTCACGTCGATGGTGGCGAACAAGCCTTCGACCGGCTTGGCCCAATAATTCGAGCCGCTGGGCTTCATGAAGCAGGGCGCCTTCAGCAGCCGCTTCCCGGCCTCGCCGGGCAGGCCAAAAGCGCCGGCGGTCAACGGGAGGCAGTAGACCTGTGCGGGCTTCACTCCGCGCTTCGCCAGGCCCGCGGCCATGCGCGGATCGGACAACGCCATATCGCTGACGCCGAGCACCTCTTCGAGCAGGATGGCGCCTTCGCCCTCCACTTTCTTGAATGACACCACGCTGCTTGAGCTCAAGTCGACCACCGCTTCGTAACTTGTGCCATGCTCGCTCACCATCGCGAGCGCGCGTCGTGGAAGCGCACTCCCGGGTTTCCACGCACGCACGCGGGATTTTTCAGGCTCGTCGAGCAGGACGCTGTGGAATCGCGCAGCGTTGGTGAGTTTGCCGGAGGAGATCAGGATCTGCTTCGCGCGCGTGTATTCGCTGGCGCTTAGACCGTCGAGCGGATGGCTGGCCAGTGCAGGGAGGCAGAGTGCAGTGAGAAGAACGAGTTTACACATGAGACGTATTATGACACCGCGAAAACCGAGCCGCGACCGGAAGGGAGCGCAGAAAAAATCGGGGACACTCTGTCCAGCGCCAGCCAAACGACATCCGTGACGGCCACGGCCGCATTCACGCAGCCTGATCAGTCTTACTAAGTCCCCACCGGAGCATCAACTCGTCAACTGATCGCCAGCTTGACCGGCTTGCCAACACGGCTGAGCATTTCCACGAGCGTATCGATGGTGAACTTGGCCGTTTTCTTGTTCACCACGTCGGACACACGCGGGCGCGAGACCATCAGAATCTCGGCGGCCTCGGCCTGCTTTAAGTGATGTCTCGCAATCCAGACAGACAGCTCTTCCATCAGTTGCTGCTTCAGCAGCCGCGTGTCATTGATCTGTTTGCGAGACGCAGCCTGTAGACGTTTGGCCTCGCCCGGCGTAAAACCCAGTTCCAGGAAGAGGTTCGCTCCCGGCTTCGTCACATGGCGGATTCTGGTGTCGATCTTCACTTCTTTCCTTCCTCGCGTTGACTACGGCGTAATAGCGCGCCGCGGCAATAGCCTTGTCCTGCCTGCTGGTCACCTGAGTCTTCTCCTGGAAGCGATGCAGGACGTAGATGGCTTCCTCGAACTTGGCGACGTACATCACACGGTAAACACCGCTTGCCTCCCTGATCCGAATCTCCCTCGCGCCCGCACCTACCTCGTCGAACGGCTTCCAGTCGGCCGGCTCAATCCCGGCTTGGACCTTCCCCAACTGGAAACCCGCTTCCTTCCGGGCGTCTTTTGGGAATGCTAGGAGATCGTCGTACGCAGACCCTACCCAGCGGATCTGTTTTTCATCGTCCATACAACCAGCATGTATAAAATGTTATACGCGCCTGCGAGTGCAAGTCAAGGTGCTCGGTGAACGCTGATCAGCGGGCGTGGGCGGCGCTGTCAACAGAGAACGCCGGAGTGGATAAATAGATCCCGAGCGAAGGGCACCTGGACAACGGATAAATGACATTCTTACTCGTGTTCATCCGCAGAGCGGAGACAACCGTTGCTGGTTCCAGTATGCGCGCCCTTGACCAGGTTCACAAACGGGCTTCTAAAAAGCACCAACTGAGGACCGGCCTCATGTTTCGCTGGGGATCTATCTTCATCTTGCCAGAGCTGTCAAGCTCCCAATTTTCATCCGCCCTGGTGGGCGCCGCGCAGCGGCGCCGTGGTGGATCACACTAAGCCTTCAGGATCTTTTCACGCCGACTTTTGCAAGTCGGCGTTTCATGACGATAAAACGCTGGGTTATCGTCATGCGGCGAGTCGCGCGGGATCCACCGACCTGAACGTTTACGGTGCGTTTGCTTATCATATGTGGTGTCCATGCCGTATGTTATTGATCGGTAGCCGGTTATTCGTTGAGAACTGCCTCGGGAGGCGACAGAATGATGGGTTAGCGCCTCCCGGCTCCATGGGCGCGCAGTGACGCGGCCGATGACCGGGCTGATCAACAGGGCATGGCCCGGTCCCACCTACGACGATCGTACCTTGACGAGGCGGGCACCGAGAGGCGCATGGGTTGTAAGTAGCTGACTCGCCGCAGAAGATTTTTTTCGCGCGCTCGTGACCGCTTTTTGGGCTTTACCCTGCATGTTCCAAAGTGCGCCAAAATGAAGCTGTCTGGGCCGATCGGAAATGCTAGTCTCCTGTCCCACGTAATACCAGACAATTGTGCGAAGCGCCGAGACGAGTCTCGGCGCTGCAGGCAAGAGTGCCCGCACCACATCCGGCTGGTTCAACTATTGTCAAGAAATAGGAGAGACAGGACACTAGCGTGTCCGGAAGTGGATGGGCGAACGAGCGGCCGGAAAAAGCCGCCTGAAAGGCGGCTGCAGCCAGGATTGGCTGCCCCACAACCTGTCCTACAGTGGTTAACCGTGGCAGGATTTTGTCACGCGTGCGGATTTTGGCGGAGGGGAGAACAACTGAAAACTCAAGGAGCAGGCCGGGTAGGATTGTCGAGTTGGGGATTCAAAAGAAGTTATTGGTTTGGAGAGACTGCAAAACGGGGAAAGACAAGCGGAACGACCTTGGCTCCTTGAGCTTCACTTGATTTCATCGCTCTTAAGGAATGCAAGCGCCGTTCCAAAGCTCCAAGGTGTTGATTTGCAATGAGTCAGCGGGGGCAAGGATAGCAATATTTACCGGATTGGAACGGCGAGCGTGCAAATCTGGAAAAGGGTGCAGGAAAAGCTTGCAGACGGGGCTGGCAGGCCACGGAAAACGATGGCCTGCCCTACTACTTGGGGGTGTTCTTGGCGCCGCCGTTGCCGTTTTGCTCCAGCGCGGGGATGGGCGTGGGCGGCTTCGAGACTTGACCCTTGGTGGCCTCGTCGATGTCGATCTTGTTAACGGCCAGAATCTCGCCCGTGACGAAGTCGAGATTGTTGCGAGCCTTGATGTAGTTGCTCTCGGCGGCCACCTCGTTGCCTTGGGCCGTGGCCAGGTCGCGTTGGATCTGAATCACGTTGTAAATGGTGGAAGCGCCCAGTGCGTACTTTTTCTGCTCGGCATCCAGCGTCTGCTCTTCCAGGATGCGGCTCTTGGCGGCGGCCTGATAGCGTGCCCGCGCCGTGCCCAGGGCCGTAACAGCATTCTTCACGTCCACGCGGATCTGATTCGTCTGCCGCTGGAGGCTCATCTCGGATTGACGCAGAGTCAGCGTGTCGCGGATGTAATCGGCTTCGGCGGCGCGATTGCGCAGCGGGATATTGAGCTGAACGCCGACGCGGTAATCCGGAAAGTTGCGTCCGAAAACCTGGCCCAGGTAGGTTCCATAACCGCCGATGAAGAACGGATCCGGAGCGCGCAGATTGTTGGGGAGCGGCGGCAGCGAGTTGACGGGGCCGGCCTGCCCATTGTTGGTTAACGTCGCGAAGGCGTTCAGCGACGGCAGCAGACTGCTCCGATCGCCTTGAATGCTGATTCTGGTGTTATCGATATTCAGCCGGCTTTCGGCGGGCTCAGGGCGCTCGGCGAGAGCTTTCTCGAAGAGGTCCTGGAGGGGCTCGATGGGTTCGACGTCGGGTACCCGGATCTTATCGAGCGCAACGATATGGGCATCGGCAATGGATGGGCTGACAATTCCGTTGCGGCTTAGCGCGTTCTTGATAATGGTCTCCTGCTGGAGCACGTTGCTTTGCGCGATGACAACGTCCTGTTGGCGCGTGGCGACTTCGGCTTCCGCCTGCACGATGGCGATCTGCGCGAGCGTGCCGATTTCGACCTGCTTCTTGTTGTCTTCGTAGAGTTTTTGGGCGGTGGTGAGCGCTTGCTGGGCCACGGTCACCTGCTCGTTGAAACTCACCAGGTCCCAATAGAGCGAGACGATGTTGGCGACGGTCGTCATCACCTGCTGCTTGAAGACCAGATCCTGCACCCGGACCGAGTTCTGGGCCTGGCGGATGACGCGAGTGTTCAGCGCCCAGCCGAATCCGGCTAAGAGCGGCTGACTGAGGTTGAACGTCAGGTTGCCGGTGGTGAGTGGGTTCAAGTCCGGGCGGCCTGAGGTCTGAAAGGCGTTTTGGTTGTTGAACGACAGGCTGGCGTTGGCGCCGCTGGCGAAGCCCTGGCTGAGCGTGAAATTGGCTTGCTTGGCGGTGGTGACGAGCGAATTGGTCCCGAAGAGGAATCCAGTGCTCTGAGGAACGCTGGTATGGCCCCAAGCGACCACGCCGGTTAGCACCGGGTCATAATTGGGAATCTGTGTGCCGAGCTGAGAGACGACGCCGTTGACGCCGCTGGTGGCCGCAGTGCCGACATTGGCGCTACCGCTGCTGAAGGCCGCTAGCGCTCGCGGGACCTTGGGAAACGTTTTGGCTGACGCCGCGGAGCGCTCCACCGGCCTTTGCGCGCTGCAGGTCGGTTTGCGCCGTGAGCGGTCCGTAACGCTGGATGGCGATGTCCAGGTTGTTCTCAAGCGCCAATGCGACGGCATCCTGCAGCGAGAGGTACAAGTTGCCGGCGCGAAGCAGAGATTCGATCCGGTTCGAGTTCGCGAGGTCGACCGGCGCCACTGCCGGTGGATGGTACTTGCGAGTGCCCACGATGCCGATATTGGGCTCCTGGATCTGGGGAGTCTGCGCGTTCGACAAAGGGGCCAGCATCAGCAACGAGCAAAGCAGGGCCACTGGGGATTCAAAACGTCTCATAGGGTTTCCTCGAAGAAGTCCTTTAACTGGTTGATAACGAAAACGAAAGCCAGCGTGTTCCGTTGATCTTCCATGTTAGCAGACAGGTTGGATAAAGATGTTACGCGGTTATTCATACCGCAGGGCGTCGATGGGATCGAGCAGGGCTGCTTTGCGGGCTGGATAGAAGCCGAAGAATACGCCGACCAGGGCCGAGAACACAAAGGCTAGAGCGATGGCGCCCGGGGAGACGAGCGTCGACCATTGCGCAAAGATCGAGATCAGTTTGGAGGCAATAATACCCATGGCGATCCCAACTACGCCTCCCAGGATCGACAGCGTCACTGCCTCCACCAGGAACTGCATGAGGATGTCTTTCGTCTTCGCTCCGACGGCCTGGCGCAAACCGATTTCGCGGGTGCGCTCGGTTACGGAGACCAGCATGATGTTCATGATGCCGATGCCGCCCACGATTAATGACACGGAGGCGATGGCGGCCAGCAGGATCGACATCACGTGCGAGGAAGCTTCTTGGGCCTTGAACACTTCTTCCAGGTTGCGGACGGTGAAGTCGTCGTCCTGTGTGGGCTGCAAGTGGTGACGCTGGCGAAGGACCGAGCGGATTTCTTCCTGGGCGGGCTGGATGGCCTGCGGCCCACGAGCCTGCACAATCAAGGAGCCGACTGAATAAGCCCGCGCCTGATTCACACCGAATATTTTCTTTTGCCCCGTGGTGATGGGCACGATGATGATGTCGTCCTGATCCTGGCCCATGGGCGACTGGCCCTTGGGAACCAGCGTCCCCACAACGGTGAACGGGACGTGCTTGATGCGGATCACCTGCCCAATCGGATCGTTGCCGCTGAACAGGTTGTCGACCACTGTTTGTCCCAGCAGCGCGACTTTAGCGTCCGAATCGACGTCTTGCTGCGTAAACGAGGCGCCGCTTTGAATCTGGACATCGCGAATCATCAGGTAGTCGGGCGTGGTGCCCTGGATGGAAGTGGCCCAGTTGTTATTACCGAATACGATCTGAGCGCCGCCACGGCTGCTGGGAGCGACGGCCTGCACGGACTGGGAGTCGCGGGCAATAGCCCTGGAATCGTCCATGGTCAGGGTGGTTGCAAATCCGCTGCCGAGACGAATGCCGGAGGCCGTTACGCTGCCGGGCGACACCATGATCACGTTGCTGCCGATGCTGGCGATCTGCTGCTGAATTCGTTCCGTGGCCCCGGAGCCGACCGCGACCATCGCGATCACCGCGCCCACGCCGATGATGATGCCCAACATCGTCAGCGCGCTTCGCAGTTTGTTGACGCGCAGGGCCCGGAAGGCGATTTTCATGGCCGGCAGAACTTTGTTCATTGGGCAACCAGCTCCTCTTGTTCGGTTTCTTCAGGGGGTAGCGCCTCGAGTTCCTGCTGGGCGTCGCGCGGATTCAGCACCGGTTCGTCGCTCACCAAATGGCCGTCTTTGAAGCGAATGATGCGGTTCGAATATTGGGCGATATCGTTTTCGTGCGTTACAACAATGATCGAGATCCCCGATTCGCGGTTCAGATTTTGAAACAGCGCCATGATCTCGACGCTGGTGCGCGAATCGAGCGCGCCGGTAGGCTCGTCGGCGAGGATGATCTGCGGATCGTTGATTAGCGATCGCGCGATGGCCACGCGCTGCTGCTGGCCGCCGGAAAGCTGGTTGGGATGGTGATGCTCGCGGCCTTGCAAGCCAACGCGCGAGAGGGCGCGCATGGATCGCTGGCCGCGATCTTTGATGTCCTTGGGGCTATACAGAAGCGGCAGCTCGACGTTCTCTGCCGCGCTGGTCCGCGCCAGCAGATTGAACTGCTGGAAAACGAAGCCGATCTTCTGATTCCGGATCTCGGCAAGCTGATCGCGATCGAGCGTCCCGACGTTCACGCCGTCCAGCCGGTAGGTCCCGGCTGTAGGTTTGTCGAGGCAGCCCACAATGTTCATGAAGGTGGACTTGCCCGAACCCGAGGGGCCCATGATAGCCACGAAGCTGCCCCGCTCGATTTCCAGCGACACGCCACGCAGCGCGTGCACGGTCATTTCGCCGAGATGGTAGACCTTCGTGAGATTGCTAATTTCGATCAGGGCCATATTTACCTGCCTAGGGCTTGTCCTTAAACCAGTGGGTCAATTGCGTGCGCGTGGGGCAGGCGATCGTTTTTTGTCGCCTGCCCTGCCCGGTCCGGCTGGCAGGCCACGAAAGACGATGGCCTGCCCCACTAGTACAGCATTCAGATGCACGCAATTGACCCACTTGTTTCATGACACCTGCTTAGAAGCCTGGTCCGCGCGGTCGCGGCCCGCCTGAGCTGGGCGCCGCGGACGGGTTTTTGATCAGGCTCCCGGTGATGATGCGTTCGCCTTCTTTCAAGTCGCCACTCTCAATTGCGGTGAAGTTTCCATCTGTAATACCGAGTTTTACCTTGATTGGTTTCGGCTTTCCATCCTGATCCAGAATCCAGACGGTCGAGCCCGTGTCCTGGCGGCGGCCGGCGGCGCGCACGGAAGAGTCGGGCTTCACATCGGGCGGACGGAAGCGCAGTGCGATATTCGGAATCTTCAGAACGTCGTCGGCTTTGTTGGTGAGAATCTTCACGTTGGCGGTCATGCCGGGCAGCAGCTTCAAGTCCGGATTCGGAACCGCGACGACCACGTCGTAGGTAATCACGTTTTGCACATTGATGGGCGCCTGCCGCATCTGCGTTACCGCTCCCTGGAAAATCGTGGAGGGATACGCGTCCACGGTGAACCTCACCGGCTGGCCGACCTTCACCTGGCCGACATCGGATTCGTCGACGTTGGTGTCCACCTGCATCTTGGTGAGGTCCTGCGCGATTTCGAAAATGGTCGGCGCCTGGAAGGAAGCGGCCACGGTTTGGCCGACGTCCATGTGGCGGGCGATCACGGTTCCATCCACCGGCGCCGTGATCTGCGTGTGATCCAGATCCACTTGCGCCTGCTCGAGTCCCGCCTGAGCCTGTTTGACTTGCGACTGCGCCGAGGAAAGCATGGTGGTGGTGACGTCGCGCTGCGCCTGCGCGGCTTGAATCTGGTGATTGGCTGCGTCTAATTGGGCCGCCGCGGCCTGCTGTTCGGCGACCGCCTCCTCATAGTTGGATTGGGCGGTGTCCATGTCTTCCTTGGAAATGATGCCTTGCTGGAACAAGCTCTTGCGCGCCGCCAGCTTCCGCGCGGCATCCTGCGCCACCGCCTTGGCCTTGGCAATGGAGGCATTCTGGTTGGCGGCCGCGGCCTGCGCGCTGGCGATATCCGCATTGGCCTTCACCACTTGCGCTCCCGCGCTCACCACCGATGCGCGTGCGCTGTCGAGCGTCGCCTTGGTCTGATCCACTCTGGCCTGAAAAACCTGCGGATCGATGACCGCGACCAGTTGCCCTTTCTTGACCTTGGTGTTGAAATCGGCGTACAGAGCCTTGATGTTGCCGGAAACCTGGCTGCCTACCTGAACCGTCACCACGGCGTTGCAATTGCCCGTGGCGGAGATGCTGGCACGCACCGATCCACGCTCAACCGTCGCCGTATTGTACAGGGCCTGATTCTTGGCGCCGAGGTAATACCAGAGCGCTGCTCCACCCGCCACAGTCGCCACGGTCGCGATCACGAGAGACTTGCTTCTTAACATATTCTTCATCTTTTGTTCCCTATCGACTCCGCTTGTAATGACGACGGCGGTTACCGTTACATTACCGATCCAACTATTGGATTTTGTAAAGGATTACAAAGACTGTAAGAGCTTGTAATCAGGACGACTTCTGAATGCTATAGTGGCGGTGTGACAGCGCAGCCCGATCCAATCCTGAGAGCTTTCTACGACACTGGCGCCTACCTGCGCGGGCATTTCCGGCTGACCAGCGGTCTGCATAGCCCCGAGTACCTGCAGTGCGCGCTGGTGTTGCAGTATCCGCGGCACGCCGAGCGCTTCGGGCGGCTTTTGGCGACCGAGTTCCGCCGGCTGGAACCGGCATTGGACGTTGGCGTGGTGGCTTCGCCCGCGATCGGCGGGTTGATCATCGGTCATGAAGTGGCGCGGGTGCTGGGCGCGCGATTCATTTTCACGGAACGCGATGCCGGTGGAAAGATGACGTTGCGGCGCGGTTTTTCGGTGGAGCCTGGCGAGACGGCGGTAGTCGTGGAGGACGTGGTCACCACGGGCGGCAGCACGCGCGAAGTGGTGGATATCTTGAAGGACACGGGCGCGCGCGTGATCGGGGCGGGATCGATCATAGACCGCAGCGGCGGAGGCGCGGAGGTCGGGGTGCCGCGCGTGGCGCTGCGGACACTGGAGGTAGTCGCGTACCGGGAAGAAGATTGCCCGCTGTGCCGCGCGGGTAGCCCGGTGGTGAAGCCGGGATCGCGGCCGGTGCATGCGGCGAATTAGGATCCAGCTTTCCTACGACGGCACAGATTATCACGGCTGGCAGGTGCAGCCGGGTTTGGCGACCATCCAGGGCGAACTCGAACGGGTGGGTTCCGAGATCGAGGGCCGTGCAGTGCAAGTCGCTGGTTCCGGGCGTACGGATGCAGGCGTCCACGCGTTGGCGCAGGTGGCGGCGTTCAATCTCGAAAATCCGATTCCAGTGGAGAACCTGCTGCGGGCGATGAATCGGCTGCTGCCGGCCGATATTCGCGTGACGCGGGTTGAAGAGGCGACCGCCGATTTCCACCCAAGGTTCGCCGCCAAGGCGAAGACGTATGAGTATCGCATTTTTCGCGGCGAGATCTGTTCACCGTTCGAGCGGCGTTACGTGTACCATCATCCTTATCCATTGCGTGTGGATGATATGATCCAGGCCGCGCCGTTGCTCGAGGGTGAGCACGATTTCACGGCGTTTGCAGCAACCGACGAACGCGATGAGTTGGGTGCGTCGAAGGTGCGGCGGGTTCTCAGCTCGCGGCTGGCGCTGGAAGGCGACAGGCTGGTGTATCGCATCACCGGGAGCGGCTTCCTGAAGCACATGGTGCGGAACATTGTGGGAGTGCTGCGGGAGATCGGCAAGGGGAACGTGGATCATGCAGGTTTGTTGGCGCGGCTGGAGGCTGGGTGCGGGATACCGCCGGGTCCGACGGCGCCGGCGCGGGGGTTGTTTTTGGTGTCAGTGGAGTATTGATGGTGTGCAACTCAAGACGTGCGCGAGTCGGCGACAATTCTAGTTGACTCAGTCGAATGACCTGAATGACCATGGAGCGTTTGTTTCGTTTCTTCGAGAATACAGCCAAGGACGTCCGGTTTGCCGCGGTCGAGCCTTCCATCTCTTGTCATGGTGTCGGCCTCTGGCTCCAGCGTTGAAGCACTCCGATAACGTACGCTGTAGTTGAGTAGGCTAGCTGCTGGGTCTTTGAAGTGAAAGCACTAACTCTATGACCGCTTGGATGTTTGGTCTAAATCGAATTCCTTGTCTGGGAGATAGGGGCTTTCGAAGCACAGTCGGTGGGCGACATCCACACGAACTAGCCTTTCGCTGGACAGCTAGTTTTTTCGTTGCGTCAATTCTTTCCTTTCCTGCTATTGGCCAACCCGTTGCACCCACGCCTCCGATTGTTGGGGATGTCTTCCAACAATACCGCGTGGCCCAAATTGCGGAGCCGGGGTTGTTCTCTTCGTACTCGATGGTAGGAGTTGCGACCGATGCGGAAGGGAACATATACGTCGTTGGAAACACGACGTCGCCGGATCTCACGGTGAAGAATTCCGCGCAGCCCACGATCGGTGGGGCAAAAGTAATGCGCACTACGGATCGCGGCGCAACATGGACGCCGGTCGGTACCCCCCCCCTGTTTGTACCCGCAAACGATTGAAGCGCACCCGTCGTCCCCGGACGTGCTCTTCGTGGGCGCTCGCGAAGGCATATACAAGAGTTCTGACGCCGGCAAAAGTTGGCGGAAAGTCCTCGACCAGGGCCCTTATCCGCCGGTGGAGCATATTGTCATCGACCCTGCCAATCCGCAGCGGATGTACGCGACCGGAATGGCAATCGTCGGCAGCGTCGACGGCGGCGAAACGTGGGTTCCTATAAAGGACGGTTACACATCCCTCCTCCAGATCGATCCGAACGGCTCAGGCGCGTTGCTGGCCGGCCCGGAGGGCTCAGACAGGAGGCTGCAGTTATCACGGGACGGGGGACTCACTTGGAACATCATTTCCGCCTCGGCCGATTCTGCCGTGTTCGTTCCACAGCATCCCGGCTGGATCTATCGTACCGAGGTGAGTTTCCCAGGCGCTACCCTCACACAGTTGTTTCTCAGCACCGACTGGGGGGCGAACTGGACAGCGCTGGGGTCACGCCTGCAAGGCTTTTACTCCAATTTGACGATCGATCCCGAGCAACCAAACATTTTGTACGCCTACGGAGACGGCTTAGTCAAGAGTACGGACGGCGGCTTGACGTTTCAATCGACAGGCAACGAACGGCTATCCGGGATTCGTCTGGCCTTCTTGCCCTCTGCCTGCGAGGGCGGAGCGTTTTTCAGCGGGTTGGTCTCCCCGCTCTATACCTGGGACAGCCGGACAATCACGGTCAGTCTGGACGCCGGTCAGACTTGGCGGACAGGACCTTTCTCATTGTTGGTCGATGTGGCAACAGGGCCCGGTTGCGCGGCCTACGCCTTGCGGACGCTCGCGAGCGATGTATTCGTATCGAAGTTCGCTCCTTCGGGCGAATTGCTCTGGGCCACGTACCTGGGCGGAATCAACAATGATGTGGCGAACGCCGCCGCGGTCGATTCCAACGGGAACGTGTTTGTCGCGGGCTACACCGAATCGAGCGATTTCCAACCAACCAGTTCCATCGGTCCGAGAGACTTCCACAGGATTTTTGTGGCCAAGTTCGACCGTGACGGAATACCAATCTACTCCACCGCCGTAGGTGGGACTTCGACAGGGATCCGCGATTACGGACTTGCGGCGCTGGCAGTCGACTCGCTGGGCAACGCGTATGTGACGGGTGGAGTCCACTCGTCGGACTTGCCTGTAACGCCCGGCGCCTATCAAGGTGGTGGATCCGGATATGTGATCAAACTGAAACCAGATGGCACGATCAAATACGCCACTTATCTAGGAACTTGGAGTTTTCCGTTCGCCATCGCGGTTGATCAAGATGGGCAGGCAGTCGTCATAGGCGGATACTACATATCCCGTCTCAGCCCAGACGGCTCCCGCCTCACTTTCCAGGACCTTACCAGCCCCTTTATTCTCGCTAACCGCGGAGCAATGGACGGTCAGGGAAACCTGTACCTCGCTGGGACCCGCGAGACTGTCGATTTTCCCGTTACAAGTTACGATTCGCACCATCCCTCCGCGCCCTGGGTTGCGAAGCTGAGCGCGGGCGATTTCCGGCCGTTGTTCGTTGCAAGGCTAGCGGACCAGGGCACTTTTCCAGTCGCATTAGCTGCCCGCCCAGATGGTTCCGTTGCGGTGACATTTCTTACTCCCGTGGTGGGCTTCCCGCTCGATCATCCCATCGCGGAGGCAGGTTTGTGCAAGTCGGGAAGCCCATTTTCTGGCTACGCCGTCGCGCTGCTGAGCCCGGACGGCGCGTCGCTCTTGTTCTCAACGTATACGGATGAGTGTGCCGCCAGCGCCTTGGCCATCGCATCGGATGGTTCTTTGCTGGTGGGGGGTGTTTCCTGGGCCACATTCCATGGCACCGTGCTCAAGTTGCCGGTGGATTTCACTCTGCCTGTTTGGCTCGAAAGCGTTGGGAACGCGTTCAGCGGAACTCGAGAAGGCGTCTCCCCTGGCATGCTGGTTGCACTCGCGGGCAACAATCTCGGACCGGACCCGGCGATCGACCTAGGGCTGAACGACTCCGCATTACCGCTGGAACTGGGCGGAACTCGAGTTTATTTCGACGGAGTTGCAGCCCCTATCATGCTATCCAGTCCCGGACGGGTGATCTGTGTTGCGCCGCCGGGCATGCAAGGCAACGTTGCAGTGCAAGTAGAGCATGATGGCAACTTTTCCAATCCAATGTCAGTGGCCGTATGGCGGAGCAGCCCGCAACTATTACGGGGCGACTTCCCGGCCAACGCAAGTTCGTACGGGAACGTCCGCAATTCCGATGGCACAATGAACAGTGCTGACCAGCCTGCCATCCCAGCGTCCACGATTACTGCTTTTGTGACGGGGATGCCGCCGCCTTCCGCGAGCGTTCCGAACCAGCTTTTCGCCTATTGGAACGGCTTCGCCTCTGGAGCGGTTTCGTACGACGTCTTACCGGACTTCGTCCCGGGAATATTCCAGATTCACATCGTGATCCCAACCAACTTGAATGGAGCCCAGGCACTCGCCCTCAGTTTCGCGACACGTCCCCCGCCCCGCCCGCCTAGAGGTGAATATCCAGGTGATCCTCCTCTTCAGGCCTGGGAGATTAGTGCACCGGTCTCGATCCATGTGAAGTAGACGTGGCTCGCTCAGGATCATCACTGCTCGAGTCGAGCAGGTAGGTCACTTACCGCGCCGTCGTTTTTCGAGTTCTTCCGAACCCAAGCGGCTGCGCCCTTGGCCAGTTCCGGATGGTTTTCGGCTCTCCAGGCTCCGGAAGACTCACGCAGCGCTTGGCGCTGGCCGCGGAGTTTGAAGGCACGCTCACCCGCGTTCTTGTTGGCAGACTTAGACACAACAACTATAGGGTGACATAAGAGTGCGAGTCGGGACTTCAAGAACTCGGATGCACCCACGGCTGCCGGTACGCCCGCGACAGCAGCCGGTTCGCCTCATCGTCGTTCACCACTCGTTGTTTCGCCGCATCCCACGCCAGCGTCCGGCCGGTCTTCATGGCCACGTTGGCGAGGATGCAGCTTGACGTCGAGATATATCCTTGCTCGATGTCGGCAACCGGCTTGCGGCGGGAATCAATAGCGGCCAGCAGGTCCTTCATGTGACCGCGGATCGCGGGCGCGACGTGCTTCTCCAGGTCCTTTTCGGTTTTGTCTTCCGGGTATTGCTCTAGTTCATACGTTACGTCGCGATGCACGGGCTGACCGCCCTTGGCCATCGGCGTGAAGTCGTAGCTGAACACACCCACCTTCAGCGTCCCCTTGTCGCCATAGAACGTGGCGCCCCAGGGATATTTCGGATCGGGCGTCTCGCCGTAAGTACGATGCTGCCACACCACGCGCAGGTCGTCGAAATCGAAGGTTGCAGTCTGCGTATCCGTGATGTTCGCCTTGCTCGCTTTCCCAATCAGGATGCCGCCGGTGGACGCGATGCGCGTGGGCCAGCCGAGGCCGAGCATCCAGCGCACCATGTCGAGCATGTGGATGCACATGTCGCCCATGATTCCGTTTCCATATTCCATGAAGGCGCGCCAGCTTCGGGGATGCACCAGCGCGTTGTACGGGCGCATGGGCGCGGGTCCGGTCCACATCTCGTAGTCGAGATACTCCGGCGGATTCGTATCCGGCGGATTGCTCTCCGCACGCATGTGGTAGTAGCAATAAACTTCCACCAGCCCGATCTTGCCCAGCCGCCCTTCCTTAATAATGTTGTCGCGCGCCTCGATGATGTGCGGCGTGCTACGGCGCTGCGTGCCCACCTGTACTACGCGATTATGTTTGCGGGCGGCGGCCAGCATCGCGCGGCCTTCGTTGACGTCCACGCTGATCGGCTTCTGGACGTAGACATCGGCGCCGGCTTCGACGGCGGTGATCATCGCCAGGGCATGCCAGTGGTCGGGCGTCGCGACCTCGACAATATCGAGATCCTTCTCCTTCAGCATTTCGCGGTAGTCGGCGTAGGTGCGAGGGCGTTTCCTGGAGGCTTGCCGGGTGGCCACCATGTCGGCGGCGTCGGCGAGCATGCGCCGGTCGACGTCGCACAGCGAAACCACCTCGACGGGCGCGACCTGGATCAGCCGGAACAGGTCGGCTTTGCCATACCAGCCGCAGCCGATCAGCCCCACGCGCCTGCGCTTCTGCTGGTCGAATTGGGCCTGGGCGCGGGCGGTAAGGGCCAACCCGGCGGCGCCGGAATAGAGGAATTGACGGCGGTTCATGGGAGCAAGTGTAGCAGTCCACAAAAGGCGGCATTAAGCGCTGCCGATTCGGTTTTCAACTTCGATCACTGCTGGTCACATCAACGAGACGGGGGGAAGTCGCTAATTAACGAGCATCTCCCTTGAGGTGTTCGAGTCGAACGGCTCCGTTTCGATAGTCGATAGTCAACTTCATTTGCCGTAGGACGGGCCATCCTAGAATGCCTCCCAGCCCCGCGCCCAATGAGTCACCGGTCTTTTCGAGGCTGATGCTCAGGAGATCGGGATTGTCTTGCCTGAAACCCGCGAAGACAAGAGAGATGCGCTCTGCCCTAGATATCTTATTGACGCTGCCTTGAATACCGCGTACCGCTATTCGGTCGTCTCCGTAGACCTTCGTGGCCTCCTTCGCCGTCTCGGTGTCGATCAGATTTGACGAAGATCCCGAATCCACGAGGAATAATTTCGACATTCCGTCATTAACCCTTGTCGGAATCGCCAAGTGCGCGCCAAAGCGGAAGACGCGAAACAGGCCGGGCAGGGGGTTGTCCGCGTCATAGCTGTCGTCGATGACATCCGCGTGGTTGCGCTGCTGATCGGGGTGAGGCTCGAGCAGCATTCGAGTGTGTACAAAATCAATAGTTACCAAGAACCGCGAGAAGACATCTGCTCCGATGATCCCGTCGAAATCCACCTGCTTTGCCGCGCGGAAGACTTCGATGGGAACGTCAGCCAAGACCAGATCGCCCGCCCGCAATTCGGCGGCGAGATAGCGTGTCGAATCCGAAGCTTTTCCGTCACCAATGCCATGTGCTTGCGAGCGCTCGCCGCCTAATGACTCCAACCCGGCCTTTTCGGCGGCCTTTGGCGAAAGGCTCACGCCCGACGCCCCGGTGTCTAGAAGAAGCTTGACCGATTCGCGGCCGTTCAGTTGCACCTTCATGCCCACGCCGCGTTGCCGCGTCGGATCGTCGAGGAGCTGAAGCAGCTTGATGGTTGTGGACTCGTAAGGACTGATCAAGCGCCTTGTCTTGCGGTTCCCAAGAGCCCGATCCGCTGCCACGTGAGAGCGTAGCCTTTGAGCTTGCTCGGTCTCTGGATCGTAGACGGCGAGCGCCCGTTCCAGCGCCAAGATGTGTTCTGTTCCTGTTAGCGAGTTCGCATACCGAAGCATCAATTCCGGATCTTCAGGCGATACATGGAACGCGTGAAGATCTAGAGCGCGCGCCGTTTTGAACTTGGAAACCGACGAAAGCACTCGTCCCAGCCCGGCTAGTGCACCAGGGTATTCCGGGTCGAGCCGGAGAGCCGCATGGAAATAATTTTCCGCCCTGGGCAATTCTCCCCGTCGATACGCGGAAAGGCCGGCTGCTGTCTGAACTGCCGCCGATTGAGGGACACGCGCGAGCCCCTGGTTTGCAGACACGTAGGCCTCATGACTCCGGTGGGCTTCGATGAGTGCTCGGACTAGGCCGTAGTAGGCCTCGCTCGCGTCGGGAGTCTGATCAACTACCTTTTGATAGAGGTCTACGGCCCGAGCGTAGCGTGCCGCAAAAAGCTCCCTTCGAGCTTCATCCAAGCCCGCAGACGCGGCATGATGCACTTGCAATAACAGGACGGCCGGAAGCAAAACTGTCGCTGTAGATGACACTGAAAACTCTCAACAAAGGTCCGATTTTACCAGATTCCGTGGGAGAAACAAGTTCGCGAGTCACCGCAGAGCCCGGCCCTTAGGATTGTCCCAGGGAGGGAATTCTGACGACGTTCTCGGTGGAACGTCAATGCAGGTTCCGGTCGGATCGCCAACTCAGAGACTCACACTCACCCCTTACACTTTATGTTGACAGGCTGGCGTGCTATAGTATGAGAAGAAACGCAACACTAGGAGATTTCAACATGAGAACTATCCTCTGTGCGGTGGTTACGCTGTGCGTCGCCGCCTCTCTTGCCTTCAGTGGTAATCTCCCCTCGACGCATGTTCGCGGCGAGTACATTGAAGCCCGGTCCGCCGACGTATACACCGGCCCGTGCTTCGCCAACGCAGAAGTCGGCTTGACCGGCGATCTGGCCGTCATGGGCTGGAAGATCGATCAAGGCAGCTTTCAGGGCGTCAACCTTGACGGACTTTCCGTGATGGGCGTCATCCACGCCAGCAACACGCTCGGGGACGTCACCGCTACGGTTTATCCGGTGAAGGCCGTGCTCGTCATTGACGAACGCGCCAACGCGGAGCAGCGGCTGGCTCTCAAGGGCTTCGCTCAGAAGATGGGCGGACAACTGCTGGCGGATGTCGTGCGCGTCGAATATCAGCCGATCGCTTTCTCGCTGGCCGATAACAGCGTTCACAGCGCCAAGGCGACGATGACCGCCGGAAACCTGGTGAAGCTCGAGACGCGTCCGCTGACGGAAGGCGATCAGATCTGCCACAACGAGTCGGTCTGGTATCAACCGCTGACGCCAGTGGAGCACGCCATGCCCGCTTTCACCGTTGCGAACGATTACAACGGCAAGGGCCTCGGCACGGTGTGGAATTATACCGGCAACCGCGGCTCGTTTGTCGGCACGTTCTCGGTGAACGAGTAACGGCGCCGATCGGTTCGCGCGCATCTAACGCTCGGGCAAAATTTGGGGACACGCCTGCACTAGTGTACGGATTGAAGGTCCTGTCGTGCTAGTCCGGAGTGTCCCCAAATTCTATCCGAGACACCACTCAGTCGCAGGCAACGCACCAAATCGGGGACACTCCGGGCAAGCGTCCGACCAACTCCCAAGCTTGCTCCAAGCCAGGCGTGTCCCCGATTTTTCCCCGAGCCCCCGGCCCCCACCCTGCTTTAATAAATATTGTGACCCTCGACGATCAGCTCACCTACCTGAAGAAAGGCCTCGCCGAACTCATCCGCGAAGACGAACTGCGCGAGCGCCTGATTCAGTCGGGAAAAACAGGCCGGCCGCTGCGCATCAAAGCCGGGTTCGACCCCACTGCGCCCGACTTGCATCTCGGCCACACGGTCTTGCTTCGGAAGATGAAACACTTCCAGGATCTCGGCCACACCGTGATCTTTCTGATCGGCGACGTCACCGGACTGATCGGCGATCCAAGCGGCCGTAACATGACCCGCCCGCCGATGACGCGCGAAGAAATCGATCGCAACGCCGAAACGTACAAAACGCAAGTGTTCAAAATTCTGGACCCTCAGAAAACAGAGGTCCGGTTCAACAGCGAGTGGCTGGAGCCGCTCGGTTTCATCGACACCATCCGGCTGTGTTCCAAATACACCGTGGCTCGGGTGCTGGAGCGGGACGACTTCGCCAAGCGCCTGAAAGACGGCACGCCGATTTCCTTTCACGAACTGCTGTATCCCTTCGGGCAGGCTTACGATTCGGTGATGCTCCAGTGCGACGTCGAGATGGGCGGCACGGATCAAAAGTTCAACCTGCTGGTGGGCCGCGAGATCCAGCGCGATTACGGCCAGCCGCCGCAGATCGTCGCCACCACGCCGCTGCTCGAGGGCACCGACGGCGTCGAAAAGATGTCCAAGTCGAAGGGAAATTACATCGGAATCACGGAACCACCGAAGGTGATGTTCCGTAAGGTTATGGGGATCAGCGACACGCTGATGTGGCGCTACTACGAATTGCTGACGGACAAGAGCGTGGCCGAAATCGGCGAACTGAAGGACCGCGGGGAGCCGATGGCTGCCAAGCAAGCTCTGGCGCGGCAGATTGTGGCCGATTTTCATTCCGCGGAAGCGGCCACGCAAGCGCAAGCGGATTTCGATCGCGAAGTTCGCGAGGGACAAGTACCGGCCGACATCGAAACCATGGCCCTGCCGAATGGAACCGGCAACAACCTGCCGAAGATTCTGCTGGGCCTGGGCCTGGCAGATTCCCGCACGGACGCCGAGCGCAAGATCAAAGCCGGCGCGGTCGAGATTGACGGCGAGAAGCACAGCAGCCTCGCATGTGATCTTGCGCCCGGAGAGCATGTTTTCCGGGTCGGCAAAAAATGGAAGCGCGTGCAGGTTTGAGGTTCACAGCGTTGACTGACCGATTTCGTGTGGCGCAGGCTTTAGCCTGCCGGGTCGAGACTCGTCTCGATCCTTGTTCAGCGCGGTCCAGGAGCGTCGGCATGAGTGCCGACGCGGCAGGCACGAGTGCCTGCGCCACGTCGCTAGCCGTCACCGTAATAAGCGGGATTCAATAGATGCTGGCGCTTTCCGACAACCTGAGCCAAAGCGTCGACGCACTGCGCCAGCACAAGCTGCGCGCGGTGCTGACGGTCATCGGACTCACCATGGGCGTGGCCACGCTGATCACCGTGATGACGCTGGTGCAGGGCGCTAACGTGTATGTCGAGCAAAAAATCGCGCGGCTCGGCACCAATGTCTTCCAGATCTCCCGAGTACCGGTTGTGGTCACCGACTTCAACCTGGTGATCAAGGCGCTGAAATACAAGTACCTCACGTTGGACGATGTGCATGCGATTGCTGAAGCCTGTCGTGACTGCGAGGCCGTGGGCGCATCGATCAATGGAACCGCGCGCACGCAATATCGCGACAAGGAACTGAACGATATCTCGCTGATCGGGCACACGCCGAGCATGTCGGACATCGATTCGCGCACCATTCTCGAAGGGCGCTACTTCAGCGACTTCGAGAACCGGCGGTCAGCTTACGTCTGCCTGATCGGTGACGATCTGGTACAACAGCTCTTCCTGGGTGTCGACCCCTTGGGGCAGACGCTGCGCGTCGACAATCAGGAATTCACCGTGGTCGGCACCATGGAGCGCATCGGATCGGTGTTGGGACAGAATCAGGACAATTTCGCCATCGTTCCGATGAGCACTTTTCTGCGCATGCGCGGCGCCCGGACTAGCGTCACTATTCAGGTTAGAACCAAGTCCGGTCAAGCGTTCGAGAATGGGCAGGACGAGGCGCGGCTGATCCTGCGTTCGCGCCGCCACGTCGAGCCCGGCGCCGAAGAGAACTTCTTCATCGGCACCAAGGACAGCTACATTTCGCTCTGGCAGAGCATCAGCTCGGCGTTCTTCGCTGTGTTCATCCTAGTCAGCTCGATCTCCGCGGTGGTGGGCGGCATCGTGATCATGAACGTGATGCTGGTGAGCGTGACCGAGCGTACCAAGGAGATCGGCATTCGCCGCGCCGTCGGTGCAACGCAGAGCGACATCATGCGCCAGTTTCTTTCCGAGAGCGTCTTGCAGTGCCTGATGGGCGGAGCCATCGGCATCGTCTTCGGATTCTTATGCGCTTTGGCGCTGCGCAGCTTCACTTCGTTCCCCGCTTCAGTGCAGACCTGGGTGGCGATTCTGGGCATGTTGCTGAGTTCCACCATTGGCCTCTTCTTTGGCATCTATCCAGCGACGCGCGCGGCAAAGCTCGATCCTGTCGTAGCCTTGAGAAGAGAATGACCCGCCACGAAGCCACCGAAAACCTGCTGGTCGCCATGGACACGCTGCGCTCCCACAAGGTCCGCTCGGGCCTCACGATTTTGGGCATCGTGATCGGAGTCACCTCGGTGATCTCGGTCGCCTCCATCATCGAGGGGCTGAATCGCTTCGTCCAGGTGAAGGTGGAGTCGTTCGGCTCGCGTACCTACTTCATCTCCCGGTTGACGCCCGGGCAGGATCCCACTCGCTTGCCTTTGAAGATTCGCATTCGGAAATACCTGGAATATACCGACGCAGCATATCTTCGCGAAGCGTGCCCGGACATAGCCATCGCCACCACGTTTGCCACACGCGCATTTTTCTTTGGCCAAACCAACGCCATCAGCTATGAGGGCAAGCGAGTGGAGCGTGTATTTCTGCGCGGCGCCGAGCCGGAATTCGCGGAGGCCATTCCGGCTTTTTCCGTCGGTCAGGGGCGCGCCATCTCACGCTACGACGAGGATCACGCGCGCCCGGTGGTGGTGCTGGGCACCGATATCGCCGACTCCCTGTTCCCCTACGTCGATCCGATCGGAAAAACCGTCAAGGTCAACGGCGGCCTGTACGAGGTGATCGGCGTTCTTCAGCCGGACTCCGGCCTCTTCGGCGCGGGCAGTGTCAACACGTTCGCGCTCATTCCGCTAAGCAATTTTCGCAAGAATAATCCGGATATCAAGGAGGTGGCGATTGCCTTCACAGCCCAGAGAAACGTCGATCTGGAGGAGGCCAAGAATCAAGTGATCGAGGCGATGCGCCGCCGCAGGCATGTGCCGCCGAAAGGAGATAACGATTTCGATATCATATCGCCGGATTTCCTTACCTCACTCTGGAACCAACTTACCGGAGCGCTAGTGATCCTCACCGGCATCATCAGCAGCGTAGGCTTGCTGGTGGGAGGCATCGGGGTGATGAACATCATGCTGATCTCGGTGACCGAGCGGACCGCCGAAATCGGGGTACGCAAGGCGATCGGTGCACGCAAGGCCGACATTCGCGTGCAGTTCCTGTTCGAAGCCACGGTGCTTTCCTGCACGGGCGGCGCGATCGGGATTGCGCTGGGAGCCATCATCGCATTCGCGATCCGGCATCTGCTTCCGTCCGTTCCCGCTACACTATCTTTGCTATGGGTGGTTCTGGGCGTCGGAATGTCTCTCGCCGTGGGCGTCTTCTTCGGTTACTATCCCGCCAATCGAGCGGCGAATCTCGATCCGATCGTGGCTCTGCGTTATGAATAGACGCCACTTCGTCTGGAAACTGCGTGAGCGCGAACTGCTCACCGGCGAGCGAACCTTGATCATGGGCGTTCTGAACGTAACGCCGGATTCGTTTTCCGACGGTGGCAAGTACCTGGACCCCGACCGCGCTTTCGCCCGCGCCGTGGAAATCGAAGAGCAAGGCGCGGACATCATCGATATCGGCGCGGAATCGACGCGTCCCGGCGCGCAGCGCATTTCCGAGGCTGAGGAGCTTCGCCGGTTGATCCCCGTGCTGAAGCGCCTGCGCGGGAAGTTGACCATCCCGATCTCAGTGGATACTTACAAATCCGGCGTCGCTGAAAAAGCGCTAGAGTACGGCGTCGAAATCATCAACGACGCTTCCGGTCTGACGTTCGACCCGCAATTGGCCCGCATCGCGGCGAATCATGATGCGGGGCTGATCGTGAATCACATGCGCGGCACGCCGGAGACGTGGGAAAAACTGCCGCCGATCAAGGATCTGATGGGGACCATCGGGCGCGATTTGGACGCGTCGCTGCACCGCGCGGTCCGTTCCGGCATGGATCGCGCGCGGATTGCGGTCGATCCGGGGTTGGGCTTTGGAAAACGAAGAGAACAGAACGCGGAAATCCTGGCGTGTCTCGGCGAACTGGCGGCGCTGGAGTTGCCGGTTATGGTTGGACCGTCGCGCAAATCGTTTCTGGCGCAACCGGAAAGCTCGTTGTTGGAGCGCGCCACGGCCGCGGCGGTGACGGCGGCGATTCTCGGCGGCGCGCATATTGTGCGCGTTCACGATGTCGCGGAGATGAAGGTGGTGGCGCAGGTCGCGGACCAGATTCTCAGCTTCGCTGGCACTTCGGACAGTAGTGCGTCCCACGCTGGCCCACCACGATCCGCCGGATCGCGGTTCCGCAAATAACGCACGGCTCTCCGGCGCGGCCATAAACCTGGTGCTGCAATTGAAAGCTGCCCTTCTCGCCGGCCGCGTCGACGTAGTCGGAGATGGACGAGCCCTTCAGGCGAATGGCCGTGGTGAGAATGTCGACCATCGCGCGATGCAGGCGAGTGGCGCGCGGCTTGCTTAACTTGGATGCGATGGCGAGGGGATGAATGCGGGCTTCGAACAGTGCTTCATCCGTGTAGATGTTGCCCATGCCGCGCAGGAATCGCTGGTTCATCAGCAGCGGCTTGACGCGTGCGCGGCGTGTCTTGAGCAGTTTGAGAAACTCTTCGAGCGGGATGTCGAGCGCGTCGGGGCCCAGTGCTTCCGCGCGCTCCAGCAATCCGGCGCTCCACTCGATACGTCCGAAATGGCGCACGTCGTCGTAGACCAGCAGCCCTTCGTCGAGTTCGAAGACGGCGCGCGCGTACGGCCCTGGCTCGGTGTTGAGGAGCAGTTTTCCGGTCATTCCAAGATGGATGGAGAGAACGCCTTGGTCGAGTTCCAGCACGATGAACTTGCCGTGGCGGCGAACGGATTTCACCGGTTGGTTTTGAACGCGCCGCCGCAGCGCGGAGAATTTCTGCCGCACCACGTGCCGCGAGGAAAAGCGGGCGTCCAGGATTCGGCGGCCGGTGAGGCCCGGAGCCAGCGTGCGAACGACGGTTTCGACTTCGGGTAGCTCAGGCACGCGTTTGCGGATCGATCAGAATGTCGTCGCCTTCCACTTTGATCACGAAGCGATCCAGCTTGATGGCCGGGTCGAAACTGTTCTCGCCGGTGCAGCAGTCGTAGGACCACTCATGCCACGGGCACACGATCAGATTGTCGTCCATCGCGCCTTGGCCGATAGGTCCGCCGGCGTGCGGGCATGTTCCCCACAGCGCGTGCAGCTCGCCGTTGCGATTGCAGATGGCGTAGGAATCCTCGCCGAGAGTGACCTCCATCACCGAGCCTGACGGGAGAGCGGAGAGTGATGCGACTTTCACGAAAGCCATACACGATTGTTGTACCACGGGCCTGTGTGGCGCTACCCAAACTTGGAATCGCTCCCTTCCGGTCGCGGCTCGGTCACGTATGCTACCAATGAAGCGATCGATGTTGCTCCGCCGCGAATTTCTCATGACCGCCGCTGTTCTGGCGCGGGCTGCGCCTACGCGGAAGCCGAACCTTGTTTTCATGCTCGCGCGGCAATGGCAAGCAGCGTCGCTCCCGCCCAACCTGGCGCGGCTGGCCAGGCAGGGAATCCAGTTCGAGCGGTGCTACACCGCCTGTCCGTCCAGCGGTCCGGCGCAAGCGGCGTTGATCAGCGGACGCTTTCCACACGCTTGCGGCGTGACGCGCGACAATGTCCGCTTACCGCCGGACCAGCCGTCGATCGCGGAGCAGTTGAATCAAGCCGGATACAAATCTGCCTTCATTGGCGATTGGTTTTCGGACGGCGCCGCTCAGCCGGATCTGGCAATCGACTTGCTCAAACAGAACAAGCAGGGGCCATCTTGTCTGATGCTCGCGTTGGGTGCGCCGCTCGATGCGAACGTGGGGCGCATAATGCGAGTGCTCGACGAACCGCATTTGGCCGAGGACACCATCGTCGTGTTCACTTCCTGTCACGGCGAGATGCTTGGAGAGCCGGTCGAAAAGTCGGTGCGCGTGCCCCTTCTGATTCGCTATCCGCGGCTACTGCCGGCCAGCCGCAAGAACGATTTTCTGATGTCCAGCGTCGATGTCATGCCGACGCTGCTCGGCCTGTGCGGCGCGGACATCCCGGATGCAGTGCAAGGCCAGGATCTCTCGGCGTTGATTGCGAGCGGGAAAGGTTCACGTCCGGAATCGATTTATTCGGAAGGCAAGCTCGGCGAGCCGGGCGAGTGGCGAATGGTGGTGCGCGGGCTCGACAAACTGGTGGTTGACCGCGACCTGAACGTCACGCATCTCTACAATCTGGGCGCCGATCCTTCCGAAATGGAGAATCTGGCGCGGGATCCCGCGCAGGAACTGCGGCGCGACGAGATGAGCGCTCTGCTGAAGGATTGGATGCGCCGGACTGGCGATCGCATGGACCCGTCGGGCTTAAAAAAGCGTTGACCCCAGTTACTGCGGCATTGCGGGCAGCGGAGGCCGCGCGAACATCTGCTCAGTTTCCGGTTTCAAAAGCACCCAAAAGCCGTAGATGCCCAGGGCCGTGCCCAAGGGAATGTGGATCAGATCCAGGGCGGAGAGAATGATTACCAAGATGCGCGCCCAGGCCTTGTATTGAATCAGGCCGATGCCTCCGATCAGTCCCGGAAGGCCGACAATCAGGCAGATTACCGCCACGAAACCGCCAATGACGGCCAGGATTGGCACTGCTGCCTGGGTGTCCGGCGATTGATCGGATGCGCCCACCAGACCCGCTATCCCGCCCATTACCAGGAACGCGATCAGGCCCCCCAGAACACACAGTCCGCCGAAAACAATGTGGAGAATTCCCAGTATCTTTACGTGCTGCGCCATGCGACCCTCCTTCCCGCTTCGATCCTTTCGACAATACTATACGAAGAACGCCGGCGCAAGTTCCGTTTTTGTAATCTTTGGGCCGCGGATGAACGCGGATGAACGCCGATAGGAATGATTACTTCCCGAACGTGATCTTCGAGTCGGCGCCGAACTTCTTGTACTCGCTGTATTGGATGACCAGCCGGATGCGCTGTGGTCCGGTGCGGAAGTACAGCGTGTCGTCACCGTAAGTGGTCACCGGGAACCAGAAATCTCCGTCCACTTTCTGGCGCAGCGTGGTGAAGTGCGGGAATAAATTCTCGTCTTTGGTGGTGCGGAGCTGCGGCACGGCCTGGCCTTCGCTGCGGACGATCGAGTAGTCCTTCCTCGACACCCAGAGCATGCCGTCGAACAGGCGCTGGCCCTGCAGGATCTGGCGGGGGCGAATCTGGATAACGTAGCAATCCACTCCGTCCATGCTTTCTTCGCCGCGAAAACGCGTCTCATACAGGAAGGTTTGATCTTTGGTCAACAGGAACGGCTGAACTTCGCGGATGTCGCGAAAATCTTCCTCGGTCAGCTTGAGGCGGCTCAACGTGTCGAAGGGCTTGCCGATGATCTGTTCGGTGCGCTCCTGCTTGGGCGAAAAGATGATGTCGCGCACTTCGCGGTACCCGCCCGACTTTGCGCCGTGCTTGTCGAATTCGTCGATGGTGACAGTTTGGCGGTAGGTGTAGTTGCTTTGCGCCTGCGCGGTTTCGGTTTCGCGCAGCGCGACGCGCTGAATGAGGCCGGCGGGCGGATCGTCCGCGCTCAGGGCAGCCGCGCAAAGAACGGATGCTAAGATGAATCGAATGCGCCAGTTCCTGACGACGCTAGTCGTAGTTTGGACGGCCGCCTCGATCGCCACCTTCGTTTACTCCCAACAACAGAATATACCCTGGTGGATCGCGGTGGCGGTTCTGCCGGCGTTTCTCGCGGAGTTCGCATTCTACATGGTTCCAGGATTCGAGCGCGTGCGCAAAGCGTTCGACCGTTCGGCCCCGAAGCCGGTTCGCGCGGCGCTCCTGGCCGCCAGCGCGGTGCTCCCGTATCTGATCGAAAGCCCGCGCACGGGCACTTTTCGCTTTTCGTCCTTCCTGATTTTGCTGGCCGTCGTTTTGGTTGTCTCGTTTTGGTACGAGCAGATCCGGCGCAGCGTGCCGGCCGATCTTTTGTTCCTGGCCTTCATCGCGGCTGTTTATCTGAGCAAGATCTTCGACCAGATTTACGGGCATCCCGCTGCGCACGTCCCGCTGGGAATTTTGGGGAAGCTGATGTGGATCCGGCTGAGCGTGATGGCGGTGCTTTCGCTGCGCTCCATCCAGCTTGTGCGCTTCGGTTTCGTGCCGTCGCCGGCGGAGTGGCGCGTGGGCGGTCTGCTATACGTGTGTTTCTTGCCGGTGGGCGGCGGGCTCGGCTATCTACTGCGTTTCGCCCAGTTCCATCCGCCGGAGCTGGAGCCGTGGAAACTGGCGCTTCTGCTGATTGGGACGTTTCTGGCGTTCTTATGGGTGGTCGCGTTGTTCGAGGAGTTCTTTTTCCGGGGCCTCCTGCAGTCGCTGCTCGCGCACGTTTTCCAGAGCCAGGCGCTTGGCCTGATCGCGGCCTCGCTACTGTTCGGACTGGCGCATCTCGCGTTTCATCCTTTTCCCAACTGGCGATTCGCGATTATCGGGGCTGTTTCCGGCGTGTTCTACGGGCTCGCGTTCCTGAAGGCCAAGAGTGTGCGGGCGAGCATGGTGACGCATGCGCTGGTGGTCACCACGTGGCGCGTGTTCTTCGCGGGTTGACTACCGCTCAGTATCCATAGGGATGCCAGTTGCCGTAGCGATCGTAATAGCCGTTGCGGTAGTCGCGATAACGATCGCGGTTGTGCCGGCGCTCCCATCGCTCATGTTCGCGCCACTCGCGCTCGCGCCGCTCGCGCAAAGCACGTTCGCGCCAATAATCATCGTGTCTGTCGCGGTCGTAGTTGTAACCGTAGCCACCACGATACCGGTCGTCACGGTCCTGCGCGGCCGCCGTTTGCGGTTGCACGATCGCCAGGGCTGATCCGAGGATCAAAGTTGAAATTGCTAAAAACCGGAACATTGCAACCTCCATCCACTTGGACGTGGCGGACCACCAGGAGCAATTCAAAGCTAAAGTGAATTTAATGCAGGTCGGCTAACTTCAGCAAATGTGCGGCGTTGCGTCCCAGAATCGCGGCCTTGTCCGACGCCGAGATGTTCACCGCGTCGATACTCTCGAGCATGCGCGGGATGCTTCCGATCTGGTGCGGATAATCGCTGCCGGCCAGGATGTGGTCCACACCCGCGAAGGCGATGGCCAGCTCGAGCGCGCGCGCGTTGAAGTTGACGGTATCGTAGTAGAAATTTTTCAGGTATTCACTGGGCGGCTTGGAGATGTTTGCGCGGCAGTCCTCAAACGCCGTGTAGCCCCGGTCCAGGCGCTCCACCAGGTAGGGAATCGTCCCGCCGAGGTGGCACAGCACCCAGCGGATGCGCGGAAAGCGCTCCACCACGCCGCTGAAGACGAGCTTCGCGGCAGCCAGCGTCGTGTCGAACAGGAAGCCGCACAGTGGCATCAGCCAGTATTCGGTCATCGCTTCCACGCCGACGGGATTGGTCGGATGGATATACAGCACCGCGTCGCGATCGTTGGCGGCTTCGTACAACGGCCAGAACCGCTGGTCGGCAAGCGCGACGCCGTTCACGTTGCTGAAGAGCATCGCGCCGCGAAATCCGAGGTCGCGCGTGGCGCGCTCGAATTCGGCGACGGAGGCATGCGGGTCGTTGAGCGGCAGCGTGGCGAGCGATGCGAAGCGTCCTTTCTTCGATGCAACGACGGCTGCGAACGCGTCGTTAACCAGGCGCGCCAAGCGAACCGCAGTGTCGGGTGTTTCGACGTGGGTGCCGGGCGTCGTGAGCGTGATCACCTGCGTGTCGACGCCGTGCTGGATCAGCACGCGTTCGCGGTAATCGATGTCGCGATGGCCGGGGACGGCGATGTTGTAATCGCCCGGGTAATGCAGCAGAGGGTTTCCGTCCTTGTCGATCGTGATCTTGACTGCACTGGGGCCGGTGCGCAGCGCATCAAGGTAAGCCGGCGGATAGTAGTGGTTGTGAAAATCGATGACGCGCATGAGTGGCAAGTGTGATTAGTGAGCGCTTTTTCGCACCCAGAAGTAATAAAGAGGTAAGCCTAACACAACCAAAAGCAATCCGCCGGTGGCGTTCCAGGGATCGGCGGCGACGTGATAGAAGACGACTCCGAGCGAAGCCGCGATGAAGAGCAGGGGCGCCACGGGATAACCCCACGCGCGATAAGCGGGCGCATAATCGGGCCGGCGGCGAGCGCGCATGAGTCCGATGGCCATCAGCGCGAAGAAGATCCATTCGGTGTAGATGACGCGGCTGAAGAGTTCGCGGTACGTGCCGGTGGCAACGAGAACGCACGACCACACGGTTTGCAGGACGATCGCCACGTGCGGCGTGCGGAAGCGCGGGTGGACGGCGCCCATCCAGGCGAGCACGCGATAACGTTCGGCGATCGCAAGATAGACTCGGGGACCGGCGAGAATCACGCCGTTGAGCACGCCGAACGTCGAGACCATCACGAGGCCGGAAATTGCCGCTGCACCTTTATTGCCGACAAGGGCGCTGGCGGCGTCGGCGGCGACGCGCGTCGAGTGAATCACGCGGTCGAGCGGAAGGAGGTAGAGGCATGCGGCGTTCAGCGCGACGTAGCAGGCGGTGACCGTGAGCGTACCGATCAGCAAGGCGCGCGGGATCGTTTTTTCAGGCTTGCGGGTTTCGCCCGCGGCATAAGTCACCATGTGCCATCCGCCGAAGGCAAAGAGTCCTGCACCAACTGCGAGCGCGAAATCGCTGATCGAGAAGTGCGGCGGCGTGGTGGCGGCGGGCGCTGCGGCGCGTTTGCCGAGAGCGACAACCAGCACAAGGATGGCGCCGATGGCGAGCAGTTTCGCGCCGGTGATGACGGCTTGCACGCGGCTGCCTTGACGTACGCCGAGATAGTTGACGGCGGAGAGCAGCAGGATGCCGCCGATGGCCACGATGCGGATGCCTTTGTCGTCGAGCGGAGTGAAATATGCGACGTAGCGGCCGAAGACGACCGAGGCGGCGGCGACGATCCCCGAATGCGCGCTCCAGAACATCGCCCAGCCCCACAGGAATCCGGCCGCGGGCGAGATGGTTTCGTTGAGGAAGACGTAGACGCCGCCGGTCTTGGGGTACACGGATGAAAGCTCGGAGCAGACCAGCGCGCCGCAGAGGGTGAGCAATCCGGCGGTCAGCCAGACGGCGAAGATGCCGGGGATGCTGGGGACGTAGCGGCTGACTTCGGTCGGCTGGACAAAGATCGACGCGCCGATGATGATGCCGACCACCATGGCGGTGGCGTGGGGCAGGCCGATGACGCGGTCAAGCGCGGGGCGTGGTGGGGGCAAGGGTGCAGTCTAACATGGGGCTGGGGGCTGCGCCAGCGGCAAAGAACGTGTAACGTGAGAGTACGTACGCTCGGATGACTCGATTGCGTTCATGGTTGCTGCCCTGCTTTGCTGCCACGATCCTTGTCTGCGTGCTCTACGGACAGCGCCCATTCCGCGAATATCCGGGCTGGGAGTATTCGGATTTCCCGCGGCCTCCGGACTGGCAAGTGCCCGGGGAGTGGGCATTCGCGCGACTCATGTACCCGCCCATAGGCGGTAGCTACGGCCGGCGGCGAGCATCCGTCGACTGGCGCCAGGGCTACTCGAACTGGACCATCGATTATCCGCGATCGGACCGGCATCTCTCGGAAGCTGTGCGGCGATTGACGCGCATTCACACGCGCTCCGTGGAACAGCCGGTGAACCTGGACGACGGCGACGAAGTCTACAACTGGCCGTGGCTGTACGGAGTGGAGGTGGGGCATTGGAACCTCACGGATCAGCAGGCCGCCAAGCTGCGCGACTTCCTGCATCGCGGTGGATTCTTCATGTGCGACGATTTCCACGGCACTGAGGAGTGGGAAGTTTTCATTGCCAGCATGCAGCGCGTCTTCCCCGACCGGCCCATCGTCGAGCTTGACGACAAAGAGTCGATTTTCCACACCATTTTCGATCTGGATGATCGCTACCAGGTGCCCGGCGCGCAGTTCCTGCGTTCGCACCGCACTTACGAAAAGGATGGATACGAGCCTCGCTGGCGCGGCATCTACGACGACAAGGGCCGGTTGATGGTGGCGATCTGCCACAACATGGATCTGGGAGACTCGTGGGAGCATGCGGACAATCCGCTGTATCCGGAGAAGTACTCGGCGCTGGGCATTCGGATTGGGGTCAACTATATTGTGTACGCGATGACCCACTGATTCTATTGGCCACGGATGGACACGGATGAACACTGATAGGGAACTCTTTTTGGCCGCGAATTAACGCGAATGAACGCAAATCTTTATTGGCTCTTGTTTTCGTTGTAGCACCAGTGCACTAATGCTTCGGGGAGTTTGGCTGCGTTGGCTCGGAGCAGGTCGTCTACTGTGAGTTTTTGGAACGCGAAGCTGATTGAGCCGTCCTTCATCACCGTGCCTTGCAGGTAACCGTAGACGTCGGTCATGGCCTTTTGCTTGGGACCCGCTTCGGCTGGGAGGCGATAGCGAACGGCTCCGGCTGTTCCGACGATCCAGCCTGGCAACACTTTGCCTTTCCAATCCACGGTATCGTAGACGTCTTCCATGAAAAAATGCGAGTGGCTGGCTAGCACGTACACGCGCTTGTGGGCCGTGTTTTGGGCGTGCCAGAGAGCTTCGTAAACGTCGCGGCCGCTCTTGTCGCCTTGCGGCCAATCGCCCATGCTGTGGAAGTGGCCGATGCTGCCGGGCAAGGCCGCGTGCATGCCGACCACGATGGTCTGAATCGCGGCGGATGCTTCATCGCGCTTCAGAACGGAGTGGAACCACTGGAGCTGCGCGGTATCGAACTGCTCGTAACCGGCATTGTCCAGCGAAATGAAATCGATGTTGCGGTTGACCCAGTGATAGTAGCTGCGCAGCTTGTGATCCGACGGATCGTCTTTCAATCGCTGCGCGCGGATGGCGGGGTTTTCGAGCCAGTCGGCGAATTGCACCAGCCATGCGTCGCGCGTTGCGGGCGGGATGGTCTCGTGATTTCCGATGCCGAGGAACACAGGCAGGTCGCCGAAGGGAACCATCTGGTGGGCGATGAAATCCGGCCAGGCGGTCGCCAGATAGGTGCTAATGTACATGGGCTTGGGAGGCAGGCCAAGCTTCGGCGGCGGGACCATATCTTCGTCGAAGGTGTAAATGGCCCGAAAGTCGCCGAGGTGCCAATAGAACTCGGCGCCGCTGTGCCGGACACCGGCCGCGATGGCGGGTATGACGATGTCGCCGCAATTGCGGGAATCGCCGGAGACGGCAAACTTGAAAACCGGGTCTTGCGCGCCAAGGGAAATGCTGAATACTGCAAACCACAGTAGTCTTTTCATTTCACATTGACTGTAGCGCACTCTACTACGCCGGCACTTCATGCCGGCGAATGGCAGGGCATGGCCCTGCCCCACAGTCGCGCTGTGAAAGAATTGGGACTGTGAGCGGTCCACAGCCAGCGAGAAGCGCACGGGAACAAGCCGTGCTGGAGCACGTGGAATCCATGGCGGGAGAAATGGTTGCGTTCGTGCAAGAACTCATCGCCATCCCGACCATCAATCCGCCTGGCGAGAATTACGCGGCTTGCGCAGAGTTCATCGGCTCGCGGCTTGGCCAGTTCGGGTACGAGGTGAAGTATGTCCCTGCTGAGGGACGCCCGGAGCATACTCTCGAACATCCGCGCGTGAATGTCATCGGGGCGCTGCGCGATTCCCCGCCCCGCCCGTTGCTGCACTTCAACGGACACTTTGACGTTGTGCCGGCGGGCGACGGATGGACGGTGGATCCATTTGCCGGCATCGTACGAGACGGCAAGATCTTCGGACGCGGAACCACCGATCAGAAAGCGGGGATCGCGGCATCGATCTACGGCGTTGAAGCGATCCGCCGCGCGGGAGTGCGGTTGCGCGGCACGGTGGAGCAAAGCGGCACGGTGGACGAAGAGAGCGGCGGCTTCGCGGGCATGGCATACCTCGCCGAGCACGGCTACGTGAGCCGCGATCGAACGGACTTCGTTATTCTCACCGAACCGCTGAATGTGGATCGCGTCTGTTTGGGGCATCGCGGCGTTTACTGGTTCGAAGTCGCGACGCTCGGGCGGATCGCGCATGGCAGCATGCCGTTTCTGGGCGTGAATGCGATCGACAAGATGGCGGATTTCATCGCGGTGATCGAGAACGAGCTGAAACCTGCGCTTCATCGCAAAACCACCGCGATGCCCGTGGAACCGCCGGAAGCCCGTCACGCGAGCATCAACATCAATTCCATCTCCGGCGGACAGTTTGGCGGCGGATTCCAGACGCCCTGTGTTGCGGATCGCTGCGAGGCGATTTTCGATCGACGCGTGCTGTTGGAAGAGCCCATGGAAGAAGTGCGCGGCGAGATCCGAGAGATCCTCGAAAAAATTGCACGACGAGATCCGGATTTTCGGTATGAGATGAAAGAGCTGATGACCGTGCGGCCAATCCAGACCGATGCGGCGTCCAGGTTGGTGACTACGATGTCCGGCGCCATACGCGATGTGTGTGGAGCCGATCCGCCCCTGATCGCGAGCCCAGGGACGTACGATCAGAAGCATGTGATGCGCCTGGGCTATGTCGATCAGTGCATCGCATATGGTCCGGGTATCCTGCATCTTTCGCATCAGCCGGACGAATACTGCCGCGTGGATCACTTAATTGATGGCGCGAAGGCGATGGCGCTGGCGGCGATGCGGCTGTTGGGCGCGGAGTAATCTGAAGACAGGAGTCCCACGATGAGACGACGTGAATTCAGCCGTGCCGTGGCGGCGTTGGCGACCGGCAGCGCGTTATCGGTGCGCGCTTCCACGGGCGAGGCAGGCGGCGGCATCACCGATGTGCAAGGCATCAAGGTTGGGCATTTCACGGATTCGCGGCGGCCGACCGGATGTACCGTGCTGATTTTCGAGAAAGGCGCCACGGCGGGCGTGGACGTGCGCGGCTCCGCGCCCGGGACACGCGAGACGGATCTGCTGAGCCCGCTGAATTCCGTGCAACGGGTGCAGGCGATCCTGCTTTCCGGTGGCAGCGCATTTGGACTGGATGCCGCCAGCGGCGTGGTGCGATATCTCGAAGAGCACGGGATCGGGCTCCACGTCGGATCGTCGATTGTGCCGATCGTCCCGGCGGCGATCCTCTACGATTTGGGAGTTGGCGATTCGAAGATCCGGCCCACCGCGGAGTCGGGATACAAGGCTTGCGAGGCGGCTTCGGCCGGGAAAGTGGCGGAGGGCAACGTGGGCGCGGGCGCGGGCGCGACAGTGGGCAAGATGTTCGGAGCAAAGCTGGCGATGAAGTCCGGGATCGGGACCGCTAGCGTCCGCATGGGCAAGACAGATATCGTCGTCGCTGCGATTGTCGCAGTCAATGCCGTCGGAGATGTGGTTGATCCGAAGACGGGGAGGATCGTCGCGGGCGCGCGAAAAGCGGATGGCTCCGGCTTTCTGGATTCGATGGCGCAAATTCGAGAAGGGCGGCAGTCGGAATTGCCGGTGGGAGGGAACTCGACCATCGGCGTTGTGGCGACCAACGTGGCATTCGACAAAGCGCAAATGACCAAGATCGCGCAGATGGCGCACGACGGGTTAGCGAGAACCATCAACCCAGCGCATACGCTGGCCGATGGCGACACGATTTTCGCAGCAGCAACCGGCGCGATACCGGCGCGCGCGAATCACGGCGCGATTGGCGCGCTGGCCGCCGACGTGATGGCGCAAGCCGTCCTGCGGGCTGTGAGGAGCACGCGCGGACTGCCGGGTTTGCCGAGCGCGTCGGAGATGGCCGGCTAGCACGGACGCGCGCAAGCGTACAAGATGCGTGGTACGCATCGGCCACTCTCCAACCGGCCCTTACCATGGAAAAGCCTTAGTACCTATCTTGCAGTTCTAGCGCCGCCGATTAACACTCCTAACGAGGCCACTGTTGCAGTCTATTTCGGTATTTGCGTGCGAACCACAACCCATCGTTATCGAGGGGCTCCAACGAGTGCTGGCCGCCTCCGATGACCTGGAATTTGCCGGCGCCGTTCCCAGAATCAGCGAGGCGTTCGAAGCGCTCGATCGTATACGGCCCGATGTGGCTTTGATCGACGTGGCCGGGGGTCTGGGTTCGGTCTTGCGCTGCGTTGCAAACTTGAAGGCAGCCTCTGTGCCTTCTCACGCCGTGCTTTGGGTGGTCGAGCTCCCCGAGATTGAGGCGTTCCGGGCGCTCCAAATGGGGGTTCGTGGCGTCGTACGGAAGACTCTGCCCGTGGCCAGGCTGGTGGAATGCGTGCGCGAGGTCGGCGCCGGCAAAGTCTGGATGGACGAAGCCGATAATGTCACGGCGTTCCTCCACCGGAAGGAAGCATCGCGGCTGACGCCCCGCGAAAAGGAAGTCGTTGGCCTGATTTGCCGGGGAATGAAGAACAAGCAAATCGCCGAGAATCTGCACATTACACCTGGAACTGTAAAGGTTCACCTGATGCATATCTTTGAGAAAACCGGGCTCAAGGATCGGCTTGCACTAGCGGTTCACGGCCGCGAGTTGATCGGCCTGGAGCGGATGAAGGAAGCCTCGAACGGGTGAGGGCTGGTGAAAAAGTCCTCACAGGCTAACGCCAAGGACTAAAGCCTGCCACCCACAAGTCGATCACTGAAGAGGTGGCCAGTACAACTCAAACTATCCGGCCTGCGCCGGTCTCGCCTGGCGCCACCGGGCTTCCCCAAATCGCATGGGGACGCTGGACCCGCGCACTCGCGCCTTCGTTTGCCGACTGCATATTCATTGCGCTGGTGTCCTGGCTGTTCGTCTGCGGGGCCAGCGGATGGAAGGCGCTCCTGATGGATGGCGACACCGGCTGGCACATTCGCACCGGCGAATATATACTCGCGCACCATGCCGTGCCCACCCAGGATCTGTTCTCTTTCTCCAGACCCGGCGCGCCCTGGTTTGCATGGGAATGGCTTAGCGACGTGCTGTTCAGCATCCTATACCAAATCGGCGCCTTGAAAGCGATCGTTCTATTCGCCGGGGTACTCATTGGGATCTATGCAACTGTGCTATTGCGGTACACCATCTGGCGCGGAGCGAATGCACTGGTGGCGGCCTTCACCACGTTCCTCGCGGTGGGCAGCTCCAGCATGCATTTCCTGGCGCGGCCGCATCTGTTCACATTGATTCTCGTGCCCGCCTGCCTCTGGCTGGTTGAGGCGGATCGCCGCAGGAACACCCGGTTGGTCTGGCTGCTGGTTCCCGTGACGGCGGTGTGGACCAATTTGCATGGCGGCTTTCTGGTATTTCTGGTCCTTGTACTCCTGCTCGCCGCAGGGAGCGCCATGGAAGCGCTACTGGGCCGCCCTCGCTGGCCGGCCGTCCGCAGGTATTCCACGCTTTTCGCGGCTTGTTCCGCCGCATCTTTCCTGAATCCATACGGGACCGCGCTGCACATCCATATCGTGGAATATCTTCGCGCGGACTGGATCCGCAATCTGGTCCAGGAGTTTCAAGCGCCGACGTTTCGTTCCGAAGGCCAGCTCCAGTTCGAAGGGCTGTTGCTGGCGGGGCTCGTGCTGACTGGTTTCTTTCTAAGACAACGCCGCGTCACCGAGGCGCTCTGGGTGCTCTTCCTGGCCCACTCAGCGCTGATCAGCGTACGGCATGCGCCGGTTTATGCGGCCGTCGCAGCTCCGCTCATCGCATCGGAGATCAGCGCGTGGTGGACGGCGCAAGCGATCGGACTCAAGAAGTCATCCATTCTCCGCATTCTTCACCAGCTTGGAGAGGATCTGAGGCCCAGCTCCCGCTGGATCAGCATTTGGCCGGTTGTATTGATTGCAGGATTGGCATTCCTGGACGAGCCGGTAAAATGGCCGCGCGATTTTCCCACGGAAGCATTCCCGGTGAAGATGGTTCACGAGAACGTGGGCCTTTTGCAGTCCGGGCGGCTCCTCACCACCGATCAGTGGGGAGACTACATTATCTTCTGCTTCTATCCAAGGCAGAGAGTCTTTGTGGATGGCCGCAGCGACTTCTACGGCGAATCGCTCGGGAAGCAATACCTCCGGCTACTCCAAGGGGAGTATGACTGGCAGGCTATCATGCAGCGGCACGGCTTCGAGGTTGCGCTGCTGCCTGTCGACTGGCCCCTGGCAAGCATGTTGAAGCTCGACCAGTCCTGGCGCGTTGTGAAGGATGATGGGCGTGCCGTACTGTTCGTTCACCTAGGCCATCAAACCTTAGGCAACTAAGTAATTCCGCACCCACCCACCCACCACCCGTACTAAAGAAAACCATGCCGCGAGGCTAATGAAAACCTCCCAGTTTGCCGAATCAGTAGGACAGGAGAGCGACGGGCATGAGAAGCAAGCTGAACCTGCGGGGTTCTACCGACCGAAGTATTGCCGACCAACTGGGTATGGCTCGCCTGCCAGTGGAGTGGCTGGATGCGGGAAGTTGGCGGCTGCCATCCGGCAAAGCATTGGCTGAGTTTGCCTTGCAAGCCGGCTTTCTAGCGCCGCTGCTGCTCAAGTCCGACTGGTCCCGCGGGCGAAAGCGCGAATCCGAAGTCACGGGAACAATTCCTAGAGAGACATTGGCGGGTAGCAGGCACTTAGGAAAAGGGGGCAGTTCTTGACGGCGCAGGTTTGGATCGCTGGATTTATTGGCGTGGCTGCGATTGTAGACGATCTGGCCCGGCGCCGCATCTCGAATTGGATCCCCTGCACGGCGTTTGCAGCGGGGTTAATTCTGCAAACAGTGGAGAGCGGTTGGCGAGGCGCCGGTTCGGCCCTTCTCGGGACGGTTACGGGCGCGTGCGTCTTTTTGATTTTTTACCTGCTCGGAGGAATGGGCGGCGGAGATGTAAAGCTGATGGCCGGGTTCGGCTCCGTGCTCGGGGTGCACCGGTTGCTGGAAGCCTCCCTGTGGACTGCGGGCTGTGGAGGAGTAATGGCCGTGCTGGTGATTGCAGTGCGGTTCATTCGCAATTTCTGGAGAAACAAGAGTTCGGATCCGGCTGTGGTGGCCGAGGACGCAGGCAGCGTTGCTCAACGCGCCCGCCGGGCGGACTCCATCCCCTACGCACCAGCAATTGCGGCTGGGGTCTGGTTGAGTCTGGTTCCAAAGACGTGAAGGGAGTTTGTATTCCTTCCGGTGAAGGAATCGAGGAGAAAGAGACATGGATCGTAGATTTCTAACCGTCTTGGGCGTGAGTTTGCTGTTCGCGCTCGTGATATCGAGTGTTTTTTACCAGATGACGGCGCATGGCAGCAGTGCCAAGCGAGTTGAGGCCACCGACTTGAAGGATGTGGTTGTGGCTGCCCGTCCGCTCTCAGTGGGAACGACAGTCAAACCGCCCGACATCAAGCTCGCGAAGGTACCTTCCGCCGGTTACCCCAAGGGCGCCTTCTCCAAGGCCGAGGAGGTCATTGACCGTCCGGTGATCAGCAACATCCTGCTGGATGAACCTATCCTCGAGGGGCGGCTGGCGGCGCGCGGCAGCGGGCTGGGGCTCGCTCCGGTGATCCCGGTCGGAATGCGTGCCGTCACCGTGCGCGTGAACGACGTCACGGGCATTGCGGGCTTCGTGCTCCCGGGAATGCGAGTGGACGTGCTGGTAACGGGGCGCCCGCCCAGCACCGATGGGACCATCACCGCCACGGCACTCCAAAACATGCTGGTGCTTTCGGCCGGAACAAACATTCAGCCGGATGCGAAGGGCCAGGCCATACAAGCGGCTACCGTCACGTTGCTGGCCACGCCCGATCAGGCCGAAACCCTAACCCTGGCCAATAATGAAGGGCGCATTCAACTGGTCTTGCGGAACGGGAGCGATCAGACGATCGAAAAAACGCCCGGCCGCGACATCAGCGAACTGTATGGCATGCGCGGGATCAAAAAGAAGCCCGAAGCAGCGGCCAAGCCCAGGCCGCGGCCCGTGGTGAATGTGGCGGCCGTCGCGCCTCCACCGCCGCCTCCCCCGCCGCCTGTACCGGATCAGATCGTGGTGATCCGCGGAACGACCAAGACTGTGGAAGTGGTTGGCCCCAACCGGCCAACGGACGGGAGTAAGTAAACCATGCAAGCAATCCAACGGCTGTATTTCGTTCCAGCGCTGCTGTCTCTGGCGGCAGCTGCAGTCTTCGCCCAGGGGCCGGAAGACTTAAGGCTGACGGTCGGAAAAAGCATCGTGATTGATTATCCGGCCGATATCGCCCGGATTTCCACCAGCAATCCGGACGTCGTGGACGCTTCTCCGGTGACCTCTCGCGAAATCCTACTGCACGGCAAATCCTTCGGGACCGTGACCGTGGTGGTTTGGAGCAAGAGCGGCCAGCGCAACTTCTATAACGTCACCGTGGAGCAGAACCTGGAGCCGCTGCGGAGGCTGCTGAAAGAAACTTTTCCGAAAGAGGATATCCACGTCCAATCCTCGCGCGACTCCCTTTCGATAACCGGGCGGGTCTCCAACAAGGATGCTGCCGAACGCGCCACCGCGCTGGCGGCGACGTTTGCAAAAACCATCGTCAATAACCTGCAGGTCACCGCGCCGGGCGTCGACAAGCAGATCCTGCTGCGCGTAAAGTTCGCCGAATTGGATCGGGGCGCCTCCAACCAGTTTGCAGTCAACCTGATTTCTACCGGAGCCGCCAATACGCCTGGAGCCCTCACCACCGGCCAGTTCCAGTCTCCTACCATAAACAAGGTCGTCGGCGCGCCTGGGAGCAAAGTGCCCCCAACCACCACCTTCAACATTTCGGACGCTCTCAATATCTTCGCTTTCCGCTCCGATCTGAACCTGGGAGCGTTTCTGAAAGCGCTCCAACAGAGGAACCTTCTTCAGATTCTGGCTGAACCCAACCTGGTCACAACCAACGGCAAGGAGGCCAGTTTCCTGGTGGGCGGAGAGTTTCCCGTTCCGGTTCTGCAAGGCGGCGGTAATTCCGGCGCCGTTACGATCATGTTCCGTGAGTTCGGCGTGCGGCTTACCTTCAATCCGCTCATCACCGAGAACAACACCATTCGCATGTACGTGAAGCCGGAGGTATCCACGCTGGACCTGGCGCACGGCATCTCCTTTAATGGATTCTCGATTCCCGCTCTGGCCTCGCGCAAGATGGAAACCAATATTGAACTAGGCGAGGGGCAGAGCTTTGTGATCGCCGGTCTGATCGACAACCGTGTCACCGAGACCATCTCGCGCATACCCGGCTTGGCCAGCCTGCCGATTCTGGGGAATCTATTCAAGAGCAAGGAAGTGGATCGGAACAACACGGAATTGGTGGTCCTGGTCACGCCCGAGATCACTATGCCGCTGCAGGCGGGCGAAGCCAAGCCGATTCCCGAGATGCCTCGCGACTTCTTGACGCCGGTCACGCCGTCGAATGCCGCGGACCCGTACCAGACGAAACCGAAGGCCACTAAGAAGACCCGTTAAGCGAGGACACCAGAGAGAAGCAGCATGCGGAATCAGGCGCAGGGGAGCATCGGATGACGGGCCAGGGACCGGTTCTGACGGCATTGTCCATCGTGCCGGACCGCGAGCTGGCCAGCCAGTTCGCTCAAGCCAACGAGCGCACGCGCAGCTTTCAGATCCTGGCCGAACTGAAGACTTACCCAACACAGCAGACGCTCGAGATTCGCCTGCGGCAGAACAAGCCGGATGTGATCCTGTTGGATCTGGCCACGGACCTGAACGCGGCCTGCGACCTTCTGCGTTGTATCTCGTCGCTCAACTTCGAGACACACGTAGTCGGACTGCATGTCCGTAACGATGCGGACGCGATTCTGCGGTCCCTGCGGTCGGGCGCGAGCGAATTCCTGTACGCGCCCTTCGATCACAAGATACACAGCGAGGCCATCGCCCGCCTGCACCGGCTGCTGCAGCCCGGGCCGGGCGGCGACGCGCAGCCGGGTAACATCGTGGCCTTCTCCAGCGCGAAACCCGGTTCGGGGGCATCCACGCTGGCCGCCCAGACCGCCTTTGCATTGCGCCGGACTACCTCCAAGCGCGTATTACTGGCGGACTTCGATCTGATGGGCGGCATGATCGGCTTCTACCTGAAGCTGAGCAACACCAAGTCTCTGCTGGATGCGCTCCAATTCGCCGAGCAGTTGAACGACGCGGTATGGCCGGCCTTCGTGGCCGCTTCCGACGGCGTGGACATTCTGCCTGCGCCGGAGACGCCTTATGCCGGCCCGGTCGACGCAGCGCGCCTGCACGCAGTGCTCGAATATGCGCGCCTGAACTACGACTGGGTGGTGATCGATCTTCCCGTGCTCTTCCAGCGGCTGAGCCTGATGACCATCTCCGAGTCGGACCGGACATTCCTGGTTTCCACCTCCGAGCTGCCGAGCCTGCACCTGGCCCGCAAGGCGGTAAATCTGCTCGATCAGTTGGGCTTCCCCAAGGATCGTTTCCAGATCATGGTCAATCGTATCAACCGGCGCGACGAGATTGGCGGATCGGATATTGAAAAACTTTTCAACTGCCCGGTGCACTCGCGCATCCCCAACGACTACTTTTCCCTGCACCGCGCCGTCACGCTGGGGCAGCCCGTGGACGGGCATTGCGAACTCGGCAAGGCGATTGAGGGCTTAGCCGACAGTTTGTCCGGCAACGCGGCGGCGGATCGGAAGAAACCGGCGCTCGCGGAGCCCAAGGCGGTGCTTTCGGCTGTTTAGTAACGAACCCATATGTTTCCGAACCTCGAAACAAAATCGGCGCCACAGGGGACCTGGGAGCAGCGTCTCCTGAAGAACGGCGGCAAGTCCAAAGGCGCTCTGAAGCCCGAATACCAGGAGCTGAAGTTCACGCTACACCGCAAGCTGGTGGACAAGATCAATCTGGATGCCCTGGCCACCATCGACAACCAGCGCGTGCGCAGCGAGGTGCGCCAGGCGCTCATCTCGCTCATCGATTCCGAACCGACGCTGCTCAGTTCGCTCGAAAAACAGCAGATCTGCGACGAAGTTCTGGACGAAGTCTTCGGCTTGGGGCCGCTCGAGCCTCTTCTGCAGGACCCCACCATCTCCGACATCCTGGTCAATACGCACAAACAAGTCTACATCGAGCGCAAGGGTCTGTTGGAGCTGACCTCGGTAACTTTCCGCGACGGCCAGCACCTCTTGCGGATCATCGACAAAATCGTTTCCCAGGTGGGCCGGCGCGTCGACGAATCCACGCCCATGGTGGACGCGCGTTTGATGGACGGTTCGCGCGTGAACGCCATCATTCCTCCCTTGGCGGTCGACGGGCCGCTGCTGTCCATTCGCCGCTTTTCCACCGACAAACTAATGCCTACCGATCTGGTGGCCGGACACAGTATCACGCCGGGCATGATGGAGCTTCTGGAGGCGGCTGTCAAGGCGCGCTTGAATATCATCATCGCGGGCGGCACGGGCTCAGGAAAGACGACGCTGCTCAACGCCCTCTCGGTATTCATTTCTCCCAAAGAGCGCATTGTCACCATTGAAGACGCGGCCGAGTTGCAGTTGAAGCAGCCGCACGTGGCTAGGCTGGAGACGCGGCCTCCGAATCTCGAAGGGAATGGAGCGGTCCGTCAGCGGGAACTGCTGATCAATAGCTTGCGTATGCGTCCGGATCGCATCGTAGTCGGCGAGGTCCGTGGCGAGGAAGCCATGGATATGCTGCAGGCCATGAACACCGGCCATGACGGTTCGCTGACCACCGTGCACGCCAACAGCCCCCGCGACGCCGTCTCCCGTTTGGAAGTCATGGTGGCGCTGGCCAACTCCAACATGCAACTGGTGTCCATCCGCCAGCAGATCGCCAGCGCCGTGCACATGCTCGTGCAGACGTCTCGCATGAGCGACGGCTCGCGGCGCGTGGTCAATCTCACCGAGGTGACCGGCATGGAAGGCGATGTCGTGACGCTGCAGGACATCTTTGTGTTTGAAAAACGCGGCCTGAATCCGGACGGCCGGGTGGTGGGACGTTTTGCCGCTACCGGCATCCGCCCCAAGTTCTACGAAAAGTTTCTGTCGGCAGGCATCCGGCTGCGCGCCGATCTGTTCGACGAGGTGGTGGAGGTCTGATGCCATGTCCATATTGATAACCGCCATCGCCATTTGGGCCTGCGCGCTGCTGATCTGGTGGCTGTTCAGCAACGCTTTTCGCCGTTCCGACTTCGACCGGCTGAAGAACAGACTGCTCGGCACCAGTAAACACAAGAAAACCAAGGCCGCCGGTCAAAATGCTTCTTTGATTCAAGCCGATGAGAAGGAAGGGCTGCTCTCGGCCAAGTTCTTCCAGCGTTACCAGCTCCAGGCCAGAGTCCAGGAACTACTGGAGCAGGCGGGGATGAAATGGACCACCGCGCGTCTGGTCAACACCAGTCTGGTCGCGTCCGTGGCCGGGTGGGCAGTTGCATGGATCATGCTGCCCGCGCAATTGCAGCGGTTTTCCTATGTGCCCGCGCTCATGGCAGGCGCTCTTCCGTTGCTCTTCGTCATGCGCAAACGCAGGTCTCGCCTGCGCAAGTTTGAGGAGATTTTTCCCGAGAGCCTGGAGTTCGTGGCGCGTTCCATGCGCGCCGGCCATGCGTTTTCGGTTTCGCTCGAGATGATCCATCGCGAGTTTCAAGAACCGCTGGCCGGGGAATTCCGGCGTACCTTCGAAGAGCACAATCTGGGACTGCCGCTGGACGTGGCCTTGCAGAAACTGGCCAAGCGCGTGCCCTCGCTGGATGTCCACTTCTTCGTCTCCGCCGTGCTCCTGCAGAAGCGCACCGGCGGCAATCTGGCCGAGATCCTGGACAAACTGGCCTACGTCATTCGGGAACGCTTCAAGCTGCGCGGGCGGATCCGAGCCATCAGCGCACACGGGCGCATGACCGGCGCGGCGCTGACCTGCATTCCCATCGCCGTGGCCGTGATGATGTTCTACGTCAATCCGGATTACGTGCGCTTCTTCTTTACGGACGATGTCGGAAACCTAATGATGGGCGCCGCCATCGGCTTGCAGATCATCGGCTACGCCGTTATCCGGCAGATTATCAAGATCGAGGTTTGAGCCATGGCGTTATTGTTTTCATTTCTCATCTTCGTGGCGGTTGTGGCGGGCTTCTCCTTCGCCGGAATGAGACTGTACGTCAAGCCCCGGGAAGCCATGGAGCGCGTCGCGGGAGTGGGCCCGGACCAGCACGAGAGCGCGCCGCGCCATCCCAGTCTGATCTTCCACGACATCGTGAAGCGACTGGGATCTCTGGTGCCCGCGTCGCCAAAAGACGTGACGGTGATGCAGCGCCGGCTCATCCGGGCGGGCTATCGCAATCCCAACGCTCTGAAAATCCTGTACGGCGCCAAGGCGCTCTTCGGAGTCTTGGTTCCGGTCGTGGTGGCAACCTTCGTTCTAAACTCATCCTCCGACCCGGGTAACAAGGCTGCCGCGATCCTGGCGGCGGGCGCGGTCGGCTTCTTCGGGCCGAACGAGTACGTACGCATGGTGGCCAAGCGCCGCCAAAAACAGATTCATCGCGGCTTGGCGAACGCTCTGGACTTGATGGTGGTTTGCGTCGAGTCGGGGCTGGGTCTCGATCAAGCCATCTTGCAAGTTGCCAAAGAATTGGAACACGCGCACCCGGAGATTACCGAGGAGTTGGCGATTGTCAATCTGGAACTGAAAGCCGGCAAGCGCAGAGCCGAGGCTTTGCGCAACCTCGCGGACCGCACGGCGGTGGACGACCTCAAGAAACTGGTGGCGGTGCTGATTCAGGCGGACCGCTTCGGCACCGGCGTGGCCCAGAGCCTGCGCGCCCACTCCGATTACATGCGCGTTCAGGCGCGCCAAGTGGCCGAGGAAAAAGCCGCCAAGCTAGGCGTCAAGCTGGTGTTCCCTATCTTTTTCTGTATCCTGCCCTCGCTGTTCGTTGTTACGGTAGGGCCCGTTGTTATGAAAATCATCCGGGAGCTGCTCCCGATGATGAACAACATGTGACGGAACTAATTTTGTGCGAAAGGAGAAAAAACGATGGATAGCTCGATGATTCGCATCGTTTGCGCCGTGTTGGCAGTCCTTTTTCTTGGGCTGATCGTTTTACGGCGCAAGAAGAGCGCCGAATAGGCGCCTTTCAAGAAACCCGGGCGCGGCGAGCCCGTCTCCGCGCCTTGTGGAGCAGTCGCGGGCATGATTGTCGAAATTTGTCTTTGGGAGTGTACTGTTATGTTGAGCAAGTCCAACTGGTGGATAATCGCTTTGGCGGCCTCAATGGCAGCCCTGGCTTGGGGTGGAACGTTTGGAACCGTGGTGTCTATCGGAGGTCACGCCTCCGACTTGGCCCTGGATGAGGCGCGTGGAGTTCTATATATCGCGAACTTTACCGCGAATCGCGTCGAGGTGATGTCGCTTGCCACCAACGCCATTCAGACCTCCATCAATGTGGCTGCCCAACCGAGCGGCGTGGCGCTCTCGCCCGACGGCCGTTACCTGATAGTGACGCACTACGGCCCCGCGGCGCCGCCAGCCTCGTCGTCCAATGCGGTGACGGTGATCGACCTCACCAATTCGACGAAACGGACTTTTGCTCTCGGCGCGGCGCCGCTGGGTGTCGCGTTTGGCATTGACGGCCAGGCGTTGATTGTCACCGCCACGGATTTTCTGTTGCTCGACCCGGCTTCGGGAACCACAGTGGAACTGGAAACCTTCACTAGCCTCGGCGCTAAGACTCTGCCCCAGCCCCCGGCAACTTTCCCGCCCAGCATTGTTGCCGCCTCCATGGCCACGTCGGCCGATGGTTTGGTGATCTACGGAGTGGGTGACAAGGTGCTGTTCCGTTATGACGTTCAAAACCGGATTTTGAACGCTGGGCTGTACACCGCCGCGCCGCCGCTCGGACCGCGCACCGTCAGCGTCAGCCAGGATGGTTCGTACTTCACGGCTGGATGGACGCTCCAGGATCAATTCTTTTTCGATATCTCGGAGTTTACGAACCCCTCGGGTATCTTGAACATTGGCACCAGCGCGATCGACTCGGCCAGCAACACCATCTACGCGCAAATGCCGCCTCCCGGAAGCGCGCAGCCGCCCGTCCTGCAGATTGTCGATGCGGATAACCTCACGCTTCGAAACAGGCTCAAGCTCCCGGAAAACTTCGCCGGCAAGAGCGTGCTTTCGAGCGACGCATCCACGCTGTATGGCGTTTCCGACAGCGGAGTCATGGTCTTGCGCGTTGGCTCTCTGACCAAGGCTCATGAAGTCGCGGCAACCCAACTGGACCTGACATTCCGCGGCAACTTCTGTGATCGCCGCATCGCTACGCAGACCCTGACCATCGTGGATCCGGGCGGCGGCAACACGGCATTCAGCATTTCGAGCGATACTAACGGTCTGAACGTCAATCCCACTAACGGCGTCACGCCGGCAACGGTCACGGTCACTGTCGATCCAAATGTTTTCGCCAGTCAAAAGGGCACCGTGATCGGGTCGCTCACGCTTCAGTCGGCCCAGGCGGTGAATATCCCGGCGTCGGTGCGCGTGCTCATCAATTCGCGCCAGCCGGAGCAGCGCGGAACGCTGGTGGATGTGCCCGGCAAACTGGTGGATCTGCTCGCGGATCCTAGCCGCAACCGGTTCTACGTGCTGCGGCAGGATACCAACGAGGTGCTGGTGTACAGCGGCGCCAACAATAGCCGCATCGCCAAGCTGCGCACTTTCAACAAGCCCACGGGAATGGCCATTACATTCGATCAACGCTACCTGCTGGTCGGCTGCGACGCCTCCCATTACGCCAATGTTTTCGACTTGGAAACGCTGCAGGCCACCCAGCCGATCCGCATGGCGAACGGCGATTACATTCAGTCTCTGGCGGCCTCCACGAAGGCCATTCTCGCCATGACGCGGAGCTCCGGCGGCGGCGATCCCGGCATTCATCGGATCGACCTCGGGCAGCGCACCAGTTCGCGTCTGCCCAGCCTGGGTATCTACCAGAACAAACTCCCGCCCAACACGGTGCTGACTGCTTCCACCAACGGAGCCTCGATCCTCATCGCGTCCGCCGACGGAAGCGTGATGCTGTACGACGCCAACGTCGACTCGTTCACCGTGTCTCGCAAAGACTTCGCCGCATTGTCGGGCGCTTACGCTGTTTCGAACTTCAACCTGTATGTCGTGGGAAACAATTTGCTTGATTCCTCGCTGGTGCCGATCACCCAGTTCGAGGCCGGCACCGGATCGGCCTCTGGTTTCGCTTTCGTGGACCTGTTCGCGTTTCGTTCCACCGCTCCCGCGCCGGCGGGAGGAGGTCAGAGTACCGCGCCGGGCGTCATCCAGCGCGTGGATCTCAACAACTTCACCAACAGCCTGAGCCTGGCGACTTTAATGACGGAAGCGCCCCTGCTGGGCGCAACCAGCGCGGCTTTTACGCGCACGCTAGCTCCGCTTTACGACCGCTCGGCCATCATCAATCTCACGGTCTCGGGCTTTACCGTTCTGCCTTGGAATTATGACGCCGCCGTAGCGGCGCCGCACATCGCCAAGGTAACGAACGCCGCGGATCTGGGCGGGGGCATCGCGCCCGGCGGTCTGATCTCGGTATTCGGAACCAATTTCAGCCCGGTCAATATGGCCACTACCGAGATCCCGCTGCCCACGGCGCTGGCCGACAGTTGCCTGACCGTGAATGGTCTTCCGATGCCGATCTTGTTCGTTTCACCCAACCAGGTGAACGCGCAGATGCCGTTTGAAACCGTCGGCAACGTGACGCTGATTCTGCGCACGCCCGGGGGAAGCAGCGACAATTACAACCTGCAGATCCTTCCCGGCGCTCCTAGCGTTTTCCGCTCGGGCGTTGCCGGCCCGCTCACCGATGTCCCCACTATCGTCCGCTATAGCAACGGCCAACTGGTCACCGATTCGGATCCGGTTCATAAGAACGACACTCTGGTGATCTATCTCACCGGCTTGGGTCTGACTACGCCCGCCGTGCCTACCGGCATGCCGGCGCCCTCGGATCCACTGGCTGTCGCGCTGGTCAAGCCCACCGTTACCATCGGTGGCGTTGCGCTCCCAGTGTCCTATTACGGCCTCGCCCCGGGCGAGGTCGGCGTTTACCAAATCAATGTCAGGGTTCCAAGCACTGTGCCGATCGGCCTTTCCGTGCCGCTGGCTATCTCACAAGGAGGCTTTTCCAGCTCGCTTTCCCTGCGGGTTGTGGAATAGAATAAGGATAACTATGAAACATTTTCTGCCTGTCGTGTTTTTTGCGTTGCTGGCCGCCGCGCCCGCAGCGTTGGCCCAAAAATGGGAAGTCGGCGTCGGTGGCGGGGGCAACTTCTACACCACGCAAACGTTCACCAACCCCGCCGGCCATGCCGATGCCAAGCTCGCTAACGGCATCGCCGTCAGCGCCTGGCTCGGCAACAACAGCAGCAAATTGATCGGCGGCGAGCTGCGCTACGACTATGAGCGGTCCGATCTGAAGCTCTCCTCGGGCGGCACCAATGTCAGCTTCGGCGCCAACACCAACGCCATCCACTACGACTTCGTGCTGAACTTCGCATCCAAGGAAGCGCGAGTCTCCCCCTTTGTCGTCGGCGGCGCCGGCGTCAAGGTCTACACGGGAACCGGCAAGGAGCAGGCTTTCCAGCCGCTCTCCAACATCGCGCTGCTCACCAAGACCAGCCAGCTCAGGCCGCTCGTCTCGGTCGGCGCCGGACTCAAGTTCCACGTCGCCAGCGCGGTCCAGTTCCGGGTGGAAGTTCACGATTATCTGACGCCATTCCCCAAGGACGTGATCGCTCCCGCAGCTGGATCCAAAGTCGGCGGCTGGCTCTCGGACTTCGTGGCCATGGCCGGACTCAGCTTCACGTTCTGAAGTATATTGGACTAAGTGCCGGGTCTTAGACGGGTAACCTGTCTAGTCTTTTGCTGTACAGTATTGTTGGCTGCGCAACCGGTGTCCAGTTCCGGTTATGTAGGCAGCAACGTATGCAAGTCCTGTCACCCGGACATTTGGTCCACGTTCTACAAGAACCCGCACTACAAGAGCGTCGCATCCGGTAAGGAATCGCCCGACCAGACCGGATGCGAAGGCTGTCACGGCCCGGGCAAAGCCCATGTGGAAGCGCGCGGCGGCAAAGCCACTATCGTGGCCTTCTCCCAGCTCCAACCCAAAGCGATTCTCGACAACTGTCTGCGCTGCCACGCCCAAACTCTGAGCCGCGCCAACATCCGCCGTTCCACTCATACGCTGAACGACGTCGTCTGCACCGGCTGCCATTCCATCCACAAGTCGCCCGTGCCCAAGTTCCTGTTAGCCAAGCGCCAGACCGACCTCTGCTACGGCTGCCACGGCGATGTCCGCGCCCAATTCTCCATGCCCTTCAAGCACCGCGTTAACGAAGGCGTCGTCACCTGCACGGATTGTCATAACCCGCACGGCTCGTTCGCCCCCACTTGGCGGATGGCTTCGCGCCCGCGCATGATGGAGCAGGGACTCGCCAACGAAGAGCCCTGCCTCAAGTGCCATTCCGAAAAGCGCGGCCCTTTCCTCTACGAGCATGAACCAGTTCGCGTGGACGGCTGCGAAACCTGCCACTACCCCCACGGCTCCACGAATTCGCGCCTGCTGCGCCGGCCCGTGGTGTTCACCTTATGCCTGGAGTGTCATAACGGCGCCGGCAATTTCGGCCGGACCAACTCCGGGATCCTCGCCATCACGCCCAGCCACAACATGGCCGATCCGCGCTACCAGAACTGCACCACTTGCCACGTCCGCGTACACGGATCGAATTCCGACTCTAACTTCCTGCGATGAAGCCCTCTGTGCACATTCGCGTTCCGATCGCCGCGCTGGCGCTGATGAGCGTCTCCTTGGCGCAGCCGACCGTGGCCCCCACTCCCGAAGCCGTCGGACCGACCCGCGGCAGCGACTGGAGCGATTACAACATCGTCGATTCCTTCGAGACCGGCTACCGCTTCCGCACCTTCGGCGGAAGCTTCGACCAGTACCGCAGCACCGTCAACTACGGCAACGGCGTGCGCCTTCTCTCCAGTTTCCTGACCATCAATTCCAAGGACGGCCACGGCAAATTCTTCGATGAGATCGTGCTCACGACGCAAGGCCTGGGCAACGATCCCTATCAAAGCGCCACGCTGCGCATTCAGAAAAACGGACTCTACCGCTACGACATGCTGTGGCGCTTGAACGACTATTTCAATCCCGGCCTCCGGACCGATGGCTCCAACGGCCGCCACCTGCTCGACACCCAATACACCACCCAGGATCAGGACCTGACCCTGTTTCCGCAATCCAGCTTCAAGTTCTTTCTGGGCTACTCGCGCGGGAACCAGAACGGACCCGCCCTTTCCAGCATTCAGTTGTTCGACGCGAGGGGCAACGAATTTCCTTTATTTCAAAACGTGCGCCGCACGCGCAACGAATATCGCGTCGGGAGTGAAGCGCGCTTCTACGGCGTGAGATTCACCTGGACGCGCGGCTGGGAAGATTTCAAGGAAGATTCCAATTATTTCTCCGGCGTGAATCCGGGCGACAATCCCGCGAGCACCACCGCGCTGACTTCATTCCGCCGCAATGAGCCGTATCACGGCGAGAGTCCCTACTGGCGAGCGGGCCTGTTCACCGAGCGCAAATACTTCGCCGCCAATGGACGCTTCACCTACACGTCCGGCCGCCGCGCATTCCTGTTTGACGAGTCCGCCATCGGCACCGGCCGCTTCGGCGTCACTGCCAACCGCCAGGTCGTCACCTCTGGCATCGCGCAGCGGCCCATGCTCGCCGGAAACCTCACGCTCAGCATCTTCCCGGCGTCCAAACTCACCATCGTCAACCACACCGCCGTGAACAACCTGCGCATCAATGGCGACTCCACCTTTGCGCAGTTCGACAATGCCACGCAGAGCTTCAGCTATCTCGCCTTCGAGTTCCTCGGAATCCGTACGGTGGCTAATGAAACCGACGTGAATCTTCAGGCTTCGCCGTGGCTCGGATTCTATGGCGGCTATCACTACTCGAACCGCTTGATCCGCTCCGTCGAAGCCAAGAACACGCTGGGAAGCATCTCGCGGGCGCCCTTCCAGCAGACCAATGAGCTAAACTCGGGCGTGTTCGGCATTCGCCTCAAGCCCGTCAAGCCGCTCACTATTCTTCTGAATGGCGAAATCGGACGCGCCGACCGCCCCCTGACCCCGTTCGCCGATAAGAACTATCACGCCCTCGGCGCCCGCATCCAATACAAGGTCAAGAAATTCCTGTTCAGCGCATCCACGCAGGCCAACTACAACACCAACTCGGTTGCGCTCTCCAGTTACGCATCGCACGCCCGCACGCACTCAGCCGATGCATCCTGGACGCCCCGCGACTGGTTCGGAATCGACGCCGGATACTCAAAACTGCACCTGGATACTGTTGGAGGCCTCGCCTATTTCGCCAGCTCCAAATTCGTGACCGAACAGCAGTCGCTGTATATAAGCAACCTGCACGCCGGCAACCTCACCGCGCGCTTCGACATCAAGAAGCGGGCCGATGTGCTCGTCGGGTACAGCCACACCCAGGACACGGGCGACGGGAAGACCGGGTTCGTCTCTTTCAGCGCCACACAGGTAGCGTTTAATTCGGCCCAAACCTTCCCCCTCTCATTCCGCTCCCCCGTGGCCCGCCTCTCGCTCCGCATCAATGATAAAACTCGCTGGAACGTGGGCTACCAATACTACGGCTACAACGAGCGGTTCCTCAACAGCCTCGACTACCGGGCGCACACCGGCTATTCGAGCGTCCTCTGGTCATTCTGATCCATGAATTTCACCGCCAACGCATTCTCGTTCACCACGATGCTCCTGATCGCTTTCGCCCTGTTCATCATCTATATCCGGATCAAGAACTGGCTCGACAGCAACGTCCCGATCATCTACTACATCATCATGATCTTCTACGTGAAATCCCAGGACCAAATCGCGCTGCCGCTTTGGCTGGTGTTGGTCTCGTTCGCGCTCACCTTGACGCTGCGCTTCGAGTTCATGAATCTGTTGTTTATCAAGCTGGTAAAGATCCTCGAAATAGCCACCCTCGCCGCGATCATCTACCTCTCCTTCACGATGATCCTCGCCTGACTTCCGGCCGCTATTTCTCGAGCTTCAGCCCCGAACCCTGATACGCGCGCCATCCGCCGTCCAGCGAGATGGCATTCGTGTACCCCATCAGCCGTAACGCGTCCGCGGCCAGCGCCGACCGGAAGCCTCCGCCGCAGTACAGCACCAGCGTGGTGCTCTTCTCCGGCACTGTACTCTCGATGTCGCGCTCGATGATTCCCTTCCCCAGGTGGACCGATCCGGCCGCGTGGCCCGCCGCCCACTCGCTGTCTTCCCGCGTGTCCACCAGTACGTGCGGATCGCCGGACGACACCATCCGCTTGTATTCCTCGATGTCGATCTGCCGGATCCGCGATTTCGCGTCATTCACCAACGCCAGAAAGGCGCTGCTGTGCCCTTTCGGTGCGCTCATCTTATTAATCCACCCTTTCGATCTGCGCGCCAACGCGCGCTAATTTCTCTTCGATTTTCTCATAGCCCCGATCGATGTGATACACGCGATCCACCACGGTCTCGCCCCGCGCCACCAGGCCGGCCAGAACAAGCGACGCGCTGGCGCGCAGATCCGAAGCCAGCACTTCGGCGCCCGTCAGCTCCGCCACTCCCGTCACGATCGCCTGCCGTCCTTCCAGCCGGATGTCCGCACCCATGCGCGCCAATTCCAGCGCATGCATGAAGCGGTTCTCAAAAATCGTTTCGGTCATGCATGACGCGCCGTCGGCCAGCGTCATCAGGGCCATGTACTGCGCTTGGAGATCCGTGGCGAAGCCCGGATATTCTTCCGTCGTAATATCGGTCGAGCGCAGCCGATCCGACGCCCGCACGCGCAACTCATCGGCGCCGGCTTCCGAAACCTCCGCGCCCGCCTGCCGCATTTTCACCACCAGTGCGCCCAGATGCTCGGGCACGCAACCCGTAACCAGCAGATTGCCGCGCGTGATCGCGCCCGCGATCAAAAACGTGCCGGCTTCTATCCGATCCGCAATAATCGTATGCTCCGCGCCGTGCAATTTGCCGACGCCTTCCACGCGAATCACCGGCGTCCCGGCGCCTTCGATGCGCGCTCCCATCTTGCTGAGCAGCGCCGCTAGATCCTGCACCTCCGGCTCGCGCGCCGCGTTGTGGATCACCGTCTCGCCTTTCGCAAGAGCGGCCGCCATCAATACGTCCTCGGTCCCGGTCACTGTGATGCGATCGAATTGCACCGTGGTCCCCTGCAATCCGTCCGGCGCTTCCGCCTTCACATACCCGTGCGACTGCCGCAACCGCGCGCCCAATTGCTCCAGCGCCGATACGTGGAGATTGATGGGGCGCGACCCGATCGCGCACCCGCCCGGCATCGAAACCTTCGCCCGGCCCGTCCGCGCCACCAGCGGGCCCAGCACCAGGCTCGACGCGCGCATCGTTTTCACCAGTTCGTAAGGCGCTTCCGGCCGGTCCAGCTTTTGCGCGCGCACCGTCACACACTCCCCGTTCGAATCCACTTGCGCGCCGATACGCTTCAGCAGCTTCAGCATGGTAGCGATGTCGCGAACCTGCGGAATCCGGCGAAGCTTCACCGGCTCATCGGTCAGCAAACATGCCGCCAGCGCGGGCAGCGCCGAGTTCTTCGCGCCGCTGATCGCAATCTCGCCTTCCAGCGGACGGCCGCCCTGGATGCGGAATTTATCCATTCGGCTCCTTCAGCGCCTCGGCCAGATGCCCGCCCGCCGCCGCGAGCCTCGCTTCCGCGCCCGCGCGATCCAGCGACAACCGCCCCATCACGATCGCCGTCTTGGTGCTGTCGCCCGCCTCACGCAACAACTCCGCCGCTCGCTCGTAGCTCACCGCCGCCGACTCCGCGATGATCCGCCGCGCCCGATCCTCCAGCTTGCTGTTCTTCGGCTGCACGTTCACCATCAGATTGCCGTACACGTATCCCATCCGGATCATCGCCGCCGTACTGATCATGTTCAGCACCAGCTTGGTGGCCGTACCCGCTTTCATCCGCGTCGACCCGGCGATCACCTCCGGCCCCACCAGCGGGGTAATCGGAATCTCCACCAAGCGCGAGAGTTGCGAATCCGGCGTACAACTGATTCCGATAGTCAACGCTCCGAGCGCGCGTGCCTCCGCCACCGCGCCGAGCACGTAAGGCGTGCGGCCGCTCGTCGCAATGCCCACCAGCGCGTCGCTCGAGGTGAATCCGCGCGCCGCCAGATCGCGCTTGCCCGACTCAGGATCGTCCTCGCTAGCTTCGGTCGCTCGCGCCAGCGCCGCTTCGCCGCCCGCGATAATGCCCTGCACCATCTCCGGCGGCACATGAAACGTGGGCGGGCATTCCGCCGCATCCAGCACCCCCAGCCGCCCGCTCGTCCCGGTACCGATGTAGAACAGCCTCCCGCGCTTCCGCAGGCGCTCCACGATCGCATCCACCGCCTCAGCGATCCTGGGGATCTCCTTCTCCACAGCCCGCGCCACGGCCTGGTCCTGGCCGTTGATAAGCCGGAGAACCTCTACGGTCGGCTTGCTATCGATATCGCTCGACGCCGGGTTCACCTGTTCGGTAAGGAGCCTGTCGAGTTTCATGAAAATACCTTAATCTTGATCGCGCCGAAACAAAAAGAGCGCCGGAGGACCCTTCCTCACGACGCCCCTGTGTCTCGATCCTTGACGTAACCGGTTAAACGCTGAACGAACTGCCGCACCCGCAGGTGTTCTTTACATTAGGATTGTTGAACTTGAACCCGGAACCTTCCAGAGTCTCGACGTAATCCACTTCGACGCCGTCCAGGTAGAGCAGGCTGGCCTGGTCGATGAAAACCTTGAGCCCGTCGAAGTTATAGGTCTTATCCAGCAGATTGGGCGTGTTTTCGAAGGCCATCGAATAGCTGAACCCGGAGCAGCCACCTCCCACGACGGAGATCCGCAGCCCAGTCGGCTTTGGCTCCTGTGTGTCTAGAATCTCGCGGACCTTGGTTACGGCAGTCTCGGTCAGTTGCACCATAAGTTTCGATCTCTCCTTGGGGATCTCCTGAATTCTAATTATCACCCGGAAGCCGCCAACTGGCAAGCCTCCCAAGCCTACTTGTTCGATGCTAAACTCCCCCATAGGATGCGATTAGCCGCGAAAACGCCCCCATCTGGCCGCCAACCGATTGCAACCGCAGAGGGTTGGAGTACGTCTCGAAAGATGTATGAGTGGCCTGGCTGGCGTACTCCCGTTTCCGGTATCCGGCGCGCATCCTCAGGCAAAGGCCAGAGTGGACCATCGCACGACTGAAGAGGCCGCACTGGTCCGCCGCGTCCAGGCCAGGGACGAGATCGCCTTCCGCGAGATCGTGGAGCGTTATCAGTCGAAAGTCTTCTCCATCATCTACGGAATCCTGCGCAATCATAACGACGCGGAAGACATCGCTCAGCAGGTGTTCGCCAAGATTTATTTTTCGATCAAGAACTTCGACTTTCGCAGTTCCCTGCTGACCTGGATTTACAAGATCACCGTAAACGAGTGCTACGACTATTTGCGCAAGAAGCGCGTGCGCAAGCTGGTTTACGAAAGCGACTTTTCCGAGGAAGACGCGCAGCGCATGCAGAACATCGACACCGCGGTGGAGCAGGGGCCGGCCGTGGACACGCGGCTCGCGCAGCGGGACCTGCTGACGAAGCTGCTGGCAAAGCTATCCAGCGAGGATCGCGGGCTGCTTCTCATGAAGGAAGTGGAAGGACATTCGGTCGAGGAATTGTCGCAGATGACCGGAATGAACGAGAATACGATAAAGGTAAAGCTGTTCCGCGCGCGGCAGAAGCTGGTCAAGGCAGCCCAGCGCCTCAACCGCGGGACCGGGCAGACTGTTAGCGTGATGTGATACAACTGAGCAGAGCAAGCGGACAGTTCGATCCGCCAGGGTTTTTGACGCAGTAGTTATTTTGAGGGAAGAAGTTATGCATCAGCCAATCAGGGACAACCTTGAGGATTACTTGAAGGGTTCCGCCCGGAGAGTCCCTCAAGAGTTTCATGCACACCTCGCCGCGTGCAGAGATTGCGCCGGCGAACTTCGGTTACTCGAAGCGCAAGCCAAAATGCTGCGCTCGCTGCATTGCGAAGAAGAGATCGAACCTCGCGCCGGCTTCTATGCCCGCGTGATGGAACGGATCGAACAACAAGTACCAGCTTCCATCTGGTCCATCCTATTGCAGCCCAGCTTCGGACGGCGGCTCGCCATCGCTTCAGCCACCCTGGTAGTGCTTCTCGGCACGTACCTGGTGACGACGGAACCCGGCGATGCGAGCGTTGCATCCAATTCGCCCGTGGTCATGACGGACGACAGGTCCGAACCGCAAGCGGCGGTTTCGCAGCAGGACACCTTGCAGCAACAGCGCGAGCGTGATGCGGTGCTGGTCAATCTGGCCAGCTACCACGAATAGCGCATATGTTTGCCGCTGACCGCGCATCCTGGCAGAACCCGCGCATCCTGGCGCTTCTGCTGATGATCTTTCTGTGCGGCGCCCTGGCCGGGGCGCTCAGCATGCGCGCGGGCCTGCACGAGCGAATGCACCGCGGCGCGCCCTACTGGCGCGGAGACAAGGCCCAGTTCTTTTCCTACGACAAGCTGAAGAAAGACCTGGACCTCACGCCCGAGCAATCCGACCGCCTCAAGACCATCCTGGACGACTTCGCCAAGTACCATGAGGACCTCCAGGCCCAGATCGAGGACGTCCGCGCCACGGGCAAAAACCGCATCGTTCAGATGCTAAACCCCCAGCAGCGCCAGCGTTTCGAGCAGCTTTGCAACCAACTCCCGAGCCAGTAAGCATTCCCATGCTTGTGGGACAGCTTGTTAGCTGCACGGCGGTTGGTTAAACCACCGACCATAGGCCGATTGGCAATCGGCCGCAGGTCTCATAGCCTGTCGCACAAGCACCACATTTCCTATTGCAAACGTTCCGCCCCTCTGCTATCCTTAAATCGGAACGTGGATTGATTTAGGCTCTGCGCAAGTGGAGCTCGCTAATTGCAACCACGCTAAAAAGTGCTAAAGGTGAGTCGGTCTTCACGAAACTAAAACCCCTGCGGCACTCGCAGGGGCTTTTTATTTTGGAGCCGGGTCGCCGGAGAGGAATCTCTATGCTCGTGCGACCCGCGGATGCAAGCGGCCAGCCCGCATTGTTCGGTCTCGAAGGTGAACTGGTGTCCCTGAGAATTTCGGTGGAGCCGCGCCTTCTGGAAGATCTCCTGGAAGCCTTGGCCGTACTCGACTTCCCGATAAATCCCCAGCTCTATCACCGCCCCGCCCAGGTTACGGTAGAGTTCCCGGCCTATTCATCCCACGTGGATGAAGTCCGGGCCGCCCTGCGCGATCACGGATTCAACCCCGCCAGCGTAATGCTATCCAGCGTGCTAGCCCCGAACACCTAACACCTGGAACCTGGCTTCCTCCCCGCCATCTTCCGCTCCACGGCCTTCATCAGCCGCGCGTGCACGTCCTCGGGAAGGACTTGGGGTTCAATTCCTTTGTAGACTTTTATGGTCTTCTTGCAGGTGTCCAGGATGACAAAACAATTCGGGCATTCCGTGATGTGAGCCTCGATCCGCCGGCGAATCTCGAGATCCACCGTCGCGTCCAGATAATCGTTCAGTTCCTGTAGAAACTCCTTACAGGTAAGCAAAAACGTCGTCCCCTTTCCGCTTGAAGAAGCGCGTCAGCTTTTCGCGAAGCTGTAACCGCGCCCGTAGCAGCCGGCTTTTTACCGCAGGCACGGAGATCCCCAACGCCTCGGCAGTCTCCTCCGTGCTCAATTCTTCGATGTCGCGCAGCACAAAAACGGTTCGGAAAGCTGGGCGCAGGCTTTGGACGGCATCGTCCAAAATTCGCCCCAATTCCTCCTGTGAGTACTGCTGTTCCGGGTTCTCATCCCACACCGCGATCTCCCGGACCACTGTGTCTTCCCCCGTATCCACCGGCTCATCCAGCGGCACGGTGCGATCCGACTTCCGTTTGCGCAGCTTCATCAGGGATTCGTTCACGGCGATGCGAACGATCCAGGTATAGAACTTAGACTGACCCTGAAAATCCCCCAGATGCTCGAACGACTTGAGAAAGGTCTCTTGCAGGACGTCTTCGGCGTCCTCGTCGTTTTGTGTGATGTGCTTCGCCAGCCGGTAAATCTTGCGCGAGTAATGGTTCACCAGCTCATTGAAAGCCGTCAGATCCCCTTCACGCGCCCGCGCAACCAGCCCCGACTCGTCGAACACACCCGCTTCTTGAACGGCAGGCATTCTTCTTCATCGTAACACCGGCCCCCACCCGGGCTTCTGCCCGGCGTCTGTAGGACAGGGCCATGCCCTGTCCCCGGGGTGATTCCTCCACCGCCCAGTGGATAATGAAGTTGATGGACGAACGCGAGATGATCCGGCGCTGGGTCGAAACCTGGAAAAGGGCGGGACCGGAACTCGAAGCCATCCGGCGGAAAGAGATCCAGGAAGCCGATAACCTGAAAGTCCTGGAGTCCCTCGAATCCGCGTTCAACCTCGCCCTGCGTCAGATGCCTCCGCGTGAATCCTCCGGCATGGTCGAGATGCAGAAATATTTCGCCAAGCTCCGCACCGATGATTGACCTGTTCGAGACGGCCACGCAGTTCCAAGCTCACTGCGACGCGCAAGGTTGCCAGTTCTGCTCACAGAGACACCCGGTATATCGACGCGTTACCAGCAATACGCCGTGGATGCCGGATCTGTAGATCGGCGTTTATCCGCGTTCATCTGCGGCCATTAATGTGATCTCTATTGGAACCTCCCCCACCCATTCCTCGTATTCCATTCATCACACTCGAGGAGCCCGTCTATGTGGCACGATCTGCGTTTCGGTTTTCGTACTCTTGCCAAAAACCCAGGCTTCACCGCCGTCGCCGTCACCGCCCTCGCTTTGGGCATCGGCGTCAACGCCACGGTCTTCTCCCTGGTCAACGCAATTCTCTATAAGAACCTCCCCTTCGCCGACAGCGATCGCATCCTCTACCTGTTCAACGCCAATACCCACAACCCTCAAATCGACGGTGGCATCTCCTACCCCGATTTCCGCGACCTCCAGGCGCAGGTGACGTCCTTCAGCGGTCTCGGCGCCAACACCGGGTGCCTCGGCAATTTCAGCGATTCCCAGTCGCTCCCTGAAAATTACCGCTGCGCCCAGATCACTGCAAATACCTTCGCCGTTCTCGGCCAGAAGCCCATCCTCGGCCGCGATTTTCTCCCCGAAGACGAGCGCCCCGGCGCGCCTCCGGTCGCCATCCTCTCTTATTCCTTATGGGACATCCGCTACGGCAAGGACCCGTCCATTACCGGCCGCACGGTCCGCATCAATTCCATTCCCAACGCAGTGATCGGCGTCATGGGCAAGGGTCTCGATTTCCCGCGCGAAACGCGGTTCTGGCAGCCCTTCATCCCCGCAGCCGGCGCGCCCAACCGCGGCGACCGCGATCTCAACGTTTTCGGCCGCCTGAACTCCGGCACAACCCTGCCGGCCGCTCAAGCCGAGCTCGCCACCATTGCAGGCCGCCTCGCCGCTCAGTACCCCGACACCAATAAGGACACCACGGTCGTCGTCCGCCGCTTCAATGAGATCAGCATCCCCGGCCAGGTGCGCACCGTCTTCCTCGCCATGCTCGGCGCCGTCGGCTTCGTGCTCCTCATTGCCTGCGCCAACGTCGCCAACCTCCTCCTCGCCCGCGCTGTCGGACGCACCCGAGAGATTTCCATTCGCACAGCGCTCGGCGCCGGCCGCTGGCGCGTCATCCGTCAGCTCCTCGCCGAGAGCCTGATTCTCTCCGTCGCCGGCGGCGTCATCGGATTCTTGATCTCGCTATGGGGCACCCGCGCCTTCGACGACGCCGTCGTCCCGAACGGCAAGCCCACCTGGATCGATTTCTCCCTCGACTACCGTGCCTTCGCCTACCTCGGCGCCATCACGCTGGCTAGTGCGGTTGTCTTCGGCTTGGCGCCCGCACTCCGTCTGTCGCGCCTGGACGTCAATTCCGGTCTCAAGGAGGGCAGCATGGGCGCCGGCTCCGGCGGCCGTGGACGTTATCTCTCGGGCGCCCTGGTGGTCGTCGAAATGACTCTCGCTGTGGTTCTACTCGCTGGCGCCGGCCTGATGATCCGCAGCATTCTGAACTCCTACGGCACGCCCGCGGGGTTCGATACGGCGCGTATTCTCACCCTGCGCCTCAATCCTCCAGCCGCCAAATATCCGAAGCCGGCCGACCAGATCACGCTCTATCAGCGCCTCTCCGAACAGATTCGCGCGCTGCCCGGTGTGGAGCAGGTCAGCGTCGTGTCGTCGCTGCCTGGTAACGGCTCCATGACCCAGCGCTTCGATCTGGAAGACGCTGCGCCAGTGGACAGCGGTCGCCGTGCCTCAACCCTCAGCATGATCGTCGGCGCCGATTACTTCGCCACCATCCAAGTCGCGCCGCAGGCCGGTCGCGTTTTCACCGCCACCGACGGCGTCGGCGGCCCGCCCGTCGCCATCGTGAACCGCGGCTTCGTCCAGAACCACCTGCATGGGCGCGATCCTATCGGCGCGCGCCTGCGCCTCTACGGCGGCTCAACACCGCAGCCCTGGCTCACCATCGTGGGCGTGGTTCCCAACGTCACCCAAACCGACTTCAGCCACTTGCAAAACGAACCGCTGGTCTACGTGCCGTTCCGCCAGGAGCCGCGCTTGGGCATGTATGTGCTGGCGCGCACGCGCGTTCCTCCCGGCTCTCTCGGCGAAGCCTGCCGCCACGCCGTCCAATCCGTCGATCCCGACCTCCCGGCGCGCGACGTCATTACGCTCGACACCCAACTCGCGCGATCCTCCTGGCCCATCCGCGTCTTCGGATCCATGTTCGCCATCTTCGCCGGCATCGCGCTGCTGCTGGCCTCGGTCGGCCTCTACGCCGTCGTCGCCCACATGGTCAGCCAGCGCACGCGCGAGATCGGCGTCCGCATCGCCCTCGGCGCCTCCCACTCCAGAATCCTCCGCATGGTCTTCGCGCAGGGCATGCGCCCCATGTCCATTGGTCTGGTTCTCGGACTCGCCGCTGCCTTCGGCGTCACCCGCGTGCTCTCCGCCCTGCTCGCTGGCGTCTCCCCCAACGACCCGCTGACCTTCACGCTGGTCGCCACCGTGTTGATCGCCTCTGCCTTCGCCGGATGCGCCATACCCGCTCGCCGTGCCATGCGCGTCGATCCCGCAGTCGCGCTACGCCACGAGTGAGCGCACACTTCCCACCACCTACCTCCCACCACCCACCACCTGTTAACCTAAAATTTAAATGCCCGATAGCCTCACAATCACTCTGCCCGATGGCAGCCAGAGGACTGCCCCGCCCGGCAGCCGGCCGTTGGATATCGCCAAGGCCATCGGTCCGCGCCTCGCCGACGACGCTGTGGTCGCGCGCGTCAACGGCCAGTTGTACGACCTCACCCGCCCGCTCGAAAGCGACGCCAAGCTCGAAATCCTCACCTCCAAAAACCCGGAGGCGCTCGAAGTATACCGGCATTCCACCGCGCACCTGCTCGCCGCCGCCGTCCTCGAGCTGTTTCCCGAAACAAAGCTCGGCATCGGACCTCCAACTGAAACCGGTTTCTACTACGATTTCCAGCGCGAAACTCCCTTCACTCCCGAGGACCTCGAAAAAATCGAAGCGCGCATGTGGGAGCTGCAATCCAAAGACCTGACCTTCGAGCGCAAGCTCACACCCAAAACCGTCGGCCTGCAAAAATATGCAGACGACTGGATGAAGTGCCAGCTCATCCAGGAAAAGGCCGACGAGATCTTCTCCGAATACACGCTCGGCCCCAACTTCATCGACTTCTGCCGCGGCCCGCACGTCCCCGCCACCTCGCGCATCAAAGCCTTCAAGCTGCTCTCGGTCGCCGGCGCCTACTGGAAAGGCGACGAGCACAACGCCCGGCTCCAGCGCATCTACGGCACCGCCTTCTTCAACAAGAAGGACCTCGAAGCATATCTCCAACGCCTCGAAGAAGCCAAGAAGCGAGATCATCGCAAGCTGGGCCAGGAGCTCGATCTGTTCAGCATCCAGGAGCTCGCCGGTCCCGGCCTCATCTTCTTTCATCCCAAGGGCGGCGCGGTCCGCAAAATCATCGAAGACTGGATGCGCGATCAATATCTCGCCCGCGGTTACGCGCTCGTCTACACCCCGCATGTCATGCGCCACGATCTGTGGAAGACTTCCGGACACGCCAATTTTTACAGCGAGAACATGTTCACGCCGATGGAGCTGGACGACGCCGAGTACCAGCTCAAACCCATGAACTGCCCCGGCCACATCCTGATTTACGCCGACAAGCTGCGCAGCTATCGCGATCTTCCCGTGCGCCTCGGCGAGCTCGGCACCGTCTATCGCTACGAGCGCTCCGGCGTCATGCACGGCCTGTTGCGCGTTCGCGGATTCACTCAGGACGATGCGCACATCTTCTGCACGCCCGAACAAATCGAAGACGAAATCGTCAACTGCCTGCAATTCGCCATCGATGTGCTCAAGACTTTCGGCTTCGACGACTACGAAGCCGAGCTGTCCACCTGGGACGGCGGCGCGAGCGATAAATATGACGGCGCGCCCGATCAATGGCAGCTCGCCGATAGCGCCTTGAAGCGCGCTGCCGAGCGCCTCAACGTGAAAATCAGGCTCATGCCCGATGAGGCCGCCTTCTACGGTCCCAAGATCGACATGAAACTTGTCGACGCCATCGGCCGCCTGTGGCAGCTCTCCACCATCCAGTTCGATTTCACGCTGCCCCGCCGCTTTAATCTCGAATACATCGCCCCCGACGGCAAGAAACACCAGCCGCTCATGGTGCACCGCGCTCTCTACGGCTCCATCGAGCGCTTCTTCGGCATCCTGGTCGAACATTATGCCGGAGCGTTTCCGGTGTGGCTCGCTCCCGTGCAGGCGACGCTGCTGCCAATCACCGACCGCCACGTCGAATACGCGAAGAAGGTCAGCGACCGTTTGTCATCCGAAGGCTTACGTGTCACGCTAGACGACCGCAGCGAAAAAGTGAACCTCAAGATTCGCGAAGCCCAGTTACAGAAGATCCCCTACATGCTCGTCGTCGGCGATCGCGAAGCGCAAAGCGGCGCCATCTCCGTGCGTAACCGCAAGCACGGCGACCAGGGATCGCAAAGCGTCGATCAGTTCCTGGCCGGCATCCGCGCCTTGATCGACAGCAAAGCCCGAACCGAGTAATGTGCTCGTCCTGACGATCATCCTGGCCGGCTCATTAATCTACTGCATTCTGACAATCCTAGCCGCCCGCAGCTACCTGGGCCGTGACAAACTGAGCCGCGACCGGCAGGGAGCGCCACCACCCACACCGCTCTCCGTCCTCAAACCTCTCTCCGGCATCGACGAAGGCCTGGAAACCAACCTGCGCACGTTTTTCGAACAAACAGGCGCGGATTACGAACTTCTCTTCGCCGTTCGCGAACCAACCGACCCCGCCGTGCGCAGCGTCGAATCGCTCCAAAAAGAATTCCCCAACATCCCCGCGCGCCTGATCGTAACCGGCGAGCCCCCCTATCCCAACGCAAAAGTCTTCAGCCTCCAATGCATGCTGGCCGAAGCGCGCCACGACCTGCTCGTGATGAGCGACAGCGACATCCGCGTCACCCCCGGCTTCCTCGCATCCATCGCCGCCGAATTCGCCGACCCGCACGTCGCTCTTGCTACCTGCCCATACCGCGCAGTAGCGGGCCGCAGCCTCTGGTCGACCCTCGAGGCCGAAGGCATGAACACGGAGTTTCTCGCCGGATTGCTCGTCGCGCGCATGCTCGAAGGCGTGAAGTTCGCCGTCGGCCCCACGCTCGCGGCCCGAAAATCTGCGCTACAAGCGATCGGCGGCTTCGACGTTCTGAAGGATTATCTGGCCGAAGATTTCGTCATGGGCAAATTCGCCGCCCAAGCCGGATTCGGCGTCATCCTATCGCGCAACATCGTAGAGCATCGCATCGGCAGCCAGCCCTTCCGAGCGAATGCCGCACATCGCCTGCGCTGGGCACGCAGCACGCGACGCTCGCGCCCGCTCGGATACGTCGGCCAGTTATTCACCTATCCGCTGCCAATCGCGTTGATCTTAGTCGCGCTATTCCCGCACTGGTGGCCGGTTCTGATCGCAACCGTCGTACTGCGCGCAGCCGCAGCCTGGTCCACATCCATGTGGATACTGCATGCGCGAACGCGCTGGCTGCATCTCCCGCTGCAAGACATCCTCAGCTTCCTCTTCTGGCTGGCCGGCTTCTTCGGCAACACCATCGTCTGGCGCGGCCGCCGTTATTATCTCTACGCCGACGGCCGCTTCGAACTCCGTTAATTACTGAACCAACAAGCTCGACGCTTTCGAAATCTGGCCGCCAATGGTCACCGTGATCGAGTTCGCGCCCGGAGTCAATCCCGTCGGCACCGTCGCGTTGATCTGGTACAGACCCGGGAAACCCGGCGCCAGACCGCAGAAATCGCTGGAAGCAGGCTTGCCGCCGATCATCACCACCGGCTTCGCTTTGCAATTCGACACGGGATTCGATAGAGCCGGCTCGCCGCTGGCGGGCTGGTTGTCCACTGGCCCCAGAGCGTTGGCAAAAAGCTGAATTGGCTGCCCCTGCCTGGCGGGATTGCCGGAGCCAATGGCGCTGTTCTTCGCGTCGAGCGCTGCAACGCCCCCGCCGCTTTCGAAGAATGCCGGAGAATAAGCGGCCAGCGGCAGCGTAACCACGTTGCCGTAAGAGAAGTCGATCGTCACTTTGACCTGCGCGGAGCTTTGACCTTGCAGCTCCCACGGCACTTGCACATTCACCTGCCCCGGCGAAACGTAAATCAAACGTCCCGGCACGCTGATCTTGGCCGCTGGCACATCGAAACTCACCGTGGCGAAGTCGATTACCAGAGGAAGGATTGAAGTTGTCGCGAAGTCCGTCGCGTCGCTGAGCGCATTGCCGAAGATACTGATGTACGATCCCGGCGCCACGGCCTTGCCGGGCTCAAAGCTCGCGGCATTCACGATGCCGCCCTGCGAGATCGTGGGCACTGCTCGCGCCATGCCGGAGAAATCCCATGTCAGACCGCCCGCGGAAGCGAGGAAATCATAATTGCCCATGTTCGATCCGAGTATGGGCTCGGCCGTGGCGATGCCGTACGCGTCGGTTTTCGCGTCGGCATTCTGCAGGGTCGCGCCGCCGGTCGCCGTGAACGTTGCTTGTGCACCCGAGACCGCCAATCCAAAACGGTCGATGAGCCGGATGGCAATCACTCCGTCTGGAATGCCCTGCCCAACCGTTCCATCGAAACCATCACCCGAGAGCGCAATGAGATTGGCGGAGACACCGCTGCCCGCCAGGAAAAGATAGGGTACACGCAGCGGTACAGGTCCACCCTGAATCGTTACGAAGCCTGAGTAGGAACCGGGCGCGGGCGCAGTGCCCGACAGCGTGATGTTGATCGTGCCAGACGCGCCGACGGCCAAAGTGAGGCTCTGTTGGTCGAGCGCCACATTGGCGCTGGCTGCCGAGCTATTGGGCGCCACGGCGAGCGACAGAGTCACGCTGCCCGTGCCGAGATTCGTCACCTGAATCTGCTTGCTGATCGGCAGGGCCGCTGCAACGCCGAACGAAATCGTGGCAGGATTCACCGTGACCGTCGTTTGTATCGCAGCGCCAACGTCGAGCTTGCCAGATCCCAAGGACTGAATCCCCACCGTACGCCCCTGCTCGTCGTTGCTCACGTCTTGAGAAGCGGTGTTCACCAGCGCAGACTTAATCTGCAGCGCCGCGAAATTCGGATGAGCCTGCTTCACCAGCGCAGCCGCGCCCGCCACCAGAGGCGTCGAGAAGCTGGTACCGGAAGCGGCTGCATACCCGTTCGCGCTATACACATCTCCGAGCACATCGTACGTCTGGGCTGCAAAGTACACTTCCGTGTAAAATCCGTCGCTGCCGCCGACCGCTACCAGATCGGGCTTCAGCGCATTGTCTCCCGTGGTGGGTCCTCGCGAAGAAAATAATGCAAGCTGATTGAAGCTGGTTTTGTTCTGCTCGAAAACGGCCGCATCGATCAGCACCGTCCGTCCGGCGTTCGCATCGATGAAGGACTTGAGTGCAACTCCGCTGGCGTTCGAGATCATGATCGCCGGGATGTTCGTATCGAAGAGATTCAGCGGCCGGACCGGAGCGGCTTGCGTGTCCATATAAAAGATGACGCCCTGCGCGCCGGCATTCTGTGCGTTCTCCACTTTGGCGACAAACGAACATCCGCCGCGCAGGATGAGCGCGAAGGCCCCAAATAGCGATCCGGCGGGTAAGGGGCCGCAGCCCAGTCCGCTGTCGCCGAGTTGAGTTACGTCGCGTAGCGGTGCAGCCACGGCCCCGAGCGGAGCCGGGCCATCTCCGAAAACGCCGGAGATCTGTTGCAGATTCGAAGACACGTCCGAGCCTGGAACCCGGACGCCTTCCAGCATGTAATGTGAGTTGGTTGTGGCCCCCACCGTGATCGCCGACGGCGCATCCCCCGGCGACTCGATGGTGCTCAAGGTTGGGGCGGAAGTGCTGGACTGCCCGTCGCCATCGTTCCCCGCCGCGATCACCACCACCATCCCGGCTTTCACCGCATTTTCGATCACCGTCGGCACCAGGTCGCACGGCACTCCGGCAGCATTCCCGCAGGCGGCGCCGGAATCCAGCGGACCGGTAAAGGCAGGCCCGCCGAACGACAGCGACGCAACATCCATGTGATCCTTCACAGCGTCTTCCAGCGCTTGTATGATCGCGTCGTCCGGCGCCGAATCGTTGATCTCCGGCGATCCGAAAATCTTGTAGTTGCCCAGGTATGCCTTCGGCGCCATCCCGCTGATGGTGATCTGCGCCGGACCAGTGTTGCTCACGCCCGCCGCGCAGGATGCCGTGGCGGTGCCGTGGCCGGACCGGTCGCGCGGCGAGTAATCGTCCGGGCGCGAATCGGCCGCGGGATTGTTGGGATCGCTCCCGGCAGCGATCAGCGGCACGTAGCTGCGCGCCACGATCACTTTGTTGTTCGTGAAGCTCGCGCAGTTGGGTACATTGCAGACGGGATAACCCGGGGGCGCTTTCAGGGCGCTGTCCTGGAAGGCCGGGTGCGACTGGTCGATTCCGGTGTCGATAATCGCAATCTTCATTCCGGCGCCGGCGTTCTGGATTCCGCCCAGAGCATTCCAGGCGGAGGAGGCGTTCAGCAGTTGCGTCGCGCGATTCAGATTCCGATGACGGGTGCGCAAGGCCACCACGCCTTTTACGCCGGGCAAGCCCTGCAATTCGGCCAGGCGTTCCTTCGGCGCCGCGATGAAGATGGCGTTCAACAGAGTGCTTACCGAACCCGTGACTTGGAATTTTCTGGCCGCGAGTTCGTTGCGCACGATCAGTTGCCGGGCTTCCATTTGCCGACGGTAGTCGCGTGAAGCGACGGATTCGGTTGTTTCTCCGGTCGCGAGACGCTCGGACACCGAGGGATCGTCCAGGATCAGAGCGTAGCGCTTGGGAGCGGATTGGGCGAATATGGCCGCTGGCGCGGCGAAGGCTAGTGCAATCAGTCCAATTGCACGCAGCCAGACACACTTGGATGCCATGCTTCTATTTTGACGAATCCGGACCGGCGCAAATTTCGGCAAAAGATGCAGGTGGGTTAACTTCCGAGTAGTGCGTGACCCGACCGAAGCCTCCCCGACGTCTGGACACGGCCATCCCCGGGTATCGTCCGTCAAATTCGCATGCGGCCTGAGCCTCGATGCCGGAGGTAACCGGTACGCGATCACGATCTTAGTTTACGATCGAGGAATGCCCGTCTCCGTCAACTTAGAGACTGTTCACCCCCGCAAGTTGGCTGCGGTGCGGCGCGAGGCCGCGCCGGGCGCGGTTGGCTCGGCGTGGGGGCCGGCCCTGGGCAAGGTCTGGGAGTTCATTCGCAGCCAGCCAGGCCTGTGGACTGATGGCCACAACATTTTTCTCTACCACCACCCGACACAGCCGGGCGCGCTGATACTGTGCGACTTCGGTGTCGAGGTCACGCGCACATTTGAAACTGCGGGCGAGGTGTACGCGACCGAAACGCAAGGGGCGAGGCTGCCGTCGCCGTC